>Ga0114932_10000200_pt1 | contig 71147 bp, 53 predicted proteins | sample 2SBtaG_2_FD_87286 | JGI IMG/M metagenome (GOLD analysis project Ga0114932, IMG submission 87286) | Deep subsurface microbial communities from Kolumbo volcano to uncover new lineages of life (NeLLi) - 2SBTROV12_ACTIVE470 metaG | ecosystem: Environmental > Aquatic > Marine > Volcanic ...
GCAGAAGCCGACCACCTCGACCATCCCCTCGGGACAGCGCCCGCCCAGTTGCGCCGTGTCGAGGGGCGCCTCCGCGTCCGTCCCGACGGCCTCGTCGGTGTCTTCGCCCCACACGCGACCTCCGGCGTCCGTCCGGCCTTGCCACCCACCCCCGCACGCCAGCACCATCCACCACATGCGACCTCCTATCCGCCCCGCCGACGCGGCCTCTCCGCGGCTCTCGCCGCCACGTCTCCGCGACGCCCTCGGAGCGCGATCCTGCGGCCCCGGCCGCACTGCGACGGCAATGCCCCCGGCCTCCAGGAGCGATCCGGGGGATCCATGCCCCGATCCACGACGTAAACTGCCGTAATCACGAACGGCACGCCGCTTGCTACGCTAGGCGCCGGTTGCTTGTGTCCCAGGAGTCCCGATGCTCAGCCTGACCCTCGCCGTCGCCCTTGCCGAGGGAACCGAAGAGCTCGGTGATCGCCACCTCGCCCAGTTCTACAACGAGCAGCAGACCGTGTACGTCGACATCCTCGACTCGGCGGTCGAGGACTTCACGTGGACCGGCGACAGCGCCGTGGAGGTCTTCGCCCCCGACGGCACCTCGCTCGGCTTCTACTTCGACGGCGACACCATCCCCACCATCACCGACGGCTCCTACCAGGTCCAGCCACAGGCCGTTCAGGAGAACTGGGACATCACCGTCAACAACGCCATCGACCCCGGGGGCCGGGTCTGGGCGTACCGGTGGCAGCTCGATCAGGAAGAGGGGCTCGGCGTCGACAGCTTCGCCGAAGAGTACGCCTTCAACGGCAGCCTCTACGTGGTGGTCGAGGGCGGCTCGTCGTCCTACACACCGGTCATCGAGGTGCTCTTCGACGGCTTCTCGGGCGCCAACTTCGAGCTCACGGCGAACAGCGAGGGCCACCCCGACGACCCCGGCCGCAGCATCGCCTACGACGGCGTCTCGCCCTACACGCAGCCGTCACCCGAGTACAAGATCTACCTGAACCCCCCCTCGGACGCGAACTACAGCTGGCTCGAGCCCACCGTGTCCGCGGAGCTCTTCGACGGCGGCGAGACCGACTGCGAGGGCCTGGCAGCGGGCCGGACCGGCACCTGGGAGTTCTCGACCGACGTCGAAGGCGTGGTCCACCTGATCTGCGATCTCAACGGCGACGGCGAGTACGACCGCAGCTCCGACGACGACCTCCACATCCTCGAGGACACCAGCGTGGGGGCCAACAGCCTGTTGTGGGACGGGACCGACAACGACGGCAACGACCTCGACCCCGGCGAGTACGAGTGCGTCATCTCGGTGGCCGTCGGCGAGTACCACTACGTGGCCTGGGACGTCGAGACCTCCTTCAGCGGCTTCCGCATGTTCGACCTCGACAGCAGCGGCAACCGCACGGGGCTGCCGATGTTCTGGAACGACGAGGAGGTGCAGTCCAACGCCATCACCATGCCCGACGGCGCCACGGGCACCGAGTCCCCGGGTGCGGACGGCCTGGACTCCGGCAGCTACACCGACAGCACGGCCGCCAACGACAACGCCCGGTCGTGGGGCAACTGGGAGAACGACGGCAAGGGCCAGCAGAGCTGGCTGGACACCTACACGGTGGTCGAAGAGGTGCAGTCCGACCCCATCACGATCACGGTCTACGACCCCGACCTCGACAGCGACGAAGACGGCATCCTCGACGTCGAGGAGGACTGTGACGAGGGCACCGACCCCGAGGACGAGGACACCGACGGCGACGGCCTCACCGACTACGAGGAGATCTACGACTACGGCACCGACCCCCTCGACGCAGACACCGACGACGACGGCCTGACCGACGGGGCCGAGGTCATCGATCACGAGACCGACCCCCTCGACGACGACACCGACGACGACGACCTCACCGACGGCGACGAGGTGAACACCTACGGATCGGATCCCCTCGACGCAGACACCGACGGCGACGGGCTCGAGGACGGCGAAGAGGTCATCGTGGTCGGCACCAGCCCCACCGACGAAGACACCGACGACGACGGTCTGGACGACGGCTCCGAGGCCAGCGGCACCACCGACCCGCTCGATGACGACACCGACGACGACGGCCTGACCGATGGCGAAGAGGTGGTGGTCACGTCCACCGACCCCACGGACGCCGACTCCGACGACGATGGCCTGAGCGACGGCACCGAAGTGGACGTCACCGAGACCGATCCCAACGACGCCGACACCGACGGCGACGGCCTCGATGACGGCACCGAGGTCAACGACACCGGGACCGACCCCAACGACTCGGACTCCGACGGCGACGGGCTGGACGACGGCACCGAGGTCAACGACACGGGGACCGATCCCAACGACTCGGACTCCGACGACGACCTGCTCGACGACGCCACCGAGGTGGAGGACACCGGGACCGACCCCAACGACGCCGACACCGACGACGACGGTCTCGAAGACGGCGAAGAGGTCCTGGTGACCGAGACCGATCCGAACGATCCGGACTCCGACGACGACGACCTGAGCGATGGAGACGAGGTCAACGAGCACGGCACCGACCCCAACGACGCCGACACGGATGACGGCGGCATCGACGACGGCACCGAGGTCAACCAGGACGGCACCGACCCCAACGACGCCTCCGACGACCTGCTCGACTCCGACGGCGACGGGCTCACCGACTGGGTCGAGGAGAACGAGACCAACACGGACCCGAACGACGCCGACTCCGACGACGACGGGCTCACCGACGGCGAGGAGACCGACGAGACGGGCACCGATCCGAACGACGCGGACACCGACAACGACGGCCTGGACGACGGCAGCGAGCTCGACGCGGGCAGCGACCCCTTCGACCCGGACACCGACGACGACGGGCTGACCGACGGGGAAGAGGTGAACGACTACGGGTCCGACCCCAACGACACCGACACCGACGACGACGGGCTGAGCGACGGCGACGAGGTCGACGAGTGGGGCACCGACCCCACCGAGTCCGACACCGACGAGGACGGCCTGGACGACAGCACCGAGATCGAGGAGACCGACACCGACCCGAACGACAGCGACTCCGACGACGACGGCCTCGAAGACGGCGAAGAGGTCGACGAGTACGGCTCCGACCCCAACGACAGCGACACCGACAACGACGGCCTCGAAGACGGCGAAGAGGTCGAGGAGTGGGGTAGCGATCCGACCGACGAGGACACCGACGACGGCGGCGTGCCCGATGGCGAGGAGGTCGAGAACTCCACCAGTCCGCTCGATGGAAGCGACGACTACCCGGGTCCGGGCGCCTACATGGGCGGCTGGGCGGCTTGCGGGTGTGCGAGCGCCAGCGCGTCGCCGGCCGGGGTGCTCCCGCTGCTCCTGCTCGTTGGTCTCGTGGCCCGCCGCCGGGAGACGCGGCGATGATCGCGCTCTTGTTGCCGGCCGTCCTGGCGCAGGCCACGGGCGGCGACGTCCCGTCCATCAACGCGCAGCTCTTCGACCCCACGATCGACTCGGCCACCTTCTTGTGGGCCGACGACAGCGTGGTGGCGGACTCGGGGGACCTGCGCGGGCGCGTGCTCGCCTCGTGGGCACACAACCCGCTGGTCTACCTGAACGACGACAACGAGCCCACCGAGCTCGTGGAAGAGCTCCTGATGGCCCACCTGCTCGGCGCCGCGGCCCTGGGCCCCGTGCGCTTCGGGCTCGACCTGCCGATCACGCTCAGGTCGATCGGCAGCGAGCCTGGCGCCACCGGCACGGGCGACGTGGCCGGCGACATCAAGGTGCGGGTGGTGGACCGAGCCATCGCTCCGGTCGGCGTAGCGGTGGGTGCCCGGCTCGGACTGCCGACCGCCACCGTGGCGACCACGTCCGAGGGCGGCCTGTCGTGGGGCGCGCACGCCGTCGTCGACGCGGATCTGGGCGACCACGTGCTCGCGTCCCTGGACATCGGCACCCTCGGGCGGCCGGCGACCGAGCTCGAGAACATCACCTGGGACGACCAGCTCGTGGGCATCGCCGCCCTGGGTTGGGAAGCCACCGACGCGGTCGGTGGGAGCCTGGAGATCGCCGGACACGGCACCTACGCCGCGCTGGGCGACGCCGGCAGCGCGCCCTTCGAAGGGCTCGTCGGCGGCTGGTACCGCCTCGACAACGACTGGGTGGTGCGCGCTGGGCTGGGCACGGGCCTGAGCGGGGGCATCGCCGCACCTCAAGCCCGGGCGATCCTCGGCATCGGCTACGAACCCCCACGGAACCCGGACACCGACCTCGACGGGCTGGTCGACCGGCTCGACGACTGCCCGACGAGCGCGGAGGACGCGGATCGCTGGCTGGACGAGGACGGCTGTCCCGAGCCCACCGAGGTCACCTTCAAGTTCGTCGGCCCCGACGGCGAGACCGTGTACGACGCGGAAGGCACGCTGGGCGGCGACAGCGCGATCCGGGATGGCGAGACCCACCTCCTTCGGGCAGGCGAGCTCGCGATGCTCGCCGACGCCGAGGGCTACACGCCCCTCGAGGCCACCCTGCGCATCCCTGCTGGGCCGCCGATCGAGCTTCCGATTCGGCTCGACCTCGATCCCCAACGCGACCTCCGCGTGCGGGTGCGCAACCAGGACGGCGACCCCCTCGTCGCCACGATCCAGGTCGGACGCGACGAGGTGGTCTCCGACCAGGCCATGTTCGAGGACGTGGAGGGCGAGGTGTCCGTGGTGGTGCGCGCCGAAGGCCACGCGGTGCTCCGCGAGACCGTCCGCATCCCCCCTGGCGAGCTGCGGGTCCTGGCTGTGGAGCTGAAGCGGCTCGCGGAGCTCAAGGGGGACCGCATCGAGATCCGGGACTCGGTGTACTTCGAGACCGGCAAGGCCGTGATCAAGCCGGAGAGCTTCGCGCTCCTGGACGACGTCGCGCGGGTGCTCGTCGAAAACCCCCAGGTGAAGCGGGTACGGGTCGAAGGACACACCGACAGCCGCGGCAGCGACAGCATGAACATGGCGCTGTCCAAGCGCCGCGCCAAGGCCGTGCGCACCTACCTGGTGGAGGCCGGGGTCGGCTCGGGCCGCCTGGAGTCCCAGGGCTATGGTGAGACGAAGCCCGTCGCAGCAGGAAACGACGAGTCCGCCTGGGCCCAGAACCGGCGTGTGGACTTCTTCGTCACGGACCCAGCGCCGTAGCGACCCCGGTATCGTCAGGGCCTTGACCCGGAACACCCGTCGACTCCAGCCCTGGACCGGCCTCGCACTCGCCCTCGGCGCCGCGTGGTTGGTGTGGGTTCGTGCCCAGCTCGACCTGTCGGACCATCCAGGCCCGGCGGGCATCCTGGTCCTGCGCGACCTCCTCGCGGGGACCAACGACCAGGGGCTGGCCAGCCAGCTCGGCCGGGTCTTCAGCGCGGCACTCGGGCCCGTCGCCGCCTTGCATGCCCTGAGCGTCGGGTCCAGCCTGGCCGCCATGACCGGCGCCGGGCTCGCAGCGTGCGCCATCGGTGGCAGCACAGCCGCCGGTGTGCTGTTGGCGGCCACCTGGTCGCTGACCGCCGGACAGAGCTGGCTCACGGGGCCCGGCACGTTGGCCTGGGGACTGGCCTGGCTCGGTGTCGGGCTCACGTGGTGGGGGGCGTCGGAGGGCCGACGGGCCGTGGCCGCGCTGGGCGCGGGACTGGTCGTGCTCGCGCTCACCACCAAGGCCACCGCCGCGCCCGCCCTGGCGTTGCTGCCCCTGTGCGTGCTCTTCGACAGGAACCGCCGCACGCTGCTCCCCCTGCTGATCGGCCTTGCCGTTGGCGCCGTGGTCGGTGGCCTGTTGGCGCCCGACGGGCTGCCCTGGTTCGAGGGCCGTGGGAACGTCGAACCCGCCGCCGCCGTGCGCTCGCCACACGCGCTCGCGGCCTGGCGACTTGGCGAGCGAGGCATGCACCAGGGGGCCCTGGCGCTGGCCACCGCGGGGGCGCTGGCGGCGAGCCTGATCCGCCGGAGCGTCACGACCAGCGCCCTGTTGGCGTTCACACTCCTCTTGTTGGCCGCCATCGGCGTGCTGCGCGGCGACCTCCTGCAGCCCCGCCACCTGATCACGCCGGCCCTGGGCCTGCTGCTCCTGGTCACCTGCCTTCCACGGCCCGCTCTCTGGCTGCCTCTCCTGGTGCCGCTCGCCGCGCTGGACACGCTGGGCTTCGCCACCGCCTGGCAGGGCCAGCGGGCGGACCGGATCGCGGTGGAAGGCTTCACACCGCCCGTGCCCGAGGTCTTCGTCGCCCGCCACGCAGCGCTCCCCCAGGGGGTGTTCGGCGCGGCCAGCCACGAGCTCGCCCTCCAGCTCGCGGCGGCCGGCGAGAGCGCACCCAAGCGGGGCGTCGTCACCGTCCAGATGCAAGACCGGAGGCAAGCCCACCTCCACGTCGGTGCGCTGCTGGCCGATCGACCCACGGGCACCCTCACCGCAGCCGCCTGTTGCCGTCACGCGACCGACCTCCGAGCGTGCGCTGCGGCGGCCGTCGACCAGGCACTCGCGGCGGGCCTGCGGGTGGTCGTCCCACGCCGGACCAACCTCGACGACGCCCGGGAGCAGGCCTTCGCGCAGGGCGTGGCAGACGCCCTCCCCGTCACCGGACGCGCCCGGCGAAAGAGCCTGCTCAAGCGCGACGGGGGCGGCGACGGCGCGCTGCCGTGCCGCGGGCTGGACTGGGTGCCGGATCGCTGATCGCGTGGGCGCGCTACCCTCCGATCGTGCCCCTCCCCCGACGCCACGCCCTGACCCTCGCCGCCCTGGCCGTGGCGCTCGGCGTCTCCTGGTTCCGGGACACCACCCACCGTCACCGTCAAGCCTGGGTGGCCGCTGGCTGGGTGGACGCCGCCGAGCGCATGCAGGCTCGGTGGGCGGGCACCTCCGAGCCCGATGGGGCCGCCCGTCTCGGCTGGTTCCCCACCCGGAAGGGCTGGGAGGCCTGCCTCGCGCTCACGGCGGACACCGTCGCCTTCACCGACGACGAGAGCTGCGAACCCAGCGCGCTCGCCGCCCGCCTGTTTCCTCCGACGGGCGCTGTGACCGGCCGCGCGCTGATGCGCGGCGAGGGCCTCGCCCTGTCCGACGAAGTGACCCTGCTCCCCGTCGTGCTCAGCTGGAACGCGGGCCTCCACCCGGCCAGCCAGCCTCGAGAGGTGCAGCTCCTGTGGGCGTCCGCCGAAGCCGCCGCACTGGGTCTCCCGCTCGCCGAGGGGGACTCCGAAGCTCGTGCGCTGGAGAGCGCCGCCGTGCTGACGCGCTTCCGGACCGGCCTGGAGGAGCAGTGCGGTGCCTGTGCCCCGGATGCCCAGCCTCCTACCTTCGACCCGCGTGCGCCGGTCGCCGCTCGAGCCGAGCTGCTCGTGCGGAGCGGCACGCGGGCCGCCACCGAGGATCCGCTCGCGGCTGTGGTCGAGACCATTCGCACCCGAGGCACGCTCGACGATGCGGTGTGGTCCACACCCGGCCTGGCCGGCCTGGCCGCGCTGGAGCTGGGGCGCCGCGGACATCCCGCGGACGGCGACCTGCTCCGTGCGGCCGCCGAGACGGGCCCAGCGGCCGCCGACCGGTTGGCCGCGCGCTACGCCCTCGATCGCTTCGAGAACGCACCGTGACTGCGTGGCTCGATCGACTCGACCACGACGACGAAGCTCGGCTCGCGGCGGCCTGGGCCGCAGCCGTGCTCCTGGTCGTGGCCCCCGCCGCCGGGACCAGCCCCGACGGGCTCGAGATGCTGGCTCTGGGTCGAAGCTGGCTCGGCGGCGCAGCCACGCTGGACCCAGCGTTCTGGCCGCCCCTCTGGCCTCTGCTGGTGAGCCCGCTCAGCCTGGCGGCGGACCCGCTCGCCTGGGCACGCCTGCTGAACATCGGGCTCGCCGCCGCCGTGGCGCTGCCGCTCTTCCACCTCTCCCGGCTGCTGAGCGGACGTGGCCCCGCGCGCCTGGCCGTGGTGGCCTGGATCCTGTTGCCCGCCGTGCGCGAGCATGCCGCGGTGCTCGATGCTCGACCCTTGGGGTGGTTGCTCGCCATCGGAGCCACGGCGGCCGTGGCGCGTGCCACGAGCGAGGGCCGCTCTTGGGGCTGGGCCTTCGCGGCCGCAGCGCTGGCACCGCTCGCCCGCCCCGAGGGACTGGCCATCCCGGTGCTGGTGGCCCTCGCATGGCTCGTGAGCGCTCGCCGGGCACCGGCGGCGGCCGGGGCGCTGGTCGCGATGCTCCTGCCGGCCGGGGCGTGGAAGCTGCTCGGTCCCCCATCTCAGTCGTGGTCGGCGCTGGCCGAGGCCTGGTACAGCACCTGGACCCTGACGGAGCTGATGACCCTGTATGGGCCAGCGTCGCTGCCCACCGGCTACCGCGCCTTCGTGCTGGACCTCGTGGCCAGCGGCGCGGAGTCCGTCGACCGGAACCCCCTGCTCATGCTCCGTGCCTCCCCGGCGAGCCTGGCCTGGGCGGGGCTCGGCCTGCACGGCGCGCTCGGCACGGTCGGGCTGCTGGCGGCCGGAGCCGGCGTGGTCAGGGTGGCGCTCCGGTCGAGCTGGCACGCCGTGAGTGTGCTCCTGGTCTTCGCGCCGCTGGCCGCAGTCGCGCTGGTGCCCGCGTCGACGGGCCAGTCCACCGCGGCCGCCAACGTGCTGTTCGCGGTTCCGCTCCTGCTCGTCGGCCTGACCGCGCTGCCGGCACGGGCGGCGGCGGCAGCGATCGCGGTCGCCGTGATCGAGGTCCACCTGAGCCCCGCGCGTCCAGCGCCACCCGGCTTCCACGAGGGCTCGCAGACCAGCCGGACCGCTCAGGCGTGGCTGGAGGCCCACCCGGGCGACAGCGGCGTGGTCTACGGTGGACTCGAGGTGCGAGGGCTCACCCAAGCCGCTGGGCTCGAGCACGCTCCGCTCCCGACAGCCTGGGAGCCCTTCGCCCCACGGCCCGGGTCACGCGTGCTCGTGTCGAGCGTCAGCCTGGGCGGCGCGGACGGCGGCCGCGCGCTCGGGCTGCTGGAGGACCCGAGCTGGGAGGTCGCCTTCGTCACGCGGGAAGGCGCCGAACGGGCTTGGCGGGTCGATCGTCAGGAGGTCGACGCGCCCTACTGGATCGCTGTGCTGCGTCCGCGCGGGTAGCGATCAGCGCTTGGGGCGCTTGGACTCCAACAGCGCCTCCAGCTCGGTGAAGTCCTGCCACGGCCGCGCCAGCAGCTGATCGGTCGCGTTCTTCAGCACACGCTCGTCGGCCGGGACCTCGGTCACCCCGACGGAGCGGAGGTCGGGTTCCACGGGCTCGTCCACGCAAGGGTTGGGGTCCCCCCAGGGCGCGTAGATGTCGATCCGGCCGTCGCTGTACACCGGCCGGCCCAGCACGTCCGTGAGCGCGGCATGCATGCGCCGACGCTTGGACCTCAACAGGTTGTCCAGGCGCCCACGCCCGCTGACCTCCATGAAGTAGGCATCCTTCTGCACCACCACGTACCGGTAGCCCAGCGCGTACACGGCCTCGACGTCGGCCGGGGCCACCGTCACGGCGTTCTCCAGCATGCGCGAGATGTCGTAGATCTCGGCCACGAAGGTGTTCTCGGTGCGCAGATCGTTGAAGGCGTCGGGTGCGAAGACCGGGTTGTTCTCCAGCATGCCGCCCATCATCGGCCGGCCGTGCGCGGTCTGGTAGTAGAGGTGGCCCTGGGTGAACGAGAACGGCAGCTCGATGATCGCGCCGGGTGGACCGCTGGCGAGGCAGCGGTAGCCTGCAGGAACCGTGGCGTCCCAGCTCGGAAACGGCAGCACGCCGCCCGCTCGGAGATCGACCATCCAAGCCGCGGACAGCGCCACCGCCACCGCCATCTGCAGCGCGCGTCGGCGCGCCAACGCACCCAGCAGCACGGTCGCAGCGAGCGCCACGAGCACCACTGGCACCACCACGGCGCGCGCGGGCCACCACAGCCGCTGGACCACCGCGGTGCTCTTGGCCAGCAGCACGTAGAAAGGGTTGGTGATCACGGTGTGGTCGACGACGAGGATCGGGCCGAGCGCGATCACCAGCGCGGGAATCGCCAGGGCGAGCACGCCCCCGCGGTCCACCACGGCACCGGGCCGCCAAGCCCAGATGGCGAGCAAGGGCAAGGCCACCATCGGGAGCAGCACGCCCTGGGACAGGAGCAGCTCCAAGCCTGGATCCTGGACGATGTAGGACCCCGCGTAGCGCCGAAAGGGCTGCCAGAGGAAGAGCCCGATGTTGAGCTCCTCCAGCGTCGTGGGCGCGGTGCCCTCCCAGCCCCAGGTCGACACGTCCAACATGCCCGGGACGTCCTCGCTCGATGCGGCGCCGACGAGGATCGAAGCCACGGGCGCCACCAGGACGAGCGACACGAGGCCGGTGAGGGCGTAGCGCCCGAGGGTGGGCACCCGTCCGCCCGCACCCGGGAGCGGACGCCACGCGCGCCACAGCCCGTAGCCCAGGCACGCGATGCCGCAGAACAGCGCATAGAACCAGTACTGGTACCCGGTCAGCGCCAACAGCAGCCCACCGACGAGGGGGGCCTTCAGACCAGGCTGCTCGCCCACCCGAAGGACCTGGCCCAAGAAGAGCACCGGCAACACCAGGATCGCCTGGGTGGGCCGACCCTCCAGCAGCTCGAACAGCAGGAACGGGGAGGTCGCGAAGAGCAGCGTGCCGACGCCAAGTGCCACGGTGTCGCGGGAGAACCGACGCGCCACGCTGTGGAAGGCCCAGGCACTGGCCAGCATCCCGACCAGCACGAAGGCGTTGTAGCCGAGCACCGGTCCGAGCGCGTGCAGCCAGGGCACGGCGAGCAGCGCGTCCAGCACGTTCACGCCTGTGTGGTGGAGGATGTCCTTGCCCCACGGGTGGAAGAGCAGGTCGGTCGTCAAGGGGTCCGTGCGCCCGGTCGCGACCTCTCCTGCGAACCAGTAGAACCACTGCGTGCCGTAGTGATCGACGTACTCGATGCCCAGGAAGTGCCTGCCGAGCGAGGGCACAGCCGGTCCGAGGATCGACCCGAGCATCACCGCAGCGACCAGCGCGACGAAGAGCCGCTCCCTCACCGCACGTCCTGCCCGGCGCCGCGCGACGATCCCTTCCGTCGCTGCACCCAGGTGACCGATGGCACCTGCGGCTCGTCGAGCACCTCACCCACCTCGGGGAGCGCCTCGGGAACGAGAAGCTCACCACCCGGTGTCATCCACAAGAGCGTGCACGTCCCCGACACAGCGTACCGCCACACCACCATCAGCTCCTGGGCCTCGACCACCTCAGCGAGGTTCTCGCCCGCGTCAGGGTACTTCCGGTCCCAGTCGCGCTCCAGGCCCGGGCAGCTCCACGTCGCCGCGGCCTGCACCGCGGGCAGCCCGTCGCCCCGACGAAAGCGGAGATCCTCGACCGTCACGTCGTCGTGCCCCATCAAGAACAGCGCGAGATCCCCAGGCTCCTCGCCGAACCAGGTGAAGAGGCCGCGATCCACCCCGATCGCGCACGCACGCCCGTCGGGGCACGAAGCTGTGAACAGCCCTTCCATCGTGCGCGGCGAGAAGCCGGTCCAGGGGGCCTTGAAGTCCTTCGGCGACGGATGTGGAACCCCCCCCGGCGCCCGCGACAACAGCAGAGCGAACACCGGCACCCAGGCCAGCTGCGGGTGCACCGCCACCGCAGCAGCCGAGGCGAGCACGGCCACGCCCGGCGCCACCACCACGAAGTTGTCCAGCCCCACCGAGAAGATCCACCACATCGCGACCGCACTCGCCACCCAACAGCCCACGACAGCGCCCACGCGGCCCGACCACCGGCGCTTCAGGATCATGGCGAGCACCGACGCGTCGATCACGAGCAGGCCCAGCGGACCGAGCCCTTCGAGAAGCTGCGACCAGGCGCTCGGCAGCAACGCCTCGTAGTCGGCCCGCGCGTCGAGCTTGGCGCTCATGTACTCGCCGGCCACGTCACGGAGCGCGGGGACCGCGGCGATGCCCCAGACCGCAAGCACCCACCACGACCGCCGGCCCCGCCACGGCGCCAAGGCCACCGCCAGGGGCGCCATCCAGACCAGGCCGGAAGGCCGAAGGCTCACCGCCAGCGCCCCGGTCAGGGCCAGGACCAGCCGGGTGCGCCGGCGCTCGAGCGCCTGGTCTCCTGCCCACACTGTCAAGGCGCCGAGCACGAGCGCGGCTTCAGGAATGTGGATCCACGGGGTGCGGCCATGCACGACCACCCAGGGAATCGATCCGGCCAAGGCGACCGCAAAGACGGCCGCAGCCGACCCTGCGAGCTGCCGAGCGAGCAGACCCGTGAGCACCACGATCAGTGGCATCCAGATGGCGACCACCGCGTCGAAGACCTCGGGCGTGCGCCCGAAGACCCGCAAGGCAGCTCCGAGAAGCGCCTCGTACCAGCCGCCTCGAGCGGCGAGCAGGGTGACCAGGTCACCAGCGTGAACGCTCAGGTCGCCCCAGAAGCGCCACGCGTCCGGCACACGGGTGTAGTACAGGCCGTGGTCCTCTGGGAAGCGCCCGTCCAGCGCGAAGAAGCGCACGTGCGAGCCCACCACGGCGGCGGCGACGATGGCTGCCGCCGCGTCCCAGCGCCGCGACAGGAGGGGCGCCATGCGGCTCCTCGAGGACGCCTACTCGTTGGCGCCCGCTTCGATCCAGGCCTGGATGGTGTCCAGGTCCGCCGAGTCCATGCTGCCACCGAGGGGCATGGTGCTGCCGGAGCCGCCGACCTTGGACTGCGTACCCATCAGCTTCGCCCAGATGTAGCTGAGCGACGTGTCGCCCGGCTCGATGAAGGCCAGCCCGGACGAGGACGTGCCCGCCATGAGGTTCGTGTAGTACTCGGAGACGTCCGCGCCGTTGTCCAGCGTGAGACCACCGCTCGAGCCGCCCGCATAGTGGCAGGACGAGCAGTTCGCGGAAAAGATCGCGTCGATCTCCGCGTAGGTGATCGCTGCGGTGGCCGTGTCGCCAGTGTCGCCGGTGCTCGCGGCGGTGTCGCCGGTGTCGCCGGTGTCGCCGGTGTCGCCCGTGCCACCCGTCGCCACGGAGTCGTCCCACTCGCTGTTGCTGCCGCCGAAGGCACCCTGGTCCGCCGTCGAGCCGTCCTCGTCGTAGGTCGATGGGTCGCCCGCATCGATCGAGGGGCTGCCGGACGTCAGCGTCAGGTTCTCGTTGGTCCAGTCGCCGTCGTCACTCCATGCGGAGAACAGCGGGTCGAGCGAGATGTTGCCGTACTTGCCCGTCGGGTCGGTCGTGCCCGAGTACTCACCGCCTGCGTTGCCGTAGACGTTGTTGTAGGTACCCGAGAAGCTCGCGCTGCCGTCGACCAGCACGCCGGCGCCCGTTGCGGCGTTGGCGACGATGGAGTTCGACACCGTGCCCGTGCTCGCGCCAAGCAGGTAGACAACTCCGCCCGTGGGGGCGTCGTCGCCGGCGAAGGTCGCGTGGTCGACCGTGGCGTTGCCCTCGGAGACCAGGAGCCCGCCGCCGTATCCGGAGGCTTCGTTCCACATGGACGCCACGTTCTCCAGGGAGATCGTGCCGCCATCGACCTCGATGCCGGCGCCGTAGGTGGCGGCGTTGTCGATGATCCAGGACTGGGCGACCGAGACCACGGAGCCCTCGTCCACGTAGAGTCCCCCGCCCTCATCGGCGGAGTTGGCCACCACGGTCACGTCGGACAGCGATGCGCGGCTGGAGATGAAGCACGCGCCGCCGCCGTAGCTGAACTCGTACCAGTAGTCGTAGCCGGAGCTGGTGGTGCTCGCGGGCGTGAGCGTGTTGCCCGTCAGGACCAGGTCGACCAGGGTCGGGTCACTGGCCTCCGCGTACACGCCGCCACCGCAGTAGCTGTCGTAGTAGTAGGTGCCCGACTCGAGCGAGTTGACCGTGTAGTCCTCGGACGTGGCATCGAGGTCACCCTCACCACCCGTGAGCGTGAAGCCCTGCAGGGTGGCCGCGCTGCTCTCACCGGTGGTGAACGAGGCGACCGGGGAAGCGAGACCGGAGGCGTCGATGGTGGTGACTTCGGAACCATCGACACCGGTCACGACCAGATCGTCGCCGTTGAAGTCGATGGCCTCGTAGTAGGTGCCCGCGTAGACGACCACGCAACCGGTGGCGTTGTCGATGCCGTCCTGGATCGAGTCCAGGGGGCTGTCGATGGAGCCACTGCCCTTCGCGGACCCGGTCGCCTCGTCGACGACCATGGGCTCGGTCGCATCCGAGTCGTCGCAGTCGAGCTCGTTCTGCGTGTAGCCGCTGGGCTCTTCGCACGCCTCGATCGTGTTGGCCGCGTCGCCGTAGCCATCGGCATCCGTGTCCGCGAAGAAGGTGTCACCGTCCACCACGGAGCCGTCGTCGTCGATGGTGCCGTTGCAGTCGTCGTCGACGCCGTTGCAGGTCTCGTCCGCGCCCGGGTACGTCGTGCTGACGGTGTCGTCGCAGTCCGTGGTGTCGAGCAGGTAGCCCGACGGTTGGTCACAGGCGTCGAGGGTGCTGGACAGGTCGCCGAAGCTGTCGCCGTCGGCGTCCGCGTAGAAGGTGGTGCCCGTCGAGGTGTCGACGTCGTCGTCATCGTCGTCCACCGCGTCGTCGCAGTCGTCGTCGATGCCGTTGCAGATCTCGGTCGCGTCGGGGTTGATGGCGCTGTCACCGTCGTCGCAGTCGGCGTCGGAGGAGACGTAGCCGGTGGGCGCGATGCAGGTCCAGTCCCAGTCGCTGGCGTCGCCGTGACCGTCGCTGTCGCTGTCCTGGAACCACTGGGTTCCGGAGCTCGCGTCGAGGGCGGGGTCGTCGTCGTCCACGAGGGCGTCGCAGTCGTCGTCGTAGCCGTTGCAGACCTCGTCGGCGGCCGGGTTCACCGCGCTGTCGGTGTCGTCGCAGTCCGAGGCGTCGGCGACGTAGCCGGTGGCGAGGTCACAGCTGTAGGCGGAGTTCGCCGCGTCGCCGAAGCTGTCGCCGTCGCTGTCGGCGTACCAGAGCTCGCCGGTGCTCACGTCCACGTCGGGGTCTTCGTCGTCCGGCAGCTGGTCGCAGTCGTTGTCGATGCCGTCGCACACCTCGGTCGCCGACGGGTTGATGGCGGCGTCGGCGTCGTTGCAGTCGGTGTCGTCGGCGATGTAGCCCACGGGTGCGACGCAGGTCGTGTAGCTGTCGTCTTCGTCGCCGTACCCGTCGAGGTCGCTGTCCGCGAACCAGTCGCTGGCGGAGCGGACGTCGAGGCTGTCGTCGTCGTCGTCGACCAAGCTGTCGCAGTCGTCGTCGTAGCCGTTGCAGACCTCGTCGGCGCCCGGGTTCACCGCGCCGTCGGTGTCGTCGCAGTCGGTGGCGTCCGACGAGAAGCCGCTCGGCGTGCCGCAGGCCCACTCGGTGGAGGCGGCGTCGCCATAGCCATCGGAGTCGGTGTCCTCGTAGTACTCGGACCCGGTGCTGGTATCGACGGCGAAGTCGTCGTCGTCGATCAGCGTGTTGCAGTCGTCGTCGATGTCGTTGCAGATCTCGGCCGCGTCGGGGTTGACGGCCGCATCGTCGTCATCGCAATCGGTGGAGTCGCTCACGTGGCCGAAGGGCTGCTCACAGGCGTCCTGGGTGCTGTCGGCGTCGCCGAACGTGTCGGCGTCGCTGTCTTCGTAGAAGGTGGAGCCGGTGCTCGTGTCGACGCTGCTGTCCTGGTCGTCGATCAAGCTGTCGCAGTCGTCGTCGATGTCGTTGCAGATCTCGGAGGCGTCGGGGTTCACGGCGGTCACGCCGTCGTCGCAGTCGGTGGCGTCCTCGACGTAGCCGGAGGGCTGCTCGCAGGCCCAGTCGGTGCTCGCGGCGTCGCCGAAGCCATCCGCGTCGGTGTCCGCGTAGAACACGGAACCGGTGCTGTCGTCGAGGCTGTCGTCGTCGTCGTCGATCAGGCTGTCGCAGTCGTCGTCGATGTCGTTGCAGATCTCGGTGGCGTCCGGGTTGACTTCCGCTTCGGAGTCGTCGCAGTCCGTCCCGTCGAGCTCGTACCGGTCGGGTTGGTCGCAGGCTTCCTGCGAGTCGGACGCGTCACCGAATCCGTCGCCGTCGTAATCGTAGTACCAGGTCTCGGCGTCGGCCGCGATCTCGTCGTCGTCGTCGTCGATGTCGCCGTCACAGTCGTTGTCGATGTCGTCGCAGAGTTCGTCGGCGTCGGGGTTGATGGCCTTGTCGGCGTCGTTGCAGTCGGTGTTGTCGGAGACGTAGCCGGTGTTTCCGTCGCAGTCCTGGTCGGAGCTCTTCGGGTCACCGAAGCCATCGGAGTCGCCATCGGCGTACCAGATGTCGCCTACGCTGTCGTCGACTTCGCCGTCGCAGTCGTCGTCGATGTCGTTGCAGACCTCGACCGCGTCCGGGTTGACGGCGGAGTCGGTGTCGTCGCAGTCGGTGGCGTCGAGGGTGTAGCCCTCCTCTTCCTCGCACAGCTCGGTGGTCTTGGTCTCGTCGCCGAAGGTATCGCCGTCCGCGTCGCTGTAGTACGTGGTGGTCACGCCCTCATCGATCTGTTCGTCGCAGTTGTTGTCGATGCCATCACAGATCTCGGCGGCGCCGGGATTGACCGCGGCGTCGCCGTCATCGCAGTCCGATTCCGCGTCGTAGCCGTCAGCGTCGAGGTCGATCGGGACCGCGCTGTCGGTGACTTCACCGGTCTCGCCGGTGTCGGAGCCGTCCTTGCAGGCGACCGTCGCGAGGATGAGGAGGAGGGAGGTGGCGAGGGTCTTCATGGAAGCTTTCCCGGCAGTCAAGTGTGCGCACCTTGGCGAATACCGCACGCGTGGGCGGGGAGTCAACGGACATTCGGAGACATTCTGCAGGATCTGATGACCGGACCCCGGTCAGGCGCGCCTGCATGCGACGTACCTATCGGTAGTTGGGGCTACAATGGGCCGTGGTCCAGCCCCGCAACTCCCCGCGCGCCCTTCGATGGCCGCCGGGCAAGGAGCCCAGGGAATGATCGGCGCGGTGCTCGCGTGTGCTGGCATGCATGCCCTCGATGCGGGGACCCGGGTCGTCGACGAACGCGACGACTACGGCGACGCCCCGGAACCCGGGCTCCAGCTTGTGCTCCCCGATCAGCTCGTCGGGCCGTACGAAGAGGTGATCTTCTGCTTTCACGGCACCTGGGACGGCGAGACGGTGGGCGTGAACCTCCTGCAGCCCCGGGGGAACGGCAACCACCACAACCAGCTCAAGACGCCGCTCAACCAGCCGCCCGCCGATGGCACCGTGCGCACCTGCTCCGACGACTACGGGGAGATGGGGTACGCCACGCCCCTGTTCGAGGCGGCCGGCGTGAGCGCCGAGGACCCCGGTGGCCCTTGGCTCGACCTGCCAACGGGCATGGCGATGAAGTTCGCGTCCGGCACGCCGTGGATGGTGGAGACCCACTTCATCAACCCGACCGACGACGCGGTGCTGGTCAACGCAGCCATCGATCTCGGCTTCGTCCCAGAAGAAGAGGTGGACGTCTGGCTCGGAACCTTCGAGTTCGACGCCGGCGACCTCGGCCTGGATCCCGGCCCTGCCGAGGTCACCTTCGAGTGCGCTTGGACAGAGGACGTGACCCTCTTCTCCATCCTCGGACACATGCACGAGTTCGGTCGCTCGTTCACGACGGAGTGGATCCACGACGGGGTCACGGAGACCATCTACGAAGTGGCCGACTGGGACGCCTCCTACAAGAACGCACCCGTGATCGCGAACCACGAGGCCGGCGAGATCGTCATCGAGGCGGGCGACATCTTCCGAACCACCTGCACCTGGGACAACACCACCGACGGTGTCCTGGAGGTGCCCGCGGAGATGTGCACCTTGAACGGCACCGCCTACCCGCTCGACCGCCCGCTGCGGTGCGTCGACGGGAAGCAGTTCGACTAGCGTCAGCGACGCACGGTCACCCGCTGCCGGGTGGGCACGTTGTCGAAGGTGGCCAGCGCGCCATCCGGCCACTTCACCTCGAGCCTGACGCTCTCCGCGTCGCCCAAGCCCAGGTGCAGAGGGCCGCGGTAACTCGACTGCAACACCGATCCGGCCACCACGGTGCGCGACGCGGAGAAGCCCTCCGAGGAAGCCTCCACCCGCACGCCGGGCACATCCGGTTGGACGCTGACGCTGATCCAGGCGGCGTCGGTACACGTTCCCTTGAGGATCACCGGCGGCCCCGCGAGATCACGCAGCACCTGATCGAGGGCGCCGTCGCCGTCGAGATCCGCCCACACGAAGCCGCGGTCGACGCCGTCGTGGTCGAGGCCGAGAGCCTCCGCGGCCTGCTCGAAGTCTCCGTGGTCGTCCTGCAGCCAGAGACCGTTGGGTTGCTCGCGCGGGTCTTGGTGCCCCGCGGCTTCCGTCGCGGCGAGTCCTTCGTCGGACATGATCAGGAACCCGAAGGCCACCGAGGCATCGAGGTCGCCGTCGTTGTCGACGTCGATCAGGTCTGCCCCCCAGGACACGTGCCGATCGGCCGTGCCGACGTCCAGGCCCCGAGCGACGGTAACGTCGTGCCACTGCAGGGGTCCGTCAGAGAACAGGAGCGCGATCTCATCCCAGCCGGTCACGAGGAGGTCGTCGAGCCCGTCGCCGTTCACATCGCCCCGCCCCAGCCCCATGCCGAAGTGCGCGGCGCCCGTGCCTGTGGCCGCGGTCACGTCGGTGAACGCACCGGCACCGTCGTTCTCGAAGAACTGGTTCGGCACGACGGAGCTGCCGAAGTCGTTGACCACGTAGAGGTCCTGATCGCCGTCGAGGTCACCGTCGAGCCACCCGGCGACGAAGGTGTAGGGCTCCAAGTCACCGGACGGGAGAGCGGCGGTCCGGTCGTCGAACACCCCGCCGTCGTTGCGGTAGAGCCGGTTCGGGTGGGCGGGGGGGAAGTCGGCCTCACCGAGGATGGCCGCGCCGAGCTCCTCGGTGTCGTTGTGCGCCCCCACGAAGAGGTCGAGATCGCCGTCGCCGTCGAGGTCGCCCCAGCTGGCGGTGGTGCTGTCCCAAGCCTCGCCTGCCACCCCGGCCGCGGCGGTTCCATCGGTGAAGACGCCATCGCCGTCGTTTACGAGGAGTCGGTCAGGCCCGTACACCTGGCTGATGAAGAGGTCGAGATCGCCGTCCCCGTCGCTGTCCGCGATGGCGACGCCGGCGCCCGCGTCGTCCTCGGGCGGAAGGCGCTCGGACGTCTCGTCGATGAAGTCGAGGCGATCGCCGGCCACGCCCATCAGGAGGCGGTCCTGCCCCCAGATCGGCACGTACACGTCGAGCAGACCGTCGCCGTCGAGGTCGGCGACGCCCACCCCTCCCCCGGACAGCTGGTTGGGCTGAGGCATGTGATCCGAGGTCTCCTCGAGCGAGGCCCAGTCTCCGGGGACCACGCGCTCGAAGGCCAGCTCGTCGCGGGCCGACGGGTCAGCGCAGGTCACGACCCCGTGGAGCTCGAGCGACGCGCCGCCGGTGTCGCCGGTGTCGACACGGCCGTTGCAGGCAAGGAGCACGGTGAGGACGAGCGGAGTCACCAGCCGAACATACCCAGAGCAGGACAGGCGCCCCTGGACCCGCCCGCTCAGTCCAGCCAGGACCCGCGCCGTCCGGCCGCACGGTCGCCCCGTTCCCCCTGGCGGGGTCCACGGAGTCGTCGAGGCGCGGCACCAGGGAGGTGTGGCGCTGGCGGGAGGGCTTCACGGAGCCGGAGGAGGCCGCCAGCGAGGCTGCGCAGGCGCTGGTGGACTGCGGCGCGTCGAGGTGGGCGAGGGCAGCGCGCCCACGGACGCAGGCCTGGGCGCCACCGCCGTGGGCTCTGCCGTGGACCGGGCGGCGGCGGTGTTGTCGGAGCGGGGCTTGTCGGTCCACCTGGTCGACGGGGGCGGCGACCCGGGGGCCCTGCTACGCCCGGGCGTGTGGAGTGGCCCGAGGTGGTGCCGATCCGCACACGTACCGGCTGGGAAGGCGCCCCGGGTGCAAGGCTTCCTCAGCGCGGCGTCAGCAGGCGTGGCTCCGTGGCCAGGACTCGGGCCGTGAAGCTCGCGCGCAGGTAGAGGCCCAGCGGCACCGTCCGCACCCACTCGGCCTCCTGGTCGATCACCCACACCCAGTCGTCCCCTCGAGCCGCCTTGGGGCGGATCTGCAGGGCCTTGCCGTGCTGGGCCTTCCACTGCCACACCAGGCCCTCACTCACCAGCTCGGCCAGCACCTCCCAGTCCGTGGCGAGCAGCTCCTCCTGGGCGGCGGTCGGGCTCCAGAGGATCGGAGCTCCGATCCAGCGCTCACCTGGTGGTCCGTCGCCTGCGATCGCCATCCAGAGCACGCGGCGGAGCTTCGCACGCACCGGCGAGCCCGACCACGGGCCCAGATCCGATCCGCCCATGGGGGTCGAGCAGACCCACGTGGACTGTCTCGGGCGCCCGCGTTGGTTCACGGGGATCGACTTGATCTCGATGCCCAGCTCGGGCAGGTCGGGGCCCGCTCTCCCCGCGCCGCGGGCTCCGAGCGCGGTCTCGATCAGGTCACCGACCCATCCCTTGTGGTGCCGGAGGTCGGGGGGGACCACGACCCCGTGTTCCGCGGCGATGTCGGCGAGCCGGCGCCCTGCGAGCGCGTCGGCCCGCTGGAGCAGCTCCACCTCGGAGCGCGGGAGCGGTAGGCGAGCCGGTCCCGGGCGCCCGAGGTCGCTGGATCGGGTGCCGGGGTCGCGTGCCACGTGGAGGTGTAGCCGGGTGAGCAGCCCACTGCTCCATCGCCGAGGGTGGCCCACCAATGCCGCGGCGTCGTAGAGGGCGCAAGTGGCGCTGGATGAGGTCTGCGCGGCTCGGCTTGCGCCTGGCGAGGGATGGACGCTGTCGAGAGGTGGTCCGAAGGGGTAGGCTCGAGGCGTGCCACATGCCCTCACAAAGCTGCTGCTCCTCACCTCCTGCTATGTCCTCACTCCAGCGGATCGAAGTGCTTGGCAGGATTCCCCGGAGGCTTGTTCGGGCGCAGACTGTGGGCATGCCGACACCGCGTGGAGCGACGAGCCGCCCGACGCCAACGACAGCGCGAGCGTCTGTGAGCCGGACTGTGATGGCACGACGTGTGGCGACGATGGTTGCGGCGGAAGCTGCGTCTGCCTGGGAGACGACACATGCATGGCGGACTCCACGTGCTGCGCACCAGTGTGCGAGGACCGTGCGTGCGGGGAGGATGGCTGCGGTGGGAGCTGCGGTACTGGAGAGGTTTGCTGGGAAGACGACGAGACATGTTCTTCCACGACGGGCACTTGTGAGGATCTGCCCGATACCGTCGAGGTGGCCGGACTGATCTGGCAAGTGCATGCCTCGAGCGACGAGTTCAGTGTGGACGGAGCTGCCGATCACTGTGCGTCGCTCGACGAGGGCGGGCTCACGAGCTGGCGAGTCCCGACCATCGACGAGCTGCGCCTCCTGATCGATGGCTGCTCATGCACGGAGACGGGTGGCGCCTGCGAAGTCACGGATGGAAGCACCAGCAGCGCCTACACCAACGACACATGCTCCTGTTGTTACGGTGGGCAGGGGCCTGGCTACGAGGGATGCTACTGGGACTCCGATGCGTTCCCAGGAACTGGCCTGTGCGACTACTACCCTTATGGCGACGCTGACTTCCAGTCGGCGTCCACCTTCCCGGCGCAACGATGGGGTATCGACTTCTACTTCGGTACCGTGAAGACGATGCCCACTTCCTACACGTACTTCGTACGTTGCGTGCACGATCCCTGATCCACGCCTTGGAAGACGGCGCGATCTCAGAGCGGGCACCGGAAGCGCGAAGAGCACCCAGGACCCTCTGGGTCGCGGATGCGCAGCGGAGTTCGTGCCGTGTTGGATTCCCTCGCAGGGAGTGTGCTCCTGCACACGACCGAGGGGGGAGCCGACACGGCGCCCCCAGAGCAGAACAGGCGGCCCTGAGAGCCGCCCGTCCAACGCAGCCACAACCCTCGGGGTCGCGGATGCGCAGCGGAGTTCGTGCCGTGTTGGATTCCCTCGCAGGGAGTGTGCTCCTGCACACGACCGAGGGGGGAGCCGACCGGCGCCGCCAGAGCAGAACAGGCGGCCTGAGAGCCGCCCGTTCGATGCAGCCACAACCCTCCGGGTCGCGGATGCGCAGCGGAGTTCGTGCCGTGTTGGATTCCCTCGCAGGGAGTGTGCTCCTGCACACGACCGAGGGGGGAGCCGACACGGCGCGAAGGCCGCAAGCAGCCGCGACTCAGAAGCCCATGCCGCCCATGCCGCCCATGCCGCCCATGCCGCCACCCATGTCGCCGCCGCCCGCCGGCGCCTTCTTCTGCGGCTTCTCGGCGATCACGGCCTCGGTGGTGAGGAGCAGGCTGGACACGCTCGCCGCGTTCTGCAGCGCGGTGCGGGAGACCTTCGCAGGATCGATGACGCCCATCTCCAGCATGTCACCGTAGGTGTCGGTGCGGGCGTTGTAGCCGTGGGACGCGGCGCCTTCGCTGACGCGAGCCACCACGATGGACCCGTCGACACCAGCGTTGGCCGCGATGGCGCGGATCGGCGCCTGGATGGCCTTCTTGACGATCTCGACGCCGAAGGCCTCGTCGCCCTGGACCTCGATGCTGTCGAGCGCGGCCAGGGTCCTGAGGTAGGCAACCCCGCCTCCGGGCACGATGCCCTCTTCGACGGCGGCGCGGGTGGCGTTGAGCGCATCCTCCACGCGAGCCTTCTTCTCCTTCATCTCCACCTCGGTGGCCGCACCGACGTAGATCACCGCCACGCCGCCGACCAGCTTGGCGAGCCGCTCCTGGAGCTTCTCGCGGTCGTAGTCGCTGGTGGTGTCGCGGATGTGCGCCCGGATCTGCTTGACGCGGCCCTTGACGGCCTCGCGGCTGCCAGCGCCGTCGACGAGCACCGTGGTGTCCTTCGTGACGACAGCGCGCTTGACGTTGCCGAGGTCGGACAGCGTGAGGGTGTCGAGCTTGATGCCGAGGTCCTCCATGATCGCCCGACCGCCGGTGAGGATCGCGATGTCCTCCAGCATGGCCTTGCGGCGGTCACCGAAGCCCGGCGCCTTCACGGCGCAGACGTTGAGCATGCCGCGGAGCTTGTTCACCACCAGGGTGGCCAGCGCTTCGCCATCGACGTCCTCGGCGATGATCATCAGGGGCTTGCCGGCACCGTGCACCTTCTCGAGCACGGGGAGCAGGTCCTTCATGTTCGAGATCTTCTTCTCGTGGATGAGCACCAGCGCATCCTCGAAGACGGTCTCCATGCGCTCGCTGTCGGTCACGAAGTAGGGCGACAGGTAGCCCCGATCGAACTGCATGCCCTCGACGATCTCGAGCTCGGTGCTGAGGCCCTTGGCCTCCTCCACCGTGATCACGCCGTCCATGCCCACCTTGTCCATCGCCTCGGACAGGATGGCGCCGATCTCCTCGTCGCCGTTCGCCGAGATCGTGCCGACCTGGGCGACCGCCTTGGAGTCCTTCGCGGGCTGCGAGAGGGCGGCCAGCTCGGACACGACGACCTCGACAGCCTTGTCGATGCCGCGCTTCAGGTCCATCGGGTTGGCGCCGGCGGCGACCAGCTTGGAGCCGTGGCGGTAGATGGCCTGGGCGAGCACCGTGGCGGTGGTCGTGCCGTCGCCGGCGACGTCGCTGGTCTTGGAGGCGACCTCCTTGACCATCTGCGCGCCCATGTTCTGGAACTTGTCGCGGAGCTCGATCTCCTTGGCGACGGTCACGCCGTCCTTGGTGGAGACGGGGGCGCCGAAGCTCTTCTCGATGACGACGTTCCGGCCCTTGGGACCGAGGGTGACCTTCACGGCGTTGGCGAGGGCGTCGACACCGGCGAGGATCTCCTTGCGAGCATCCTCCCGGAAGTGGATTTCCTTGGCGGACATGGTTTCTCCTTGAAGTGTGGTGCGAGGGCGCTGGGCGCCGCTCAGGACTCGATGACGGCGAGGATGTCGGTCTCGCGGAGGATGACGTGCTCGACACCGTCGAGCTTGACCTCGTCGCCGCTGTACTTGCCGAACAGCACGCGATCGCCGGACTTGACCTGCAGCTCGCGCAGACCGTCGTCGGTCCGTTGACCTGGACCGACAGCGACCACGACGGCCTCGTTCGGCTTCTCCTTCGACGCGCTGTCGGGGATGAAGAGACCGCTGGCCGTCTTCTGCTCGTTGTCGATCCGCTTGACGAGAACACGGTCGTGGAGGGGACGGAACGCCATCTGGTGCTTCTCCTGGAAGGGAAGGCGCAAGTACGCACCCCCGAAGGAGGCGTCAAGCCACACCGAGGCCTTTTTTCACCCTCCCATCGGACGGCGTGCCGTTCCGTACGCTCGGATCCGTCGTTCTCGAGCAGCGCGTAGGTCGCTGCGACGGGATCGTCGGTGGACAGCGGTCCGTGCCCGCCCAGGATCATGGCGGGTGGTTTCACCCCTTGCACGATCCTGCGACGTGGGGATCGACCGCCAGCTGCAACCAGAGTGAGAACGCCGCCCTCCGTAGGGAAGACGGCGTCTCGAGGGATGAACGAGCCGCCCGGAACAACTCCGAGCAGACTCGGTCCCCCAGAGCTTCGGGTCGGGGCAGGGCAAGGAGCCCCAGGGGACGATGGATGAGGCTGCAACGAGTGTGCCACGTGTGTTTTCAGCCACTTGGCCTCGACAGCTACGCGGCCGGGCCGTGATCCCTGACATCCGTGTCGCGACCGACCCGACAAAAACAGGGGTTGCCACTCGTCACGTGGGCACTACATAGGGCCGCGACAGCTTCCCCGGGGCCGGCCGGCTCCGACGAAAACGACCACCACGAGGGTTCCTCATGGGCAAGATCATCGGCATCGATCTGGGCACGACCAACTCGGTCGTCTCCGTCATGGAGGGCGACGCGCCCACCATCATCGTCAACGACGAGGGCACGCGCACCACGCCATCCGTCGTCGCCTTCACCAAGGACGGCGAGGAGCTCGTCGGCGCGGCTGCCCGTCGCCAGGCGATCACCAACCCCATCAACACCGTGTTCTCCGTGAAGCGCTTCATGGGCCTACGCTTCGACGAGGCCGGACGCGAGATCAGCCGGGTGCCCTACGACGTGGCGCGCGGGGACGGCGGTGACTGTCGCATCAAGATCGGCGACAAGAAGTACAGCCCGCCCGAGATCTCGGCCAAGGTGCTCCAGAAGCTGAAGCGCCAGGCCGAGCGGTACCTCGGCCAGCCGGTGACCGAGGCGGTCATCACGGTGCCCGCCTACTTCAACGACGCCCAGCGCCAGGCCACCAAGGATGCCGGTCAGATCGCCGGCCTGGACGTGAAGCGCATCATCAACGAGCCCACGGCGGCCGCGTTGGCCTACGGGCTCGACAAGAAGGACGACCAGGTCGTCGCCGTCTACGACTTCGGCGGCGGTACCTTCGACGTCTCCATCCTCGAGGTGGGCGACAACGTGGTCGAGGTGAAGTCCACCAACGGCGACACGCACCTCGGCGGCGACGACGTCGACCACGTGATGATCGACTGGCTCCTCGGCGAGTTCAAGTCCGAGCACGGCATCGACGCCAGCAAGGACAAGATGGTGCTCCAGCGCCTCAAGGAGGCCGCCGAGAAGGCCAAGATCGAGCTCTCGTCGAGCCCCTCGACCTCGATCAACCTCCCCTTCCTGTCGGCCGACGCCACGGGCCCCAAGCACCTCGAGCGCACCATGGGCCGCGCCAAGTTCGAGCAGATGATCGAGCCGATCATCGACCGCACGCTCGAGCCTTGCCGCAAGGCCATCAAGGATGCCGACGTCACCCCGAGCGAGATCGACGAGATCATCCTCGTGGGCGGCTCCACGCGCATCCCGCTGGTGCAAGCCAAGGTCCAGGCCCTGTTCGGCAAGGAGCCCAACCGCTCCGTGAACCCGGACGAGGTCGTGGCTGTGGGCGCCGGCGTGCAGGGCGGCGTGCTGGCCGGTGACGTCACCGACCTGCTGCTCCTCGACGTGACGCCGCTCAGCCTCGGCATCGAGACCCTCGGTGGCGTGCACACGGTGCTCATCAAGCGGAACACCACCATCCCGTGCAGCAAGACCGAGATCTTCAGCACGGCGGCGGACAACCAGACCGCGGTGGACGTGCACGTGTACCAGGGTGAGCGGCCCCTCGCGAAGGAGAACCGCATGCTCGACACCTTCCGGCTCGACGGCATCCCGCCGGCGCCGCGCGGCATGCCGCAGGTCGAGGTGACCTTCGACATCGACGCCAACGGCATCTTGAACGTGAAGGCCAAGGACAAGGCCACCGGCAAGGAGCAGACCATCACCATCACCAGCTCCTCGGGCCTGTCCAAGGATGAGGTCGAGAACCTGGTGAAGGAAGCCGAGGAGAACGCCGCCGAGGACACCCGTCGGCGCGACGCCATCGAGGCCCGCAACAACCTCGACAACCTCGTCTACCAGACCCAGAAGCTGCTGGACGAGCACGGCGACAAGCTCCCGGCCGACACCAAGGAGTCCATCGAGGCGGAGATCGCGGGCGCGAAGGAGGCCCTGGAGTCCGAAGATGTCGACGTGCTCAAGGCGAAGTTCGACAGCCTCCAGGCTGCCGGCCACAAGCTCGCCGAGGTCATGTACGCACAGTCGGGTGGTGCCGAGGGCGAGGCCAACCCGGAAGCCCCAGCCGAAGCCGCCGCTGGCGGTGACGACGTGATCGACGCGGACTTCGAAGAGGTCGAGGACGTCTAGAGACCAGGCCTCGAAGATCGGCTGTCAAGCGACCGGCGCGGCGATCCCCTCTCGGAGGGCGGTCGCCGCGCCACGCTGATAGCTGGCCCCTGAACGCTGAGCCGGAGCCGAAGGCGACGTGGCACGTGACTACTACGAAGTCCTGGACGTCGAACGCGACGCAGACGACAAGGTCCTGAAGAAGTCCTTTCGCAAGCTCGCCCTGAAGTTCCACCCGGACCGCAACCCCGACGATCCCGAGGCCGAGGCCAAGTTCAAGGAAGCGTCGGAAGCCTACGACGTGCTCTCGGATCCCCAGAAGCGCCAGATCTACGACCAGTACGGGCACGAGGGTCTGCGCCAGGGCGGCGCCAGCCCTGGGTTCCACGACGTGGAGGACATCTTCAGCCAGTTCGGCGATCTCTTCGGCGATCTCTTCGGCGGCGGGCGCTCACGGGGCCGTCGTGGCGGTCCACGCCGCGGAGCCAGCCTCGAGTACGGCATGCGACTCGACTTCATGGACGCGATCAACGGCGTCAAGAAGGACATCGAGGTCCCCAAGAACGCCACCTGCGAGACCTGCACCGGTTCGGGCGCCAAGCCCGGGAGCAAGCCCACGACCTGCGGCACCTGCAACGGTGTCGGCGAGGTCATCCAGCAGCAGATGTTCCTCCGCATCCGCACCACCTGCCCACGCTGCGCTGGCAAGGGCAAGGTGATCACGGAGCCGTGCGGGAGCTGTGGCGGTCGTGGGCGCACCCGCATCACCGAGAAGCTCTCGGTCACCATCCCGCCAGGCGTCGACACCGGCATGCAGCTGCGGCTCGCGGGGAAGGGCGAAGCCGGCGACTCAGGCGCCCCGGCCGGCGACCTCTTCGTGACCGTACAGGTCCAAGCTCACGAGTTCTTCAAGCGCGACGGCTACGACGTCTACTGCACGGTCCCGATCAGCTACCCGCAGGCTTGCCTCGGCACCCAGCTCAAGGTACCCACGGTCTATGGGGAAGCCGACCTCTCCGTGCCGCGCTCCACGCCCTCCGGCAAGGTCTTCACCCTCCGCGGCGAAGGCATCACCTCGGTCAGTGGCCGTGGGCGTGGCGACCAGCACATCCAGGTGGTGGTCGAGGTGCCGAAGAGCCTCTCGCCCGAAGAAGAAGAGCTCCTCCGTCGGCTCGCAACCCACCAGGACGGAAAGGTGGCCGGCAAGGGTTTCTGGCGAGACTTCCTCGACAAGATCACGAGCTGACGACTCCTACGAGCGATGAACATGTCCCTGGACGAACTCCGCGGCCGCGTGGCCGACCTCACACCCTTGCTCGCCGCGCTCCGCGAGGAGATCGGCAAGGTCATCGTCGGCCAGCGCTACATGGTCGACCGCCTGCTCATCGCCCTGTTGGCGGACGGCCACGTGCTGCTCGAGGGCGTGCCCGGCCTCGCCAAGACCACCGCGGTGAAGACCCTCGCGCAGGCCCTCTCGCTGGGCTTCGCGCGCATCCAGTTCACGCCGGATCTGCTTCCGGCCGACGTGGTGGGCACCCAGGTCTACAGCCCCAAGGACGGGGTCTTCTCCAACAAGAAGGGACCGGTCTTCACCCACCTGCTGCTGGCCGACGAGATCAACCGAGCGCCCGCCAAGGTGCAGTCCGCGTTGCTCGAGGCGATGGAAGAACGGCAGGTCACCATCGGGCAAGCGACCTACGAGCTCCCGGCGCCGTTCTTCGTGCTCGCCACGCAGAATCCGATCGAGCAGGAGGGCACCTACCCCCTCCCCGAGGCGCAGACCGACCGCTTCCTGATGAAGCTCAGGCTGGGCTACCCGACCAAGGCCGAAGAGCGCGAGATCATGCGCCGGCACTTCGCCGATCGCCCCACCCTCGATTCGGTGGTCAGCGCCGAGCAGCTGGCGGCGGCCCAGGCGCTGGTCCGCGACATCAAGGTGGAGGACGTGGTCGCCGACTACATCGTCGACCTGGTGCACACCACCCGGAATCCCGACGGCGCAGGGCTGGCCCTCGGCCGCTACGTGGAGTTCGGCGCCTCGCCCCGCGCCAGCCTGGCGCTCATGGCCTGCAGCCGCGCCCACGCCTTCCTCGATGGCCGGGCGTACGTCACGCCGGACGACGTCAAGGCGGTCGGCAAGGACGTCCTCCGGCACCGCGTGCTGCTCAGCTACGAGGCGGAAGCCGAGGAGCTCGACGTGGACACGGTGCTCGCGAAGGTCTTCGAGAACGTCCGCACGCCGTAGGCCGACATGCTGACCTCCGAGGAGCTCCGTCAGATCCGCCGCATCACCCTGCAGGCCGGACGTCGCGTCGACAGCCTTTTCGCGGGCGGGTACCGCTCGGCGTTTCGCGGACGCGGCATGGAGTTCGAAGAGGTCCGCCCCTATGTCCCCGGCGACGACGTGCGCCACATCGACTGGAACGTCACCGCGCGCGCCCAGGAGCCCCACGTCAAGGAGTTCCGCGAGGAGCGCGAGCTGACTCTGATGATCGCGGTCGATGTGTCGGGGTCGATGCGCTTCGGCGGAGGCGGGCAGGACGGGCGGACGGACAAGCGCCTGCAGCTCGCGCGGCTGGGGGGCGCGCTCGCCTTCGCCGCCACGCGCAACAACGACCGGGTGGGCTTGCTGGCGTTCTCCGACCACGTCGAGCAGCTGGTTCCGCCCCGGAAGTCGCGCGGCCACGCCTGGCGGGTCATCCGCGAGTGCTTCGAACACCACGGCCAGCGGGGCCGGACCGATCTTGCCGGCGCCCTCGAGGTGCTGGGGCGGGTCCTGAACCGCCGGGCCGTGATCTTCCTGCTCAGCGACTTCGTCTGTGGAAGTGGCTGGGAGCAACCCTTGGGGGTGCTCGCGAGCAAGCACCGGGTCAACGCCCTGCTCGTGCACGACCCCCTGGAGGCCTCCCTGCCACGCAGGGGCCTGGTCCAGTTGCGCGACGCCGAAACGGGCCAGGTATGCCTGGTGGATCCGCGCCGACTCACGTCCGCGGTGTCGCCGAAGGAACGGATCCGCCAGCTCGAACAGTGCGGGACGCGCGCCACCGGGGTCTCCACCGACCAGGACCCGTTCCGGGCGCTCGAGCGGCACCTGCGCACCGTGGGCCGCCGATGATCTGGCTGTGGGCGTGCACCGCAGAGCTCGCCGATCCGCTGCCCGAGGCGCGGACCGGGGTCGTGCTCCACCTCGAGGAGAAGAAGGTCGGTCCCGGAGAGCCGGTGCTCGTCACCGCCGTCGTGACCGCGCCGCCCGACTGGCAGGTCGAGGGCGCCGTGCCGGGGGCCGAAGGGCTGAGCGGCGAGCTCGTGCACGAGTCGACCTCCACCGCCGCGGACCGGGTCGTCGTCGAGAAGACCTTCTCCCTGACCGGCGCGGATGGCAGCTACGTCATCCCGGGCGGCACGTGGACCTTCACGGCACCGGAAGGGCAAAGCCTCGAGGTGGAGGCCGGAACGCTCTTCGTGGACATCGGGGTCGACGGGCCCTCCTCGGACCTGGCCGGGCTCGCCGCCATGCCGGTCCAAGACACGCCCCCGTACGCCTGGTACGCCGCGGCCGCCGCGACGACGATCCTGGCGCTCGCCGGACTGGTCTGGTGGCGTCGACGCACGCGCCCGGAGCCGCCTCCCCCACCTCCAGTTCCACCCGATCTGGAGGCCCTCGCCGCCTGGGAGACCGTGCGAGGCGACCCGGCGCTGGACGACCATGCGCGCGCGCTGGCGCTCTCCGCACTCTTCCGCCGCTACCTGGAGCGGCGCACGGGCCTGGCCGCCACCAAGCTCACCGGCTTCGAGATCCTCGAGAAGGCCGAGCTTCCACCGGAGTGCCGGCGCTCGGTGCAGTCGCTGCTGGGCGCCACGGACCTCATCAAGTTCGCCCGCGAGGGCGGAGGCGCCGATCGCTTCGACGAGCTCGACGGCGAGCTGAGGCTCGTCATCCGCCTGACCACGCCGGTCACGCCGGACAGCCCGTGACCTACACGCTCCAGCACCCGTGGTGGCTGCTCCTGTGGCTCGTCCTCCCCGTCCTGGCGCTGTGGCGGGCGCGCGGCGGGGCTGCTGCCGTGCGCTTCTCCGCGCTCTCGCTCGTGTCCGGCGGCGCCTCGGTCCGCGTGGCCCTCGCCTGGCTGCCCGCCGCCTTGGAGATCCTGGGACTGGCCGCTCTGGTCGTGGCGCTCGCCCGCCCTCAGCTCACCCACCGCGAGACCGTGGTCGAGAGCGAGGGGATCGACATCCTGCTGGCGCTGGACGTCTCCGGCTCCATGGAGTCCCCCGACTTCGAGCTGCGCGGTCGCGAGGCCAGCCGCCTCGATGTGGCCAAGGCGGTGATGGCGCGCTTCGTCGAGGGCCGGCCGGACGATCGGATCGGCCTGGTCGTCTTCGGGGAGGAAGCCTTCACGCAGGTCCCACTCACCCTGGACCACGACGCCTTGCTCGACTTCCTCGACAACGTGCGCATCGGCATGGCGGGCCGCCGGGCGACGGCCATCGGCCAGGGCCTGGCCATCGCCGCAAGACCGCTCGCACGCCTGGAGGCCCCGGAGCGCATCATCGTGCTGCTCACCGACGGACGCTCCAATGCGGGCAAGCTGGAGCCCCTGGAGGCCGCGGAGGCCGCGGCCGCGGTCGGCATCCGGGTGTACACCATCGGTGTCGGGGCTGTCGGGGGCAGCAACGGGGGACTCTTCGGCGTGTTCACCCGCGGCCGCGACGAGGTCGACGAGGCCACCTTGAAGAGCGTGGCGGAGGCCACCGACGGGCGGTACTTCCGTGCCACCGACACCGAGACCCTGGTGCAGATCTACGACACCATCGACGAGCTCGAGAAGAGCACAGCCGAAGTGACCGAGTACATTCACCGCGAAGAGCTGTTCCGCTTCGCCCTCGTGCCGGGGCTCGCCCTGTTGGGCCTCCAGCTGCTGCTGGCGCACACCGTGTTCCGGAGGCTCCCGTGACCTTCGGCGGCAGCGCCTGGCTGCACCTCCTCTGGACGGTGCCCCTCGCAGCGCTCGGGCTGTGGTGGGCGGCGCGTCGACGGCGCCGAGACCTGGGCGCGCTGTTTGCGGCGGGCATCCTCCCCGCGATGGTCCCCTCGGGGCTCGAGCGTGTCCGCGCGTGGCGCTCCACTCTGGGCCTGATCGGGCTCGCGCTGGCCATGGTCGCCGTGGCCCAACCGCGCTGGGGCCACACGTGGCGAGAGCTCAGCCACGAAGGCGTCGAGTTGGTGGTGGCCATCGACGTCTCCCGCTCGATGGACGCGCAGGATGTCGACCCCAGCCGCCTGGAGCGAGCCCGGCGCGAGGTGCACGACCTCCTCGAGGTGCTGCCCGGTCAGCGGGTGGGCCTGGTGGTCTTCGCAGGCGGCGCCTACCCCCGCGTGCCGCTCACCCTCGATCACACCGCCCTGGGCCACATCGTCGACGACCTGAGCTCCACGACCTTGCAGGCGCAAGGCAGCTCGCTGTCCTCGGCCTTGCAGACCAGCCTCGATCTCTTCGACCTCGACAAGGAGGTCGACCGCGCCATCCTGGTGCTGTCCGACGGAGAGTCCTGGGACCCCAGCCTCGACGCGATCGTGGCGGACCTGACGGCGGCCGACGTCCGCGTCTACACCCTGGCGGTGGGGACCACGGACGGGGCGCCGATTCCGAAGACGGGGGGAGGCTTCAAGACCGACCGGCAGGGCGAAGTGGTGGTCACCCGCGTGCAGGAGGCCGCCCTGGCACGCATTGCCCAAGCCACTGGCGGTGCGTCGGCACGGAGCGTCGCGGGGGCCAGCGACGTTCGTGAGCTGGCCCTCCTGATGGCCTCGGACCTGGAGCAGAAGGCGATGCAGACACGTCGAGAGCGCGTCTGGGATGAGCGCTACCAATGGCCATTGGCCGCTGGAGTGGGGCTCCTTCTGCTGGGTATGGCCATCCGCGACCCCCGCGCGTGGGCGGCACTCGTGCTGCTCGCCATCAGCCCGGTGGCCCATGCGGGCACGATCGACGAGGCCTGGCGCCTGGCGCTGTCCCTCTACGGCGAGGGCGACTTCGAGGGTGCCGGCGAGGTGTTCGACGATCTCGCCGACCGCGCCTTGGACGCCGACCTGGCCGCAGAGGCCCGCTACAACGCAGGACACGCCGCCTACCAGGGCGGCGAGCTCGAGCAGGCCCTGGAGATCTGGAACCGCGTGCTGGAACAACACCCGGACCACGAAGGCGCCCAGCAGAATGTCCAGGCGGTGCAGCAGGAGATCGCCCAACGTCTCCAGGAAGAGCCGCCTGATCAGGACCAGCAGGACCAGCAGGACCAGCAGGACCAGCAGGACCAGCAGGACCAGCAGGACCAGCAGGACCAGCAGGACCAGCAGGACCAGCAGGACCAGCAGGACCAGCAGGACCGGCAGGACCAGCAACAGGGCGACACCGGGTCCGCCGAGCCCGAAGCCACAGAACCGGAGGCGCCGGACACCGCCGACCCGACCGACGCCGACCCCTCGGAGTTCGAACCGGCGGAGGCGGCGCCCGACACCGGAGGCGCCGAACCGTCGCGAGCCGAGGCGGTGCCCGAAGGCGTCGGTGAGATGAGCGAGGACGAAGCGCGCAAGCTCCTGCAGGCCGCCGAGGAGGGGCAGCCGCGCGTCGTGGTACGCGGCGAGAGCGGAGGCAAGGACTGGTGATGCACACCCTGCTGGCGCTCATGTGCATCGCGCAGGCCTGGGCCGCGCAGGCCGTGCTCGAGCTCGACTCGCGGGACCTCCGCGTCGGCCAGATCGTGCAGGCCCACCTCTCGATCGTGGACGGCAGCGTCGGATCGGCGCCCACGCTCCCCGCGCTCGATGGACTGTCGTTCCGCTTCGAGGGGCAGCGCCAGTCCACCGTGATGGTCAACTTCAAGACCACGCGTACGATCACGCTCCAGTACACCGTGACGGCCCTGCAGGCGGGCGAGTGGACCATCCCCTCCATGACCCTGGAGCTCACAGGTGGCCAGCGCGCCGTCACCGCGCCGCTGACGGTCACGGTGAGCCCGCGCGACCCGGACGCCGGCGCCGGCGACCGGGTCTTCGCCACCCTGGGCACCGAGGAGGCCTGGCTGGGGCAGACGCTCGTCTACCACCTGGACTTCCGAACCTCGAAGCGCCTCGTCGATCGCCGGTGGACGCTCCCCGAGCTCGATGGCTTCGTCGCCGAGCAGACCAGCGATGCCACGGAGCGGGAGATCCCACTGGTGGAGGACGGGCGCACCTGGACACGCATCGAGGTCGACGTCCCCGTGGTGGCGACCGCCGCCGGGGCCCGCAGCGTCTCACCGGCTGCGCTCACGGCCCAGTTCCAGGTGAAACGCCAGAGCCAACGCCGGCAGCGCCCGAGCCTGTTCAGCTCCAGCTACGATCTCAAGACCGAGGTCTACGCGGGGGATGTCGTGCCCGTAACAGTGCGCCCGCTGCCCGATCAGCCCGACGGATTCAGCGGTCTCGTAGGGAGCTTCGAGCTGGTCAGCCAGCTCAGCCAGGGCGCGGTCGCGGTCGGGGAGTCGGCCACGCTGAGCGTTCAGGTGACGGGCAGCGGCAGCCTCGCCGGGTTCGAGCTGCCCCCCGTCCCGCCCGACGCCCCGTACCGGGCCTACGACGACGCTCCGGAGGTCCGTTCCGAGGTGCGCGGCGGCCGCTTCACGGCGGTGTCGCTCGCCAAGCGCGCGATCGTGCCAGCCACCCCCGGCACCCTCACGATCGCGCCGGTCGAGCTGGTGGTCTTCGACCCGGAGGTCCAGGACTACGTCACGCTCCGAAGCGCACCGCAGGTCCTCCAGGTGGTCGGCAGCGACGAGTCGTCCGGCCTGGTGAGCTACGACCTCGAGCCCGAGGCGGGCGCTCCCTCGGAGCTGGCCGACGACATCCTTCCACTCCACCCTCGGGCGAGCCTGACCTCGGAAGCGCCGGACCTGCCCAGGCTCGCGGCCGCCGTCGCCAGCTTGCCGTGGGTCGTGTTGATCGGGCTGTTGCTCCGGGACGCCGTGAAGGAGAGCACCACGACGGTCGACCACCGCGCGCAGCTGCGCGCTCGGGCCACGGCCCTCGACGCGGACCTCGCGCACGCCGAGGCGCTGTTCCGCGACACGGTGGCCTGGGTCACAGGGGTCGCGCATGGGGCGGTCGACCGCGAGGTGCTGGAGCGCCTCCCCGAGGCTTCCAGGGCAGACGCGCGTTCGATCTACGATGACCTCGACGCCGCCCGCTACGGGGGCGCGGACGCTGGGGACCTGGCCGAGCGTGTCCGACGGTTTGTCGGGGGGCTGTTGTGATCCTGCTCGTGCTGACCGCGCTCGCCGGCCCCCTCGACGAGGCCAACACCGCGTACGTCGATGGTGACTACGCGGCCGCCGCCGACGGCTACCAGCTCCTCATCGACGAGGGGGCCGAGAGCGGCGACCTGTACTACAACCTCGGAAACGCGCGCTACCGCAACGGCGAGCTCGGGCCCGCCATCCACGCCTGGCGAAGCGCCCAGCAGCTGTCACCGCGCGACGGCGACATCCGCGCCAACCTCGATCGCGCCCGCGCCGAGACGAAGGACCGGTTGGAGATCGCCTCCACGCCCGGCCCCCTGTTCTGGAGGGACTCGCTCTCGTTGCGCGAGCAGCTTCATCTGGCCGCGACGCTGTTCGGGCTGTTGGGGCTCGTGCTGCTGGCCGGTCGTCTCAAGCACGGCCTCCCCACCGCCCTCCCGGCCATCGTGATCGCTGCCCCCTTGGCCGCCCTCGGCGTGTCGGTGTCCGCGGAGCTCCAGGACGCCAGGACGCCCGCTGCGATCGTGCTCGCCGACACCGTCGAGCTGCGCAGCGCGGCCGGGGCCGAAGGAGGCGTGGTGGTCTTTGAGCTGCACGAAGGCGCGGAGGTGGTGCTCGTCGAGGCCCTGGGCACCTACGCTCAGGTGGCGCTACCCGACGGCCGGCGTGGATGGATGCGATCCATCGAGCTCGCGGTGGTGGACCCTGGAGCCCCTGAGGCGGGTTAGCTCCAGCAGATGCGCATCCTCGCCACACTGCTCGCCGCCGCCGTCCTCCTGTCGGGCTGCTCGATCGACCGGAAGGTCAAGAAGCTGGAGGAGGACGAGTTCGTCCACTACTACTGCCTCCGGCCCTTCCTCTCCGAAGAGGGCAAGAAGGAGTACCTGAAGCTCAAGACCCGGGCGGAGCGCGACCAGTACCTGAAGGACCGCGGCCTCTGGGAGCAGTTCTACAAGTACGACGCCAAGGAACGCGACCTGATGTTCGAGGGCGAGGTCCGCATCGGGTGGAAGAAGGAGATGGTGCTCATGGCGTGGGGCGCGCCCTACGACAAGCAGAAGCCGCCGGGCGATCGCTGGCTCGAGCGCCTGGTGTACCGCTTCGAGCTTCACGACGACGGCTCGCTGCTGGTCTGGGAGCCAAAATCGAAGACCGCGTACCAGGCCAAGAGGCTGTTGGAGCGAGGTGTCGTACTGGAACGTGGGGTCGTTGTCGAGATCGAGGACCTGAAGCCCTGGTAGACCCCCCGGTGGACCGGCTATACGGCGAGGCTCGGGAACCCGCGGAGCAGGTCAACTATGAAGGTCACCCTCGTCAGTCCGTATCCGGACATCGCCAACTACGGGCTGCGTCAGCTGAGCTCGTGCCTACGCGAAGCCGGCATCGAGACCCAGCTCATCTACATGCCGGACTTCGCCGGAGACGGCGAGTTCACGCACGTCACGATGTCCGAGGACCGCTACCCCGCCGAAGCCATCGACAAGATGTGCGAGCTGGCGGCCGACAGCGATCTCTTCGGCGTCACCCTGATGACCCACTACTTCGACTCGGCAAAGCAGCTCACCAAGGCGGTGAACGAGCGCCTGGGCATCCCGACCATCTGGGGTGGCTTCCACCCGTCGGTGCGTCCGGACGAGTGCGCCCGGTGGGCCGACTACGTGGCCATCGGCGATGCCGAAGACCTGATGATCCAGCTCTGCCAGCGCATGGCGGCCGGGGAGACCGACAAGCTCCACGACATCAAGGGCCTCGTCTGGAAGAAGGGCGAGACGGTCATCCGCAACGCCCCCGGCAGCCTGGAGCAGGATCTCGACAAGTACCCGCACCCCGACTGGACCCTGGACGACCACTGGATCCTCTGGGAGGGCAAGGTGGTGCCGGTCACGAGCGACCTGCTGCACCGCTACCTGGCCAACGGCACGGTGTCTCGCATGTTCGGTCGCGTGGGCTACCAGACCATGACCGGGCGCGGCTGTCCGCATGCCTGCACCTACTGCGGCAACTCCTTCTCCCGCGACCTCTACAAGCGGCAGCGCTACGTGCGCTACCGCTCGACAGAGGACGTGATCAGCGAGCTGGAGAGCGTGAAGCAGCAGTACCCGTTCCTGAACTTCTTCTGGTTCAGCGACGACAGCTTCTTCGGGCGCACCCTGCCCGACATGCTGAACTTCAGCCACCAGTACAAGACCCGCATCGGCGACCCCTTCTACCTGCTGGGCTCTCCCGGCACGATCACCGAAGAGAAGTACGCCGCCCTGGTCGACGCCGGGCTGATGTGCATCCAGATGGGCGTCGAGCACGGCTCCAAGCGCATCCAGAAGATCTTCCGCCGCTCGACCATGGGCAACGAGAAGATCATCAAGTCCGCCGAGATCATCACCCGCTACTGCGACCGCACTGCGCCCCCGCAGTACGACGTGATCTACGACCTGCCCTACGAGACCATCGACGACAAGCTGGACACCCTCCGGCTGATCTCGGACCTGCCGAAGCCCTACAAGATCCAGGCCTTCAGCGTGATCTTCTACCCGGGCACCGCGCTGCACACGCTCGCGATGCGCGACGGCCTCATCAACGATGAGAAGGCCGAGATCTACGACAAGATGTACTTCGAGCGCAACGACAACTACGCGAACACGCTCTTGTTCCTCACCCGCACCGGCCACTTCCCGCACCCGCTCTTGAAGGTGCTGATCGACAAGCGCGTCGTGAAGGTGATGACCAGCGACTACATGCGCCCTGCCGGTGTCGCCGCGAAGAAGGGCCTGCACCTGGTGCGCTCGATCCTGAACAACCCGGTGCTCGAGCGCACGAAGATCCTCGGCGAGGCCGCTGCCCGCATGGAAGGCATGACCGGCGCCAACGCTGGTGCCGCCGCTCCGAGCGCCGCCGCGAAGTAGCAGCCGATCGGCGGTCGGGACTATCCTCCCGGTCATGCCGATCGATCGAGCCACCCAGCAGGACGCCGCGGCCATCGCGGCGATCCAGGCGGGTGTGATCGACGAGGACCGGTGGTTCATCACGCGTCCCGGCGAGCTGGTGACGTCCCCCGAAGGCAAGCGGGCATGGCTGGAGGCGCTCTCCCGTCGCGGCAACGCGGTGGTCTTCGTCGCCCGCCACGAAGGTGAGGTCGTGGGCTTCGCGGTCTGCGAGGGCGGGCTGCTCGCTCGCATGCGCCACTGCGCCAAGCTGGAGATCTACCTGGCCCGGCAAGCGCGTGGACTGGGCCTGGGCGAAGCTCTGCTGCGCAGGGTCATCGCCTGGGGGCGCGAGCACGACGAGGTGCAGAAGCTCGGCCTGTGCGTGTTCGCCGACAACACCCGGGCCGTGAAGCTGTACGAGAAGCTGGGCTTCACCGTCGAAGGGCGGCGGAACCGGGAGTACCGCGAGGTCGACGGCAGCCACCGCGACGACCTGCTCATGGCGATGTGGCTGGGGTAGCGCTCAGAAGGCGACGACGAGGCCGAGTCGTGAGGCCGGGGTCGTCGAGCCCCCGTCGAGGTCGCGGTTCACCCCGGCGGCCACCTCCACCATGTAGCCGTCCGTCAGCTGCCACAGCACGCCTCCGACGAGCTCGCCATTGGGCCTGGGCCCGAGGTAGGCCAGCTCGGCAAAGGGCTGCCACGTGCCCGTCCACGGGAGCACCTTCACCGCAGCGCCGAGGTGCAGCTCACGCTCCATCACCCCACGCGCGGTCAGACCGACGGGCCCGAGCCGCCAACCAGCGCCCACATACACCGCCGGACCTTCAGCGAGGCCGGCGCCGGCCTCGACGACCCAGGCCAGGCCAGCGTCGGGCTCGACCGAGGTGTGCACGTCGCTCGACGGGGCCATGGACAGCGGAGCCACCACCGCCTCGGTGAGATCCCGCCGCAGCGCGGCCTCGTGGTCGCGGTAGCTCTCCGCGATCCGGCCCAACCGAAGGTCGACCGGCAGGTCGTGGCCCAGCGCCACGAGCTGGCGGTAGGCGAGCTCCGACAGCGGCGAGCTGGGAAACTCCCGCACGAACGCCGTGAGGGCCGACACGTCGGTCAGGGCGTCGTGCCCTGGCGCCCGGTCCTCCAGCAGCTGACGCCACGCCGCGAGGTCCTCGCCGGCCACCACACGCGCGGCATCCCTCGGTTGTGCCGAGGCGAACTGGGAGATCAACAACAGCAGCATCAGCGAAGGGACGGGTGCCTGTGCAGAGGTCGAGCGCTGAATATCACACTGCGCCGACGGCGCACAAGCTCAGCGAACGGCCGCCCGGATGCGCTGACGGAGCTTCACGCCCAGCCGGACCCGCAGGCAGGGGGTGCCGGAGATGTACAGCACCCGGCCCTCCACGGCGTAGGCATGCCCGTCGGGAAGCACCAGGTGCACCCGCTGAGGCCCTTCTTCCGTGAAGACCATGGCCGGAACACGGCCCTCGGACAGCTCGGCCCAGTCGCGCTCCAGCGCCGACACGGTGGACCAGCGCACGGTGACGCCGTCGTCACCGATCTGCACCGAGGGGTCGGACGTGTCCGCGTCGTCGAGGGCGGCCGCGAGGATCTCGGAGATCTGCTCGACCGCCGTCACCTCGTCGTCGGCCACGTCTTCGCCGTCCTCGATGGCGGGGTAGATCTCCATGAGCTGGGAGTGGGACACGCTGATGGGGTCCTCCACGATCTCGTCTGCAGGAAGCTCGGGCTTCGGTGCTCCCGGGAGGATGACTTCGCCGGCCGCCGGCGCCTTCAGGGACCTGGACATGCCGATTCGCCCTCTCGTGGTGCTCATGTACAGGCTTACCATGCCCCTTCACCCACCACCTTGCGATCAGGAAGCGTCGGCGATGGCTTCGGCGATCACCTGCGCAGCCCGCGCGGATCCGGCGTCCGCAAAGTGGATGGCATCGCCCCAGCTCCCGGAGTCGGTGCCCACGCCAGCGCGGACGTCGACACACACCCACCGCTCGGCACGGCAGCGTTCTACGACGAGCGCGTTGTACTGCGCGAACGCGTCGATCACGGCCTCCGGGGACATCTGCAGCAGTTGACTCGCCTCCTTCATCTGCTCCCAGGCCTCGTCGCCCACCGCCCCGTCCTGCCCTCGATGGGCGTGCGTGGCGAGCACCACCCGCGCGTTCGTCTCCCGAGCGGCTTGCGCCAGCCGGTCCAGGCGCCGCTTCAGCTCGTCCAGCTCGCGCCCAGTCAGGCGCCGGTCGGGCCAGCTGGCGGGCCTCACGGGAGGCCGAAGGCGCGACCACAGGCGCACGATGGCGTAGTCTGGAAGCCTGCGTTCGGGGCTGGGTGGCCGCCCCATGAACAGCACGGTCCGGAGGTCGTTCGGCCCGTGGTAGACGACCCACCAATCCATGCCGAGCCCGGGTGCGAGGCGCCGGTAGTCGTCGATCGAGCCCTCGATGACCTCGCCTGGAATGCCGGCGTTCACCACCTCGACCGGGCGACCGGTCCGCTCGGCGAGCTGCAGCTGGAGCTGGTGCGGCCAGGCCGCGGCGTCGCTGCTCGCAAAGATGTCGAAGGCGGTGCCGCCACCAGACGCCCAGACCCGCAGCCCGTGCTCGGGGGCCTCGGCCTGGGGCGCGACACCGCGGAACCCCAGCTCGTTCACGGACACCTGCCGAAGCAGGCCGGTGAAGCTGGCGCCGGGCCGCAAGGAGAGCCGTCCGTCGCGGAACTCGTAGAGGCCGACCAGCCGACCCTCGTGGTGCAGACCGCCCCACAGCGCGATCTCGGCGGCCGCGGCCATGGCGTTGAGCCAGACCGGGGACGACAGCCCGATCAGTCCGGCCGCCACCCAGCGCAGCGAGCGCCGGCCAGTCATCGTCGGACCCCGCTCACACAACGCCCGACCACTCCGCCTCCCGCCGGTAGATCGTCCGGGCGGTGATGCCCAACAGGGACGCGGCCAGGCTCTTGTCGCCGTCGCATTGCCGCAGGGTCTCCTGGATCATGCGCTTCTCGACATCCTTGAGCGGGGTGCCCACGGTGAAGCTCAGGAGCTGGCGCCCTCCGCGCCCCTGGCGCACGGCGGGCGGCAGATCGTGCACGCCGATCCGCTCGCCGCGGCACAACACGACCGCACGCTCCACAGCGTTCTCCAGCTCGCGCACGTTGCCGGGCCAGCGGTAGCCGAGCAGAGCCTCGACGGCGTCGTCCCGGAACCCGGCGACCAGCTTCTCGTTCTTCTTGGCGAAACGGGCCAGGAAGAACGAGGCCAACAGGGCGATGTCGTCACTCCGTTCGCGCAGCGCGGGCACACGCAGCTGGATGACGTTGAGCCGGTAGAACAGGTCCTCGCGGAAGCGGCCCGCAGCCACCTCCGCTTCGAGGTCGCGGTTCGTGGCCGCCAGGACCCGGACATCGGCGCGCAGGGTCTCGACCCCGCCCACCCGCTCGTACTCGTTGTCCTGGAGCACCCGCAGGAGCTTGACCTGCAGGCCCGGGCTGACCTCGGTGATCTCGTCGAGGAAGAGCGTGCCGCCACGGGCGAGGTCGAAGCGCCCTTCCTTGCGTCCGGTCGCCCCCGTGAACGCGCCGGCCTCGTGACCGAAGAGCTCCGACTCCAGGAGGTTCTCGGGGAGCGCGGCGCAGTTGACGGTGACCATCCGACGGCGCGCGCGCCGCGAGCGGCGGTGCAGCGCCCGTGCGAGCAGGCCCTTGCCCGTGCCCGACTCGCCGACCAGCATCACGCTGGCGTCGGACGGCGCCACGTGATCGACCTCCTCCATCAGCTGGCGCAAGGCTGCGGAGCTGCCCACCACGTTGGCTTCCCCCTCCAGCCGGTCGCGCAACACCTGGTTCTCGAGGATGAGGCTGCGCTTCTCGATCGCCTTGCGCACCGTGCGGACCAGGTCGTGCCGCCGGAGCGGCTTGGTGACGTAGTCGTAGGCCCCATCCTTCATGGCTCCGACAGCGGTCTCCACGGTGCCGTACGCCGTCATCACGACCACCTCCACGTCCGGCTGGAGGGTCTTGGTCGCTCGGAGCACCTCGAGACCGGACATGCCGGGCATCTTGAGATCGGTGATGACCACGTCGAGGCTGCCCTCCCGGACGCGCTCCAGCGCGGTGCGACCGTCCTCGGCGTGGGCGACCTCCCAGCCCTCTCGGACCAGGATGCGTTCCAGGGTCACCCGGTTCGGAGCTTCGTCGTCGACGACCAGGACGCGCGGCATGGACACCTCCAGCGCCATCATGTCGCGCTCGAGACAATCTGTCCGTCCAGGTGACAACTCGTCACATGCGCGCGAGGTAACGCAGCGGCCGCCGAACCGCTTCGACGTGCGCTGCCGCGACCAGCGGGTCGCGATCGGCGATGGCCTTCATGCGTCCACCAGGGCGCCCGTTGACCTCGATCAGGTGGGGAACACCGTCCCGATCGACGGCGAAGTCCAGCCCCAGCTCCAGCACCGTGGGGCCCAGGCTCGCGAGCGCATCGCATGCACAGCGGGCGACTGCGCGCGCGGCGTCCAAGGTGGATCGATCGAGCACCTCCGAGGCGCGGACCGCGTCGGCACCTCGAGCCACGTTCACCACCGGGTCCTCGCGGGACACCCGAGCTACGGGGATCCCGGGCGCCCAGCCGCCGGACTCGCGCTGCCAGAGCCAGCGCACGACCACGCCGGCCGTGTCGGGCGGTGGCGCCACACCTCGCTGCAGGATGAGCTCGTCGTCGACACCATGGACCGCCCCCGGGCCCGTGGCGGGCAGGTCGTGCCCGGGGAGGACACGACGCACGCCGCGTCCGAGGCCGCCGTGCCGAGGCTTCAGGAAGCCGACGCCCCAAGCCCGGAGCGCGTCGAAGCCGGCGGAGGAGACGACCTCCGGCATGGGGACACCGTGCGCCTCCAGGAACCGCTGGCAGCGGAGCTTGTCCCGACACAGCCGGGTGAGGGAGGGGGGGTTTCCGAGTGGCCGGCCCGCCAGCCCGGTCACGGCCCGCTCGAAGGCTTCGGGCCAGGTCTGCGACGGGTAGCGGTCGTGGGCCGCCTGCACCCCCACGTGCTCGACAGCCGCCCAGGCACCTTCGCGCACCTCCCACCCGCTGGCGCGGCCGTCGACCACGCGCTCGCCGAGCACCACGCGAATGCCCTCGTGCCGAAGATCGATCGCAGCGCGGCCCAGGGGCGTGTCGCGCGGAGCCCGCGGTGCCAGCTCCGGGCGCTCCCGCACGAGGACGAGGACCGTGGTCATGTCGGATAGCGCCAACGCTCGCGCAGAGCGGGAGCGGAGGGCACCACGTAGTCTCCGGTCGTCACGAGGTCGGCGAGCAGCGACCCGACCAGAGGCGCCCACTTGAAGCCGTGCCCGGAGAAGCCCGCGGCGACCACGATGCGCGGATCCTGAGGGTGCGCGTCGATCACGAAGTCCTCGTCGGCCGTGTTGGTGTAGAGGCACGTCTCGGCACCCAGGCGCGGACCCAGGGGCAGCGCCAGCTCCCGTCCCAGGAAGGCCTCGACCTCGTCGAGCGCGGCCTCCGAAGGCTCACGAAGCCGGTCCGGGTCGTCGTCCTTGCCCGCCACCCAGTGCCGGGCCGCCTTGATCCCGGGCCGACCGTAGGCCGGCAGGCCGTAGCGCACGCTGGAGGGATCGTCGCCGAGGTAGACCCAGACCGGAAACGCGTCGGGCGTGGAGCGGCCATCGACCGACCAGTAGCCGATGTCCTGCCGTGCGACCCGCAGGGCGTCGAGCCCGGGGAGCAGCTCCGAGGACCATGCGCCGGCCGTCACCACCAGACGCTTGCACTTCAGCACCCCCGCGGGTGCATAGAGCTTGATCGGGTCGCCGCGCCCGATGCCTTCGATGCACCAGCCCTCCATCAAGGTGGCGCCGTGGCGCCGGCACCAGTTGGCGAGCCCGGACACGGTGTCGGACGCGCGCACCACAGCGGACGAACGGTCGTGGAGCACACCCGCGGCACCGTCGAAGCGAAAGGCGGGGAATCGGCGGCGCGCCTCGGCCGGGTCGATGCGCTCGACCTGCGAGCCCGCGGCCACCACGGCGTCGGCGTACTGTTCGTAGAGGCCGCCTGGCGGGCCCCAGAAGCATCCGGCGCAGGGAACGCGGAGCGACCGGCCGAGGTCGGCCTCGAGCAGGGGCCAGGCGGTGCGCTGCACCTCCGCCATGGCCGCAACCTGCGCCCGATCCGCGTAGACGCACCGCGTGATGCGTCCGTAGCCGTGGGAGCTGCCCCGGTCGTGCAGCAGCGAGTACTGGTCCACGACGGCGACGGGCCCACCGAAACGACGCAGCACCTGCCAAGCGGCGGAGAGCCCCATGACACCGCCACCCAGGACGATCACCTCGTAGACCATGGGCTGGAGCGTATCGCGGAGCCGACATGTGTCGGTCTGGTGACAGACCGTGACCAGCAGGGGTGGCGAAGCGCCCGGATGCGGCATAGGTTCCGCGGCCTCCGCCACCAAGGAAAAGCCCGTGCTGACCGTGCTTCTGGCCTGCGCCACCCAAGACCTCGACACCGAGTCGACCGGCCGTGTCATCTACGTCGAGCCCGCCAACGACGGCGAATGGGACGACGAGAGCATCGACCACCGTCCCCTCATCAAGACCATCCAGGGCGCCATCGACGCGGCCTCGAGCGGCGACACGGTGGAGATCGCCAGCGGCACCTACTTCGAAGACCTCGACATGAAGGACGGCGTGAGCGTCTCCGGCGCCGGCAAGGCCGAGACCTACATCGTCGGCACCGTGGCCTTCGACAACGTCACGGGCGCCTCGCTCTCCGATGTCGGGCTGGTCGACCTGACCTGGTACAGCACGGGCTCGGCCTACGGCGGCCACGGCGTGGTCGTCACCACGGGCGACGCCACCATCCAGAACGTGGGTGCCTACTACTTCGAGTGGGGCGTGAGCGCAGACGCCGCAGCGAGTGTCTCCATCACCGACTCCACCTTCGCCTACAACTGGTACGGCGTCGTGGCCGAGGGCACCTCCGATCTCGAGGTCGCGAACAACCTGGTCGCGTACAACGGCGCTGGCGGCGTCGCTACGAACGACGGGACGGCGGGGCGCGTGCTGCACAACACCGTCATCGGAAACGGCTTCTCGGGCACCACCGAGTACCTGACCGGCGGCATCAGCATGGGCGCCAGCGGCAGCGAGGAGGTCTACAACAACATCCTCACGTCGAACTACTACGGCGTGAACTGCTACGGCTGCAGCTCCACGGCCAACTTCAACCTGGTGTGGGGCAACGCCACCAACTACGTCAACGACGCCTCGGCCGGTGCGAGCGACCTCTCGGTGGACCCGCTCTTCGAGAACGCGACGGAAGGCGACTACGGCCTCTCCGGCAGCAGCCCCTGCATCGACGCCGGGTCGAGCGACGTGACCGTGCTCGCAGACGCCGACGGAGAGCGCCGGCCGCAGGGCGACGCTCCCGACATCGGCATGGACGAATACGCCGTGTCGAATGCACGCCTGATCATGACCGAGGTGATCGCGAACGCCGCCACGGAGTCCACCGGCGAGGCGGTCGAGGTCTACAACGACGGCTCGCGGCCGGTCGACCTCTCTGAGCTGCTGCTCACCGACGGCGACGACACCGACACGCTCGTGTCCTTCGACGGCGGGACCACGGAGCTCGCGGCAGGCGCCTACGCGGTCATCGTCGACCCCGACTACGACGGCGTCTACAGCATCGACTCCAGCATCACCGTGGTCACCACGGCCGACACCAACCTGGGCAACGGCCTCACCACCGCCGACGACGTGAAGCTCACCGAAGCCGACGGCTCCACGCAGGTCGCGAGCTTCAGCCACCCCAAGGACCCCGGCGACGGCATCTCGATGGAGATGTACGACCTCGCCACCGGTGACGCGTCGGGCAACTGGCGCGCCAGCCAGTGCGACGACGGACACAGCTTCGGCGACGCCCACTGCTTCCCCGAGAGCGGTGACCCGGCCGACCTGGTGTTGACCGAGATCATGCACAACCCGGTGGTGGAGGCCACCGGCGAGTACGTCGAGATCTACAACCCGACCGACACCGAGATCGACCTCTCCGGTCTGGTCATCAGCGACGGCGACTCCGACGACACGCTGGTGGCCTTCCAGGGTGGGAGCACCCTGGTCGCTGCGTACGGGCACGCGCTCATCGTGGACCCCGGCTACACCTACGACTACTACCTCCCCACAGAGATCGTGCTGCTCACCACGGGCGACGCCACGATCGGGAACGGCCTGGCGGCCAGCGACCCGATCACGCTCTACGACACCGACGGCAGCACGGTGATCGACAGCTTCTCGAGCCCCATCGACCACGGCGACGGCGTCAGCATCGAGAAGGTCGACTACGCCGCGGGCGACACGGCCAAGAACTGGGCCGACGCCTCCGACGCCTGCGTCCGCTCCGCCAGTCCGGGGCTGCTCAACGGCAACGCCGGCGGCACGTGCGGCGCCCTGATCATCACCGAGGTGATGGCGAACGCCGATGACGAAGACACCGGCGAGTTCGTCGAGATCTACAACGGCAGCGCGGGAGCCATCGACCTGGCGGGGCTCGTCTTCACCGATGGCGACGACGTCGACACCCTCGAGGCCTACGACGGCGGGAGCACGGAGATCCCGAGCGGTGGCTACGCGCTGGTGATCGACGCCGAGTACGCCGACGACTACAGCCTGCCGACCGACGCCGTCCTGGTGACCACGGGCGACACGACGCTCGGGAACTCCCTGAGCGTGTCGGACGAGGTACGGCTCTACGAGGCCGACGGCACCAGCCTGATCGAGGCGTTCCAGCACCCCCAGAACCCCGGCAACGGGGTGTCCACCGAGCGCATCTTCTACGCGGGAACCCTCGATGACGTGTCGAACTGGACCTCGAGCACCTGCGCGAGCGGATCGAGTCCAGCCGCCGACAACTGCGTGTCCGGGTCCACCGGCGGCGGAGAGTCGGACTACGACGTGGTCATCACGGAGATCATGGCGAACGCCGAGAACGAGAGCACCGACGAGTTCATCGAGCTCTACAACAACGGCGCCGATGCGGTGGACCTCTACCTGTGGGTCATCTACGACGGCGACGCCGCCGACACCCTCTTCGGGTACAGCGACGTCTACGACACCGTGCTCGAGCCGGGCGGCTACGCGGTCATCCTCGACCAGGACTACACCGGGCTCTACACCATCCCGGCCGACGCGTTGCTCCTGACCACCGACGATAGCACCATCGGCTCGGGCCTGGCCACGAGCGACGAGATCGCCCTCTACGAAGGCGACGCGGCCACCGTGGTCGACACCTACAGCTTCCCCTCCAACCCCGGAAACGGCATCTCCACCGAACGCGTCGACGTCGACGGCGGCGACGAGGAGAGCAACTGGGTGGACTCCCCCTGCGACAGCGGTTCCTCTCCCGGTGCCGGCGAGTGCTCCTGAGACCTTCCGGCGCGCCACAGCGCGCCCTCCTTCGAGGATGACGACGATGCGTACGACCTGCTTGCTGGCTCTGCTGGCTGTCGGCTGCAACAAGGATGACGGGACCGACACGGCCCCCGAGGCCGACACCGACACCGACACCGACACCGACACCGACACCGACACCGACACCGACACCGACACCGACACCGACACCGACACCGATGTGGTCGGCATCGAGCTGGTGCTGGACGCCACGGAGGTGAGCACCCGGGAGCTGGTGACCTACACGGTCGAGGCCACCTTCGACGACGGCGCAACCGACGACGTCACCGGCGACGTGACGGTGGCCTCCACGGCTCCGGAGGTGATCGCGGTCTACGTCGCTGGCACGGCCCAGCCGATCGACGCCGGCACCGCAACCTTGACGGCGAGCTACAGCGGCTTCGACAGCACCGCCGACGTCACCGTGACGCTCGGCGCGGCGGCCGAGGGCGACCTCGTCATCAACGAGCTCCTGGCCGACGCAACGGTCGACGGCGACCCGAACGGCGACGGCACCACCGACAGCGTCGAGGACGAGTTCCTCGAGATCGCCAACGCCTGCCAGTGCACCGTGGACTTGTCCGGCGTCACGGTGGTCGAGGAGAACTGGTCCACGGGCCTCCCGCGACACACCTTCGGCGACGACACCGTGCTGTATGCCGGACAGAGCATCGTGCTCTTCGGCGGCGGCGACCTCTCGGCACTCTCGGGCGACCAGGTCCAGTACTACACCGTGGAGAACGCCGACCCCGGCACCGCCTACGGCCTGAGCCTCTCCGATGACGGCGAGACCGTGAGGATCCTCGCGGCCGACGGTTCGACCATCACCGAGCTCGACTACACCAAGCTCGCCGTTCAAGACGCCTCCCTCACCCTCTCACCGGACGTCACCGGAAGCTACGTCGACCACCGGAAGGCGAAGGGGTCTACGGGCGACTACAGCCCCGGCACCTGGGCCGACGGCTCGGCGTACGCGGGCTGGGCGGCGACCTACGAAGGCACCCCGTAGGCAGCGCGGGAGGACCGCGCTACAAGCGGCCCCATGTTGCTTCTCACGAGCGCCGTGGCGCTGGCCGCCGTCGTCAACACGCTGTCCCCGTCGGTCGGCCCCCCGGAAGAGGGCCGCAGTGGCGAGCTCGCCCTGGCAGGCGGCGCGAACTTCGGCAACACCGAGCAGACCAGCCTGACGCCGGGCGCTGCCATCGAGGCCGTCGCCGGCGACCACGCGTGGCAGGCTGCGCTCGCGGCCGAGCACACCACGATCGACGGTGCAGTGCACACGCAGCAGGCCTTCGGGGCCGTGCGCTACGGCTGGACGTTCCACGACCCCTGGACGGTGTACGGCTTCGTGCAGGCCGACCACAACACCTCGAAGAGCCTGATCGTGCGGGACCTCGTGGGAGCGGGTGTCGACCGACGCCTCTGGCGGACGGAGCGGGCCGAGGCCCATCTGTCCGCAGCCGTGATGTCCGAGCACCAGCTGCACGCCCCACACCCGTCCGGCGCGGTCGACGACGACGCGGGCCTGCGGGCGCGCGGCAACGCCACGATGACCCACGCCGTGCTGCTGGACGAGCGCATCCAGCTCACCAGCGTCACCTACTTCCAGCCTCGGCTCGATCGCCCCGAGAACTGGCGGGTCTACGAGGAGCTCGTGCTCGACGTCACGCTCAACGAACGCCTGACGTGGAGCTACTCGGGCACGCTCGAGCACGACCGCGAGCCGCCCGCAGGGGTGGCCGCGACCGACGTCGCGTTGGCGAGCGCGCTGGGCTGGACCTTCTGACCCGGCCCCGCTGCCCTACTCCTCGGCGTGCGCCTGGGCCGCCTCGCGGGCCTTGCGGCGCTCGTCGCGGGCCCTCATCGCCGTGGCGCTCCAAGGGCTGGCACCGGCTTCCGCTGGGGGCACCGGGAACTCGTCTTCAGGCCGGTCGCTCATCCACCTCACCCGAAACTCGTGCAGCGCCCGGTCCCAGCGCGCCAGCATGGGCGGGATGGAGAAGGGCACCGACAGGGCATCGACGCCCGTGGCCAGAGCCGTGATCACGTCTTCCTTGTCCACCCGCTCAGCGCTGTAGATGCCGAAGGCCGCTCCGTGCTTGTCCTGGTGCAGGAGCACGAGGGGACACCGCGCCGCGATGGCGGTCAGGGCCATGGGCTGGAAGCGAGCGACCGGGAACTCGGACACGTCGCCCCAGCTGGTCAACAGGAACAGCAGCTCCTCGAGCTCGGCGTCGAGCTCGCGCTCGGGGAGCACCAGGAACCCGTCGGCCAGGTCGCCGGCGATGAGGCGTGCGAGCTCGTCGGGATCGTCGACGAAGGCGCGCCAGCGCTGCCGCGGATCCTGACGGCGGCCACCTTGACGCGAGGCCCAGAACAGGTCCTCGTCCTCCACGTAGCCGGGCACGTCCGCCAGATCGGCCTGCTCCCGGAAGGCCAGCAGGTGGGCGCCCGGAAAGAGCGCCTTCAAGAGCACGCCCAGCTCCACCCCGGACCACACCAGCCCGCGCTTCGCATCGCGGGCCGAGTCGTCGCTGAACGCCGCCCCGCTGATGACCAGCCGCTCCAGCTCGCCGGGCGTCTCGTCCCAGGCATCGACCCAGAGCTCGCGGCCCCGGCAGAGGCGCCCGGGACGGGCGGGATCGAAGCGAGAGTTGCTGTAGCCGAGGGCGCGCACCATGGCTGCGACCTATCGCGTTACGGAGCGTGCCGCAGCGAGGGACGCCATGGCCGACCGCTTCTACGTCACCACTCCGATCTACTACTCGAACGACGCGCCTCACCTGGGCCACGCGTACACCACCATCGCGGCCGACACCCTGGCCCGGTGGCACCGGCTCAAGGGCGTGCCCACCCGCTTCCTGACCGGGGTCGACGAACACGGCCAGAAGGTGATGCGGGCTGCGGAGAAGCTCGGCCGCACCCCCCAGGAACACGTCGACGCGCTCGCCGAGCCCTACCAGGCGCTGTGGCGGCGCCTGGACATCAGCCACGACGACTTCATCCGCACCACCGAGCCGCGCCACCAGGCCGTGGTGAAGGCCATCCTCCAGCGCCTCTACGACGACGGCGAGATCTACGCGGACACGTACGAGGGCTGGTACTCCACGAGCGAGGAGCGCTTCTGGATGGAGAAGGACCTCATCGACGGCAGGTGTCCGCTGTCCGGCAACCCGGTCGAGTGGATCTCCGAGAAGAACTACTTCTTCCGCATGTCGAAGTACGCGGACCAGCTCCGCAAGTGGGTGGCCGACCACCCCGACTTCGTGCAGCCCGAGAGCCGGAAGAACGAGCTGCTGGGCTACCTCGACAAGGAGGTGGGCGACCTGTGCATCTCGCGCCCCAAGGAGCGCATGAGCTGGGGCATCCCGCTCACCTTCGACGACGACTACGTGACCTACGTCTGGTTCGACGCCCTGATCAACTACATCAGCGCCATCGGCCACGGCGTGGACCAGGCCACCTTCGAGCGCTGGTGGCCCGCGAGCTACCACCTGGTCGGCAAGGACATCCTGACCACCCACGCCGTGTACTGGTCGACCATGCTCTTCGCCCTCGGGCTGAGCCCGGCGCGGTGCCTCTACGCACACGGCTGGTGGACCGTCGAGGGCCGAAAGATGTCCAAGACCACCGGGAACGTCGTGAAGCCCGACCTCCTGCTCGACGCGTACGGCCCGGACGCCGTCCGCTACTTCGTGCTGCGTGAGATCGCCTTCGGTGCCGACGGCGACTTCGCCCACGAGAACCTGCTGCTCCGCTACAACTCCGATCTGGCCAACGACCTCGGGAACCTGGCCCACCGCGGGCTGTCGATGACCGAGAAGTGGCTCGGTGGCGTCGTTCCCACCGCCACGTGGACCGACGACGAGGAGGCTCTGCAGGCGCTCGCCACGGAGACGGCTGCGACCTACGCCCGCCAGATCGAGGCCGCGCAGTTCAAGGACGCGATCGAGACGCTGCTGGTGCTCGTCCGCGCGGGCAACAAGTACATCGACACCCAGCAGCCCTGGGCGCTCAACAAGGCCAACGACCTGGCGCGGCTCGGGACCGTGATGCGCGCGGTGCTCGAGGTCTGCCGCCTGGCCGCCACGCTGATCAGCCCGATCTGCCCGTGCAAGGCCACCGAGCTGCTGGAGCGCCTGACCACCCAGGCCACACTCGAGGGTGCCGAACGCCTCGACCGCCTGACCGAGGGCGCCGCGCTCACCGTCGGCGATCCGCTGTTCCCGCGCCTGCGGGAGCTCCCCGAGCCGATCGCAGCGGCCCTCGCGTCGCTCGATCAGGCCGCGCTGGACAAGGAAGCCGAGGCGGCACGGGCCAAGAAGAAGGCGAAGAAGGAGCGCGCCCGGAAGAAGCAGAAGGACGAGGCCGCGGGGGGCATGGCCACCTTCGAGGACTTCCAGAAGCTCCGCTTCGTCACCGGCACGGTCCTCGCGGCCGAGAAGCACCCCGACGCCGACCGCCTGCTCGTCGTGCGGGTGGACGTCGGGGAAGCCGACCCGCGCACGATCGTGGCTGGCATCGCGAAGAGGTACGCACCCGACGACCTGGTCGGGCTCCAGGTGGTCGTGGTCGCCAACCTGAAGCCGGCCAAGCTGCGCGGGGTGACCTCGCAGGGGATGTTGCTCGCCGCGGGCTCCGAGGGCGTGCTGGGCATGGCCACCATCACCGAAGCCGTCGCCAACGGCACAGTGGTCCGCTAAACACCCAGCGGGTCGGCCTTCCACGGTGTATTCTCGGCGCCGCGGGCCGGATGCCTGTCCAGGCCGATCGTTTTCTCAAGTCGTCTGTCACACCCCCGGAGGTCGCGTCGTAGCGGCCTCCAAACCCCAGGGGCACCATGATCACCGCCTTCGTCATCTCGCCGCTCTTCCTCGCCTGCAACGAGTACGAGCTCGCCGACCAGAACGAGAACTTCGAAGACATCCGCGATGATGCGGTCGCCGACATCCTGGTGGACCCGACCTCGATCGTGTTCGACACCGTCGCGGTCGCGGACGGTGGCACGATCACGGAGGTCGTGACCATCACCAACGAGGGCCAGGCCGACCTCACGCTCACCGAGATCTACCTCGACGACGCCGAGGTCCCCTACGACATCGGCGCGGTCACCTCCGTGCTCGTCCCGCCCGACAACAGCACCGAGTTCACCGTCACCTTCGCGCCCGAGACCGACGGCACCTTCGACGCGCTGATCCTCATCGACTCCAACGACCCGGACGAGCCCACCGTCGAGGTCGATCTGAGCGGCATCGGCGAAGCGCCCGTCATCGAGCTGTCTCCGCTGGAGTACAACTTCGGCGACCTCTACATCGGCTGTGAGCTGGGCCAGGAGATCACGGTCTCCAACGTCGGCAACGCCCTGCTGCTCGTCGAAGACGTCGAGTTCTCCGTCGCGAGCGACGACGTGATCCTCGACCTGGACGAGGGCGTCAACGGCAGCCTGGACGACGGGTGGGAGATCCCCGCCGGCACAAGCCTCTCGATGTGGGTCGACTACGCGCCCCTCGATGAGGTGCAGGACATCGCCTACCTGAAGGTGCACTCCAACGACCCGCTCTCGCCCACGGTGCTCGCCACCCAGGAAGGCCAGGGCGTGCTCTACGGCCAGAACACCGACAGCTTCGAGCAGCCGATCAACGGTCCGGTCGACATCCTCTTCGCCCTGGACAAGTCCGGCTCGATGAGCGACGACCTCGCCAACGTGCAGTCGAACTTCGAGACCTTCATCGACACGCTTCGGGGGCTCGACTCCGACTACCACGTGGCCGCAGTCACCGCCGACAGCGGCTGCTTCTCCGACGCGGGCGGCTACAACTACGTCGACAACACGATGACCGCCGACCTCCAGCAGGACACCTTCGACGACTTCGTGAACAACGGCGGCACCGGCACCTACACCGAGGCGCCCTTCCAGCTCTTGACCAACGCGCTGTCGTCCACGAACACCGCATCGGGCGGCTGCAACGACGGCTTCTACCGGGACGCGGCGAACCTCGCGACGCTCAACGTGTCCGACGAGCCGGAGCAGAGCCCGAACAGCTACAGCTACTACGTGAAGCTCTTCCAGGCGATGAAGTCCGACTCCGACATGGTGGTGATGCACGCCATCGCGGGCGACGTGCCCAGCGGCTGCGGCGGAAACGCGGCGGGCACCGGCCACTACGAGGCCACCGTGGCCACCGGCGGTCTGTTCCTCAGCATCTGCGCCACCGACTTCGGTGACCACCTCGAGTCCATCGCCGAAGGCTCGGTGTCCGAGAACCGCGTGTTCGAGCTCACGCTCGAGCCCGTGCCCGAGACCATCGATGTCCGCATCGACGGCGTGAGCACCTCGGCCGGCTGGGTCTACCAGGAGACCGGCAACTACGTGGAGTTCGACGACGACCACGTGCCCGAGCCCGGCACGTCCATCGACGTCGAGTACGCGCTCAAGGCCGACTGCATCCAGTAGCGCCGAGCTTCTTCACACTCCTTGGGATTCCCGAAGACTCCTTCGGGGAGGCCCAACGCCCCCTCAACACCCGGTGGGTTTGTTGAGAGGGTGGGGGATGGAGAAGAACCATGAAGAAGAACACGATCGTCGCCACCCTCTTCGGCATCACCCTCGGACTCGCAGGCACCGCGCTGGCGCAACCTGACAAGGGCATGCCCGAGCGGGGCGAACGGGCCGGCCAGCATGCCCGGGCCGGCAACCCGATGGCCGCGATGCTCAAGCAGCTGGACCTGAGCGACGACCAGAAGGCCCAGGCCAAGGCGCTCAAGGAAGGCATGAAGGACGAACGCAGCCGTCAGCGCGCCGCCCGCCAGCAGATCTCCGGCAAGATCATGGCGCAGCTGTCGTCCGGCTCTCCCGACGCGAAGCAGCTGCACGAGCTGATCGAGGCCCGCTCGAAGCTCGAGACCGAGGCCGCCCACGAGCGCATCGACGCCATGATGCAGATCATGGAGACCCTGACGCCCGAGCAGCGCGAGAAGCTGGCCGAGCTGGCCCAGCAGCGCATGGAACGCGTGCAGCAAGGGCAGCAGCAGCGCGAACAGGGCAGCGCCACACCGTGAGCGGTCGCGTCCTGGTGGTCGACGACGACGAGCGCATCCGCTCGCTGCTCGCCGAGTACCTGGGCACCCGGGGGTTCGAGGTCGACACGGCGTCGGACGGCGCGGTCGGCCTCGAAGCCCTGCGCGCGCGCGTGCCCGACCTGGTCGTGCTCGACGTGATGATGCCGGGCAAGGACGGCTTCGAGGTCGTGCGGGAGCTGCGGGCCTTCTCGCGGGTGCCGGTCATCATGCTCACCGCGCGCGGCGACGACCTCGACCGCATCGTCGGGCTGGAGCTTGGGGCCGACGACTACCTGGCCAAGCCCTTCAACCCCCGTGAGCTGCTGGCCCGGATCCAGGCCGTGCTCCGGAGGGCGCGGCCCGCCGAGGCCATCGACGAGCCGCTCCGGGTCGGCGCCTTGATCGTGGATCCGGACCGCCGGGTGGTCACGCTGGAAGGTGAGGCCGTCGAGCTCACCACCACGGAGTTCGACATCCTGCGTGCGCTGGTGGCCAACGCAGGCCGCGTCATCCCCCGCGAGCGGCTGATGGAGACCGCCCGTGGTGAGGCCTGGGCGGCGTTCGAGCGCAGCGCCGACGTGCACATCAGCCACCTGCGCAAGAAGCTCGGCGATGACCCCAAGGAGCCACGCTTCATCAAGACCGTGCGGGGCGTGGGCTACACCATCCCGCGCAACCCCGCGTGAGCCTGGGCGTACGGGTCGGAGCGGCCCTCGCGCTCCTGGTCGCCGTCACCCTGGGCCTCTCCTGGACGGTCGTGAACCGCGCCGTCGTGAAGCCCTTCAGCCAGGAGCTGCGCCAGGCGTTCCTGGACGAAGCCATCCACGTCGCCCGCCAGGTGCAGCAGGGGACCGCAGTCGAGGACCTGGAGCAGGAGCTGGGCCTGGACCTCGAGCTCCTGCCCGGGCCTCGTCCAAGCGTGGACGCCAGCGCGTGGGTCCGGACCGAGCACCGCGGCCGGAAGCTGCTCCTGCGGCGCTCGGACGACGGCGCGGAGGCCCTCGTGCGCATCAAGAGCGGGTGGGTCCGCATCGCCCGACCACTCGACCTGCAGGGCCCGCAGCGCCTGATGCTGCGGGGACTCGGCGTGGCCGGCCTCCTCGTGCTCTTGTGTTCCTGGTTGCTCACCCGCATGGCCGGACGACCGCTCGAGCAGGCCGCCACCGCCATGCAGCACATGGCCGACGGCGACCTGAGCCACCGGCTCGAGGAGCGCGGCGCTCCGGAGCTGAGGTCGGCCGCCCGGAGCTTCAATGCGATGGCCGATCGGGTGGAGCGCATGTTGGAGGCCGAGCGCCGGCTGATGGCTGGGATCAGCCACGAGCTCCGCACCCCGCTGACTCGGCTGCGCCTCGAGCTGGAGCTGCTGCGCGAGGGGCTGACGTCGGAGGCGCGGCTCGCAGCCATGGAGGGTGACCTCGGAGAGCTCGACGTGCTCGTGGGCGAGATGCTCGCTTCGAGCCGTCTCCAGCTCGGCGCGCAGCGGCTGGTGCGCACCCCAATCGCCCTCCACGACCTGGCGGCCGACGCGATCGCGGCGATGCCCTTGCCCGACCACGACGTCGTGCTGGAGGGCACCGGCAGCACGCTCCACCTGGATGGCACCCGCATGAGGCGGGTGCTCACCAACCTCCTCCAGAACGCCGGCAAGTACGCCCCCGCCGGCAGCCGGGTCACCGTGCGGGTCGAGGACCGGAGCATCGCCGTGGCCGACGAGGGGCCCGGGGTTCCCGAAGAGGCTCTGGTGCGCCTCTTCGAGCCCTTCTACCGCGCGGACCCGAGCCGCTCGCGAGCCACGGGCGGGTCCGGCCTGGGGCTGATGATCGCACGCCAGGTCGTGGAGCTTCACGGCGGCAGGATCCGCGCGTGCAACCGGACAAACGGCGGGCTCGTCATCGTTCTGACGCTCCCCGAACAAAGCGCTCGAGAGGGTTGACGCAGCCCCACACGCGCACTACTCCGCGGGACGCGAGAACGAGGCACCTGTGGCGGACATCTTCGACAAGGCGAAGGCCTTCACTCGGCACCAGGAGGCCATCGCGGCCGGGGTGTACCCTTACTTCAAGCCGCTGGTGAAGAGCGAGGGCAGCCGCTGCGTGATCGATGGCCGCGCGCGCATCATGCTCGGCTCGAACAACTACCTGGGCCTGACCCATCACCCGGACGTGGTCGCGGCGGCGAAGCGGGCCATCGACGCCTTCGGCACCGGCTGCACCGGCTCGCGGATGCTGAACGGCACCTTGGACCTGCACGTGGCGCTCGAACACGAGCTCGCCAGCTTCCTTGGCACCGAAGCGGTGTTGCTCTGGAGCACCGGCTTCATGTCCAACTCCGGCTCCGTGGGCACCCTCTGCAGCCGCCGGGACATCATCTTCGCGGATCGCGAGGACCACGCATCCCTGATCGACGGCTTCGTGCTCTCCAACGCCAAGCTGGTGCGCTTCAAGCACAACGACATGGCGAACCTGCGGCTCCGCCTGGAGCAGCACGCCGACAGCGACGCCGCCAAGCTCATCGCCGTCGACGGCGTGTACTCCATGACCGGGGAGCTCGCGCCCCTGGACCAGATCGTGGCGCTGGCCCAGGCATTCGGCTGCCGCCTCCTGGTGGACGAGGCCCACGCCGTGGGCACCGTGGGCACGGGCGGACGCGGGTCGTGCAGCCACTTCGGGGTGAGCGATCAGGTCGACCTGATCACGGGCACCTTCTCCAAGACCTTCGCATCGATGGGCGGCTTCATCGGCTGCCCCACCAGCGTGAAGGACTACCTGATGCACCACAGCAGGCAGCTGATGTACACGGCGAGCTTCACGCCGGCCACGGCGGCCACGGTGCTCGCGGCGCTCCGCATCCTCCGCGCCCAGCCGCACCTGGTGGACCAGGTCCGAGCCAACGCGGACTTCATGCGAGGCGAGCTCACGCGCATGGGCTTCAACTGCCTGGAGTCGGCGACGGCCGTGGTGCCCATCGTCATCGGCGAGATGGATGACGTGCTGTGGTTCAACAAGCGCATCTACGACGAGGGCGTCTTCGCCAACTGCGTGTTCTACCCAGCGGTCCCGCGGGACCAGGGCCTCATCCGCACGTCGTACATGGCGACCCACGACCGGGCCGATCTGCAGGAAGCGCTCGACATCTTCGAGCGGGTGGGGCGCGAGCTCGGCATCATCGGCCAGGCCGCCTGAGTCAACGACCGAGTCGGCGGACCGCTTCGTCCCAGCTCACCGTGACCTGCTCGCTCGTCGCCAGGCGCTTCAAGGTGACCTGGCTCCCGGCGATCTCGTCGGGACCGAGCGTCGCGACCCAGGGAATGCGCCACGCCTGCGCCGCCTTGAACTGCTTGCCGAGCTTCCCACGTGCCTTGAGGCTCACCCGACAGGGCACGCCCGCCCGGCGAAGGTGGGTGGCGAAGCAGAAGCTGGCGGCGCGGGTCTCGTCCGAGAACACGGTCACCAGCACGGTGCTGCTGGAGGACACGTCGTCGAGCTTGCCGCGCTCGTCGAGGACCGTGATGAGCCGTTCCAGGCCCAGGCTCACACCGACCGCGGGCACATCTCGGCCCGAGAACATGCCGACCAGGCCATCGTAGCGGCCGCCACCGGCGACCGAGCCGAGCCCGGCGCCGTCGAGGGTGGCCTCGAACACGGGTCCCGTGTAGTAGCTGAGTCCCCGGGCGAGGGTGGTGTCGACCGCCACGTGGTAGGGCTCGACGCCCATCGCCTCGGCGTACGTGAGGACCTCGCGGAGCTCGGCGACGGCGGCCCGTCCCGCGTGGTCCAGTTCGCGGTCCAGGTGGTCCAGCTGTTCACCCATCGGCACATCCCAGAGCGCCCACAGACGCTCGATGGCCGCGACCGGGACGCCCCGCTCCCGGAGCTCCTTGTCCACGCCCTCGCGGCCGATCTTGTCGAGCTTGTCGACCGCCACCAACACCGACGTCTCGAGCTCGGCCACGCCCGCGACCCGCGTGATCGCGCTCAGGATGCCGCGGTGGTTCAAGCGGATCGTGAACCCCTCGAAGCCCAGAGCGGTGAGCCCGGCCTCGGCCACGGCCAGGCACTCGGCGTCGGCCGCCATGGTCTCGCACCCGACGATGTCGACATCGCACTGGTAGAACTCCCGGAAGCGGCCGCGCTGGGGCCGGTCCGCTCGCCACACCGGCTGGACCTGGTAGCGCTTGAACGGAAGCCGGAGGCCCTGGTTCATCGCCATGACGCGCGCCAGCGGCACCGTGAGGTCGTAGCGGAGTGCGAGGTCCGCCTCGCCACGCTTCCCCGCCTCGCCCCGCTTCAGGATCTTGAACATCAGCCCCTCGCCCTCGTCGCCGTACTTCCCGGTGAGGGTCTCGAGGCGTTCGAAGGCGGGGGTCTGCAGCTGTTCGAAGCCGAAGCGCTCGAAGACATCGGTGACGATCCCGATGACGCGCTGGCGGCGGTTCATCGCCTCCGGCAGGAAATCACGGGCGCCCTTGGCGAGATGCACGCTCATCGGAGTCTCCAGCAGGGTTCCCCATCTAACCGGGGCGGCAGCCCCGGGGTTAGCATCCAGCGGTGAGCATGACCTACGTTCGAGAGCCGGGCCTGGAGGGCGCGGTCGCCACCCAGGAGGGGAGCGCCGAGGGCAAGACCCTGGCTGAGCTCCTGGATCGGGCGCGCCCGCCGCTCTCGGCCGCGTTGGAGATCGTGGCAGCGGCGGCCGACGTGCTCACGATCGCCCGGGAAGACCACGCCGTGCACGGCGACCTGCGCCTCCAACACATCAAGATCGACGGCGACGGCAGCGTGGCGCTCGAAGACTTCGGCAGCGGTCGACGCGCCGGCCGCGCGCCCGAGGACCCGGCCACAGGAGCGAGCGACGTCTACGCCCTGGGCGTGATCGTGCACAGCCTGCTGAGCAGGGCGCCGTTCGGCCGCCTGCCCTCGGAGCCCGGCCCCCACGACGCTGCGATCGACGCGAAGGTCGCCGAGCTCGATCTGGGCGACGTCTCCCAGGAGCCGTGGGTCGCCCACCTCCGCTCGTTCGTGGCGTTGATGTTGAGCCACGACGCCAGCCAGCGACCCGAGCCCGACGAGGTGGCCGAGGTGCTCGACCACGTGGCCGGACTGTGTCCGGGGTCCGACCTCGAGGTGTGGGCGCGCCGGGTCACCACCAGCCTGGACGGCTCCTCGGGAAGTGGACGACGACGCCGTCGCCGGCAGGAGAACCTCGGCTCGGCCAAGCAGCTCTCCCGGCCGCTCAAGCGCGACCGCACGCAGACCTTCGCGCGCCGGAAGGACGGCGCCGACGCCACCGTGGCCTTCCTCCGCGGCCGCCTGCCCGACGACGGCCCCGCGCCGCCGCCGCCGGTCCCGATCCGCGCCGGCGCGCCAGCACCGACCGACTGGGTGCAGCTCCAGAAGCCCGGGGCCGCTGCGCCACCGCCCACCCCACCCCCCGCGACAGGGGCGAGCCCACCGACTCCCGCGGCGCCCGCGGCCGAGGAAGAGGGCGGCATGACCACCGTCCAGATCGTGCTGCTGGGGTTGGCGGGAGTCGCCGCGCTGGGCCTCGGCATCGGCCTCGCCCTCGTGCTGGGCGGCTGATGCGCGCGGTGGTGCAGCGGGTGCACAACGCGAGCGTGACCGTCGACGGCCAGGTGGTCGGTCGCTGCGGACGCGGACTGCTCGTGCTGCTCGCGGTGACCCACGACGACGGCGAGCAGCAGGCACGCTGGTTGGCTCGGAAGCTCGCCGGGCTGCGCATCTTCCCGGACGACGCGGACCAGATGAACCACTCCGCGGTGGACATCGGCGGGCAGGCGCTGGTCGTCTCCCAGTTCACGCTCTACGGGAACTGCCGCAAGGGGCGGCGTCCGAGCTTCGTGCACAGCGCCCGGCCCGAACACGCCGAGCCGCTCTACGAACGCTTCTGCGAGCTGCTGGCGGAGGAAGGCCTGCCCGTAGAGCGCGGGATCTTCGCCGCCGACATGCAGGTCAGCCTGATGAACGACGGCCCCGTGACGCTCGTGGTGGACTCGCCGTGACCGCGGAGCTGGCGCTGGCGGAGCGCGCCGCACGCGCCGCGGGTGCCCTCCAGCACAGCCGCCCCCACCAGGTCGATCACAAGGGCGCGGTGGACCTCGTCTCGGAGATCGACCTAGCCAGCGAGGCGACGATTCGCGAGCTGCTCCTGCGCGAGCGACCCGACGTGCCCGTGCTGGCGGAGGAAGGCGGTGGCGCCGAGGACGCAGCCACGCGCTGGATCGTCGACCCCCTGGACGGCACGACCAACTTCGTGCACGCCTTCCCCTTCTCCTGCGTGTCGATCGCGCTGCAGGTGGAGGGCACCCTCGAGGCCGCGTGCGTCTTCCAACCGTCCGCCGGCCGTTGCTGGACTGCAGCCCGAGGCCACGGCGCGCGGCTCGACGGCGAGGTCCTGCGGGTGTCGCGCACCCCGGTGCTCGACCGCGCGCTGGTGGCCAGCGGCTTCGCCTACGACCGCCGGGAACACGCCGACCGGTACCTGCGCTTCGTCCGCGCCTTCCTCCAGCAGGCCCAGGGGTTCCGGCGCTGCGGGTCGGCGGCGCTGGACCTCTGCATGGTCGCGACCGGTTGGCTGGACGGCTACTGGGAGTTCGGACTGAGCCCCTGGGACGTCGCCGCCGGCGCGCTGATCGTTCAGGAAGCGGGCGGTACGGTCTCCGACATGGCGCTCGGTCCCCTCCAGGTCGACCAGCCGCGCATCCTGGCCAGCAACGGCCACATCCACGCCGAGATGGGCCGCGTGATCGGGGGACTGTTACCCTTCTGAGAGCGGCACGGAGGAAGCGATGAGCCTGGCGGTGGGCATCGATCTGGGCACCTCGAACTCCTGCGTCGCCATCGTGCGCGACGGTGAACCCGTGGTGCTCTCCGATTCGGAGGGGCACAACACCCAGCCTTCGGTGGTGGCCTATGGGCACGGCCGCAACGTGGCGGTCGGCCACCGCGCTCGGCGCCAGCTGATCTACGCCCCGCAGAACACGGTCGCGTCCGCCAAGCGGCTCATCGGACGGCGCTTCAAGTCGCCCGAGGTGCAGGCCGTCCTGGCCTCGACCGCCTACGGCATCGTCGAAGGTCCCCACCAGGACGCCCGGGTGCGTGTGCAGGGCAAGGTCTACGCCGTGCCCGAGATCAGCGCCCACGTCATCCAGCACATGAGGCGGATCGCCGAGGAGGCCACCGGCGAGGTGGTGGACAAGGCCGTGATCACCGTGCCGGCACACTTCAACGATCACCAGCGCCAGGCCACGCGGGACGCGGCCAAGATCGCCGGACTGGACTGCCTGCGCATCCTCAACGAGCCCACGGCGGCGGCGCTCGCGTACGGCTTCAACCGCGGCCACCGCCAGCACATCCTGGTCTACGACCTGGGCGGCGGCACCTTCGACGTCAGCGTGTTGCGGCTCGACGGCGACATCTTCGAGGTGGTGAGCACGGCCGGCGACAACTTCCTGGGCGGCGACGACTTCGACTACCAGCTCGGCGACCACCTGATGGCCATCTTCGAGCGGCAGACCGGCGTGGACCTGACCGAGAACCGCACCGCACGCCTGAAGCTGAGGGAGGCCGCCGAGCGCGCCAAGATCGCGCTGTCCCGAGCCACCCAGGTCGAGGTGCACGTGCCGAACCTGTCGCGCGATGCGAGCGGCAAGGATCTCGAGCTCAGCTACCGCATCACGCGGAAGGAGTACGCGAAGCTCGTGATGCCGCAGGTGCAGCGCACCATGCGCGTGTGCGACGAAGCCCTGGGGCTGGCCAAGATGGCCGCGAGCCAGATCGACCACATCATCCTCGTCGGCGGCATGACCCGCTACCACCTGATCCGGCACGCGGTCGCCCAGTACTTCGGGCGCGACGCCTACTCCGACATGAACCCGGACGAGGTCGTGGCCCAGGGCGCGGCCATCCAGGCCCACAACCTGACCAACCTCGACGATGGCCCGGGCGCCGTTCTCCTCGACGTCACGCCCCAGAGCCTCGGCGTGCGCACCGTGGGCGGCTTCTGCGAGGTGCTGATCCCAAGGAACACCCCGATCCCGACCCACGCCGTGAAGGCCTTCCACACCGCCCACGACAACCAGACCGAGGTCCGGATCAGCGTGTACCAGGGCGAGAGCCGCATGGCCGACGACAACGAGCTGCTGGGCGCGTTCGTGCTCGACGGCCTGAGGGAGGCCCCGCGGGGCGAGGTCAAGGTGCGGGTGAGCTTCGAGATCGATGCCGACGGCATCGTCAACGTGCTGGCCGAAGACGTCGAGCACCAGAACGCCCGCGACCTCCGCATCGAGGCCTCATCGGGACTCACCGACGAAGAGGTCCAGGCCATGAAGTTCGACGACCTGGGCTTCTGACAGCCGAAGACGGCGCCGGGCCAGCCCGCTCAGGCCGCGCTCAGACGATGCGGAGCTTGAAGGGGTTGGTGTCCTTCTTGTTGTCCTCGGCGAGCTTCTGGCACTTGGCCTTCCACTCCTTGAAGGCGTCGTTGTCCGGCTCGAAGGTGAGCGCGAACTGGATCTGCATGACGGCGCCGGTGTAGTCGGCGTCGCGGTAGCACTGCAGGGCCAGCTTCCAGTACTTGCCGCCCTTGTCGGTGCGCGCGGCCAGCTCGGGGTTGGCGGCTGCAGCCGCGGCGGCCTCGGCTTCCTTGCGTGCGGCGGCATCCATGCGGCGCCGACCGTCGGCCAGCTCCGAGTCGTAGGTGCGGCGGGAGTCGGCGTCCCGCAGCGTGCGGTAGGCGTCGCTCACGGCCCGGTAGACGTGGTTCACCTTGCGCCGGAACTGGGCGTCGCCCACGGTCGCGTACCGGTCCGGATGGAGCCGGCGCGCCTCCGCCCGGTAGGCGGGGTCGATGTCGCCCGAGTCGGCGTCGGGCGTGAGCTTCAACAGCTTGTAGTAGTCGAGCTCTTCGAGGATCTCGTGCAGCGTCTCGATCTCCACGATCGAGCGAAGACGCGGGTCCATGGGGGCCTCCGTGAACCGGATGCTACCACCCCATCCAGCGCGGCGTCAGCCGATCGGGTGCCCATCGAAGGTCCACGTGCCGGCGTCCGGCCGCGTGCGCTCACACCACGCGCGCCACCCGGCCAGGTGCGCCACCTGCACGCGCCAGGGCCCGTCGGCGTCGAAGGGCAGGCTCTCCCCGGTGGTGATGACGAGCTCGTCGTAGCTGGACCGACGCACCAGCACGTCGTCGTGCGCGAGCCGATCGACGAGCAGCGCGGCGCTGTGTGGCTGACCGTTCCGGTAGCGCACGCCGTCGCGGAAGTGGTGGCCGTGGTCTTCCCACCAGCGGCACCAGCGCGCCTGCACGCCCGGCTCCTCGGGGTCCTCACGGTGGCCCGTGATGATCTCGAGCGCTGTGCAGGCCACGCCCGCCAGACGCCGGTCCCGGTCCTCGAGCGCACCGATGAGCCGATCGATCACCCGGTGGTTGGCGCTCCCGAGGTAGCCCAGGCCCTGCAGCGCGCCGAGGGCCCGCGGGCCGGCACCGCCAGCCGAGTTCACCAGCAGCAGCATGTACGCCGGTCCACCGTAGCGGCCGACGATCTCGCCGGGCGAGCGAGCGAGCTTGTCGTCACCTGCGGCGAGCGCCTGCGCATGGAGGTCCACCCCCCTGCGGTCCCCCAGCAGCAGCAGAGCGATGGCCACCTCTTCGGCCAGCTCGTCCATCAGTGGAACCAGCTCGTCGGTCACGGTGATGTCGCCGATCCGCCCCAGGGCGACGACCGCCGCGCGGCGCACCGGACGGCTGTTCTCGGGAGCGAGCAGCGCGCGCAGCGGAGCGACGGCTGCACGCTCGCGACGCCAGCCGAGGATCTCCGCGGCGAGCGCGGTCACGCGTGGATCGTCGGGCTTCTCGATCCGCTCCAGCAGGCCGTCGACCACGAGCGCGTTCGGTGAGCGTGTGATGCTCCCCTTCAGCGACGCCAGCGGGATCTCGGGCAGGTTCTGCGCGTTGAGACGCGCCAGGAGGTGGTTGGCTGCGTCCAGGCTCTTGTGGGAGGCCAGCAGGTCGGCGCAAGCCATGAAGCTGGTCACCTCGGGATCCAGCGAGCGGGCGCCCGATCGTTCCAAGGCCGTGCCCAGGGCGGCCAGCTCGTCGCCGAGGGCCTGCACGACCCCGGCGTCCGACGCGGCGATCGCCACGCGGTGGGCTTCGAGTCGACGCTCCGGGCGCTCGGCATCGGGGCGCCGAAGCGGCGGCCGCGCCCGCTGGGCCTCGTGGCGCTCCCGCGCGTACCGGGCACAGGCCTCGATGCGCCACGGCAGCGACGCCAGGCCACCGCCCGTCGCGCCGTCGAGCGACGCGATGCCCGCCGCGAGCTCTGCCTCCCGGAAGAGGGCGCGGGCACGGCGCTCGACCTCGTCGTTGGGGGCCAGCTGCAGCATGCGGGTCAGGGCCCAGGCCTCCCTCAGCGGCAGCTCGAGGTCCGCGAAGCCCTGGGCAGCCTCCTGCCACGCGAGCACAGCGCTCTGGGTGTCCCCGCGGAGCACGGCGAGATCCCCCAGTCGCAGCGTCGCGCGCAGGCGAAGCTCGCCGTCGCGCGCCTCGAGGCCACGGTCGAGGGCGGCTTCCCAGCCGCGCAGCGCCGCGTCCGTGTCCCGCGCGGCGCGCGCCAGGTCCCCGAGCGCGAGGCACACCTCACCCTGCAGGACGGACAGGTGGCTGCGCACGGCCAGCGCATCGGCCTGGGACAGCAGCTCGCCCGCCTCGTCGAGGCGGGCGAGGGCGACCAACCTGGCGGCGAGCAGGATGCGGGCCTCGCAGGCGTCACGGTCGTCCAGCGGCAAGGAGAGGGCCTCCGTCAAGACGCTCTCACCCCACCGCTCCTGCCGAGCGACGACGATGCGTCCGAGCGCGACGAGGGCCCGGCCGCGCACCTCTGGCTGATCGTGGTCGCGGAGGGTGCGCAGCTCGCGTTCCGCCGCATCGTGCCGGCCGAGCTGGGTGAGCAGGCGAACGTGCAGCAGTCGGAGATCCGCCAGCTCGGCAGCACGCCGGAGCGCAAAGGCCTTGGCACGCTCGAGCGCTTCGACGCAGCTGGTGCTGGCCGCCGATCGATCCCCTCGGGCGAGCACCACGCGAACCCGCTCCACGGCGGCCGCCCGGTACAGCTCCAGGCCGCCCTCGGAGCGCACGTCCAGCACGCGCTCCTCCAGGAAGCTCGAGAGCTCGCGCTCCCAGGTCTCGTCCCCGTCGGGAAACAGCCCCCCCAGGGTGCGCAGCACGCCCGCCTCGATCGTGGCGAGGCCGGGGTAGGCGGTGGGCAGCCGGGTCGCTCGCAGCGCCTTCATCAACGCGAAGCGTCCCTGCGCCCGGTCGCCGTCGACGAGGTGGAGCTCGCCCAGGCGCTGCCACGGCCTCACCAGGCCGGGGTCTGCCGCGGTGGCCTTCTGGTAGCAGGACCGCGCGGTCTCCGGGTCACCCGAGGCGAGCGCACGCTCGCCGCGCATCAGGAGGAGCGGCCCCGCGTCCGGGTCGACCTCGAGGCGCGCCATCAGCGCGTCCTCGTCCTGCCGCAGGTCCTGATCGAGGATGCGGAGCGTGCCGAACAGCCACCGGTGGTAGCGGTCGTGCAGCGGCTCGAGCCGGTCCTCGACCAGCTCGCCGAACACGGTGCCCCCCTGGCCATCGCGGGCGAAGGCCCAACGGCGGGGGCCGGGTCCATCGGCCACGACGACCAGCTCGCGACGCTCCTCGCTCGGGGACGCCAGCTCGTGCGCTGCGCGAAGGTGCAAGGCGCCACGGAACAGATCGCCGCCGTTCCATCGACGCAGGAAGCCCTTGAGCTCCAGCGGCAACAGCGTTCCCAGGTGCGCCTCGGCGCTCCGCAGGTCGTCTTCACTCGCCGGATCGGAGAGGCGGTGCACGTCGCGCTTGTAGCGCTGCACGAGGTTCAACAGCGGGGTGAAGGGATCGACCGCTGGGTTCACGCGCTGCTCCGACTCTTGACATGGCAAGAGTATCAGACCTTCACGCCGGCTTCACCACCAGATTCACCAAGCGGCCCGGTACCACGATCTCTTTGACGACGACCGTGCCCTCGAGGTGCTTGGCCACGTTCGGAACGGCGCGCGCTGCGGCCAGGACGGCGGCCTTGTCGGCCTCCTTCGGGAGCTCGACCTGCCCGCGCACCTTGCCCTTCACCTGGATCACGTACTTGGCCAGGTCCTCGGCCAGTGCGGCCACGTCCCAGGCTGGCCACGGCTCGTACGCCAGCGTGCGGTCGTGGCCGAGTCGCTTCCAGATCTCCTCGCTCAGGTGAGGCGCGTAGGGCGACAACACCAGCGTGAAGGTCTCGACCACCTCGCGGGACAGCACCTTCCGCGACTGGGCCAGCTTGATGAACTCCATCATCCGGCTGATCGGCGTGTTGAACCTCAGATCCTCGATGCCTTCGGACACGCTCTTGATGACGGTGTGCAGGGAACGGTTGAGCTCACGGTCGACGGGGTGGTCACCGATCGAGCTCCGGATGGCGCCGGTCTCGTCGTCGATGAAGACCCGCCACACCCGCGCCAGGAAGCGGTACACGCCGTCCACGCCGGACATCTGCCAGGGCTTCACCTGTTCCAGCGGACCCATGAACATCTCGTAGAGCCGCAGCGCGTCGGCGCCGTAGTCGCGCACCACGTCGTTGGGGTTGACGACGTTGTACTTGGACTTCGACATCTTCTCGATCTGCGTGGTCACGGACTTCTTGCTGTCCTTGACCCGCCAGGCGCCCGCCTCGGCCTCCTCCACCTCGAGGGGGCGGTAGTACTTGCCGTCGGCGTCCTTGTAGCTGTAGGCCAGGATCATGCCCTGGTTGAACAGCTTCTGGAACGGCTCGACCGTGTGCACCAGGCCACAGTCGTAGAGCACCTTGTGCCAGAACCGCGCGTAGAGCAGGTGCAACACGGCGTGCTCCACGCCACCGATGTAGAGGTCGACCGGCCCCCAGTAGCGCTCGGCCTCCGGCGAGAACGGCAGCTCCGTGTTGGCCGCGTCCATGTACCGCAGGTAGTACCAGCACGAGCCAGCCCACTGCGGCATCGTGTTGGTCTCGCGGGTCCAGGTCGCACCGTCGCGCTCGACCTCCATCCAGTCGCTCGCGCGGGCCAGGGGGGGCCGCCCGTCCTCGGTGGGCTTGAAGGCGTCGAGGTGCGGCAGCTCCACCGGCAGCTCGGCCGCCGTGACCGTGGTCATCTCGCCGTTGGGGCCGTGCAGGATCGGGAAGGGCTCGCCCCAGTACCGCTGGCGCGAGAACAGCCAGTCGCGCAGCTTGAAGTTGACCTTCTTCTCGCCCACGCCGCGCTCTTCCAGCCAGGCCACGATGGCCGGGAAGAAGGCGGCGAAGTCCGAGCCGTCGAACGCGCCCGAGTTGACCGCCACGCCGTCCTTGCTGGTCCAGGCCTCGGACTGCACGTCGATCGCCCTGCCATCGCGCGGGGCGATGACCTGCCGGATCTCCAGGCCGAACTTGGACGCGAAGGCGTGGTCGCGCTCGTCGTGAGCCGGCACGGCCATGATCGCGCCGGTCCCGTACGACATCAGCACGTAGTCCGCGATCCAGATCGGCACGCGCTCCTGGTTCACCGGGTTGACCGCGTAGGCGCCGGTGAAGACACCGGTCTTCTCCTTCTCGGCGGCGACCTGGCGGTCCAGATCCGAGCGGTTTCGAGCCTGCTTCACGTAGGCTTCGACGTCCGCGCGCTGCTCCGCGGTGGTGACCGCATCGACCAGCGGGTGCTCCGGTGAGAGCACGCAGTACGTGGCGCCGAACAGGGTGTCGGGGCGCGTGGTGTAGACCAAGAACCCGTCGCTGTGGCCGTCGATCCCGAAGCGCACTTCGGCGCCTTCGGACCGGCCGATCCACTGGCGCTGCATCTCGAGCACACCGGCGGGCCAGTCCAGGCCCTCCAGGTCGTCGAGCAGCCGCTGGGCGTACGCGGTGATGCGCAACATCCACTGCTTCATGTTCCGGCGCTCGACCAGGTCGCCGGTCTCCACGTAGCGCCCGTCCTGCACCTCTTCGTTGGCGAGCACCGTGCCGAGCGCCGGGCACCAGTTCACGGGCACATCGGCCATGTAGGCCAGGCCTTGTTCGTGCAGCTTCAGGAAGATCCACTGGGTCCAGCGGTAGTAGTCCACGCTCGAGGTGGAGATCTCCCGGTCCCAGTCGTAGCTGAAGCCCAGGGCCTTCAGCTGCTGGCGAAAGTTGTCGATGTTCTCGCGGGTGATGTCGGCCGGGTGCCGGCCCTCCCGCACCGCCGCGCGCTCTGCCGGCAGGCCGAAGGCGTCCCACCCCATCGGGTTGAGCACGTTGAAGCCCTTCATGCGCTTGTAGCGAGCGACGATGTCGAGCGCGGTGTAGCTCTCGGGGTGGCCCACGTGCAGCCCGGAGCCGCTCGGGTACGGGAACATGCCGAGCGTGTAGTACTTGGGCTTTCCCCAGGCGGCCGGGTCGGTGGGTGCGGCGAAGGTCTTCTCCGCCTCCCAGTACGTCTGCCAGTCCTTCTCGAAGCTGGCGGGGTCGTAGCGGTGCATCACGTCTCCATGCTCTGTGCCGACGTACCCCGTCGATCGCCTGCGTCAAGGGGTACGCTGGCCCCGTGTTGTGGCTCTGGACCCTCTCCGCCTGCGTCGATGGTGAGGTGACCTGCGAGCTTCGATCCACCGTCGCCCACTACGACCCCGCGTGCGACACGTGGCTGGTCCTCTACCCGGAGGAGGCCCGGATCTTCGTGGACGAGATCCTGGTGGCCTACCTGCCGCCGGATCCTCAGCCGGACACGGTGTACGGCGGCCAGTCGGGCAACGCGCTGACGGTGATCCTCGACGAGGAGCTGGCCAACGCCCGCAGCAGCACCGTGACCTTCGGCCCGTCACTCGAAGAAGCGCGGCTGGCGTTCAGCTTCGAGAGCGGCGACGTGAGCGGCGTGGTCTTCCCGCAGCTCACCGAGGGCGACCCCGTCTGGTAGCAAGCATGCGACTCGAGATGGCCTGATTGGTGATCTAGGCCGCGCGACGGGCGCGCAGCGGCATCGCCGTCGGCACCAGGGCCCGCGCGGCATCGCGCAGCTCGGCTTCGGTGTGCCGCAGCTCCTGGGGGCCCCAGGGCACAAGCGCCAGGGTGGCGACGAAGAAGCCGAGGAGGGAAGCGCAGGCGGCGACGGTGAAGAGCAGGTCGATGTGGATCGGGTTCAGCATGGTTTCAGCTCCTGTCCTGAACAGCTGATTCGCTGTTGTTCTGTTCAGATTACTGTCTATCCGTTCAGGTTGTCCAGTCCTCCCGTCGGGGGGGCGATCACCCTCTCCGCTGGGTACGACTTCAACTTGACGCGGCAAGGAGCCAGAATCTGTCCGGACAGAAACTGTCCATAGGATCCCCTACACAGGAAACGGAGGCGAGCGTGACCCTGAACAAGGGACAGAAGCTGGTGCGGATGCTGGAGCTGATGCAGCGACGGGGAGGCGTGCGCGCCGACGAGCTGATCGGCCGCTTCGACATCGACCCCCGAACCCTACGCCGCTACCTGGCTGACCTGCGCGACATGGGGCTGCCCGTGGAGGACAGCGGGCTGGGCCGCGATCGCACGATCGCGCTCGACCCGGCCTACCGCCGCTCGGGCGTGCAGCTGACGTTGCCCGAGATCCTGTCGCTGCACTTCGGACGGCGCCTGTTCACGTTCCTCGATGGCACGGCCTTCGCCGCCGACATGGACGACGCGATCGAGCGCCTCGAGCCGGCGATCTCGCGGGTACACGCCCAGCTCGCCAGGGAGCTCGACACCAAGTTCGTGGCCGTGCCCGAGCACGCGAAGGACTACGCCGAGGCGGGGGATCAGATCGACGAGATCGTCACGGCCCTGCTCTACAACAACCCCGCGCAGGCCGAGTACCAGAAGCCCGATGGCACCGCACGCCGCTACGACCTGGAGCCGCTCACGCTCGCCACCTACCGCCAGGGGCTGTACCTCTTCGCCCGGGACCGGAAGGACGATCGCGTCAAGACCTTCGCGGTGGAGCGCTTCCGGCACTTCTCCCGAGTGCGCGTGGAGCGCTTCGAGCCGCCGCTGGACTACGATCCCGAAGACCTCGTGCGCAACGCGTTCGGGATCATCACCGCCCCGCCGCGCGAGGTGGTGGCCACCTTCGACCAGCAGGTGAGCTGGATGATCCAGGAGCGCCGCTGGCACCACAGCCAGCGGCTCGAAGCGCTGCCGGACGGGCGCACGCGCGCCACCTTCTACGTGGGGATCACGCAGGAGCTGGTGAGCTGGCTGGCCGGCTTCGGCGGCGGTGTGGAGGTCGCCTACCCCACCGAGCTGGTGGACCGCCTGCGCGACCTCCACCGTGAGGCGTGGGAGCGGCACGGCGGCGCCGCGGCCGGCGTCGAGCCCGCCACCCCGTGAGCCGGCTGGCGCGCCCTCGCTCCTGGCCCATCGCTCCGGAGTCCCTCGACCCGTGGGCCTCCGACGGCTGGCTCGAGACCGTCGAACGCGACCCCTTCGCACGGGCCTGGAACCGCGCGATGCAGACGGGCGACTTCGAGCTGCTCCAGGTCGAGGCCGACGACCTCGACCTGGTAGGACCGCTCACCCACGACGTCGAGGCCGCAGGTCCCGCCCCGGAGGCCGTGCCCGACGCGCTGCTCGCGGCGGTGATGGAAGACTTCGTGCCCGACATCACACCGCTCTTGGACGTGTTGATCGGCCCCTGGGCCGACGAGCGTCCGGAGAGGCCCGTGCTCATCGCGGCCGCGGCC
>Ga0114932_10000202_pt1 | contig 70913 bp, 66 predicted proteins | sample 2SBtaG_2_FD_87286 | JGI IMG/M metagenome (GOLD analysis project Ga0114932, IMG submission 87286) | Deep subsurface microbial communities from Kolumbo volcano to uncover new lineages of life (NeLLi) - 2SBTROV12_ACTIVE470 metaG | ecosystem: Environmental > Aquatic > Marine > Volcanic ...
AGTAGCCAGACCGCGGTGGCGGAATATTTGGCATAAGAGCCAGGCCATATCTCTACACGATCCGGATTTAAGTTGCAGAGTTTCTTCGCAGGTTTGGATTCCCGGTTCCATGCGAATGATATACTTTAAATATTCTTTCAGTGTTTGATTGACGTTGACCAAAAAATCATTAGTCGTTTCTCCCTTTTCAGGCAAGGTTTTAAGAAACTGATTGAGTAACGGTCCGTTTTCTTTAACCTCCAAATAAGGCTCCAACTCATCTGCTAGCCACGGTTCGTACTTGAAAGGAAATGCCTGCGCATAATCTTCTAAAAAGAAATCAAACGGATTAAAAGCGCGGATTTCGGTTACAAGATCCACTTCAATCTGAAGGGCTTTTATCTTTTCAGGAAAAACAATGCGTGCCAGAAAATTTCCAAAAGGATCCTGTTGCCAATTCAGGAAATGTTTTTTGGGCGAAACTTTTAAGGAATAGGATTGAATGGGAGCCCGTGTATGAGGAGCGGGCCGTAAGCGGATCGTTTGCGGCCCAAGCCGGATGGGTTTATCATATCGATACCGCGTCAAATGATACAAAGCAATCTTGTTTGCCATAACGCTATAAATAACAAAATATTAGAAGTATCTCATATTTTACAATAACCCCGCTTCAATTGAAAGTCACTTTCAATAGATTTTAAGTGTCGCCTTCCAGCCTTATTGATTTTGTAATCCGGAGCGACGGTTATCAGTCAATGGTTTGACCTCAAAAAAGTTTTCGAAAATCGCGCTGTCCAGATTATTTAAATCGGATTGAATACCATCCAGAAATTCATGCAGGCCGATGGACATGACTTCATCAACGTTGGAGTAATTGAGTTTTCCTGAAAGCTTTCCAAACTGCCTCTCCAGTTCATTATTGAATGCGCCTATGGGGGTGCCCGTGATCCTGAACAGAGATTGTTCTGAGTGGTTGACACAATATATTATCGACCGGGGAAACTCCCGATCAAAAATCAGAAAGTCGACAATATTTTTTGGACTGATCATGTTGAATTTTTTTCTGTACATCTCGAAGGAGCTTGTAGATTTTAAAAGTGCCGACCATTGGACATTATCCATTGAAGTACCCACATCGTCTAACCTGGGTAGAATAATAAAATATTTAACATCGAGAATACGCGATGTTTTATCGGCTCTTTCCAGATACCTTCCCAGCTGAGCGAAATGCCAGGCCTCGCCCCGAGAAAGGGTTGTATAGGCGATCCCTATTATCAAGTGGCTGGCCATTTTAATATCAGAATAAAATTTATGTGGGTTTTTAAAAGCTTTTGAACTTGTTCCTTTACCTGCAACTTCAAGATAAAGTTTGTTGACCGTTTCCCAGATTTCAGAAGGGATCACCTCTCGGACCGAGCGTGCATTTTCGCGAGCAGCGGTCAGACAGGATTTGATGGAGTGAGGGTAATCGTTGGAAAAGGTGTGGAAGAACATTACATTTTCCATGGTGGGTTTTCCCATTTTTTCTGAAAAATATTCTCCGTCACCGGTGATATCCACCAGAGGTTTCCATGCATTGGGATTCTCCCTTAACGAAGGCAGGTCCAAGAGCATGTGCAATTGAGTTTCAATCAGCCGCGCAGCATTCTCCGCACGCTCCAAATAGCGGCTCATCCAAAAAATAGAATTTGCAACCCGACTTAACATGGTCCCCCACTCAATAGAATCTAATTTGGATCATCAGCCAAAACCCAAGTGTCCTTACTTCCGCCACCTTGAGACGAATTAACCACTAGAGAGTCTTTTTCCAGGGCAACTCGAGTCAGTCCTCCGGGAAGAACATAAATATCTTCTCCGTACAAAACGTAAGGCCGCAGGTCGATATGTCGGCCTTCAAAATTATCTTTTACGATCACGGGTACGCGAGAAAGTTGAATGACCGGTTGAGCAATATAATTGCGCGGTTCTTTTTTGATGTTTTCAATCATCTTCCGCTGTTGCTCTTTGGTAGAAAAAGGACCGATCAACATGCCGTACCCGCCAGAGCCGTGAGTGAGTTTGACAACAAAGTTTTCAATATTGTCGATGACATGTTGTCGGTGCTTCTCATCCTCACATAGGAAGGTTGGGACATTGGGAATGATCGCGTCTTCGCCGGTGTAATATTTTATGATGTCCGGAACAAATGAATAAATCGCCTTGTCATCTGCAATGCCGGTTCCCGGTGCATTGGCTAAGGCTACTTTCCCGGCCCGGTAGGACTTCATAATCCCAGGTACCCCAAGTAACGAATCCGGATTGAACACGGTTGGGTCGAGAAAATCATCATCAATCCTTCTGTAAATGGCATCGACCCTTTCGAAGCCTTTTGTAGTCCTCATGTAAACAAAATCATCCATCACCACCAGATCTTGTCCCTCAACCAGCTCTTCGCCTATCTGTTGAGCCAGAAACGAATGTTCGAAATAAGCTGAGTTATGAATTCCAGGAGTGAGTATTGCGATATTGGGTTTTAAAATCGAATCGGGAATCAGGTTTCGAAGTGTATCGGCAAGCCGGTTGGAATAATCATCGACAGGTCGAATGGGTAGGGACTCAAAAACAACCGGAAGGGTATGCTTCATAACTCTGCGGTTGCCCAATACGTAAGAAACACCAGAAGGGCAGCGCAGGTTATCTTCGAGAACGAAAAATTGACCCTCATCGTCCCTGACAAAATCGATACCACTTATATGACACCATATTCCTTTCGGTGGCTTCAATCCTTGGCATTCTTTGCGGTAAGCCACAGAAGAAAAAATGATTTCTTTTGATATTACTCCATCTTTTATAATTTTTTGATCATTATAAACATCGTCAATAAACTGGTTGAGCGCGAAAACCCTTTGTTTCACCCCCCGGTCAATCAAGTCCCAGTCACGAGCGCTGATGATCCGTGGAATAATGTCGAAGGGAAATATTTTTTCCAAACCTTTATGATCGTCATAGACCCCAAAAGTTATTCCCATTTGCATGAATGCGGCTTCGGCGGCTTTTTGTCGGTTGGTTAACTCTTCTTTTGGAAAGGAATTGATTCGATCAATCAGCTTTTTAACTTCTGCCCTGGGTTGGCCAGATTTTTCAAAAAATTCATCATAGAATTTTTCGGGATTGTACGAATTGAAATTCATTTTTAAATCACGATTGAGAAATTAAATGAAGTTTTCCATTTCAAAAAACCCCGTTCGCCAATCTAGACTTATTATTATAACCTGAATTTAATTTTTTCTTACGCCGTGCAGTTAAAAGAAAAATATAAGTAGTGGAAAGGAAGACCCCTCGAAACGAGGCTTAAATAAACGGGGATAAAAAAATCAGTTAGCCAGTTTGGAATATTTTTTAGATATCCACCCCTTTTTTCCGGGCAAATATTCGATCTGGTACCATTGCCCGGTTTCCTGGAACATGGGAACAATGGTTGCTGTGGGTAATTGAGCAACTACCTCGGCCTTGCTTGAAGGGTCTGAGCGAACCCTCAGCGGTGTGGTTTTTGTAGTGATCTTAACTTTTTTAGCCGGCTTCACGGCGGCCATTTTCTTTGGTTCTGGCGGCTTTTTCATGGCAGGTTTTTCCTCCGCCTTCATCTCTTTAACGGGTGTCTCAGCCATTTCAGGGGGATCCATTGGTGGTTCGCCTTCAGGAAACTCATCGACATTTTGCGTTTCCTCTTTGGGCTCTGCCACAATCTCGATGGTGTCCTCACTTATTACCGTGCTTGGTATTGAAGATTTCGGTGTTTCCATTGATTCAGGAACAAACGGCTCAAGTCCCATTTCAGGTTTTGAAGGGGAACGGTCTTCCGCCATTACAGGTATTTCACCCATGGGAGACTGCTGGGGGTTCATTCGCGCGATCCGGCGACGCGCTTCATCTGAGTTTTTCGGGCTGTTCGGGTATCGGGCCAGAAAGACTTCATAATCTTCACGAGTGTTGGATCGTTTCACCTGCTCAAAAATGTGATCCTCCATTGTTTCAATTTCCAACGCCACTTTTTCGCGTTCGGGTTCTTTAGAGAGTTCATGAATGCGTTTTAAAAATTGAATAGCAGCGTCATAATCTTTATTCTCACGCAATAGCGTTACCTGAAACCGCAAAGTTCGTTTTAGATTTTCTTTGATTTTATGGTCAATGGGTTCGAGAGCCAGTCCCGTTTCAAAAGCGGAAAGGGCAGGGGATAACTGGTCATTGGTATAATGAGCCATCCCTAAATTGTTATAACCTCTAAATGACCTGGGGTTGTTTGCTAAAAAGCGTTTCCAGAGGTCTATAGAAGAATCCAATTTGTTATTTTTTTGTTGCATTAAGGCCAGAGCAAATAATTCCCGCTCGGCTTTCAGCAGATGCTCAGGTGGCATTTCAAAGTAGGGATTTACACTTCGAGGAGTCGTGGCGCAAGACCCGATCCCGAACAGCAAAATACCTAATAATAAACGCCAAATTGGAAATATCTTCATAAATGAATACTTCTCTTTTTTATTTTTCCGTTAATATAACTTGACTTGTGTTAAATATGAAATAATCTTATCTTAACATGATCACTGGGGGCGTTTTTAAACTGAGAGTCCTTTTCTGGACGACCCTTTGAACCTGATCTGGATCATACCAGCGAAGGGAAGTGAAGCCATCTGAAAAGATACGCTGCATTTCCTTGTCTGGTTTGGGATGCGGCTTTTTTTATGCCCTCCTGTTTTTTCTCGTTCAGGTATTACTTCATTATCGGCCAGGTTTTTCAATTGCTTAAACAAACCTGCTGATTGTTTTTTCAGGAGAATTTTTTCGTGGAATTGACCATCAATGGTGAAAAACGAGAAATTAAGGAAATCCAGAACCTCACTGATCTGGTAAAGGAACTGGATATCCAGGCACCTAATTTTGCCATGGCCTTGAACCAGCAAGTGGTTCCCCGGTCGAAATACGATTCCACCACCATTAAAGAAAACGATCAGGTCGAAATTGTACATGCGGTCGGAGGCGGTATTTAATCAACACTTTAATTTTTACGGTTTGGAGAATATGAGTAAAGAATTTATGAAAATAGGCGACAAAACCTTTAATTCCAGGTTGATTGTCGGTACGGGAAAATATAAAGATTTCGACGAAACCCGGCAGGCCCTAGAAATTTCCGGAGCCGAGATGGTCACTCTGGCAGTGCGCCGCATTGAGCTTGATAAAAATAAGGACTCCATTCTCAATCATCTCGACCCTAAGAAATACACGTTTCTCCCTAACACAGCGGGTTGCTACTCGGTTAAGGAAGCGGTGATGACCTGTGAACTGGCTCGAGAAGCGGGGCTTGGCAATATCGTCAAAGTAGAAGTGATCGGCGATGAGAAAACCCTGTTCCCGGATAACGAAGCGACCCTGGAAGCCTCGAAACTTTTAATCAAAGATGGTTTTCATGTCTTACCCTATTGCACCGACGATGTTGTTCTCTGCCAGAAGTTGGAAGACGCGGGTTGCTCTGCTGTCATGCCCTTGGCGGCTCCCATCGGGTCGGGACTGGGCATACGAAATCCATACAATATTAAATTGATTCTGCAGGCTGTTAAATGTCCCGTCATCATTGATGCGGGTGTTGGCACCGCATCCGACGCTAGCCGCGCAATGGAGTTGGGAGTCGATGGAATTTTAATGAACACCGCTATCGCCGGCGCGAAAGATCCACTGAAAATGTCCATGGCCATGAAAATGGCTGTGGAGTGCGGGCGTATGGCTTATGAAGCAGGAAGAATACCGAGAAAACTTTATGCCTCGGCGAGCAGTCCGATGGATGGTTTGATCGATCTTTAAACAAAGTAAAATCACCCCAGCCCCTCTTTAAAAAGAGGGGTTCATTAAGTCTCCCCCTTTATTAAAGGGGGTCGGGGGGATTTTCAAAATAAAAACCCGAAGGGTTTGAAATGAAGACATCAAATAACAACGGACTTGATTTTTTACATGTCTACCTCATTTCAGATTTAAGTCATCATCAGGCAACACCCATCACCGAGCAGGTAGAAAAGGCATTGCAAGGCGGTGTGCGGGCACTGCAACTGAGAGAAAAAGATTTGAGCCCGAAAGAGCTGTATGCACAGGCTCTTGAAATAAAGCCGGTCATAAAAAAATATGACGCTAAGCTTTTTATTAATGATCGCGCCGACATTGCTGAAATCGCCGGTGCGGATGGAGTCCACTTAACTGAAACAAGCGTTCCGGCAGGTGAGGTAAAAGATAAGTTTCCGAACCTTTTGGTAGGCGTTTCTACGCATGCAAAAGAAGGAGCGCTGTTAGCAGAAGCAGAAGGGGCCGACTTCATCACTTTCAGTCCCATTTATGAAACACCCTCAAAAATACATTTTGGGCATCCACAAGGTCCGGAAAAGTTAGGTGAAATTGTAAAATCGGTTCACCTTCCCGTGCTGGCCTTAGGAGGAATTAAACTGAACCGCGTTCCCGAAGTTCTGGAACAAGGCGCTCATGGAGTCGCCGTCATTTCAGGAATCTGGGACTCACAAGATATAAAACAGAAAGCATTCGAATATATGCATCACTTTGGAGGAGTAACATCATGACAACATCTAACGGTAATGGAAATGGAAACCGACATGGAGCCACTGACGAAAAAATTAATATCTCCACCGATCCGATTTCGCCTAAATCGAAAAAGGTCTATGTTTCAGGAACCATCCATCCAGACATCAAAGTACCATTTCGAGAAATTTCTCTTTCGCCTTCAACAACCGTAACTGGTAATGGAAACGGGAACGATCATCATCCTGAAAATGATGAAAGCTCATTGATCGTTTATGACACGTCAGGACCCTACACCGACCCGAATGCAAAAATCGATATTCGAGAAGGACTGGAACCCATCCGCCTGCCGTGGATCACCGGGCGTGGCGATGTGGAATATTATGGCGGCCGAAAAATCGAACCGAAAGACGATGGTTATCGTGAAGGCGAAAACCCCAACACCGAGCGATTCCCAAAAACTCGCGACCAAGTTCTGCGCGCGAAACCTGGACAAAACGTATCGCAAATGCATTACGCGAAAAAAGGCATCATCACACCGGAAATGGAATTCATCGCTATCCGCGAAAACCAGAAACGCAAACAGTGGATGGAAAATGCAGAACGTGAAGAACGGTTGACCGGCAACTCTTTTGGCGCCAACCTGCAGCAGGAGATCACTCCCGAATTCGTTCGCGATGAAGTCGCACGGGGAAGAGCTATTATTCCGAACAACATCAACCATCCAGAATCCGAGCCGATGATCATCGGAAGAAACTTCCTCGTAAAGATCAACGCCAACATCGGTAACTCTGCGGTTTCTTCCTCTATAGAAGAAGAAGTCGAAAAAATGGTCTGGTCGTCTCGTTGTGGAGCTGACAATGTCATGGACTTATCGACGGGAAAAAATATTCACACCACCCGTGAATGGATTTTAAGAAACTCACCGGTTCCCATCGGAACGGTTCCTATATATCAAGCGTTGGAAAAAGTTAATGGAGTCATTGAAGACCTGACCTGGGAAATTTATCGTGACACGCTCATCGAGCAAGCCGAGCAGGGGGTGGACTATTTCACCATCCACGCCGGTGTGTTGTTGCGCTACGTACCGATGACCGCCAAGCGTGTGACCGGCATTGTTTCCCGTGGCGGATCGATTCTCGCCAAGTGGTGTCTATCGCATCATAAAGAAAATTTTCTCTACACGAATTTTGAAGAAATCTGCGAGATCATGAAAACTTATGACGTTTCCTTTTCATTGGGAGATGGACTGCGACCCGGCTCCACCGCTGATGCCAACGACGAAGCGCAGTTTTCTGAATTGGAAACACTCGGTGAACTTACACAGATCGCGTGGAAGCATGAAGTTCAAACCATGATCGAAGGTCCGGGTCATGTCCCCATGCATATGATCAAAGAGAATATGGAAAAACAACTGGCAGCCTGCGGCGAAGCCCCCTTCTATACATTGGGCCCGTTGACCACCGACATCGCACCCGGATACGACCACATCACCAGCGGCATCGGTGCCGCCATGATCGGTTGGTATGGAACCGCCATGCTCTGCTACGTCACCCCGAAAGAACATTTGGGTCTTCCCAACCGGCAGGATGTTAAAGAAGGCGTTATTACTTACAAAATAGCTGCGCACGCAGCGGATCTTGCAAAAGGCCATCCCGGCGCACGAGTCAGGGACGATGCATTGAGCAAAGCCCGCTTCGAGTTCCGGTGGGAAGATCAATTCAACCTATCGCTCGATCCCGAAAAAGCGTTGGAGTTCCACGATGAAACCTTGCCTAAAGACTCGGCGAAGGTGGCGCATTTTTGTTCCATGTGCGGACCGCATTTCTGCTCAATGAAAATCACGCAGGATGTTAGGGATTACGCCGAGAAAATGGGCCTGGAAGAACAACAGGCCCTTGATGAAGGCATGAAAGAAATGTCCAGTTCCTTCAAAGAAAAAGGCGGCGAGATATACACACCCGCTCAATAGCTACTTGTGATATTTAACCTTTGCCTTCATGCCCCGAAGGGGTAAGGCGTTGGGCCAATAGAAAGCCAAATCCCCCTAGCCCCCTTCCAGAAGGGGGAATTATTAGCCCCTCTTTGTAAAAGAGGGGTTGGGGTGATTGACATTCATTGAGTCAGTAGGTGCTACCATCCTGAGCCCAGATCTACCATTTTCCTGACATCAGGAAAATGGTCCACACTTCATACTGGATCTACCCTTGCAGGGCACGAAGACATAAGTAAAATATAACGTCCCCTTATCAGGGGGAGGCTTTTCATCCGTGTATATCGGTGTCTATCGGTGGTTAAACTTTTTATCCGGGCTTGACCAAATTGGGTTCCCGAATTAGAATAGCAACCATCTGATTTTTCAGGCGCGTAGCTCAGGGGTAGAGTACTTGCTTGACATGCAAGGGGTCGGCGGTTCGAAACCGCCCGTGCCTATTCTTTCAAAGGTTTATTAGATTTAATTCTGGCATCATGCCGATGTGCATGATGTTTTTTCATTTGTTCAAACAAATTAATTAGAATCACCCTCACCCCAACCCTCTCCCCTCAAGGGAGAGGGGGATAAAAAGTTCCTTCTCCCCTGGAGGGAGAAGGTTAGGATGAGGGGGCTATAATAATTAATATCTATACTTAAAGAAATGATTCCTAACGAAAATCCTACCGAACTGGAAACCATTCGTCACAGTTGTGCGCATTTAATGGCGCAAGCGGTTCAGGAACTTTTTCCTGGAACGCAGGTCACCATTGGTCCGGTAATTGAAGATGGATTCTTCTACGACTTTTCCCGCAAAGAGGCTTTTGTTCCTGAAGACCTTGAAAAAATCGAAAAGCGTATGAAAGAACTCGCCGCCGAGGATACTCCTATCGTGCGCAGTGAAGTCACTCGTGAAGAGGCGATAAAAAAATTCGGTGACATGGGCGAGAAGTTCAAGGTCGAGATCATTGAAGGGATTGATCCCAGCGAACCGATTTCGATTTACTCGCAAGGCGACTGGGGCGACCTGTGCGGCGGACCGCATGTTGAGTCGACAAAAAAGATAAAAGCATTCAAGCTGCTGCACACTTCGTCCGCTTATTGGCGTGGTGATGAACGCAATCCGGTTTTGCAACGCATTTACGGCACCGCCTGGAATACGGAAAAAGAATTACGTCTTTATCTCAAAAGACTGGAAGAGGCGAAGAAACGCGATCACCGCAAACTGGGTAAAGAGCTCGACTTGTTTTCGGTTTCGGATGAAATCGGGCCCGGCCTCATTCTATGGCATCCGAAAGGCGCGCGCATTCGTCACCTGATGGAAGACTTCTGGAAGAAAGAACATTTCAAACACGGTTACGAAATGGTCATCAGTCCGCATGCGGCAAAAATAGATTTATGGAAGACCAGCGGCCACACGGAGTTCTATAAGGACAATATGTTCTCGAATATGGATGTTGAAGGCAGAGAATATGTAATGAAACCGATGAACTGTCCTTTCCATATTCAGATTTACAAGACCAAGTTGAGAAGTTATCGCGACCTTCCCGTTCGTTTTGGAGAACTGGGCACTGTCTACCGTTACGAGCGGTCGGGTGTTTTGCACGGTCTGCTCAGGGTACGCGGATTCACTCAGGATGACGCGCATTTGTTCTGTCGTCCATCGCAGATTGAAGAAGAGATCACCAAGGTTCTCGACCTCATCGTTTTTATTTTGCAGTCGTTCGGATTTCACGAATACAAAATTTACTTGAGCACACGACCGGAAAAATATGTTGGCTCGGATGAAGGATGGGAGTCCGCAACGAAGGCTTTGGAAACTGCGTTGAACAACAAGAAACTGGATTTCGAAGTGGATCCGGGTGAAGGTGTTTTTTATGGTCCAAAAATCGACATTAAAATTAAAGACAGTTTGAATCGCTACTGGCAGGTGTCGACGGTGCAGGTTGATTTTAATCTACCTGAAAAGTTTGATATCAGTTATATTGAGGAAGACGGTCAACGCCGTCAACCCATCATGCTTCACCGGGCTTTAATGGGTTCTTTGGAGCGATTTTTTGGGTGTCTGATCGAGCATTATGCAGGTGCTTTTCCGTTGTGGCTGGCGCCGGTTCAGGTCATTTTGCTGCCGATCACCGATAATCATGCTGAATATGCTGATAAAATAGCCCAACAGCTTGAAGAATCAGGCATTCGGGTAGAAAAAGACTTGCGAAATGAGAAGATTGGGTTCAAAATACGCGAGGCCCAATTACAGAAGATCCCTTATATGATTGTTTTAGGGGACAAAGAGGTGGAGTCCTCCACTTTAGGTGTTCGCAGACGACGGTCCAAGGAAACGCGAACCCTCGATTTCAAAACGTTTTTGGATGAAGTCAATGAAGCCGTAGAAAACCGGACCATTGACATTGATTAATTTTTTAAGAAGGAAAGTTTTAAATTAACAAGAAACAGCGCATCAATAATATGATCCGGGTTAAGGAAGTGGCTGTCATCTTAGATGATGGTGAGTCCTTGGGCACTATTCCTACCGAAGAAGCCATTGCCATGGCAGAAGACAGGAACCTGGATCTCGTAGAAGTAGCACCCAATTCAAATCCGCCGGTTTGCCGTATTATGGATTACGGTAAACATAAATATAAAGCCAGTAAAAAGGCACACGAGGCAAAAAAGAATCAGAAAGTTGTTCATGTTAAGGAAGTCAAGTTTCGGCCCAATACCGATCAGCATGACTTCGATTTTAAATTAAAACATGTGCAACGTTTTCTGGAAAATGGTGACAAGGCAAAGGTTGTCATTTTCTTCAAAGGTCGGGAAATTGTTCACCGCGAGTTTGGTCAAAAAGTTTTAGAGCGGGTCGCCGAGCAAACCGAAGACATCGCCGTAATTGAACAAACGGCAAAACAGGAAGGCCGGACTTTGGTTATGATTCTGGCCCCTAAAAATGTTAAGTCGAAAAAGGGCAGTCCACCAAAAAATCCCAAACCGGCTGTAGAAAAAGTGAAAGCGGTGGAAGCGGCGGATGAAAAACAGCCCGCATCAGAAGAGTCAGGCGCTGAAACAGCGGTGCCTAATAACGAATAAGTGGAGTAGTTAGCAATGCCAAAAATGAAAACAAACCGAGGGGCTGCCAAAAGGTTTAGAAGGACGGGTAGCGGGAAAATTCGTAGGAATAGTGCTTTCACCAGCCATATTTTGACGAGCAAAACCACCAAACGAAAAAGAAATTTGCGTAAAGCCAGCATCATGGCACCTTCTGATGCCCAACGCATTAAAGTATTAATACCCTACTAGCTCCCTAACGGGAGAAGTGATGGGATAAATTTTTTAACAAAGATAAACCCTTAACAACTAAAATTGATTTTTGAATAGTTGAGTCCAGCGTCACGCTGGCGAGGGTAGCGACTCCCTAACGGGAGAGGCGCGCAGTTATTTTGGATAAAAGGAGAATTTTGAAATGCCACGTGCAGTAAACGGGACTATTTCCCGAAAAAGACGAAAAAAAATATTAAAGATGGCCAAAGGCTATCGAAGCGTACGCAGCACTGCGTTTCGAAAAGCTCGTGAATCTGTTGAGCATGGCCTTTGTTATGCTTACCGCGACCGTAAAAATCGCAAACGCGAATTCCGTCGACTTTGGATCGCCAGAATCAACGCAGCTGTCCGAGCTGAGGGAATGAACTACAGCCAATTCATGTACGGTTTGAAAAAAGCAGATATTCAATTGGACCGCAAAGTTTTATCTGATCTCGCCATTAATAATCAGGAAACCTTTAAATCCTTGACCGAAACCGCCCGCGCGCAGCTCGCGTAAATTTCAAATTAAGCGTCCGGGAAGTAAAACTGCCCCCTCTTTGAGGGGCGCCGCCTGAATGATTGAAACCATCAACAAACTCCGTCAGGACTTCGATTCCCGCTTGGGGTCCATCTCCGACTCAAAACAACTCGAACAAATTCGAATAGATTTTCTGGGAAAAAAAGGTCAACTCCAGGGACTGATGAAGGAGTTGCGCAACGCTTCGCCCGAAGAAAAACCCAAGCTTGGTAAAGACATCAATGTGCTCAAGCAGCATGTTGAACAGGAAATAAATAACAAGGGCGCAGGTCTCGGTTCCAAAACCTCTAAGCAATCTGACACAACTTTCGATACCACTCTTCCGGGAAGGCAGGAGTTGACAGGAACGTTGCATCCTATCACTCAGGTTATGGAAGAAATCACTTCCATCTTTTTCGGGTTGGGTTTCCAGGTGGAAGAGGGTCCCGAAATAGAGACCGATTACTATAATTTTGAAGCTCTGAATATTCCGAAAGACCATCCCGCAAGAGACATGCAGGATACCTTCTATATAGAAGACGAAACCGTTTTGCGAACACATACCTCTCCAGTTCAAATTCACACGATGGAAAATCGCGAACCACCGCTACGCATTATTGCGCCGGGAAAAGTTTATCGCTGCGACTCCGATGTCTCGCATACACCGATGTTCCATCAGATAGAAGGCTTGATGGTTGATAAAGGTGTGTCCTTCAGTCATTTGAAAGGGATCATGAATATTTTTCTGCAAGAGGTATTTGGCAAGGATACCGAAATCCGCTTTCGCCCCAGTTTTTTTCCATTCACCTGCCCCAGCGCTGAAGTGGATATTCAATGTGTGATTTGTAGCGGCAAAGGCTGCCGGGTCTGTTCGCAGACAGGGTGGTTGGAAATTCTTGGGGCAGGCATGGTAGACCCCGCCGTTTTTCAGTCCGTTGGTTACGATCCTGAAAAATGGACAGGGTTTGCCTTCGGTTTAGGCATCGAGCGCATTGCTATGCTAAAGTTTGGCATCAACGACATCCGTCTGTTCTTCGAAAACGATCTTCGTTTCCTCAAACAATTTCCAGCCCTCTAACGAGGAAGGTAACTTGCAATAACGATTTACGCTGGCAAACCCTTTCTCGGCTCAACGAGTTTTTACTCTATTGCCATCTGGAGCTGCCGACCTTATGAAACGATCTTCCCGTATTTTTGATTTGGTGGTTGGCGCAGGTTTGGTTGCAATCTCTGGCATATCGATACTCTATTTTTTAATCAACGAACGATTTGAGTGGATTCCTGATATAGCTTTGGAGTTGGCTCGTGATCCTGAAATTCTAAAAAGGCCTGCTGCAAAAAAATGTTCTGAATGCCACAAAGATATTTTTGAGGCTTGGAAAAAAAGCCGACATTCAATTTCATGGACCAGTGAAACGTTCATAGAGGTATCTGAAAATCGTAGCAAGGAAAAATGTCTTCCCTGTCACATCCCGCAGTCCGTTCAAGGAGAAAAACCCAGCCCAAGAATGGAACTTCGCGATGAAGGCATCTATTGTGTGTCCTGCCATTTCATCGATAATAAAATGCATGGACCCTATGATCTGCTGGCTCCACCGCACCCGACTTTTCGCAATCCAGATTATGTTCGTTCAGATTTTTGTGGCTCCTGTCACCAAAAAACGCTTAAGGAGTGGAAGGCAACCCAAGTAGAAGACACTTGCCAGGATTGCCATATGCCGCGCAAGAAAGGCAGGTTGACCCAAAAAGCAGGGCTTAACTTATTGCATAAAAAAAGATGGCTGGGTGACCATCGTTTTCTACATGGTAAAATCACTGAAAAGGATGTGATCCTTGAGACAAGTTGGGAAGAAAAGTTTTTTAATATAAGCCTAACAAACCAAACCATACCGCATTTTGTTCCAACGGCCGATAATGGTGACCCAAGGCTTTATCTTTACATCAAATTTTTTAACGAAGCAGGAGAAGAAGTAGATAGTGCAAAAGAAATCATTGCACCGCAGCAAGAGACCGCATTGCCCTACAACAAAAAAATAAACTACCGATACCGTCTTTTTGATCCTGTTGAAAAAGCGACGGTGGAATTAAAGTATCAGCCAGCCTGGTCCAAAGAAAAAACCCAGATACTTGCAAAGACAGTGTCCCGATGAATAATTTATTATTTTATGGAGTTATTTAATGAAATTTTTTCGAAATCTTTTTATTACCATTGCATTTGTTCTTTTCGCAGTTTTTCCTGTGCAGGCGAAGGACATGATTGTCAAAGAACCGCCGAAATCTTTGAGTAAATATTATCCACCCGAAAGTAAACAGCCTAAATGGATTCAGCAAATGCATAAAATGAGCGCTCATTTTGGCGGCGTATTCGTCAACCTTAAAGAAAAAGATTTTGAAAATGTTGATAAACATGCTGATAAGTTAGTGGAAGAATATAAAAAGACTTCGGAGATGGTTCCGGAATGGGAAGAATATTTTGATATTAAAGCCGCCGAGACTTTTGCGGCCGCCGCCAAAACCCACGATATTGGTAAGGCAGGCAAGGCTTCCGGTGGATTGGGTAAGACTTGCGGAAAATGTCATGCAGAAAATGAGGTATCGGTTTGGGCAAAGTTCCACTGGCCCAGTTTTCATAAAATTAATGTGACCGATCCGATCAGTGAGAAGGAAATTGAATTTGATGACTATATGGGAAGTATCTCCTCTTCCTTTAAAGGGGTAACCGTTAACTTTGGTGAGGGACAGTATGATCGTGCCGCGAAAGCTTTAAAAATTTTCAAATCCCGATTCATGGAACTAAAATCAACTTGCTCAAAATGTCATGCGACCCAGGATGTAAAACGCTTTTATGTAGGGCCGGATGCCGATACTGCCTTTGCCGGACTGAGACAGGAGCTAAATTCTGAAAAACCCAATCCCGGAAAATTCTGGAAAAATATTGGTCTGCTAGGCAAAACAGGTTGTAAGCATTGTCATTTAGTGCATAGAACCAATTCGCTCATCCAGGAAATGTGGGAACAACCAGAAAAGGAGTGACTTTATAAAGCATAACTTTGGCTCTCCTTTGTTTTTTTGGTAACAGTTTCGTTAATATTTGCGGATTAGGGGTTGCACCAGTTTAATTTTATTCATTTTCGGTGTAACATATGGTTTTACAATTTGTTAATTAGTCTTTAAGCAGGAGTCGTTTATGGCGATCCGTCAAAAATTAAAGCTGGGAGACGTTCTGGTTCAAGCGGGCGCGATTACCGCAGAACAATTGGGTCAGGCTTTAGCAAAACAAAAAGAAAAAAATATTCCCTTGGGCGAGGCTCTGGTTGAGCTGGGTTTTATCACCGAAGAAAAATTTCTAACCAGCTTGGCAAACCAGTTAAAAATTCCTTATCTGGATATGCAGGGAGTTAAAATTTCTCAGGATGCTATTCGCAAAGTCCAGGAAAGTGTAGCGCGGAAACACAAGGTGATTCCCATTTCCATTGAAAATGGCTCATTAAAATTAGCCATGACAGATCCTTTAAATATTTTTGCAGTTGATGAGGTAACGATTCAATCGGGAATGGATGTGGTCACAGTTTTAGCTGCGGAATCGGATATTGAACGGGCTATTCAAGAGCAATATGGTGTTGCAGCTTCAATAAAAGCTGCAGTAAAAAGTCTTGGGGTTCAGGAAGAAAAAAAAGAGGAAGCCGCAGCTCTGGTTTCTGGCGGCGACCAGCCGGCTACGTTGGATGCAACTGAAGCACCGGTTGCCAAGTTGGTAGAAATGATTCTCAAGCAGGCCTTGGATGATGCTGCCAGTGATATTCATATTGAGCCCACAGAAGATTCACTGAATATTCGTTACCGCATTGACGGAGTTTTATTTGAGGCAACAAAACCGCCAAAGGCGGTGGAGTCGGCTTTAATATCGCGTATCAAAGTTCTCGCTAAAATGGATATAGCTGAAACTCGAGCACCGCAAGATGGGGGTTTCTCGGCCAAGCTCGGCCCGAAAGAAATCGAACTGCGTGTTTCAACTTGCCCCACCATTTATGGTGAGAACATGGTTTTGCGTATTCTTGATAAAAGCAAACTTCTGGTCGATCTTCAAGGTTCGGGTTTGATGGGCACGGCCCTGGAAAAGTATCACTCTCTTTTGGATAAACCTTATGGGGTTATCCTGGTGACGGGGCCTACCGGTAGTGGTAAAACGACAACCCTTTATGGTTCTCTTGCCAAGCTGAACTCGCCAACAAGAAATATCAAGACCATTGAAGATCCTGTGGAGTACAGGTTGGAAGGAATCCGCCAGACACAGGTGAACCCCAAAGCCAATATTACTTTTGCTACGGGCCTTCGTTCTTTAATGCGTCAAGATCCGGATATTATTATGGTGGGTGAAATCCGTGATACTGAAACGGCTGAAATTGCAATTCAGGCGGCATTGACGGGTCATTTGGTGTTGAGCACTTTGCATACCAACGATACTCCCGGAGCCCTTTCCCGTCTTTCAGATTTAAAAATAGAACCTTTCCTATTGGCATCGTCAATTGTCGGTGTTCTGGCGCAACGGTTGGTTCGAAAAATATGCAAGCAATGTAAGGCGCAAAAAGAACCCACTGAAGAAGAATTAAAAGTGCTGTTTCCGAAGGGGAACCCGCAGCCTGTTACGCTTTATCATGGGACGGGATGCAAGGCATGTAAAAAAAGTGGCTATGCAGGTCGAATGGGAATATTTGAAGTACTGGTTATCACCGATGAGGTTCGTGAACTGGTACTCCAAAAAGCAGCTCCTATGAGCATACGTAAAAAGGCAGTAGAAACTCAGGATATGAAATCGCTTCGAGAAGATGCTATTTCAAAAGTGCTGGGCGGGTACACAACGGTAGAAGAAGTCAATCGTGTAACTTTTGCTGATTTGGAAACGTAGGAAATTTGTTTTTTAATTTTCCCGGCGAACCTGAAATTTTGTATGGGAACCTCAGCCCGTCAATCGATGGTATTTAAATGGCCCAAAGCCAGAACACAAATAACCGTTGGTTTTTTTTCTTATTTAAAAAAAGACTTCCTGTCAGTCTTTATTTTATCGTTCCTCTTGTAGTCGCTCTCGTTGCTTTTTCGTCCGGTTTCATTGGTCTTGTCCTTTTAGAAGATTTCCTGCAAGGCAACGACCTTTCTTCTCTTTCACCAACAATACTAAACGAGGCGGATCGACTCCTTAAGCAAACAAGGCTTGAAGTTCTCTTTTTCACCGCATTGGGTGCATTAGCTGGGACGGGAATAGTGTTTGCTATTTTGAATCCGCTTAGAAAAATTCTTGCTCGAGCCCGTCAAGTTGCAGAAGGAGACTTCAGCAGCCGCCTGAATGTTAAGGATCTGGATGAACTAGGTATCCTGGGAAAAGATTTCAATTTGATGGTTTCATCCTTAAATGATTATTTTGTGGACAGCATGGCGGGGGGATGGGTTCTCATTAATACTGAGGCAAAAATTATATCTATTAACCGAGGTGCGTTAAATATTTTACAATGCGAATCGGAAGACCTTGTTGGGAAAAATTATGAAAACTTGTTTGATTTTATAAAAATGGATCCGGCAATGAATTCATTGATTAAAAAAGTTGTAGAAAATAAAGAAGAAATCACAACCAAAGAAATCGAAGCAAACATAAAAAATAGCAAACCCATCAAGCTCTCATTTTCTACTTCACTGCTAAAAGATAAAGAGGACAGTTTCGTTGGAATGGCGATAACCTTGAAAGACCTAACCCGGGCAAATGAGATTACTGAAAAAATGCAGCGTGCCGACAAGCTTGCTGCATTGGGCGGAATGGCAGCAGGGCTAGCTCATGAAATTAGGAACCCTCTGGGATCGATAAAAGGCCTCACACAATTACTGGGCGAAGGATTTAAAGAGGGAGGGCGCAGCCATACTTATACAAAAACCATGATACGAGAAATTGATCGTATAAATGGGGTTGTAACGAGTCTGTTGAATTTTTCTCAACCTATGCAAAATGAATTTCACTTTTGCAATGTCAATGATTTATTGGAGCAGGCACTGGATCTATTAAAATTAAACATAGATAAAAAACAAGTGGAAGTGATGCGTGCGTTGGATCTCAGCTTGCCAGTATATTGGGGCGATGGAGAAAAACTGGTTCAGGCATTTCTGAATTTGTTATTGAATGCGGTTCAGGCGGTAAACGAAGGCGGTGAAATCAGGTTAGTTACTTCTTTTCGGCCCAACCACAATGTCAAGGAAGATGGGACGGCGAAAGGGGTGATATTTGTTCAAGTTAAAAACAGCGGTGAGTCTATAGATTCTTCCATCCTGAAAAATTTGTTTGATCCTTTCTTTACCACTAAAAAAGACGGCACGGGTTTGGGGCTTCCGATAACGCACCAGATTATTTCTTTGCATGGGGGTACTTTAACTCCTGACCATTCAAACGGATTCACAGAGTTTAATATTGAATTGCCCTGGGAAAAAGAACCCGATACGAGAAAACAAATTATTCCTCTCGAAACCAAATTATGAAACCTGAAACCTCAGCGCCCCCTGTTAAAAAGACTGGCAATATCCTAATCGTCGATGATGATGAAGGAATCCGCTTTTTCCTTTCAGAAGCATTACAAAAAGAAGGATACGGTTTTCACTCTGTCGAGAGTGGAGAACAGGCGCTTAAGGAAATTGAAAAGGAATCTTTCGACCTCATACTTTTGGATTACAATCTGCCACAAATGAATGGCATGGAAACTTTTTCTCGCATCAGAGAAAAGGCACCCGAACAGGTTGTGATATTGATCACTGCATTTGGAAATAAAGATTTGGCTATTGAGGCAATGGAACAAGGGGTTTTTGATTATTTTAATAAACCTCTCGACATCAGTGAACTTAGAGTCGTCATCAAGCGCGGGTTGGAACGCGCCTTCATGCAAAAAGAAGTCAATCGTCTGCGGGAGGATACTGGGTTCAACCGCATTTTAGGGGAGAGTCATGCCATCCGCGATGTGATCGAGCAAGTTCGCAAGGTGGCCGACAGCGATGTTTCAGTATTGATCCGAGGGGAAAGTGGTACCGGAAAAGAGCTCGTTGCTCAGGCCTTATTTGCGCAGAGTCAAAGACGTGGAGGACCTTTTATCAAAGTAAACTGCGCTGCTATTCCACAGGAGTTGATGGAGGCGGAATTTTTTGGGTACGAGAAAGGTGCGTTCACTGGAGCTCACAAACAAAAACGCGGAAAATTTGAGCTGGCAAATAACGGCACCTTGTTTCTTGATGAAATTGGAGACATGCCTTTGGTAACGCAAATGAAAATATTGCGCGTGATTCAGGAAGGTGAGCTGGAAAGAGTTGGGGGAGAAGAAAATATCCCGGTCGAGTTTCGTTTGATTGCTGCGACCCATAAAGATTTAGAAAAAGCGGTGGCCGATGAGGAGTTTCGTGAAGACCTGTTTTATCGCCTCAATGTAATTTCGGTAACGCTTCCTCCCTTAAGAGAGCGTCAGGAGGACATTCCTATATTGGTAAACCACTTTTTAGAGTTTTATCGGCAGAAGTTTAAAAAAGAATTGAAAGCCTTCACTCAGGAAGGAATGGAATCGTTATTGCATTATTCCTGGCCAGGAAACGTGAGAGAACTGGAAAATGTAATTCAACGGTGTATGGTCCTATCTTATGGTAAGATAATGGAAAATAAGGAGCTATTGGAAATCTATCCTAATTTTGCAGGGGTAGACCGAAAAATTCCTTTTGGCTCAAGTTTGCAAAACCAAATGGAAGCGCTGGTTTCAGATGCGGAAGCAAAATTAATTCTTGAAGCTTTGAAGGAAGAAAACTGGAAACGCCAGGAAACGGCGGATCGCCTGGGTATGAGTCGCAAAAGTTTGCACAACAAAATGAAAAAATATGGAATTGAATAATTAATCCTCCCAACCCCCTTTAAAAAGGGGGTGCTTTGATGGACCCCTCTTTGCCAAAGAGGGGCTGGGGTGATTTACAATTCGTTGCTAAAGCAAAAAATAATTATGCCACTTTTTGAATACAAAGCCAGAGACCGGATGGGACAAATGGTCGCAGGAAATATGGATGCGCCTGATGCCGATGCTGTTGGTCAGGAACTGGGCCGCATGGGGCACTTTCCTATTAAAATAAAATCCACAGAAGTGGCGCAAGCCGATGCTGAAGAAAAAGTTGATCCTTTGGAACGGTTCCAGAAAATCAAACCACAGGAGCTGGTTTTATTCACTCGACAGATGTCTACCTTGTTCAACGCCGGTATTCCAATATTGGGCATCCTTGTGGCGATGGAAGAGCAGGTCGAATCGCCAAAATTCAGACGCACGGTGAAACAAATTCGATTAGATATCGAAGGTGGTAACTCCATGTCGGAAGCGATGGAAAAGCACCCCACGGTATTTTCAGAATTATATACCAGCATGATCTCTGCAGGTGAAGCCGGTGGTGTGATGGACGAGCTATTAGCACGCCTGGCAGATTTGCTGGAGAAGCAAGGGGATACCGACGCCAAGGTTAAAGGCGCCATGAAATACCCCAAGATGGTTGTTTCGGCAATGATTCTCGCGGTAACTATTTTGATGTGGAAGGTGGTGCCGGTTTTCGTAAATATGTTCGCCAAGGCAAAAATTGAATTGCCTCTGGCGACCAAGATTCTTATCGGGGCCAATAAAATATTTTTTGATTACTGGTATCTTTTATTGGGAGGAACCATCCTTGCTATAATTATATTTAAGAAATACACAGCTACAGAAAAAGGACGCTATCAATGGGATTATTTCATGCTCAAGGTTCCCATCATGGGTCCTATTGTTTTACGATCTTCCATGGCTAAATTCGCGCGCGTGTTCAGCACTTTGCAAGCCGGCGGTGTTTCTATTCTGGAAATTCTGAATGTAACCGCAAAAGTAGTGGATAACTCGGTTATTTCGGGAATTGTTCGCGGACTAAAAGACAGTGTTCAAGAAGGTACCGGACTTGCCGCACCCTTGAAGCAGAGTGGATTCATTCCCCCTCTGGTCATACAAATGATTGCAGCGGGAGAAGACTCGGGTTCGCTCGATGAGATGCTTAAAAAAGTTGCAGACTATTATGATGAAGAAGTGGATATGGCCGTTAAAAACCTATCTGCAATGATCGAACCTATCTTATTATTGTTCATGGCAGCTATGGTTCTGTTTCTTGCTTTGGCCATCTTCGTGCCGATGTGGGATATGTCGAAAATGGCAGGCAAATAAGGTGAAGCCAATTATGAAAAAACAAAAATCATTTTACCGCTTTAAAGATAGTGCCGGTTTCACCTTGATAGAAGTGATCATGGTGATTGTTATAATCGGTATATTAGCTTCTGTTGCGGCACAAAAATTTATCACTGCAACAGATGAAGCAGATATCACTGCAGAAGATGCGACCATTGAAAATATACGATCAAACCTGATCAACAATGTTGGCAACAGTTTACTTCAGGGAGCTGCAGCTGACTTCCCCTTTAATCCTTTCAATAATTTGAGAAAAGTACCTTCGGGATACAATCGCAGAGCCACGACCAAACCTACGGGCCAGGACAAAACCGACAATACCTGGGTTTTTGTGCAGGGAGCAAATGTCGGGAATGTGACGGCCGAACAGGCGGGAACCACATTGCTCAACTTCTCCGTCACGGGGTTTATTTATCGCCAGAGAAAAGACAGTACGGTTGTCAGATGGCCTTATGATCAGGCCAATGGTGTGATTGGGAAAAAATTCATTGAAAAAGTCAGCCCATTAAAACAAGAACAGGATCAGGAAAAAATCAAACGTGGAGAATCGGTGGAAAGGCAAAGGCAATTAAAAACCCGGTAGTTTTTCTTAAAATTTCTCCGCCTAAAATGAGGCAAAAGGGTACTTCCTTTAATAATTTGCGGAGTGAATCCGGGTTCACGTTGATCGAGCTCATCATGGTGCTGGTCATCGTCGGTATTCTTGCTGCTATTGCTGCGGAGAAGATGATCACTGCGGCGCAGGAAGCAGAAATAACGGCGGAAGATACTAGCATTGAATTGTTGCGTTCCAATCTTGTTAACAATTACGCTGCCAATTTAATTCTAAATGCATCTGACGGGGTTTCCCTTGCTGAGTATCCTAATAACCCGTTCGATGAATTAAATCAAGTTCCATATGGTTATGATCGTCGGCAAAACAATAAACCCTTTGGCAATAAAAATACCAATAATACCTGGGTTTTTGTGCAAGGTGCGAGTGGATCAAATCCGCCAACAGGAGAGGATGGACTCGTGGTCCAAGAGAGTACTACCTCCACAAGCTCATCATCGGGCACTATCTATCATCAGAGAAAAGACAGTACGGTTGTTAAATGGTCGTATAATTCAGGTAATGGACAAATCGGCAAAAAAAAGATTGATAGGACCAGTGCTTTAAAACAAAGGCAGGACCGGCAAAAAATAGAACGGGGTGAAGTTATAGAAGGCCAGCAGGTAAGAGAATTACCTGGCATAAGATAAACTCGATAATTTTAAAAACTTCAACGAAGTAACGAGGAAAAAACCATGAATGTGGTCTACGAAATATTGACGGAATCGGGGCTGATATTTGCATTCCTGCTTGTGGTCGGCGCGTTTCTTTATAGCGCGATGATTTTGTTTAAGCCGGAGCAGGCTGTGAATCTAAACCGCAAATTCAACTCCTGGTTTTCTACTGAAAAAGTTGACTCTGCAATAGACAAACATATTGATACCAATGAATGGATGCTTAAAAACCGCTGGTGGATGGGTAGCTTGTTTTTAGTGGGTGCGGGTATCACACTCAAATACCTTTTAAAAGATTTTGATTCCAATCAATTTATTGCCCTGGTGCTTCAACCCTCAACGAAGTCGTCTCAAGCACTCATTGAAATATTAATTGTATCCATTCACTGGTTTCTCATATTTACTTCAGCGGTTGGCGTTCTTGCGTGCCTGGCTTTCTTGATTAACCCAAGTGCTTTCCAACGATTTAGCAACAAAATGGACACGCATTATTCTACTGAGTCCATCAAGCAGGAGGCCGATACGGTTTACACGGCTGTTGATGATTGGGTGATGAAAAATCACATCATCATAGGTTTGGTTTTATTCCTCGGTTCTACTTATTTGATGGTTCTTTTAAGTGCCATGCTTATTTAATTTTTTAAATACGTCATTGCGAGGAACGGACGGTGACGAAGCAATCCAGATTAAAAATATTCTCATATTTATTGATTTAAAAACCATTTCTCAAAGTCAGAAAAATAATATTTTTTCTGGATCGCCACGCCGCTTCGCGGCTCGCGATGACGAATGGAAAGTTTTTCTTTATCAGAATCAAGGGAGCAATTAAACTTTTGTAGTCCCCTAAATTGCGAAAATCGCTTCCCGAATTGGGTAACCAATTACCCAAATTAACGTTGCTCCCCGCCTTGATGATTTCTGATAATCCGATGATAAAAAAAATTATTAAATTTTTTGATTGAAAAACCCTGTTTTTCCTATTCCAATTCGAGCCGTTAATATTCCTTGTCAATAAAATTTCTCACCCACGCTATTTAGGCAATAAAATTGCATAATTAAGATAGATATATTTGTAACGCTTGACTTTTCAGTTATTTAGCTATATTTTATTAAAAGCTGATTGAAATAAAAGGAGATGCAAGAATGAAAAATCGTTTGAATAATGAAAAAGGTTTTACGCTCATCGAGCTGGTCATGGTAATCGTTATTCTAGGAATTCTGGCGGCAACAGCCATTCCAAAGTTCGTTGATTTAAGTAGTAATGCTGAATCTTCTGCTGCTGCCGGTGTAACAGGTGCCTTGGCAGCTAATATAACCATGCTTCATGCCCAATATTTAATATCTAATACGTCTTACGACGTCGCTAGTGTTGCGAATATTGATGCTACTGGAATTACGCTTACGACCTCCGGCCAAGTTATTTCAACGGCAACTGGGGACATAGGCTCTGGAGTGTATACTTGGACTTATTCCGCAGGAACGGGCAATAATGCTGGCACAATTACTGAGGCAACGGCAGGCTAGATTTATATTGTTTTACAGCTGATTTATGATTTCATGAATCAAATTCAATTTTTATATGAATAGCTTACTAAAGAAAAGTATTCAGGCTTTACCCCATGGGTAAAGCCTGATTGCGTTGATAGCTTTACTTGGCCCTAAAATACAACTAAGATTCTGTAATATAGAGTATAGTTTCTAGAGCTGGTTCTAGAAACTTTTTAATAATTTATTTAGTTTTCGAGAAAAATTATTTTACTAAAATTTCGGTGGTTGTGGCCGATTGTTTTTTTTTCAGTTCTATCGATTTTGCATTTTGGCGATATAAGAGGTTCCATCTTTTCAGATCGGGACATCTTGCCCGTTTTTATACCCATAATACAATTCTGGGTAGAAGAGGTAAAAAACCTTACCTTCCCTCTTTGGAATCCCTATAATTTTAATGGGCATCCCCTGTTTGCGACCCTGCTACCAGTGGTGCTCTACCCTTTTAGCGCCCTTTATTTTTTCCTACCTTTCGATTGGGCATTTAATCTCAATATAGAAATTCATTTTGCGATGTCAGGTTGGTTCACTTACCTGTTGTTGCGCGGCATGAAAGCTAGTCACGGGGCATCTCTGGTTGCCGGAATAACCTTCATGTTATCTGGTTATATGATGTCGATCCCAAGTTTTATAAGCATTCTTTTTTCGGTAACGTGGGTTCCTTTATATTTATTGGTTTATTTTGCTGCAATCAAAAATAATCGCTTAGACTACGCAGTTTATTCCGGGGTGATAGGAACTTTTATGTTCCTGGGCGGTGGGCTGGGAGTTTGCTATACAACTTTTGGGGTTGCATTATTAATTACAATAGTGCCAAAGCTTTTTTTGGAAGAAGGAACCTACTTTACAATAAAACGACGATTAACTACGTATGGTATTTTTTTTCTAGTGCTGGTGGGGCTTTCTTCTGTTCAGCTTTTTCCTTTTTATGAGCTGGCAAAATTATCAATTCGAGAAACCGGAATGGCCTATTCAGAGGCGACAATCTGGTCTTTGCATCCAAAAGATTTGGTTGAATTTTTTGTTCCAGATCTTTATGGGATTCCACTAAACCAAAAAGATTATTGGAATTACCAGAGCTGGTTATATTCAGCTTATATGGGAAGTCTCCCTTTTATTTTATCAATATTTTTCTTTAAAAAACTGGACCGCAGGGCATTTGGGTTTTTATTTTTAATACTAATTTCTGTTGTGATAGCTCTGGGTAAGCACACACCTGTTCACTTTTTCTTATTCGAATACCTTCCTTTTTTCGATAAGTTTCGATTTCCAACGAAGTTTATTTTAATTGGGGTGCTGATATTATCATTTGCTGCGGGCCTGGGATACGATCTATTCAAGCAAGAATTGCAAAGCAACCCACAAAAAAATATCAATACAGTCAAATGGATATTGGTGTTGGGTTTCTTATCAATACTTTGGTTTGGTTTGTTGAGTTTATCCACGGAACCTTTTTTATTGCAGGTAAATAACCCAAATTTTACTCTCGCTGAAATAAACCAATTTAACCTCAAGCGGTTATTAGCGTTCACCAGTTGCTATTGTTTATGTTTATTTTTGTATTCCAAGCCGACATTCCAAAATTTTTTTATATTATTTATATTATTAAGCCTTTTTATTCTGGATCTGTTTTTTGCTAATGCCAACCAGATAAAATCTGTTAAGTGGGAGAGGATAAATCAAGATGAGGCCACTGAAAAATTTTTAAATGCAGACGACTCCTTATTTAGGGTTTTTACTACCATCGAGACCGATAACCTCCTTAGATTAAGGAACTCAAAATGGGGCTCTCTAAATGAAGTAAAGGAGAAATTGAAAACAGGGCTTATAGGGAGTAAGCGAATTTTTTTAATTACAGGGGTGGTTATAACTAAGTTAAGCCGAGGCGATAAGGTTCATAAGTTGCTAATTACCAGCCCCACCGTGGATAGTACAAATCTGCTAACCCTTATGAATGCAAAGTACGTCCTATCCATTCCAAAAATAATGTCCCCCGATTTTAAATTAGTCCATGAAATTAAACCTTTACTTGCAGGTCCAATTAGAGGAGGGAACTATGATCCTCTTGAGAAATTAAGGGTTAAGAAAAATGGAACTGTTCTTCCTCTTATAAGGAAGAGGTATGATCCCTATGAGTCTTTAAAGATTTATGAAAATAAAAATGTTCTTCCTCGTGCTTTTCTAGTACCAACTTGTAAAATTGCCAAGAATGAAGGGGAGTATAAGAGTTTGTTGGAGGACAAACGGTTTGACCCTTCTAAATTTATACTAGTGGATAAAAACCCCGAGACTTTTGAATGTAGCGGGCAAGTTGCTTTAGCCGATAAAGACAAAGGAATGGTCAAAATTAATTCTTACAAAAGTAACGAGGTTAATATTACGGTTGAAACAGCGCACCGCCAATTTTTGTTTATGAGCGACACTTTTTATCCAGGTTGGAAATCATATGTCGATGATAAAGAAGTAGAAATTATAAGAGCCAATTATAAATTTCGGGCTATCCCAGTTGAACCCGGAATACATCAGGTGCGTTTCGAATACGATCCCCTCTCCTTCAAATTTGGTTTAGCTATTACCCTCTTAACATTTTTGATTTGCTTGGTTATTATTTGCAAAGTCCGAATTGGGCGTTCTAATCCAATTTTAAAAGATTCTAAAGTCTAATTTTTGATCGCCCTCCGTTTTCATGTGATTTAGATATGCAACGTAAATTTTTGTATTTATTTATTTTTGCTCTGGCCTTTATTGGTTGTGAAATCAATAGCCTTACAAATGCTCTTTTTTATACAAATACCTTGATGGTATTTTTAGCACTTGCCTTCCTTTTATTATGTTTTTTCAAAAGTACCTCTAGCAAAATTGAAATAGAACAGATAGGAAAACCGGAAGTATTTTTATTCCTCTATCTTGTATGGGCAGCAGGAACATTTTATTTTTCAGTGAATCCCGATTTGACAAGTTATGGCTCAATGAAGAGTCTCGCGGCGCTTTCTTTTGGGTTGGGATTAATTTTATATCTAAAAAATATAGACAGATTAAATGATATCTGGTTATTGAGTTTTATTTTTGCGGGTATTCACGGAGCTGCCGGGATAATCGAGCAGTTTTTTCCTATAGTTTCTGACTTAGAACTTCTAATAAATGGTTCCCGTTCCCTTTTCACGCATCCCAATTTTTATTCAGGCTATCTTACAATTCATGTTCCTATTGGAGTTTATTTATTTTTCCATACTACAGATGAATTCCAAAAAAATTTAATTGCTATTGGATGGATATGTATTCTTATTGCACTAGGATTTTCGGGTTCCATGGCAGGGCAATTGATTGCTGGTTTGCAATTAATTGCAGTCATATTATTTTTCTGGAAAAATCAGAAGCCTGGCGAAATTAAGCTTGTAGCCTTTGGAGTTGTTACTGCGTTTATAATTTATTTAGCCATAAATAATTTGATTTTAGATGTAGATCCATTTTTTGAAATTAAAAATTTAGATAATCAAAAAGTAGCAAGTAATTTATATAGTGTCCATGTAGACAATAGATTAGTCTATTGGATGGCAGCTTGGGATATTTTTGTCGACCATTGGTTGATAGGAAGTGGGCTATTGACTTTTACCGAGCTGTATCCCTTCACAGGTTATTTAGAAACATATTCCCATGCTTTATTACCACCCCATGCCCACAGTTTGTATATTCAAATTGCTTCTGAAACAGGCCTGATTGGTTTTACCTTGTTGATGGCAAGTATTTTAATTGCGTTCAAAAAATGTATTACCAAGCTTAAAATTATAAACGGGGAAACAAGAGATTTAATTTTTTTTATTTTGTTATCTTTATCAGGGTTTCTTATTCATGGTATCTCGGAATATAACTGGTTAATTTCTCTATATATTTATTATTTCGTCCTTCAAATTTTATCATTAGGGGTCTTGTTGAGAGTAGACTTAGGGGAAGATAGTAAAAACTCAGGAAATTTGCAAAGCAGGATACTATTTTCAACATCAGTGATTTCAATAATTATTATTGGAATAGCATTGCTGAAATACTATCAATACAATCAGATAATAATAGATAAGGTTCCTAAAACCCAATCACTAGCTGAAATGGAACAGCAATTAAATCAGGCAAAAAAATTATGCGAGCGTTGTGGTGTGCCTTATTATTTATCAGGATTTGCAAATTTAGACGAGGCAAATAAGTTACAAAGTAGTAATTTGATAGATAAAGCGCAACAAGCATTTGATGGGGTTGTAAAGCGAAATCCGTACAATTCAAAAGTATATATGACCCAAGGAGATCTTTTTCTTTTCCAGAGAAAAAATAAAGAAGCAAAATATTCTTATCAAATGGCGATGCGTGATTCCAGATACAAAGAAATAGCACAAAAAAAATTAGACAACTTGCAAAAAGCAAAGTGAAAGTTCATATGAGATTATTAATTTTTCTCCTAATAATTTTCGCGACAGGGTTTAGTGGATTTTTAGATCTTGGTTATTCACAGGAATTGGACCGGAGTGAATTTCAGCCATCCTCTTTAGTGAGTCGCGAAACGGCGGAAAAGCAATTGAACAGAATTTATCAGCTCGCTGGAAAACTCCGAACTTTTCATTGTGGTTGTATATTTGACAAAATCAAACAAGTGTCTCCAAATATTTGCGAGAATGGAACCAAAACTAATTCGGAGAACACCCATTCGAGAATCCTGGAATGGGTGCCAATGATGCCGGCACATGTATATGGCAAGTCACTTAAGTGTTGGAATAAAGATTCATGTTCCCGTCCAAATGGAGACCCGGTACAGGGTCAGCAGTGTTGCTCTGAAGTTTCTCCAAGATTTAAAAAAATGGAATCGGATATGCACAATATCTTCCCTGCGATTAATAAACTTTCTTCAATAGAGGAAACTTTCGACTTTGGCGGCATGTGGGAATATGAATTTTGTCCTGGAGAAAGTCCTTCTTTAAATATACGAGGCGATATTGCCCGCGCTTATTTTTATATGTCCTACCAGTATAAAATTTCCATAAAGGAAGGTCTTGAAGATTCGTTGCGAAAATGGCATTTCAGTGATCCTCCTGATAATTGGGAAGAAATACGCAATGACAGGATCGAAGCTATTCAGGGGAATCGGAATCCATTTATAGATCATCCAGAGTGGGTAGAGCGTGTTGCCAATTTTTAATGATTGGTACGGATTTTAGAATGATTAGTGGGTTGTTTTAAAGCTATTTTTTGCGTCATTGCGAGCGTTAGCGTGGCAATCCAGTTTTTTTGATTTTTTCAATAAGATTAAACACCTCTGGATCGCCGCGTCGCAGTTGGCTCCTCGCGATGACGATTTTTTTTCTCTAACTCGATCTGCAAAATCTTGCAGTTTTTCTTCATTCCTGGGTTCGCTTTAGACTTTTTTAGGAACCTGCTAGTGGAAATCATCTGGCAGTTGGGTGTCCTCATCTGTAAAGGCCAGTTCAATTTGCTCCGGCCGGATTCCTGTGTCTTTCAAGTTGGCACCCTGAAGGTAGGCTCCGTCAAATCGGGTATTTTGGAGGTTGGCTCCCTGCAAATTTGCCCACATCAGGTCTGTCTCTTCAAAGTTAGCGTTTTGAAGTTTGGCTCCTTTTAACTGTGCTTCCAGAAGATTTGCTCCGCGAAGATCGGCGTCGGTGAAGTCTGCATTACATAAATCTGCAGCTTGCAGATTTGCTTCCACCAAATTACAATTCCTGAAATTTCCTTCTCGTAAACCTTCTTCACTAAGGTCAGCAAAAATTCCTTCTCTACCCTTTGAGGCAAACCATTCCTTATGGCTGGCAAGTATTTGTGGCAGGAGGGAAATGAGGCTGGTTTTTTTCATTATAAAATTGTGAGCTTTCTAATAATTCACTATTAGTAGTACTCCGGCCCGTATTATGACGGTTGTTTAGAGATTAAGAAAATCGATATATAATAAAAACAGAACCGAACGAATAATTGTATTGTGATAAGCTTAGCCTAAATAAATTTCATCACGTTTTGGTATGCTTTTCAAGGGAAACATGGTCGTATAAAATGAAAAACAGAGGAATAGTTTTTAAACTGACATCATGTATTCTCGTGACATCGGTAATATTTTTTCTGATTGTTAGCAATCATAATGCTAAAAAAATCCGCTCTATATTTCAGGGTAACCTGAAAGTTTCCGCAGAAAACCTTTCGTATTCCACCCTAAATAAAATCGAATCGATTATAAAGGCTGTTGAGAAAATCCCCCAGCAAATGGCTTTATCCCTCAATGATTCAAATTATTCGAAAGAGGACTTGTTGTTGCTCCTTAAGAAGACAGTTAAAAATAATCCAGAAATATACGGCTCAACGATAGCGTTTGAGCCTTATATGTTTGATGCGGAAGCTCTCTATTTCGCACCTTATTTTTATAAGAAGGGAAATGACATTAAGCTTACTTATATCGGAAGCGAATCCTACAAATATTTTTCATGGGACTGGTATAAAATCCCCAAAGAAAAAGGCCAATCCATGTGGAGCGAACCTTATTTTGATGAGGGTGCTGGGAATATTATTATGGCTACTTATTCGGTGCCTTTTTATAGAAGCGGAAAGCAGGGAAAAGAATTGATGGGGATTGTGACCGCAGATATTTCGCTTGAATGGCTACAGGAAATGGTTTCTTCCATAAAAGTCGCTGAAACGGGTTATGCGTTCCTCTTGTCCAAAAAAGGAACCTTGATAATGCACCCGAAAAAAGAGCTGGTAATGAATAGTACTGTTTTCAGTTTGGCGGATAAACTTGATAGGCCAGATATTCTAAAGGTATGGCAAAGCATGACAAATGGGAAAACAGATTTCATTTCAATGAAACATATTGATACAGATGAAGACACCTGGCTTTTTTATGCACCATTGCCTTCGAATGGATGGTCACTGGGCGTGGTTTTCCCCAAAGAAGAACTGCTCACTGGGATTAATCGGTTGCAAATAGATTTACGCATTTTTGCTGCTGCAGGTATGGCTTTATTACTTTTGGTAATTCTATTTATTGCGCGATCCATTACAAAACCGATACGAAAACTTTCTCTTGCGGCGGAAGAAATGGCAAAGGGAAATATGGATGTAATAATTCCGGATATCAAGTCTAATGATGAGGTAGGCAAGCTGGCTCGATCATTTAGTTTTATGGAGCGTTCATTAAAATTACATATTCAGCAAATTGAGTATATCTCCAAGTTACCCGGTGAAAACCCCAATCCTGTATTTAGAGTAGGGGGAAACGGAAAGGTTTTATATGCTAATTCGGCAGCTACTAAAAACCTGAATGATTGGAATCTGAAGGTGGGGAATAGCCTTCCGACCGAATTGGGTGAGAGGGTTAAGGATGCAATAAAAAGTGGGAAAAGTGAGACGCTGGAATTAAAACATAGTGGGAGATGTCTAAACTTTGAATTAATGCCTGTCGCTGAATCTGGTTATATCAATATATATGGAAAAGATATTACGGAAAGAAAAATTGCTGAAAAAAAATTAGAAAAAATCACCGCAGAAAAAAAGCACATGGAAACTGAAGTAAAGATGGCTACTTTAGTTCAGGAAGGTTTTTTACCTGAAAGGCCTCCTGTGATCCAAGGCTATCAATTTTTTGCAAAAACCATTCCTGCAAAATTTGTTGGTGGAGATTTTTTTGATTTCATTACTATAAATGAAAATACACTTGGAATGGTTTTAGGGGATGTATCCGGAAAGGGAGTATCGGCAGCCCTCTATATGGCAAAATTAATGAGTGATTTTAGATACGTTTCTCTAATTAATTCAGATCCAGATATTGTCATATCTCAAATTAATTCTGCTCTGGCAAATCGAGCGCGAAAGGGAATGTTCGCAACAGCTGTTTTTTTATTATTGGATATAAAGAATAAGAAACTTAAATTGTGCAATGCTGGCCATCATTCGATGATTATTCTTAGAAATAAAAAACAGTTTCATCAGGCGGGAAAAGCTGGGGGTATTCCATTAGGTATACAGGACAAAGCCATCTATTCCAAAGAAGAGGTGCAATTGCAATCAGAGGATATTGTAGTGTTATATTCGGATGGAGTGCTTGAACCTGTTAACAAACAAAATCAACAATATGGAATGGAAAGGTTGCAGGACGCCTTACTTGAATCCAGCAATGCCACACCTGAGGAGATATTAAAAAAACTGGAATCTTCTATTAAAAGTTTTACTGAAAATGCCATCCCCTTTGATGATATGACCTTTTTAATTTTTAAAGTTGAATAATTCACAATTTTTCAATAAAAATCCAAGAGAATTTAAGATATTAAAATTAACTTCCAATTCCCAAAACGCTTTATTCGTCATTGGGAAATATAAATTTTACAGTAGGCTCATATTAAGTTACATTAACTCTAATGATAAAGTTATTTTTAATTCATTATTTTGTCTCGGGGAGATATGAATTGAAAATTTTTAAAAAAACTCAACGCTTACTTGGAAAAAATATTATTTCAAGTTTCAATATTCCTTTGAAAACCATCAAACTTTCACGTGTGGTTTTTTCCTTCCTGTTGTTATACTTTTTCCTTAGTGTTTCTCTTGTTTACGCAGGGGCTGATATTAGCGGTAAAGGAAAATGCCCACAACCAAGAAAAACCAAATCTGCACCTAAGAAAATATATTCCGCAACGAACCCGATAAAACCAACCCCGGAAACTATCGAGGAAGGGGAAGCGTTGTATCATTTTGATGTGCCGGTCATGCAATGCGAAAAATGTCATGGAAAAAATGGAAACGGTTTTGGAATGATGGCTTGGTCTTTGCGTCCTAAGCCTCGAAATTTTTTATGCAAAAAATCCATGAAGAAGGTTTCCGATGGGCAAATTTTTTGGATTATTAAAAATGGTTCCAAGCGCACGGGTTGTTTGCCAAATAGAAGTCTTACAGATGATCAGATTTGGAAACTGGTTTTATATGTCCGAGAACTTTCCAAATAGCCAAACAATTTTATAAAGAAATACTAAAATACCATACGGAATTTTAGTTTAAAAATTTGCAATATTTATAAGGGAGCCGTTCATGTCCACGGACAACGATACCGGATTTAAAAGAGCGCACGATTTTAATTTGGGGTTTTGGAGAATTTCTACAAAACTTTATTTTTTGACCTACTTTTTAATTTCTTGCATGGTGATGATCGTTTTATATACGGTTTCTACTTTAGACAAAAACCATAAGGACGATGCCAATTTAATCTATCTTGCGGGAAAGCAAAGAATGCTGACGCAGCAGCTGTCCAAAAATTTAATGGAATTGCAATTGGGTGACAACAGTAAAATTGAGGAAATCAACCAGGTAAAAAAAGAGTTTTCTAAAGTTTTAGACGGCCTTGAAGGGGGAGATAGGGAGTTGGATTTAGAGGCTGAAGAAACAGAAGATGTGCTGAATACTTTTAACGAAATTCAGGAAATCTGGGTCCCGTTTATTTTTAATGTTGAATTGTTAATTCAAACCTGGCCGGAAATAAATGACCATCTCGACTTTATTGTAAATAATAGTGAAACGATTTACGGTAATGTAAACTCAACCTTAACTGAATTAGGAAAAACCACCGATACCCTTACCATGGTAACTGCAGGAACGTTAAGGGCCCTTACCGAAAGCATAACAAAAAATATATTTCTTTATTCCCGCTATAGAGATGATAAATATTTGTTGGCCGGATTAAATAAAATTGAAGAGGCTAATAAGATATTAAAAGGATTGCTAAATGGCAATAAAGGGCTGAAAATAAAAAAAGTCCAATTAAAAGCATCAAGAAGTAAAATCCAGGAAATCGAAAAGCAATTTGCTTCGCATAATGAAAAAGTAAAAGCGGTTTTCGACAAGCTGCCAACTGTTTTAAATGCGGCCAGCTATATAGCGGAAAATAATATTCCTTTATTAAATGCAATGAACAAGGCTGTCAAGGAACTTGCAAATCAGTCACACCAGAAAGTTGAAAATATGATATTCATCGAATACAAACTCCTGGCAATTCTTTTCATATTTGGAACTGGATTGAGTGCATGGATTATCAGAGCTATAACCATTCCTTTAATGGAAGTTTCCGAAAAACTGGATAATGTTTCAAAGGGAAATATTCTTCAAGATCAAATTGAAGTAGGCAGTAGCAATGAGGTAGGAAGGATCCGGAACAGTTTTAATCGATTGATCGATAGCCTCACCCATCTGATAAAACTTTTGGATAAATTTACAGCAGGCGACTACTCAAATGCCTCACAACTAAGAAGAGGCGATATAGAAAAGGCTATTTTCCGTTTGGTAGCATCCAAAAATTTATAGTAAAAATCCTTCGTTTTTCCTCCCTCGCCTCTCCTCTACAACCGGCCTGCACCAGGCCTTTCTGTCAATTCACGGAAGTTATAGATTTTTTAAATGATGGTAAGAGGCTCCTGCACCTTGAGGAATCCTAATATCATCAACCATATCCTTTATCTCTTGTGGCGGCGGAGCGGTACCCCGGCTTACCAGCCAAGCGACAAGAAAGTTAAATAACATTCCTAAAGTGCCAATTCCTTCAGGTGAAATCCCAAACCACCAATTTTCGGAAGAGTTGAAAGAAGGATTAATAAATTTAAAAAAGATTATATAGCTTGCAGTAAAAGCCAGTCCCGTAATCATTCCGAAAATGGCACCTTCTTTATTCATCCTTTTGGAAAATATGCCCATTAAAATTACTGGAAAAAATGAAGAAGCTGCAAGCCCAAAGGCAAAAGCTACCACCTGTGCAACAAATCCAGGCGGATGAATTCCAAAGTATCCGGCAATGACAATAGCAATTGCTGCCGACAATCGGGCGAAGACCAGCTCCTGTTTATCTGTAATGTTTTTCAATAAAATTTTCTTCAAAAGATCGTGAGAGATGGATGTGGATATGACTAACAGCAATCCAGCTGCTGTCGAAAGTGCGGCCGCTAACCCTCCTGCAGCGACCAGAGCGATGACCCAATCTGGCAAATCGGCTATTTCTGGATTTGCTAGAACCATTATGTCGCGGTCAATATAAAGTTCATTTGAATTAGTGTTAATCGAGTTAGAAATTGTCCTTTCACCCTCTGAGCCTCTTGCGTCTAAAAATATAGGTTTTCCAGTAAAAGCATTTCCGGAGGAATATTGAATTTTTCCATCTTTATTTTTATCGACCCAAGCGATAAGGTTGGTATCTTCCCAATTTTTAAACCAAGGCGGAGTGGTTTTATATTCTGCGTTGTTAACCGTGTTGATCAAATTAACGCGTGCAAAAGAAGCCAAGGCAGGAGCGGTTGTATAAAGTATGGCAATAAAAACCAAAGCATAACCTGCGGATATACGCGCATCACGAACTTTGGGAACAGTGAAGAATCGAACAATCACATGCGGAAGTCCGGCCGTACCAACCATAAGAGCTGCAGTTATAAAAAATATATCGATAGTGGATTTATTGCCCGCTGTATAAGCTCCAAACCCAAGCTCTACAGACAACTGATCAAGCTTATCCAAAAGATATATATTTGATCCATCGGTGAGGGTACTACCAAACCCCATTTGTGGAACAGGATTTCCCGTCATAAGCATGGAAATAAAAATAGCGGGAATTAGAAAAGCAAAAATCAAAACACAATATTGTGCCACCTGGGTATAGGTAATTCCTTTCATCCCTCCCAGAACCGCATAAAAAAATACGATACCCATTCCTATATAAACACCCGTGTTAATTTCTACTTCGAGAAACCGAGAAAAAACAATGCCGACTCCACGCATTTGACCTGCAACATAAGTAAACGAAACAAATAAAACACAGACCACAGCTACCAGTCGTGCAAAATCGGAATAATACCGATCACCAACAAAGTCGGGGACCGTATATTTTCCGAATTTGCGAAGGTAGGGGGCAAGTAGAAGTGCAAGCAACACATAACCGCCGGTCCAGCCCATAAGGTAAACTGCGCCATCAAGTCCAACAAAAGATATGATTCCCGCCATAGAGATGAAAGATGCGGCAGACATCCAGTCGGCAGCAGTAGCCATGCCATTGGCAAGAGGCGGAACGCCACCCCCCGCAACATAAAAATCATCCGTGGTTCCGGCACGCGACCAGATGGCGATTCCTATATAAATGAAAAAAGTTACTCCTACAAAAATAAAGGTAAGAGTCTGAACATCCATATTCATTTCTCAGACTCCGGATTTTTATAATAAGCTTCGTCGGCGGTAAATTGGTCTTGATCCTCGTCCACCTCATATTTATGATCGAGTTTATTCATCCTATAAACGTAGACAAATATAAGAACGACAAAACAATATATAGAACCTTGTTGTGCCATCCAGAAGCCAAACTTAAATCCAAAAAAACGGAACTCGTCAAGAACATCGACAAATAAAATTGCCATGCCAAAAGAAACCAGAAACCATATGGTTAAAAGAGAAAGCACAAGGCGAATGTTTTCTTTCCAATAGGCTTTCGCTTGCGGGCTGTGAGAATTACTCATAAATTCCATCCTCGTTATAATCAAATAATGTTTTACCACACGCTGGAACATGAACGAAAATAATGGAAGGGTTCAAGATAAGATTTAGTAGCGATCAGAATGTGATTGCTTGGGTGGGTAGAGGAGGGTAAAAATAGTACCTTGTCTTTATAGGAGTTATTTCCCTCCCTAGAGCGATGGTGCCGGAGGTCGGAATCGAACCGACACGAGGTTGCCCTCGCAGGATTTTGAATCCTGTGCGTCTACCAATTTCACCACTCCGGCACTTTAGGTTTTTGCTCTTTCCAAGCCGGAAATATAGCATACCCTCATTTAAGTTGGCAAAAAATTCCGGCCAATAGTGACAGAAATTTAAAACAAGGACTAAGGGGCCATTTGGGGCAGTGAATTTACAATTCCCTCTTCATAAAAGGCGATTAGTTTCCTTAATTCCCCTGCATCTTTCTGATTGGGGTCCAAAGCAAGAGACCGGGAAAAATAGAGCAGGCTCTCTTTCAAATTTTTCAAATGATAAAAATGCAGCAAGCCTAAATTTTTAAATACTTGCGGGAATCGGTTATCAATTTCGATGCATTTTTTAAAATAAACATCTGCTAATTTCCATTTCTTTTGGGAAAAATAGATCTCCCCCAATTTAGCGTACGTTTCGGGAATTTTTGGATCAAGTTGTAAAGCCGATTTAAAACGAATTATCGCCTCTTCCACTCTGCCTTCTTTAAGATACAATTCGCCCAAATTATAATAAGGAACAAACACTCCCGGGCTTTTTGTTAGTGATTCTTCATAGTAGCGGATAGCTTTTTTAGTATTTCCTTTTATACTTTGAGCTCTGGCAAGGTTAATGAGGGGACGAAGTTTATCAGGCGATTTTTCGTAAGAGTCTTTCCATAAAGTAAGCTCGGTCCTCCAGACTTTATTTCTCTCAATGCTCAATATTCCAAGTAAAAGGGTAATCTCACATAAAACCAAAATTCCTAATAAGGATTTATGATTTATTGATAAACTGGATAGATTTTTTATGAATTGAAATAGGCCATAAGCTAAAACAATGATAACTCCAGGTAAAGCCAGATAAACTCGATGCTCTGCGGCGAGGTCATGCAAAGTAACAATGGATGAAGATGGCGATAGGATAATAAAAAACCAAGCAATATAAAAAAGATAAAACCGCCAAAACTCTCTTTTCCAGAAAAAATAAATAAGGAGACCAATAGAACTGATACTGGCAATAAAACCAAACGAAAGCATTTGGGAAATAACTTCAATATCGGGATCAATATTCAAGTTGATGGGAAGTAGAAACTTTTTAAGGTAGTAAAAAACAATCACCGCGGGTTGGCTGAGCATATATTTTGCCCGACCAACCATTTCATCAGGGTTTGACGGGCCGATCAAAAAGGTTTCATCCGTGATAAGTTTGTTTAATAAAAGGCCTAAAAATATTAAAACGGAAGATATAATTACCCATTTCCACTTTAAAAGAAATTTAATAACAGGCGAATCTAATGGCCCCACGGATATATAGTACAAAAATATGACAAGCGGAAATGTCGCCAGGGTTTGTTTGACACTATATCCAGCAACAACCAGAAATATTATCGAAATCGACAACAGAATATTTTTGAAAATTCTTAGTCGTGAACTTGAATCTAGGCAGATTTGAAACAACAGGAATCCAATTAAATAAAAAGTAGAAGCTAAAATTTCTGATCGACTGATAATATAAATTACAGATTCGGTTTGAAGAGGATGAACCAGAAAAATAGCTGCAGAAAAAAAAGAAATAGCCAGGTTATTTTTTCGGGATTGTCCTTGGCCCTGGAAATGAACCAAAGCTTTTTGAAAAATACAAAAAATTAGAATTGAATTGAAAATGTGCAAAGCCAGATTGAGCACATGGAAACCAAAGGGTCGAAGGCCATCGAGTTGGGCATTGAACGCCATGGTAATGGATAGAAGCCCTCGAGCAAAAAATTCATTTATCCAAAAATTAAAGGTCAATATGGATTCTGGATTTTTTAAACTCAGATTATTTTTTATATAGGCTACGCTGTCAAACTGAAAAGTGTTTTGTAGATGATTGCCGTAAACAAGGACACCCAAAATTGCCAGAATCATACAGCAATAAATTCTAGAGATGGACAGACCGATCAATTTAGAATTCATATTTTGCCTTATTGAATTTGACCCTGTGAAAATTGCAATAATTTTCTAGCGTTGTTATTTTGCGGTTGCAAATCTATCAAGGTCTCCAGATGAGGGATCGCATTTTTGAAATCTCCACTTTTAATATAAATAGCTGCCAGGTTGTTATGTATGGTGGAAATATCTGGTTTAATTTGTAAAACTTTTTCAAATTCCAATTTGGCTTTGTCCATTGCTCCCAAACTCCAGAAGATAGCACCCATATTGTTATGGGCTTTATAGTGTTTGGGGTCAATCTCCACAGATTTGCGAAAATGATGAAGGGCATCATCAAATATTTTTAAGTTCTTATAAGAGTTTCCCAGATCGAAATGATAATCAGCCTTAAACGGTTTCATGCTAATGGCCTTTTTGAAGTACGGAATGGCCTCTTGATATTTACCCAGGTTATTTCTGGCGAATCCGGAATAATAAAAAGTATCTGCTTTCTTGGTTCCAAGAGCGATTCCGAGATCAAATTTTTCAATGGCCTTTTCCCAATTTTTTTGCCGACCGGCAATATGACCCAAATTTACATGGGAATCGATTTGTAATGGTTTAATTACCAGGGCTGCCTCTAGTGCGGTTTTGGCTTTGCCAAGTTGTCCGGCTCCCATATAGGCAGTGGCGAGATTGTTTTGAACTAATGCTTTTCGGGGAGATTTTTGCGCTGTGTCTTCCCAGAGAGAAATTTCTGATCGAAAATCAAGAGACCGGTTCAGCGTTAATAACGATGTTAGTAAAATAAAAATAATGAAGAGGATTTTGGTCATTCCCTGGCGGCCTCTGACATTTAAAAACATCCACCCCAAAATGAGGCTGAATCCCAACCCCGGCAAATAGGTCCGGTGTTCCGTTGCCAATTGTTTTAAGGGTATAAAGCTGGATGTGGGGAGAAGAGTGATGAAAAACCACACAGCCCCAAACTTTATGATTTTGGAAGCTTGTCGATAAACTGTTATCCCCACCAGCATAAGAAAAATAAGCGAGATAAACCAATCCCAATGAAACCAGGTTTGATAAAGATTAATATCCGGCTCAAAGTTTAAATTGAAAGGGGCCAATAATTTTAAAAGGTAATAACTTACGACCACCTTGACCTGGCTTAATAAATAAAGGATCCGATTCATGTCACCAGAAGTAGGATCAGCCTTAAGTGAAAAAAGATTTCCTTGTTGGAAATACCTATATGAAAGGAAAGCTATTAGGAGAAATAAAATAGAAATAAATTTCGGAATTAAACTTTTCCTTTTTTCTTCAGGAGTGGCAAGCCAAAGATAGACAATAGCCATCAAGGGAAGGGAAGCGACAATCTCTTTGGTGGCAATCCCTAAAAATAAAAATATTAATAAGCAAATAATCAGAATAGGTGTTTTATATTTGGAGTCATCTTCTTTGGCAGGTTTTAATATTTTCGTAAAAATATAAAACGTCAGCAAATAAAAGAATGTCGCCAATAGTGAGGACCGGCTCGAAATATAAGTCACTGCCTGAATACTCAAAGGGTTTACCAGATGAATAAAAGCGCAGACAAGAGGTAACTTATTTTTAACGGATCGTTTTTCAACTGGCTCAATGTGTAACAATTCTCTAACAAGAAAAAACCAAAGAATAGAGCAAAGAATGTGAATTAAAATGTTTACCAGATGATATCCAAACACCTCGAGTTTTCCGATGTGCTGATTGATAGCGAAGGAAAATAAAAGCACGGATCTATTGAAAATATTTTGGAAACCCACATTCTCCTGAAATTTGCTCAGATCCTTTATGTGCGGATTATCAACTATTGCATGTGCATCATCGTAATGAAATGGGGAGTGCAAAGTGCCATAGAATACAAGCAATCCAATACAACAAATAAAACAGATGGCCTTTATCTGGGTGGATAGCGGATTTAAATTTGAGGAAGGATAATTCATTTAAATTTAATTAATTTTCTTTGAAGCAATTTTTATTTTATCTTGCAATAACTTTTGCAAGTTGGGATCTTTATTTAGACTAAAAACGGCGCGATACTTTTCATTGGCTTTTTCGAATTGCCCTTGCGCTGAAAAAGTATCACCAAGAAGAATCAAAGTATTTATGTCTTTTGGCAGAATCCTTAATGACTTTTCAAGATAAGACTGGGCATTGGCCCAATCATTCAAGTTTAAATAATTTAATCCGATCTGCGTTAGCACAGATGGGCTAGGACCCGCTACGGCCATATAATTGTTGAAGCTGTCTATTGAGTCTTGCCAATGCAATTGTTTTTGTTTTACAAGTGCAATATTAAACAGTGCCGGTTTGAATTGTTTATTTAGCTCAAGACAGATTAAAAAATAAATTTCTGCCTGATCATAATCTGCTTGCATCATAAAAGCGGTTCCCAGATTAAAATGCGCAGGAAGTAATGAGGCATCCTGTTGAATGGCGATTTTCCATTCTTGGATAGCGAGAGGAATCCTTCCTGTCTTACCATAGACTTCACCTAAATTTAAATGTGCCAGTGGGAGTGGCTTGCCCTCTTTATGCGAAATTTCCTCTTCTATCGCCTGGCGATAGAGATCTTCTGCTTTTTGGAAAAGCCCTTTTTTATTGTAGACAGAACCCAGTCCAATTTTTGCGGAAGAGTGTCCCGGTCTGAGCGCGAGTGTTTTAAGATACTCCTTTTCTGCGAGATCTATTTTCCCTTGATCCAGATAAATACTGGCAAGGTTATAGTGAGGCTCAACAAGTTCAGCTGAAATGTGGAGATTCTGATTGTTAGATTTAAAATTTGTAGGACCGCTTTTTCTGGAAAGAAACTCATCCGCATTTTTTAAATTAAATTTTTCTTCAATAAATTTTGGGATATTCGCTATGCTTTTTTCAAAATGATATCCGGCGCGATTTAGGTCGCCTTTTTCAAAATAAGCTTTTCCAAGATTATTGTGGGCGCGGGAGGACGATGGATCTTTTCTTGCAACGTCTTCCCATAAACTGATTTCGTTGACCCAATCGGTGTTCCTGGTAATAGTTGCCAAACTGAACGCAATTAAAATTATAGTTAAAAAACCAAAGCGCGGGATCGGATGAAAGCAGGAGATTCTCCATCCGACAACCATACATAATCCCAATGATATCGGAAGGTAGGTTCGGTGTTCCACCGCCAAGTCGTTCAGCGGCATAAAACTTGAGGTTGGGGCGAGTGTTATAAAAAACCACGCTGTTCCCACCAGCAGCCATACATTGCGAGATTTAATGGTAGCGATTATCAGTCCAAATACAATTAACATTGCCAAAGCGATGAAGGGATCTTCATTGATGGAGCTGAAGGGCATACCGCTATCCGCACTTAAATTAAATGGGAATAGGAACAGCTTTAAATAATAAAAAATAATTACCTTAAATTGAATAAGCAGATAGGGCCATCGGCCATATAGTTCAAGCCCCTGATCTTTGGCATTGTAGAGCCAGGATTCCCCTAATAAAAATAGCACTGCCGTAGAAGTTAAAATGAGCAATAAATAGGCCCAATTTTTTTTCCATAATAGGGACATGTTTTTTCTGGAAAAAATAAAAACGGAATACCAAAAGGTCATCAGTAGCGGCAGGGTTGCCGAAATCAGTTTGGATGCCAGGCTCAAATACATTGTCACGACAATCAGAGGAATTAAAATCAGTCGATTTTTTAACAGGTGCTTACTTTTTTCATAGCCAAATAAATTCAGGAAAAGGTACAAAGAAAATAAATAGAAAAATGTTGCCAGAACTGATGAGCGGGAGGAAATATACGTTACAGAATCTGTGTTCAGGGGATGTAGTGAAAATATTAGAGCAGTAATGAGTGGAAATATCCAGATGCTGGTTGAGGTTTTTATTCCAGAAAAACTATTGTCTCCGCTATTAAATCCTCTAAAAAATGAAGAGGTTTTTAAAACAGAAAAAAATATTAGAAGAGTGACTCCAATGTGGAGCAAAAGGTTGAGTAAGTGGAATCCAAACTCCTTATTTTTACCAAGGGAATTATTTAACGCGTAGGTCCAAAGAAGAATGGGTCGGTTTTCAAAAGAAGAAAATTTTACAAAGCGATCGAAAGAGTCAAAATCTTCAACCCATTGACTGCTAATCAGGGGAACATCATCGAATTGGAAAGAGCCTTTTAGCGAATTAAAATATATCCCCGTACTTGAAATTACCAATAGCAAAATGCAGGCAAGTTGTTTTTGTATTGTTGCTGGGAGAATTGCCATTGAACCTTCAAAGAAGAAAAATCATCGAAATTGCTTTGTGGGCATATTTTCAAAAAACAACGAGTTGTAATACAAATAAGTTCCCTATTTATATATCGTCGATTTCAAAAATATAGATTAGATCAATTATTAAGAGTAATCGGCGAAATATTAATACTTTTCAATTTTAGATACTAAATGTATACTATTCCGGTTTGGTTTGTAAAATTACAGACATCTTTACCGACTAATTATAATTAAGTATAATTTTAACAAATTTTTGTAATTTTTATGAAATTAATTGGCAAGCAAACAAACATTCTGGCACTGAGAAAAATATCTAATTTGTTCCAGACGACTTCATTGGAAGTCGATGAGCTATTGGCGATGGTCATGGATGCTGCAAAAGATATTGTAGGCGTAAAAAACGGTTCCTTGTTGCTTGTCCAAGACGAGAAAACATTTAAGTTACAATTTTATCAGGCATCGGGAAAAAATATGGGTCAATTGAAGGAAATCGACCTACCACCGGGAGTTGGCATATCGGGCTATGTTGCTAAAACCGGAGAATCGATAATTGCCAATGACGTTTCGCAAGATCCCCGATGGTACCAAAAGGTAAGTGAGAAGGTAAAAATTCCCGTCCAGTCTATGGCCAGCTATCCGCTGATTCTTGAAAAAAAGGTCATAGGTGTGGTCCAGTTTTTAGACAAGGTAGATGGAGGCGTTTTTTCTAAAGAAGACTCGGAAACATTAGAGCAGTTTGCAAGTTTAATGGCAAAGTTTTTTCAAGTCTCGCGCAATAGAAAGTTACTTGGGGAAGAGTTTGGCCGTCTTAAAGAACAATATTTGCAGCGTTATGCGATTGTTGGCGAGAGTTCGGCAATTCAAAAATGTATAGGCATTGCCGAAAAAGTTGCAGATTCTAAAACCGCAGTACTGTTAACAGGTGAAAGCGGAACGGGTAAAGAATTATTTGCACATCTGATTCATGATCGAGGTGAAAGGCAAAACAAACCCTTTGTTTCGGTGAGCTGCGGAGCCTTGCCAGCATCCATTTTGGAGCGCGAATTGTTTGGCCATGAAAAAGGAGCCTTTACCGGAGCCGACTCACAAAAAATAGGGCTTTTCGAAGCAGCCGATACCGGAACTTTGTTTCTCGATGAAATTGGTGAATTGCCCATGGATATGCAAGTCAAGCTACTCCGCGTAATTCAAGAGGAATCATTTATTCGTTTAGGCGGAACCAAAACTATTGAAGTAGATGTAAGACTGGTGACAGCAACCAATCGCGATCTTGAAAAAGAAGTTCGTGATGGTAATTTTCGGCAAGACCTTTTTTATCGAATCAATGTTATTAAAATCATTCTGCCCCCACTGCGAGAAAAAATGGAGGATTTGCCAGACCTGATTTCCTTTTTCATGAAAAAACACACTCCTGAAAATCAGCCAGTAAAGAAAATTTCGAAAAGCTTAATTCCTCATCTGATGAGTTATTCCTGGCCTGGCAACATAAGAGAACTGGAAAACTCTGTAGAGCGTGCCATTGTTTTAAGTGATGAAGACGAGCTCACCCCTGAAGCTTTTCCCTTTGAAACCTCACAATTACCTATCGAGTTAAATGTGGGCTCTTCATTAAAAGAGGCGGGGGATTCTTTTCGTAAAACATTCATAACGAACACCCTTAAATCCACTTCTGGAAACCGCACAAAAGCCGCAAAAATCCTAGATGTTCAACGGTCTTACCTTTCCCGCCTGATCAAAGAATTGGAAATCGATTGATCGTTTCCTTTTCAAATTCTGTTAATATATCTCCCGTATTCTAGAAACCCAAAGGTGGGTTTTTTCTCATGGATTACCGAGCATTTTAAATGAAAACTTTTGTCGGGTTCCCCATTCGTTGGAATCCAGGTCGTTCATTTTTCATCACCGCAACTTGAAAGGAAGCAGATGGTTCTGATTGATGGTAAAAAAGTTTCAGCAGAGGTTCGTAACCGTCTGGCTGGAGAAACCCAGGAATTGAAGAAAAAAACAGGAAAAGTGCCTGGGCTGGCAACGGTGCTGGTTGGGGATGATCCTGCATCAGCCATCTACGTTCGAAATAAGAACAAGATTTGTCGTGAGCTGGGTTTTCAGTCTTTTGAAAATCAATTGCCATCCAATACATCCGAAGAGCAGTTATTGAATCTCATTGATGAATTAAATTCCAATCAGGAAGTCCATGGCATACTGGTTCAATTGCCGCTACCCGATCAAATTGATTCAGAAAAAATTCTTCAGGCACTCGATCCCAAAAAGGATGTTGACGGATTTCATCCAATTAATGTCGGCAAACTGGTAGTAGGAAATGCTCTGCTGACACCTTGTACCCCTACAGGAATTATTGAACTGCTTGATCATTATGGTATCGAAATTTCTGGAAAACATGCAGTCGTTGTTGGAAGAAGTAATATAGTTGGAAAACCCGTCTCTATGCTATTACTACAACGTAATGCAACAATTACTATTTGTCATTCTCGCACTAAAAACTTGAAAGAGGTCACACGTTGCGCTGATATTTTAGTTGCTGCTGTAGGTCGAGCCCATTTTGTTACTGAAGAAATGGTGAGCGAAGGGGCCGTGGTAATTGATGTTGGAATAAACCGCGTTGATGGAAAATTAACTGGCGATGTTGATTTTGAACCTGTTTCAAAAAAAGCTTCATATATCACTCCGGTTCCTGGTGGAGTTGGGCCCATGACCATTGCACTTTTAATGGAAAACACATTGAAGGCGTTTAAAGAATATATTTAAAAAAATATTTGTAAGTGACACCGTAAAATCCCCATGATACAAAACAAACAAGCTCGAACAAAAAAACAGCCTGGTTTGGAGAAAAGCGAAAATCCTGTCGAATCAGGCTCTGTGACTACGGGGGATCAACCGCAAATATATCAAGTCAGCCAATTGACCCGTGATATCAAGGCGATCATGGAAGCCGCATTTGATTCAATATGGGTAGAAGGGGAAATTTCCAATTTCAGAACCGTGGCTTCGGGCCATAGTTATTTTGTTCTTAAGGATAATAAATCACAAATCCGGTGTGTTTTGTTCAAAGGGCACAGGGCGGGAATAAAATTTCAGCCGGAAGACGGAGACCAGGTTTTACTGTTCGGAAGAATCACAGTCTATGATGCGCGTGGGGAGTATCAGATCGTCACCGAAAGCATGGAACCCAGGGGCCTGGGAGCTTTGCAAAAAGCCTTTGAGCAGCTGAAGATTAAGTTGGAAAAGGAAGGACTGTTTGATGAAGAAACAAAGAAACCCTTACCTGAATTCCCCTGGAAAATCGGTGTGGTTACCTCTTCCACCGGTGCGGCAGTAAGAGACATCCTGAATATTGTAAGAAGGAGAAACCCAAAGGTTTCTGTGCTGCTATACCCGGCAAAAGTTCAGGGCGAAGGGGCGGCAGAGGAAATCTCTCAGGGCTTACAGGCATTAAACCAAAGAAAAGACATAGAAGTCATTATAGTTGGACGAGGCGGTGGTTCATTGGAAGATTTGTGGGCTTTCAATGAGGAGTTAGTAGCAAGAGCCATTGCAGCTTCTCGTATTCCTATTGTCTCAGCAGTAGGGCATGAAATAGATTTCACTATTTCAGATTTTGCTGCAGATTTACGGGCACCCACTCCTTCAGCTGCAGCAGAGTTAACCGTACCCCTTCTAAACGATACATTGCTGGAAATCGGCGCGCTTAACGAAGCTCTTGTGAGCTCTTTGCAGCAAAAGTTACAATATTATTTTGATCTTCTAAAAAGGCTGATGGATAGGCGATTTTTTCATCAACCTAAAGAAATTTTCAATCCCCAAATGCAACGAGTGGATGAACTCCACTCCCGCTTGCTTCGAGGACTCGAACAAAACCTATTCACTCATCAACAAAGATTGAAGGATAAAATACACCGATTGATTCAAGCTTCCCCGGAAAAAAGCATTCCGCATTTGAAAGAAAACCTGGGTATGTTGGAAAAAAGGATGCTGCATATCATTCAATCTCAATTACTTTTAAATAAAGAACGCTTTGAAGGCATGTTGAAAAACCTGAATGCATTCAATCCGCTTTCTATTTTAGAGAGAGGATATAGTATTTCTTCAAAAGATAATAAAGCTTTGAAAAGTATAGAAGGGGTTAGTCCTGGAGACTCTATCAAGGTAAGACTCTCCCGGGGGAATCTGGATTGCACGGTAACAAAAATAATAGAGGAGAATTGAGGCTTTTATAAATCTTTTATAGAAAGAATTCCGACAACTTCTTTGTTGTGGGTAACCGTAAGGTGGCGAACGGATTTTTCATCCAACATTTTCCTGGCCTCTTCAAGGGACTCTCCGGAATCAATAGTAAATAAGGGTTGAGACATAACCTCTGAGACTTTGATTGATTTAGCATCAAGGTCTTTTATGAGAACTCGTTTCATTAAATCGGTTTTGGTAATTATGCCGACAAAATTTCCGTTATAAGTGACAAGAAGCGACCCGATCTTTTTACCATAAATAATTTCGGCGGCATTTTTAACAGTTTTATCCTGGTCGATGGATATAACAGGGCTTGTCATTCGAGTTTTAATTGTTTCCACGGTAAAACCACAAAAATTTAATAAAAACAGATGAAATCTAATATAATTTTAATAACGGTTTATTGTCAATATAAACCTGCTTTTAAAGAGGCGGATTATGAGTGAAATAAAGTTTGAAAAAGCCATTCAAAAGTTGGAAAAAATTGTCGATGATCTTGAAAAAGGCGAGTTGGATATTGATAAGTCTCTAGAGATTTTTGAGGAGGGGATTAAAATGTCGCGCGTTTGCTCAAAAAAGCTAAACGAGGCAGAAGCAAAAATTGAAAAATTGACTCGAGACCAAAAAGGGGAATTGATCACCGAACTTTTCCCAGTGGAAGATGATAATGACCAGTAAGAATATTAAGATACGGCTGGATCAATTGTTGGTAAAAAAAAACTCACCACCACAAGAGAAAAAGCCAGAGCTGTCATACTTGCAGGTAAAGTAAGAATACAAGACGCCATTGCGGATAAGCCCGGAAAACTTTTCGATGAAAATACCGAAGTAAACTTGTTGGGTGAAGACCATCCGTTTGCCAGCCGGGGAGGGTTAAAGCTCGAACATGCCCTGGAACAATTCAATATTAATGTGGAAGGTAAAACCGCTCTGGATATTGGTGCATCAACCGGGGGTTTCACCGATTGCCTTTTGCAAAAAGGTGCTGCCAGAGTTTATGCGGTGGATGTAGGTTACGGTCAACTGGATTGGAAGTTAAGAAAAGACTCTCGTGTAATTTGTATGGATCGCACGAACGCCCGGAATTTAAAACGCGAAGATTTGAACGATGATCCACAATTGGCTGTAATTGATGTTTCGTTTATTTCCCTGCGTTTAGTCCTTCCACCTCTTTTCGAAATTCTAAAACAGCAAGACGATATTATCGCTTTGGTAAAGCCTCAATTCGAGGTTGGAAAAGATGAAGTCGAAAATAAAGGGATCATTAAAGATCCAGTCAAGCGCACCAATGTTCTTTTGCGATTGAATAATTTTATTTCAGAAAACTCATGGGCTCTACGTCATTTGACTGAATCTCCCATACAAGGTCAGAAGGGCAATCGCGAATACCTTATTCATTGCACTCCTACCGGGGAATCTTTGAGTGAAAAAAATATCAGAGAAGTAGTTGGGGTTTAAAGTTCGTCTTTATATACCGCAAAACTATTCACAGGATATACAAGGTGAGTGTCCCCCCATTGTTGAGTAGATTGGGTGTCCCATTGACTTTCATCTTCGAGTAATTTCATACGCACTCCGCCCGACCCTCCGTAAATAAGCATGGCGATTCCATCTCCTGATTCTTCAACCTTGCAGGCATAGGCAGAGCAGGGTGCGTTTGTTTCGGCATTCCAACCGGTTATTTGTACAGGTTGTTCCTCGCCATTGATATTGTATTTGATGCAATATAATTCGCGGGTAGGACTGATATCGCGATATACCATGTCAAAGCTGCGTTCAACGTTTGGGTTAGATTCGATTTCCAGGAACAAAGAAATTCTCCTAATTACGTGTATTCCTGATTGTACAATTTTTTATGGGAGGGTAAAAGCGTTACTGAAATTGAGGATAAAATAAAAGAGGCCTTGTGCTTAAGCAAACCTGCCTCAATAAGCCTTAGGCGCTAGCGGCGGTTTGTTTGGAGCCTGGTTGGGCTGGGTCCGTTTTTTTTGGAGCTACTTTTGCAGCCGCTGCATCGGCCAGGATTTTAATAAAATTGACAAGGATACGAGTGTCAAAATGACCCGCCATATTATTTTTCATTTCGTTTACTGCCGCAAAGGGGGTAAGGGCTTTTCGATTGGCCCGTGAGGAAGTCAAAGCTCCAAAGGCATCCATAATGCCAACCACTCGAGCAAACAAAGATATTTTTTCTCCCTTTAATTGAAAGGGATACCCAGTGCCATCAAACTTTTCGCGTTGTTCTACAGCCATCTTTAAAATATTATCGCTATAGCATTTCATGTCATTTAGAATTTTTCTTGTTGCTGATGGAATCTTTCGAATCACCTGAAAATCTTCTGGGGATAACTCGCCCTCTTTTTGAAGGATTTCATAAGGTATAGATTTTTTACCCATTCCAAAAAGCATTCCACCCAAACCAATTTCCCGGACCGCTTCAGGTTTCATTTTTAACTTATTTGCTAGGGCCATGCAGTACACCCCCGTATTGGCGCAATGGGTATATGAATGGAAATCCTTTTTCGTGATCAGGAATACATCAATGAATTCCAGTTTGCCTTGGGCTAAGCAATCTTGAATAACTGTGACAAGCTCTTCAAGGGTGCGCAAAACTCTGGAGGAACCAATATTCTCAAAATATTCTTTTATGATTTGTTCGTTTAAAAGGTATGCAGATTTCAAAACAGCTTTAGGGGGTTCGCCATTTTTTAATGCTTCAGATAAACTTTTTATTTTGAAATTATCATAGTAACGGATCAGGTCGGTTTCATGGATGAAAAACTCCATGCAATCGTCCCCTTCCATCATCTTTTTAATTTTTTCGTGGTTTTCGGGAGTGTAATCGACAAACTTGCGGAATAAAGGCTGGTCGTTATCGTCGTATTCTGCCAAATACGAAATCTCAAAACCCTGCCCGCAGGATTTATTCAAAAAACCGCTATTTATTTCGCGGTAAAAATGAGCAATCGAATCCATTTTTCGCTTACTTCTCCCCAGAATAAGCCAAATTTATAATTGGATTGGAGAAATATTTCCCCTATCTCTGGTTATTCTATAATATTCTAATTGATTAATGTATACAATATAATTAATAACCCTTAAAAAGTCAATAGGTTATGGAAAAAAACCATGATGGGTTTTTGAGTTCATTTTTTGAACATATCCCCTATTTAAGGGATATAAAGACTGATTTTTCAAAACGATTTTAATATTATTTCAGGGCCTTGTAATATGGTTCGGAATTTTTCTCAGAAAAATTATTCTTAACTACATAATCCTAGGTAAAATAGTAAAATTTTTGGATTGATAAAACAAGGAACCGGATACGGGAGAGAGTGACGTTATGCATAAACTGGTACTATTACGGCATGGGCAAAGTCAATGGAATCTGGAAAACCGTTTTACCGGTTGGACGGATGTAGACCTGACCGACCAGGGAAGAAACGAAGCCAATGCTGCTGGTGAACTTTTTCTCAAAGAAGGTTTTACATTTGATTTGGCCTACACCTCCGTTTTAAAACGTGCCATTCGAACCCTGTGGATCGTTCTCGATAAAATGGATCTGATGTGGATTCCGGTCATTCGCTCCTGGCAACTTAACGAAAGACATTACGGTGCTCTGCAGGGATTAGATAAGGCTGAGACGGCAGAAAAGCACAGCGCTGAACAGGTTAAAATCTGGCGCCGCAGTTATGCAACTCCTCCTCCTCCCTTATCTGATGATGACGAACGTCTTCCCTCTAAAGACCCTCGTTATGCTCAGGTACCCAAAGATTCACTTCCAAATACCGAAGCCTTGAAACACACGGTAGACCGTTTCATACCCTATTGGTCAGAAGAAATTGTTCCCTCTATTAAAGCAGGTAAAAATGTTTTGATTTGCGCGCATGGAAATAGCTTGCGTGCGCTGGTCAAACATCTGGATCAGGTGAGCGATGAAGAAATTGTGGAATTAAATATTCCAACGGGAATTCCTCTGGTTTACGAACTCGATGAAAATTTAAAAGCAGTAAAACATTACTATTTAGGTGACCCTGAAGCCGCTAAAAAAGCTGCTGATGCGGTTGCAAATCAAGCCGCCGGTGGTAAATAGCGATGGTTCGTTCAAGTTGAGACGATTTAATATTAGTTTCTGTGTATTAGCCCGTATAATGAAAATGCCTTTCATCCTGAAATAATAGCAATTCGGATGCGGATTCTAAAATTCTATTGGGGAAAACGATTATGTCTCTACCTGCTGATAAAGAAGTAAGTTTTCGAGAAAGTGTCAACCTCTGTTGCGATATGGCAATGGGAACACTGGACATCCCAGAGGGTATGTCTAAGTACATTCGAAATGTTAATAACGTTTATCAAGTTCGATTCCCCGTCAAAATAAAAGGAGAAATTGAGACATTTATAGGTTGGAGAGCGGTTCACAGCGACCACAGGTTGCCGGCAAAAGGTGGAATCCGTTTTGCTCCCAATGTAAATCAGGATGAAGTAGAAGCTCTGGCCGCTTTGATGTCTTATAAGTGCGCCTTGGTCGATGTTCCTTTTGGAGGTTCCAAAGGTGGCCTCCTCATCGACCCGAAAAAATATGAACGCGATGATATGGAGCGCATTACCCGGCGTTTTGCTTACGAGTTGATTCAGAAAGATTATATCAGCTCGTCAACCAATGTCCCGGCACCTGACATGGGTACCGGTCAGCGAGAGATGGCATGGATCGTCAGTACCTACGCCTCCCACCGCCCAGGCGATATCAACCAGCTTGGCTGTGTTACCGGGAAGCCGGTTACCATGGGGGGTATCCAGGGCCGCGTTGAAGCCACGGGCCGCGGCGTTGTGTTTGGTCTGCGTGAATTTTTTCGCCACCCGGAAGATGTAAAAAATGCCAAGCTCGAAGGAAACTCGTTAGAAGGAAAAACCGTCATAATCCAGGGATTGGGAAACGTCGGTTACTATACCGCCAGCATATTGCAGGATGAGGACAGGGCAAAGATCATCGCCATCTTGGAGTGGGATGGTGGTTTGTATGACCCCAATGGCATCGATGTTCAGGATGTTCATCAATACAAAACAGATAACCATGGCGGCGTCAAAGGCTACACAAAGGCACAATATTTTGAAGATGGTAAAGTTTTGCTTGAAAAAGAATGTGACGTGCTCATCCCTGCGGCAATGGAAGGGGTGATCAATCGCGGCAACGCAGCAAATATTGAGGCAAAGGTTATTGCTGAAGCGGCAAATGGCCCTGTTACTTTCGCGGCCGAAACTTTACTTAAAGAAAAAGGTACCGTGATTATCCCCGACGTTTATTTAAACGCCGGTGGGGTTACAGTGTCTTACTTCGAATGGATCAAAAATCTCTCACACATTCGCTTTGGTCGTATGCAGAGGCGATATGAAGAAGGTCAAAGCGAGCTCATTATTGCAGCGATTGAGCAAACCGGAAATAAGATTTCACAGGATTTGATTGAGAAGCTTAGCCAGGGGGCAGGCGAACTTGATCTGGTGCGATCCGGCCTTGACGACACCATGCGCAAAGCATTTCAGGAAATCCGTGACCGGTATTGGTCCAACGACAAAATTGCTAATTACCGAACAGCAGCAATGGCATTGGCAATAGAAAAAATCTACACGGGCTATCGAACCATGGGCATTTATCCCTAGCTACCAGGTTTTACATCCGTTGAGTTTAAGGCACCTTCAAGCTCTTAGAATGGAGTGCTCTAAAGTTTGAAAAGTGATAATTTTATTTTTCAGGTTCCTGTTTCCAGATAACCTCTTTTTCTTGGTTTTTAATGAAGGCGGTTTCATCTTCGCCGTTTTCATTCAGGGTGACAGGGTCATTGGCGTCGACCACCATTGCAGAAACTTTTTCCATTGTTCCCCCAAGTTGCAGAAAGATCTGCTCCCCGTTTTTAAGGACCGCACTTTTATAGATAAATAAAAAATTATAGTAATGCGAGAAATATAATGGGGTATCACCGTAAATTTCTAAAACCTCTTCATCTTCCATAAATTAATTTTATTTTTTCTGCTCTGATTTTTTAGAACTGTACGTGAAATCATAAAAATTGTTATTCTCGAAAAGATATGATAAACCATTTCCTGTGAGTGATAATATTTTTAGAAAAAAAATAATCCTTCCCATTACTACCTTGTTGAGGCAGGGTGTTGAGCCTTCCAGGCTTTCCCTGGCACTTTCCTCAGGTGCTGTTATTGGAGTGTTCCCAATATTAGGAATTGCAACGGTTGTCTGCACAGGTGTGGCGGCTATTTACCGTTTGAACCTTCCTGCAATTCAACTCGCCAACTATCTAGTTTTTCCTATGCAAGTCATTTTATTTTTCCCATTTCTGTACATAGGAGAAGCGTTGACCGGAAATTCTCTTGATGAGATTTCAAAAACGAAATTGATGGAGACCTTTGACATGGGTTTGATTCCGGCAGTTCAAGAATTGACACAATACTTTGTTCTTGCCTGTCTCGGTTGGGTTCTTGCCCTGATACCCCTTTTTGCCACGTTGTATTTTGCCTTTAAAAAGTTGGCGATCCGTCTCCAGTCTACCTTAGAATAAGCCGCACTACCGATTGTTAAAAGAAGCATTCCTTTGAGTCGATTACGATAAGCCGGGAAGAAGAACTTTCAATTCCTCGGCGATCATTCCTATTGCAAGACTCCCTAAAAGGAGTCCCATAATCTGATGAATAAATTTAGTTCCATTTTTGCTGAGGCTATTTATTATTAGTTTGCTCATTCTGAGTGTTATCCATATCAGTAACCCAATCAAGACAAACTCTGAAAATAAAACAATTCTTTCCAGTCCACTGGAAATTTCATCCGATTGAATGATGACAATACTGAGGGCTGCAGGTCCGATAAAAAGAGGGAAGGTAAGAGGCATCAGCGAGATATCTTCGTCGACTTCTTCCTCTGAAAATAAATGGGGAATTTTTGCATTTGATAGCATGGTAAAAGAGATATAGACAAGAAATATTCCTCCAATGAGTTTAAAGGCGGACATTTTAATGCCGAAGAAGGCAATGATATATTTTCCGAATAAAAAGGAAGCGGCTAATAAAAGTACAGCTGAGCAGGAAGTTTTTAAAGCAATTGATTTATGGTCTTCATCCGTTTTGTGGGAGGTCAATGAAATATAGACGGGGATGTTGCCAACCGGGTCTATAACGGCAACAAGAATTATGAAGGTTTTAATGAGTTCGGTGACATCCATCAATTGCTCAAGGTTTTTTATGCTTGGTTTTATTATATAAAAAATTTAAGATGAATCCCCCAAGCAACATTTTAAAAATCCAGCTTCCCCAGAAGCGCCATGGATTTTTATCCATCAAAATTTTTATTTCTCCTTCGCTGGCTGTGAAGGTGCTCATTTCACCTAAATAAAGACTTTTAAAAGAAGAAAAAATCAGCAGAGCGCCAAAAGCCCAAAGCACAAAATTCAAAGCCGTCTGACGGATGTCGGGGTCCAAAAGGTAATTAACTGAAAACCCGAGGAGGAGAATTAGAGTTACGGCTACAACAGTCAGGGTATCCATTAAATTTATTTTACCTTATAAATAACGGATTGTGGAGAGCAGGCAGGGCTGCGCAAAAGTGTGAGAGTGGAGACAGTTTTTTAAAATTAGACAGGGCAACGTTGGGTTACCCTTTTAATAGTAGAGACTATTCTATAATTCTAATCCGAATAGTCTCATATAATAGGAGAATGTATTTTTAATAGTTAATATTCCTACTACCTCATCGTTTTCTGTCACCGTAATATGGCGTGTATTGTTATCCGTCATAAATTCCACAGCTTCAAAAATATGCTTATTGGTATCCATTGTGTAGAGGGGTGTGCTCATAATTTTAGAGACCGGGTCAGTGAGGGATAGTCCTTCCCCAACTACTTTTCGTGTGAAATCTCTTTCTGTAACGATACCAATATGTTTTCCATTTTCGGTAGTAATAAGTGCGCTAATATTTTTGGCATCCATCTGTTTGGCTGCTTCTTGAATTGATTCATTTACGTCGACACTCTTAACGGGTGTTGTCATGAAATCGCCGACTTTTTCCATTGGGCTATCTGAATTTGGTAACGCGCTCATTGCATACTCCTGACTATTGGAATGAACTATAGTAGAAAGATGGAAATATTTATAGATCTAGTTTCTATATAAATGCCCTTCTTATCAAGTAATTTTTGAAATTTTTAGACACCTTTAGATTAACATCAAATTAATTTATTTCCATTAATTCTGAAATATATTTATCCGTAGTCCCTATTAAGTATTTGATTTATGATTTCATTAGCGTTGGAGCCTTTACCGAATTTTTCTCGAAGCGTTCCATTTTTTTAATAACCAAAGCCAGGTGAAAAATATCCCTACCCAACCAAAATAAAATACGGTTTTAGAAAGCAACTGGTCAATCGACCATAAATCATACCAGTTGAAAAGGTTGCGCCAGTCATGGGCTTCCATACCCAGCCCACCGATCAAGGGCAAATTCAGATATCGGCCATCTGCCATGTAGATTCCCACATCCAGGAAATTCCCAAAAAACCAGAATAACGCGAAAGCGGTTCCTGCCGTATCGCTCTTATAGAAAAAAGTTATTAATACAATAAATGGAATCAGTATCTGGTTAAGGGAACCTCCTAAAACGGTAAGAGTGCGGTTTCCAAAAATTGCAAATAAAACATGGCCCGCTTCATGGAATACCAGATTGACGTTATGGATAAACGAAGACAAAAATGCCCAATCATTTAATACCGGCTCTTTGGGAAAGAAAAGGATATGCGCTATAAATACAGCCGATAAAAAAATAAATGCCGGGGTGGAAACCGGTTTCCAGTTTTGGTTGAAAATTGAAAAAATAGAATTTTTTGATTTCTCTCCATCGTCTTTTTCCAGTTCCTGATCACTTTCCCTGGAAATGGATGCATTTTTTTCTGAATCAATGCGCTTTAGATATTCAAAGTATTTTTGAAAAATGATGCCGCAATGGTTACAGGCTTCCGATTCAGCTTGTTCATGTTGGCATTTGGGGCAGAACATGAGAACGCCATTAGGTTCTAGTGAATAGGTATAATAGGGTATTTGTTTCAAGATTTCACTAGCAGGTTATGCAGATTTAAAGGCTGGCATTATTTAAGGAACTGTTATATAATGCCGTATACTTTATGTGGTTATAGCCGTCTAGAGAATTACAGGTGTAGTGGTTTTTGGTTGCAGTACCGGCCCCAGATTTTCTCCCCCGTTTTCTCACTAAGCTCAAACCCCCTAAGATAATTTTTGTTAGAAGACCCCTGGGTCGTAGTACACCCCTATGTCTTTCCTAACAGCGCCGAAGTTTGTCAAAAGGCGTTTTTTTCATATTCAATATATTTTAAGGAAACTATGCAAACCAACACAGCAGTACCACTAACACCTAATGGATTTGATGCTCTAAATTTAATCAGCCCTCTTTGCAGGGCGGTCAACGATGAAGAATATACGAGTCCGACTCCCATCCAAATGCAAGCCGTTCCCCATCTTTTGGAAGGCCGCGATCTTTTGGGATGCGCACAAACAGGGACAGGAAAAACCGCAGCATTTGCTCTGCCTATCCTCCAGCGTTTGAAAGAAAACTATCAACCAGCCGGGAAAAAAGGAGTACGTTCTCTAATCCTGACCCCAACTCGGGAACTTGCCGTGCAGATCAGCGAAAGCTTTGAGGTTTATGGCCGCTATCTGAATTTAAAACAAACCGTTATTTATGGCGGTGTCAGGCAGGAAAAACAAGTTAAAGCTCTTAGGCACGGAGTAGATATTCTGGTGGCGACCCCAGGCAGGTTGCTGGATTTGTACAACCAGAAATGTTTACGCCTTGATAAAGTCGAGGTCTTTGTTCTCGATGAGGCTGATCGCATGCTGGATATGGGTTTTCTGCCCGATGTTAAAAAAATTCATTCTTTTATAACCAAAAATAGTCAAACCATGCTGTTTTCGGCCACCATGCCGCAAGAAATACAGCGTCTCACTAAAAGTTTTCTAAAAGATCCGGTAAAAGTGGAAGTGACTCCGCCCTCTACCACCGTTGATAAAATCGATCAACGGGTGTTATTTGTGGACCGTGAAAACAAAGGGGCGTTGCTAAAATCCATGTTGGAAGATACGGCTATTGAAAGAGCTCTTATCTTTGCTCGCACCAAACACGGAGCAAATAAAATTGTCAAAAATTTGAGTAAAAGCAGAATAAAAGCAGATGCAATTCATGGTAACAAATCACAAGCGGCCCGTCTGGATGCCTTGAATAAATTCAAAACAGGAAAAGTCCGCGTGCTGGTTGCAACCGACATAGCTTCCAGAGGTATCGATGTGGATGGCATAACCCATGTTATCAACTATGAATTGCCAAACGAACCTGAAAGCTATGTTCATAGAATCGGTCGAACAGCCAGGGCAGGAGCTGCAGGCATGGCCCTTTCTTTATGTGATTTGGGAGAGCTTGGTTATTTGAAAAAGATCGAGCGCGCGACAAATAAATCGGTAGAGATGGAAGGAGATCATATCTATCACTCGGAATCCATCGCTTCGAAAAGAGGTCGTTCCACGGGTCCCAAAACCAGATCGCCTCAGAAAAGAAGATTCTACGGTTCACGCCCATCATCGGGAAAAAATAACAAGCCCACTGCGAGAAGAGGTCGTCCTCAACGAGGAACACAACGTGGGAGGAAAAATTAGATAATTATTTTTTGCCGAGGTACTCTGCTTTCAGGGATAGATTTGGTATGATGGCCCCTGACGCAAATATTTTTAAGGTGATTTATGATGCTAAAATTCATGGCCTGGTTTTCAGCTTTTGTCACCATCGGCTTTATTGTATTGTTGGTATTCGACTACGGTTGATGAAGTGGGTAGAGTTATCGAGTTAGATTCATGAAGGTCACACCCCCCTTAATCAAGGCATTTATCATTTTCCCCCTGAATGTTATGGGAGTGATCCCTGGTTTTCTTCTTTGGTGTTCGCGGGAGGGCGGAGTATTGGAAAAATATCCGCTGAGTTTTGATTTTGTCCGATCTTTCCCGGGGGGACTTTTAATAGGTGCCGGTGCCAGCCTGTGCTGGATTTCCGTTTCTCTGTTCTCAGAATACGGCGGTGGTGGAACGCCGGCTCCGTACGATCCTCCTAAAATTTTTGTAGCTCGTGGTGTGTATGCGCGGGTAAGAAACCCTATGATGATAGGGGTGATCCTTGTATTGTTAGGAGAGGCGATCCTTTCCGGTTCTTTACTTGTTTTTATCTGGTGCCTTATCTTTTTTCAGGGGTGTCTGGTTTTGATACCCTTCTGGGAAGAACCCGATCTCGAACGCAGGTTTGGCGAAGCCTATTTGGAATACAAACGTAAAGTGCCGCGATGGATTCCTAAACTAAAATCAGAATCTCAGGCAGATTAATGGATGATGAGAAAGAAAAATATTCGCTGATCGACTGGATAGGAAGTGTGATCGGGTTCGTAGTGATCGGGTTTATTGTATTTATTCTCATCTGGCCTCTCATCGACCCTACCCCGGAAAAATCTTCTTCATTGAAAGAAAACATCCATCAAGCCACAGGGAAATAGAAGTTTCTAATTTTTTCATTGCTGTCAAGGGATGATAAGAATTTCACATAATTTTAATACCCTCCCCCATATGAAAGAGGAGGATAAATAAAATATTGCGCTTGAGGGCTCAGCCGGTTTTGAGAACAATGCAGAGTGGGCCGCGGTGCCTGCACCGCTAATCGAAAGGAGGTTGGGTTTTCCTTTGATATTCTTCTTCTGTTAAATTCATCCTGCCAACAATAAATTTTTTCTTTCTTTCCGCTATGGAAATTGCCTGAGAATCATTTTTCTCTTTTCCCAGTTGCCTGGAAATTTCTATCTCTCTTATGGCTTTTTTCCATTGCTCCAGACTTTCGTAAACGCTTATCAAATTTAAATGGGTTTGAATATGGCCCTGATCTATTTCTAATACCTTATTATAGTATTCTTTGGATTTTTCAAAATTCTGGTGATACCAATACTCTAAAGCGATCAGGAAAAGAATTTCGGGGTCATTTTTTTTCAGATCGGCGGCTTTAAGATACTGTTCAACCGCCAGGTCATTGCGGGTTATCATTGAATAGGTTTTTCCCAGCCCCAATCGGGAGTTTAAATTTTCAGGATCAATAGCGATGGCTTTTTTGAAGGCATCGACAGATTCATTTTTCTTGTCGGCCTCAAAAAAGATGAGACCCATTTGGTTGTACGCAGGTAAAAAATCTGGGTCAATTTTCACGGCGGCATTTAAAATTTCAATGGCCTCATCGTAAGCGCCAATTCTTTGCTTTTCTTTGGAATTTTCTAGCAAAACTTTCGGGTCTTTAGATAGAGTCGCGGACTCAAAATCTTCAGTTGTTTCTACATTACTGTCGCAGCCCACAAGTAATATGAAAACGCATACTATTGCCACGCTAAATTTTGCTATCATTCCCAAGCACCCGGAAAAAGTGTTTAAACTGTTATATGAGACACATTATTACCTCATAATATGGATATAAACAAGATGTTCAAAGGAACATCTTGTTTTCAAATTATTTCTTTAATGAAGTATGGATATGTTTATAATAAAATTCTGTTTTGAAAGTTTAATTAATACTAAATTCAATATTTAAAAAATATAGATCAGGTAAATACCATGTCCGATGAACTTCCCTATTTAGAAAATGAAGATGGTGAGTTTGCTGTTCCCTGCCAGTTAAAACTAGCTGAAGATTGTGTTCAACAAGGTGAGTTTTGCGAAGACAAAGCAGAAGCCCGGGAATGGGTGGAAGATGAATGCTGGATTTTTTCCGGCGAAGGTCATTTTTGTGTTCAATGCAATGAACAGGTTCTGCGCAATATAGCCAACCTTGCTACCAAAAAAATGATCTGACCGGGCCATGCCCGGTGAAAGTATTTAAATTGTTCATTGCGTCACTAGAAAAATTTGTTTTTAAGTAAAACTTTTTTCAGTTGCTTCCCCCGCTAGGGGGTTGCTCGCAGCAGGGGCAATGGGTCGCTACCAAAAAACAGTTAAATATTGTTGGGCTTTTTACTATTAGTGGTCGGCATAAAAATTCTATCCAGAAGCAAAATGGTAATAGTTCGTTCATTTATGTTCTGATTAACTTCCCGCAGCGGAGCGCCGCAAAAAATGAAAATTATTGAAATCGTTACGCCTGTTGAAAATCTGCCTGCTGTGGAAAGTATTCTTGAACAGCATAATTCTGAAGTTTTATGGATAAACTCGGATGAAGAGGAGAAAAGAATGATACGGGCACTGGTCAGCGATGATCAGCGACAATCTGTATTAGATGCTCTGCAGGGATTATTTAAAAATGAGGAGCATTCAAAAATTATTGTTATGGCACTCGAGGCATCGCTACCAAGAAAAGAGCCAACGAAAGAGGAGAAGGATACGCCGGACAAATCCAGTACCACTCGCGAGGAGCTCTATAACGAAGTTGAAAAAAATACGAGACTCGATTCCACTTACCTTTTGTTAGTATTTTTATCAACGGTGGTAGTAGCAATTGGTTTACTGGAAAACAATGTTGCGGTGGTGATCGGGGCTATGGTCATTGCTCCACTTTTGGGACCCAATATTGCTCTGGCACTGGGCGCGGCTTTAGGCGATATGCCACTCATGTGGAAAGCGTTTAAAACCATTATCACAGGTATTGGCCTCGCATTGGTCCTTTCCATTGGGCTTGGAATGTATCACCCCATGAATTTAGACAGTCCAGAACTTATAGCAAGAACGGATGTTGGCCTGGATTCGATGGCATTAGCGCTGGCTTCGGGAGCCGCAGCGGTGATTTCTTTAACTACGGGCCTTTCCAGTGTGTTGGTAGGGGTGATGGTTGCAGTTGCTTTATTGCCACCCACCGCTACTCTGGGGATCATGCTGGGTGCAGGGCAAAATGAATTAGCTGTCGGGGCTGCTTTATTATTAGCGGTGAATATTGTATGCGTGAATCTGGCGGCCAAGGTTGTTTTTTTAGTTAGAGGAATTAAGCCAAGAAGTTGGCTGGAAAAACAAAAAGCCACCCAATCGATGACTACCTACCTCATTATATGGGTTCTATCCTTGGCCATCCTGTTGGTAATAATTTTATTTCGCAGGGGTCTGAATATATTTTAGTGAGCGGAAAATATTCCTGCAAAGGGATTGTCTTATAATATAATGATAATTCCTAATCCGGGGAAAATATAAATCTGTAAACGGGGAATTTATATGCAAGTCAATATTCAGGACCCATTCACTGCTTTTCTTGCCGATAAAACCTTATCGGTCCCTTTGAGTCAGGTAATGTTGTTTTCCCTGATCATTACCCTATGCATGCTTTTTGGAAGGCATAAAATGGGCTTATTGGTTTCTTATGCTTTTGTTTTTTACTGGGGATTTATTTTCAATAGAGCATATTTTATCGATATGTTGGGCAACAACACGATGGGCTTATACGGTTATACTATTTTTGGTTTTGGAATGGCCGTGCTGGCAATTGTAGGAATGTTTCAAAAAGATTAACAGCAAACCGCTACAGGCATGTAACCCTTCAATTTTTAAAGGGTCTGGCGGTGCTTTTTGAATTATGGGCATTGCCCCGGCGGTTCGCCGGTTAATAGCTGTTCATCATTACCGCGGTGACCGGGTTTTCATATTTATTACAGGCAATCACTGAATCAAGGGAATTGGGCGTCACATTCTCGACATCAATTTCATAGCTAAAAAGCGGCGTTGCCCCACAACTTCCAAATTCATTTTCGCAAAAATCGCACATATTGATTACTTGATAATTGGTTTCGCGCTGAGTCATTTTACCCTCCGTAGTAAATGAGCACATTCTCATAACGAGAAGTTGAATGGCTAATACTTATTTAACGGCGGAAAGTTTCGAAAGCTTAATTTAATTTTGATGCTTTTGGAAATAAGGAGGGATTATTTATTGAGCTTGAACTTTTTTTCTAAAATTCTACGGGTATCGCGGGATTTCCCAGCCCAGAACAGGGTTTTGCGATCTTCATATTGCTCCAAAGCCTGGTCAATATGTTTAATGGCTTTTTCCCCATCATTCATTTTTGAATAAACTACGGCCAGGTTGTAATGGATTCCGGGAACTTGATCGTCGAGTTGAAGTCCCTTTTCAAGATATTTTTTAGCCGCCGCATAGTCTTTATTTTTTATATGCCCGGAAGATAGCTTTTTGATGGTTTCAATATCTTCAGGATCCAGTTTGTGGGCTTCAAGTAATACTTTTATACCTTCTTTAGTCTTTCCCTGAAGAAGGTAGATGTCGCCAATCACCCGGTAAGGAGCTTGTAATTTAGGATCCATTCTAAGGGCTTTTCGAGATAGTTTCAGGGCTTCTGGAAACCGCCTTCCACCGTAGGCCACTTCTCCCAATATAGAATGGGGCTCAGCCAGAGTAGGATCCAATTCGAGGATCAGGTTGGCCTTATCCCTGGCACTTGCAAGTTGATTTATCTTAATCAATACTTCCGCATAAATAATTAGAGCTTCAACATCTTTTGGGTGTTGAGCGAGAAAATATTCTATGGAACTTTTTGCTTTGTCATAAATTTCTTTCTCAAACGCATTTTTAGCCTCGGCAATTTTGGCTCGATCAGGCTTTTCCTCCTTTTCTTCTCCGCCTCCACATGAAACCGAAATTAAAATAAAGATCAGAAAAACCAACTTAAAGATCAAATTGACTGGATATAATCCAAAATGTGGAAATAGGGGATTGGTGGCTTTCATCTTCTCAAAGCTATTAAATTAAGGAAAAAACAATAGATGGGTTTAATGTAGATTAAAAAAAAAGATCTGTCAATTTTAGAAAAAAGAAATCCGATTACTCGCCTATTAAATGCAGTAAAACATTTCGGGTATGTGGATAAACCCGGTGCTCAAAAAGATAAATTCCCTGCCAAATACCCAATGCCATTCTGTTTTCTCGCACAGGAATAGATAATTGAGTTTGCGTCAAAGCAGAGCGAATATGAGCCGGCATGTCATCCGGGCCCTCCGCTTGATGATCATAAAGGGGGTCGCCATCGGGAACCAGTCGATTAAAAAAACGATCTAAATCTTTCAAAACATCAGGGTCCGCATTTTCCTGAATGAGTAAGGATGCCGAAGTATGAGGAATAAAAAGTGTTAACAATCCGGAACGGATGCTTTGATTTTGCATCCAGGTTTCCACCTCCCTGCTGATGGCATAGATACCCCGGCCTTTTGTTGAAACGGAAAATTGGAATTCAGCTTGTTTCATTTTTTACTTTTTACCAGAAGGCTGGATGAGTTCGCGAGCATGTTGCAGGGAAGCTTCGGTAATTTTTTCTCCACTCGACATTCTTGCTAATTCTTCGACGCGCTCTTCAAATTCCAGTTGTCGGATTCCGGACCGGGTGCGTTTTCCTTGAACGTGTTTTTCAACGCGATAATGAGTCGAAGCCATTCCTGCAATTTGCGGAAGATGGGTGATACAAAAAACCTGCTTTGTTTCGGCCACTTTTTTTAGTTTGTCTCCGACTTTTTCTGCCACGCGTCCGCCAATTCCTGTATCGACCTCATCGAAGATCATTACAGGAATGGTGTCTTGTTTATTTAGAATGGATTTTAAAGCCAGCATAATGCGAGAAAGTTCACCACCCGAGGCAATTTTAGCGAGAGGGCGAAGTTCTTCACCTGGGTTGGGAGAAAATAAAAACTCAAGAGTACCTAACCCTATGGAGGTCGGTTTTAATTTTTCTTTGCGGTATTCTACAAACCCTTGTGGGTCGGGCGGGTAATTGAAGTCGACCCCAAATCGTACGCCGTTCATATGAAGTTCTTTTAATTCTTTTTCCACTCCCTGTTTTAAAGACTTGGCACCGGCTTCACGCTTATCAGCAAGTTCGATCGCCAACTTAGATACTATTTTTTCTTTGTTCGCAATATCAGCTGAAAGCTGTCTCATGCTTTCTTCGTTGCCGGCTAACTGTTCCAATTCAGCGGAAAACTGATCGCGTTTGGCAAGAATTTCTGAAACATCGTTGCCATATTTTCTTTTAAGTCCGTTTATTTCAGCCAACCGATCTTCAATTTCTTCCAGTCTTTCAGGATTAAAATCCAGAGACCGGTCATGTGTTCTCAAAGCATCTTCAACCTCCTCCAGCTCATAAAAAGCAGATTGAGATCTTTGAAAAGGGGACTCCAAATCTTTGTCCAACTCCACCAGGGGTTCGAGGTCTTTTAGAATTTGCCGTAAACTTTCCAAAATGGAACCGTTTTGTTCAGACAATAAGGTTTGGCTTTGTTGTAGAGCCGAGCGAATTTTTTCTGAATGGCGGAGTTTATTTTTTTCTGCTTTTAATTCTTCCTCCTCTTCTTCAGAAAGATTCGCTGCATCTATTTCTGAAATTTGAAAGCCCAAAAACTCTTCCCTTTGCAAACGTTCCTTCTCATCGGTGTTTAAGGATTGAAGGGTTTTGACTTGGTTTTGGTATTCCGTGAATTCTTTGGAAAATGCATCACGGCTTTGTTTGGATTTACCAAACAAGTCGAGTAAATCGACATGAATTTCGGGATGTAGAAGGGTTTGATGGTCGTGTTGTCCATGAAGATCAACCAACCGGTTACCTATTTTAGCTAGAGTAGAAACGGTGATCTGGCTATCGTTGAGGAAACAGCGATTTTTCCCTGAATTGGAAATCTGTCTTTTAATATGAAGTTCACCATCGACTGACTCAACACCAATCTCCTGCACCATTGCCAAGGTTTCTTTATTGGATATTTGAAATACACCTTCGACCAATGCAGTGGTTTCACCCGTGCGGATGGAATCTGTATCTGCCCTGCCCCCAAGTAATAAATTAAGGGCATCGATGATGATGGATTTTCCCGCTCCGGTTTCACCGGTTAGCACATTCAGCCCATTTTCAAAATTCACCACAAGATTTTCTATAATGGCAAATTTTTGAATTCTGATTTCTTTTAGCATGGTGAATTTTTAGGGAGATAAACCTTCCAATAATTCCCTTCCCTGTTCTCTGAGAGATAGAAGTTTTTCATCCTGCGTATTATCTGTAAGTTGCATGAGTTTGTGAAGAGATTCTCGCGCTTCCGTTGAATTATTTTTTTTGATGAGGACCTGTGCCAACCCCAGGTGGTTTTCTGCGTAGTCTGGAGCCAACCGAACAGCTTCTTTTAAATGAAATACCGATTTATCCAGATCCCCGCCCAAAAAAAAGGGCAACTCCAGATACAATTTACCCAACGCCCGATGCGGACCTGAGTGGTTGACGGTTGGATCCAGGCTAACTGCTTTTTTCATATCCTCCTCAAATGGGTCGATGATTCCCAAGCTGGCCCAAACCCCCTTCATTTCTCCCCGCTTGCCTCGGCACAGTCCTCTATAAAAATAACTGATTGCAGAATCGGGTTGCAATTCAATGGCCTGGGTGCTGTAAAGGATGCATTTGTCATAGTGAGAAATTTTTGAATCCTCTGACTTTTTGGCAAGAGCATTTTGGGTTCTAGCCTGACGCCATTTCCATTTATACTGATTGGGATTTATTGCCAGAACTTTATCAATTTGCGAGGAAATATTTTCATAATCCTGCTTCGACGTGCTTTCTTGGTGAAGATGATCAATTTCCGCCAATGTTGGACTTTGTGCAAAAACAGGGGAGATCTTAAAAATAAGAGCAACCAAAAATACAGCCGAAAATAGCCGCCATAATTTTTTGAAATTGGTGTTCATAACACAGGTTAGATTCCGTTATAATTAAAACAAACAAGCCATCTTTTTTGAATAGCAAAGTTTCCCTGTAGGAAAACATTACCTATTAAAATGTATCACAAATGAGAAATCTAAAAATAATTGGTTTTAATACCCTTCTCGTATTCTTTTTTATGACGGTTTCATCCTGGGCCGCCTCAGAAGAAAAGAGTCCAGAATTTGCAGTAAAAATCCTTTTAAACGAGATCAAACAAATAGTTGAAGGTGATGGTTTGTCAGATGTTGAAAAAGCAGCAAATAAAAAACATTCTGACATTGCCGTCAGCATCCTTAAGGTGCCGGAAATCAGCCAGAAAGCACTAGGAAAATACTGGAAGAAGCATAGCGCCGAACAACAAGATCAATTTCAGAAATTGTTGGGGGATTTGTTTGTGCATGTTGCCTTTCCTAGTTCGGCAAAGTTTTTTGCCAACCTTGATCTGGTTTATGGCAAATCAAAAAGTAAAAAGGATACGATGGTAGTACCCATCACTGTTGTTCATGAAAAGGAAGGCGAGGTAGATATCGATTTTAAAATGAAACAGTTTGAAGAAAAATGGCTGGTGGTAGATGTGATTCTTGATGGTGTCAGCATGCGCAACAATTTGAGAAGCCAGTTTTACAAGATTCTAAAGAAAAAAGATTTTAATGAATTGGTCCGGCGAATGGAAAAAAAGCTGAAAGAAGCTCAAAGCTAACAATCATCGGTTCGGAGTTTTTTTAAGAAACGGAAAAATATGAAAAAAGTTGGAATGGTTAGTTTGGGATGTCCAAAAAACACAGTTGATTCTGAACGGGTGCTGGGCGATCTCGTTTCTTCGGGCTATGATCTTACCCCTGATGAAGAAGACGCTGAAATAATAATCGTAAACACCTGTGGGTTTATTGAATCGGCAAAAAAAGAATCCATCGAGGCAATTCTTGAAATGGCTCGAAAAAAAACCGATGGAAAGTGCGAGCAGCTCATCGTGACGGGTTGTTTGGCAGAACGTCACACTCAGGAACTTCTTGATGAGATACCGGAGATCGATCATTTGCTGGGGGTTGGACAATACCCGCAATTAAAAAACATTCTCAAAGAAGATGGGTCTAATTTTAATAACCGCAATCACGTTGCGACGCCGGCTGAATTTTTTGAGTCGTACACCGATCGGTTGATGACCACTGCTTTTTACACGGCCTATTTAAAAATTTCAGAAGGCTGCTCTAATCGTTGTGCTTTCTGCATTATACCTAAAATGCGCGGTCCCATGCGCAGTCGGTCGCCGGAATCCATTTTGGCGGAAACGGAAAACCTGGTCCAAAGGGGAGTTAAAGAATTTAATATTATTTCTCAAGATACCACCATGTACGGATTTGATCTGGCGATGAAAGACGGTTTGGCTAGATTGCTTAAGGGTATGGCAAAAGTTGAAGGTGTGGAATGGATGCGACTTTTGTATTGTTATCCAACTTTTCTCAATTCAGATGTGATTGACTACATTGCCTCTGAAGAAAAAGTATGCCGCTATATTGATGTCCCGTTGCAACACACCCATGATGAAATGTTAAAAAGTATGAAACGGCAGGAAACCGAAGGCGGTGTCCGCAAAATGCTAGAGGAACTGCGTTTGAAGATTCCTGAAGTCGCCCTGCGAACTACTTTTATCACGGGTTTCCCAGGAGAAACAGAAGAACATTTTAAACATATGCTTCGCTTCCTTTGTGAAATGCAGTTCGATCATGTGGGAATTTTTACTTATTCCGATGAAGAAGGAACCACTGCTTTTGATTATCCCGACCGTGTTCCTGAAGAAGTCAAAGAGGAAAGAAAAAATATTCTGATGGAATTTCAAAAAGAAATTGCGTTGCGGAAAAATCAGGAAAAAATAGGACAGATCGAATCGGTTCTTGTTGAAGGCTTTGATGCACAGGAAAACTATATTATGACTGGCAGGTTGGCTTCCCAGGCCCCTGATATAGATGGGCAAGTAATTTTAGAAAAATGCGAAGCCGAACCAGGTGAAATTATTCCTGTACGTATTACCGCAGCGGCAGATTATGATCTGGTGGCAGAGCCTCTTTCGCAATCGGTTGAATTGGTCGAATAAAGAAATCCAACCATGGGAATAAAACGTGTCGGCATATTAACAGGTGGAGGAGATTGTTCTGGGCTTAATGCTGTCATTCGCGCCGTCACCCGATCCGCCATCATTGAACATGAAGCTGAGGTTGTGGGTGTTGAAGATGGTTTTGAAGGATTGATTTTTGATCGCCATCGAATGCTCAGTGTAGCGGACACCAAAGAAATCCTACCCCTGGGTGGAACCATTCTCGGGACTACCAATAAGGGGCATCCCTTCGAATACCGCGAGTTTGATAAAGAAGGCAATGTCACCAAACTAGATTATTCCAAACAAACTGTTGAAAATTTCAAAAATTTGAAACTCGATTGCCTTTTTGTGGTAGGGGGCGATGGCACTCTGCAGATTGCCAATCGATTTTGTGAAATGGGGCTACCCATAATTGGAATCCCAAAAACCATTGATAACGATTTGGTGGGAACCGATTATACATTCGGTTATCAAACAGCAGTTCAAGTTGCCAGCGATGCCTTGGATCGATTGCATACTACAGGCGAAAGCCATCAGCGTGTGATGATCTTAGAGGTAATGGGTCGTGACGCTGGGTGGATTGCGCTTGAAGCGGGTATTGCAGGCAGGGCGCACGCTATCCTGATCCCGGAAATTCCTTATAAGTTGGAAAAAGTTTTAGAAAAAATTCGTTTGCGAATCAAAGATGGAAGTCCCTTCAGCGTAATCGTTGTGGCAGAGGGAGCAAAAGAAATTGGCAAAGAAGCAATAACAAATGAGTCGGCTTCCAATCGTCTGCAGGGCTTAGCACAACTTGGCGGAGTGGGCTACCACGTTGCTCGAGAAATCGGCGAACAAATAGACCTCGAAGTGAGATGCACGGTTTTAGGGCACACGCAAAGAGGAGGCACTCCGCTAGCGTTTGATCGTGTATTAGGAACCCGACTTGGGACCGAAGCGGTGCAAGCCGCAGCCGAAGGAAAGTTTGGAAACATGGTGGCGTTGCAGGCCCGGGAAATTATTCTGGTTCCCCTCAAAAATTTGGCTGGAATTGTCCGTCAGGTTCCATCCGACTCGCAATTGATTCGTACTGCAGAATCTATAGGTGTTTGTTTAGGCCGATAACGGCGGGCATGGGCGATTTTTATTTATTCGTTTGAACTTCAGGTTTTTTGCCTTGCCCGGTTGCATGATAGATAGCTTGAAATTTTGCCCAGACTTCTTCCACGCTTGTCGTTCCATCCAAATAACTCACAATGGGAAAAAAAGTTTTGTCCAGTTTATAGGGTCCAACTAAATCGGGGCGACCGTTCCCCACATGTTGAAAAATTCCAATGGTAGGTGTATTGACCGCATAGCCAATATGCATCGGCCCTGTATTGTTGGAAACCAGTAGGCTTGCCTGACTCAGCAGGTATGCATAATTGATTATGGACATATCGAAGGCATAAAAAATCCTATTGCTGTTGGGGAGATTAAGGGATTGTAATATTTCTAGTTCATTCTTATTGCCACCAAAAACAATATTTAAGGAAGTTTCTTTCAATATTAAGTTTGCGAGGTTGTAAAAATTTTCCGATTTCCACAGCCGGTCAACCGATGCCGCTCCTATATGGCAAACCACGAACGGTTTTTTTAATCCTGTTTTCTGCGAAAAATTGTTGAAAGTATTTTTTTCCTTGTCACTGAAAAACAGTTCCATATTAGGCTGCTCAACCTCAACGTTGATTTTTTTCAACATGTGAAGCCTGCGTTCAATGGCGTGAAGGTTCTTTTCAGGAGATGGAGAATTATTTCCCAGCTTCGCTTTTATATTGAATTCTTCGGGGCACCATTTATGGCCTTGATGATTCCAGATGGGTGAAGACTTCAAAAATTTTTTCATCCGACCAAAATCAACATTTGCATGGAAAATAAAGATGTGGGAATATTTCGGGTTTAGTAGAAGCTTTAGTCCTAAAGCAATTTGCGCATACCATCTGTTTTGGTAGGGGTAGATATTTTTTAAATGCGGACAGTGTTTAAAAAGATCCAGCCAATTTTTTTTGACTATTAAATCGATTTTAGCCTCAGGATATGCATTTTTTAATTCTCTAATTCCAGGAGTTCCCCAAATGCAATCCCCCATCCCCGTGGTGCTGACAACTAAAATGTTTTGAACAGTCATAAAAATAAAAAAAACAATTGATAGGTCTATTAAATTATGGAACCTAAGGTAGCAGATTTAGAAAATTAAAAAAAGCGGACGACTTCAAACTGCTGGAAAGAAGTGCCAACCGCTAAAAAGCTGAAAAATAACGAAAAACCTGCATTTTTGCCCATATTTGACGGGTTCCATATTGTCAGCCCACTATGAATATGTTAGTCTAAGCCACAATTTGGCTTCCTTTTTGGAAGAATTCCAGAAAATTCAATCACGCACGTTTCCGGATCAAATCAGGGGTGGCCTGCGGGTTCCTGATGCGAGTCGATGGAGGCGGTGGTATAACCCATTTA
>Ga0114932_10000204_pt1 | contig 70674 bp, 71 predicted proteins | sample 2SBtaG_2_FD_87286 | JGI IMG/M metagenome (GOLD analysis project Ga0114932, IMG submission 87286) | Deep subsurface microbial communities from Kolumbo volcano to uncover new lineages of life (NeLLi) - 2SBTROV12_ACTIVE470 metaG | ecosystem: Environmental > Aquatic > Marine > Volcanic ...
TCTACTAATTCTGTAACTTTTCTTTGTCCATTACATGATTTCCAGAAATCTATGATTGCTTGATTCACCATGAATCCTTGTTCATGTTCATTTGCAAGAACTAAAGAACCATCTTCCTGTTTTACTAAATTTCCTACACCTTGTGGAACAGCAGTTTCATAGTTAATAGGAGCAGGTGTAGTTTGAGAACCCATTGTTTTCATCATAGCTTTTGCAGTATCAGACATTTTATCCATAGTCCAAGGAGGATCCCAGACAATTTCTACATCAACATTATTTACACCAGAAACTTTTTTTGCATATCTTTTAACATCGTCAACCATCGTTTCATGTAAAGGGCAACCTTTGGTTGTCATTGTCATTTTGATATTTACATCATTATTTTCAGTTACATCAATTCCATAAATTAAGCCCATATCCACAATACTTAATGGCACTTCAGGATCCATGCATTTTTTGAGTGAATCACGTACATGCTCTACATTAACAGTACTCATGAGAAAAAGTAACATGAAATGAATAAAAACTTTCTATTTATTAGCTTGGAATAATTTTTTTATAGATTCTTCAAAAGGTGCTTTTGCAACACCCTTTTCAGTAATTATTCCAGCTATTAACTCTGGAGGTGTCATGTCAAATGCAGGGTTAATAACATTAATTCCATCCGGTGCAGTTTTTCTATCACCTATTCCAGTCACTTCAGATCCTTTTCGTTGTTCAATAATTACATCCTCAGTATCACTTTTCATATCAAATGTTGAAAGAGGAGCAGCAACATAAAATGGAATGTTATGTTTACTTGCCATGATTGCTACTTGATATGTACCAATTTTATTATAAACATGACCTGTTCTTAAAATTCTATCTGCACCAACAATAATTTTATCTACAAGGCCATTTGCCATAGAATAACCAACAGCCGTATCCGGAATTAGACTAACATCAATTCCATCATGTTTTAATTCAAAAGCAGTTAATCTTGAGCCTTGTTGAATAGGACGAGTTTCAGTAGCTATAACTTTTATATTTTTACCGCTGTCTCTTGTTGCACGAATAACACCTAATGCGGTTCCATAACCAACTGTAGCTAATGCACCTGCATTACAATGAGTCATTATTGTATCATTATCATCAAATAGTTCGGATCCATTTTTCCCCATCATCATGTTAATTTGTATATCCTCTTCTGCCATTTTTTTGGCATATTCAATAACATTATTTCTTATTTCCTGTACAGTAATTGCTTGATTAGCAACTTGCATGATTTTTTCTAGTCCCCATGTAAGATTTACTGCGGTAGGTCTAGTTTCAAATAGAATTTTTTTGGCATTTTCCATGTATGAAATTAAATCATCTTTTTTGGTAGCATCACTTTGTAATGCAGCTAAAGCAAGACCAAATGCACCAGAAACGCCAATAGCAGGAGCACCTCTAACAACTAAAGTACGAATTGCATCTGCAACTTGATTATAATCAGTATAAGTTACATATTCAAGAACATTAGGTAATTTGGTTTGATCAATCATAATAACAGAATTATCTTTCCATTCTACTGTTTTTAGGCTCAATATTCATTAAAAAAATTAGAAGTAATTATTTTTTGGCATTGGTGTATGTGTAGTTAAGTATTTTACAATAATATGATCAGATGTTTCAGTATGGAATTAAGAGACTTAGAAAGAGTTGATACGAAATGTATATTCAAAACGTATGATAAATGGCCAGAAATTGCGATAGAATCGTTTGAGAAAAAATTTGAAAAATTTGAGATAGGAGATATTGATCATATAGTATTTGCAGGTATGGGAGGATCAGGTTCTATTGGAGATACAATTAGCGCAATATTATCAAAAAAAGATATTCATGTTAGTAATGTCAAGGGATATTTACTCCCAAAAACTGTAGATTCGAAAACATTAGTTATTGTTACAAGTGTTTCAGGTAATACTTCTGAATCATTAACAGTATTAGAAAATGTTAAAAAAACTTCTGCTAAAGTAGTTGCATTCTCATCAGGAGGAAAACTTGAAACATTTTGTCAGAAAAATAGCATATTTTTTCAGAATATACCAATGATTCATTCACCAAGAGCGTCGTATACTAGTTTTTTATATTCTATACTAAATATTTTAGAACCAATTTTACCGATTAGTAAAGAAGATATTCATGAATCAATTTCTGCTCTTAAAAAAACTAGAAATTTAATTTTTTCAGATAATTTGAATGAAAAGAATAAATCATTAGAATTAGCAAGTTTCATAAAAAATATTGTTTGTATTTATTATCCTGCAGGTTTACAAGCTGCTGCGATAAGATATAAAAATTCTTTACAAGAAAATACAAAGATTCATGCCATGTCAGAAGATGTAATTGAGTCATGTCATAATGGAATTGTGTCTTGGGAAAAAAAAATAGATGTATCTCCAGTTCTAATTCAGGGCATAAATGATCATATTAAAACAATTGAAAGATGGCACATACTTGAAGAATTTTTTGAGTCAAAAGACATACAGTATAAAGTGATTAAATCATTGGAAGGAAGTATATTATCCAAAATAACGAATTTAATTTATTTATTAGATTATTCATCAATTTATTCATCAGTCATAAACAATACAGATCCATCACCTGTAGATTCAATAAATTTTATAAAAAGTAGACTATGAAAATACACTATAAGTTATCAGTAAAATTTTATATGTTAATCTAGAGATAAAACTAAATGAAAATAACAATTGGTATTCCAGCATATAATGAGGAAAAAAATATAGCGAGAATAATTACAAAGGTGAAAAAATATGCTGACACCATTATCGTGTGTGATGATGGTTCAAATGATTTGACAAAAGAAATAGCACAGGGATTAGGAACAATTGTAGTCTCACATTCAAAAAATAAAGGGTATGGTGCCGCAATCAATTCGTTATTTCAAAAAGCGAAAGAATTAGAATCGGATGTTTTTGTAACTTTGGATGCAGACGGTCAACATAGAATAGAAGATATTCCAATAGTAACAGAACCTATAATGAATAATGACGCAGGACTAGTTATTGGTTCAAGATTTCTAGATACCAAATCTGAAGAAATGCCAAATTATAGAAAAGTTGGAATAAAAATAATTACAAAAGTCACAAATTTATCTATCAAGAAAGATCTTACTGACTCACAAAGTGGTTTTAGAGCATATAGTAAAGTTGCACTGCAAAAGATATCACCTTCAGATGATGGAATGGGAGTGTCAACTGAGATTTTAATTAAAGCTAGCAACAATGGGATAAAAATTGCTGAAGTTCCAATTAAAGTGAATTATGCAGGAAATACATCAACTCACGATCCAGTATCACATGGAACATCAGTAATACTAAGTACAATCAAATTTACATCAATTCATAATCCTCTAAAATTTTATGGTATTCCAGGAATTATTTTTTTAATGATAGGTTTAGGTTTTGTTGCATGGACAGTTCAAATCTATACAGAGAGTCAACAAATAATTACAAATGTCTCACTAATTGGCATTGGAACGGTAGTTTTGGGGGCGGTTCTTTTGATGACAGCAGTGATTTTGTTTTCAATTGTTACAGTTGTGAATGATAGGAAAAAGGAATAACAGAGGTTCAAATGAATAAAAAAAATGTTATTATCATATTGATAGATGGTGGAAGACTTGATTATGCACTTAATTCGGAAAAGTTTTCTAAACTTAAATCAGAATCAATTTTTTTATCACAATCCATCACATATGGTCCTCATACAATTGCTTCAATGCATGCAGTATTTAGTGGAACATATGGAATTAAAACAGGAACAAATAGTTATTGGTCAACTTTCAAATTTAAAAAAAATAAATATAAAACATTAACAGAATATTTACATGATAACGACTACTATACTGAAGCAGATGTCATAAATCAATTAGTAATTCCAAAACAGGGTTTTGATGAATTTAATGTACATGATGAAGATAATGATAATTTAACTGAAAGACATAAAAAAATACTTCAAAGTATTAATGATAAGTCAAATCAAAGGAAATTTTTTCTATATTTACATTACAGTGGAATTCACACAGGAATAAAAAAGGAAGTTTTGAATGTTTATCATAATCATAGTAAAGAATTTTTTAATAATATTGATCAAAATAAGAATAGATATAAAGATCTTTTTTTAGATGCAGAGAAATATTTAGATTCAATTCTAGATGAGATAAAAAAACAAAAAATAGATAATGAATCATTAATTCTAATAATGTCAGATCATGGAGTAAGTCAAGGTGAGAAATTTGGTGAGCATGCTTATGGAGCATTTTGTTATGATTATACACTTAGAACTTTTGCATATTTTTTAGTAAAAGATTTACCATCAATTGAGATTAAACAGCAAACTAGAACGATTGATTTTATGCCAACAATTTTAGATTATTTAGATTTAGAACATGATAAAAACTATAACAAAATTGGCGGACGTTCTTTAATTCCATTATTTAATGGAAGTAGTATGGAAGAAGAAATAGCATTTTCTGAAACTGGAAATCCTTTATATGAGAAAAAACCACCGAAAGAACCAAACACACGTTCTGTTAGGACATCTAAATGGAAATATATTAAAAATATCTACGATGAATCGGAAGAACTCTATGATATCATAAATGATCCTAATGAAGAAAAAAACATCATTGACATAGATTCAAAAGTGAGTAATGAATTGCGCTATAAAATGAATGAGATATTAAATTCGTAGAGGTAAAAATGTATGAAATCTGAAAACAATGAGTCTGAGATAATAAATGAATTAAAAAAACTCGGATATTGGAATGATTTATACAAAAAAGAGAATTACTTTGGTACCGGACCTACACTTCTTGCTATTTTTGCTAAGAAAATAATTGAAGATAATTCCTTACATCACATACTAGAATTAGGATGTGGACAAGGAAGAGATGCAGTATTTTTTAGTAGATTAGGATACAATATTCTTGCAACAGATATTTCTAAAAATGCCATAGATTTTGTCAATAAAGTAAAGAAAGAAGAAAAATTAGATAATTTAGAAGTGTTAGTGCATGACACACAAAAAGTACTGAATGTGAACAATTCTAAATTTGATTTGATTTATTCAAATCTAGCATTACAGTTTTTTAATATTGCAGAACTAGAAAAAATTTTCTTAAATATATATGAATTAATGAAAGATAATTCATATTTTTTATTTTCAACAAAGAAATTTGGAGATAAATACTATAATTTTGGTAACAAAATATCAGATAATGCATTTGAATATAAGAAAATAATTAGATATTTCTTTGAGAAACATGAACTTGAGAGTATCCTAAAGGAAAAATTTCAAATTATATCTTTTGATGAATCTACACATGTTAATCAAGATTCGACAAAAAGTGTATGGTGGAGAATATTAGTTAAAAAAAAATAGAAAAATATTATACATAAATTAAACATATCCCATTTTTCTTAGTTCATTTTCAATTTCACTAGATGACATTTCATCTTCACTATGAACAGTCTTTTTAGCAGTCTCCAACAACTTTTGTAGAATATCTTCCATTTTAGATACTTGAGTTAAATTTGAATGTGAACAATTATGTTCTTCCAAAGGATCATCAGACAAATCATACAAATGTATTCTTTTATTTTTATTATTTTTATCTCTAAAATATTTAAAATCTGACGTTCTAATACCTATGACATCATTTGATTTAAGATCAATTAACGGATTACTTTCAATATATGCAGGAACTTCAGAATAAATATCTTCAGATTTTAATGGAAACAAATTTTTTCCATCACATACTGAATAATCAAAATCAAGTTCTAAAAGATAGATTAATGATGGTAAGATATCTATTAAACTGACTTGTTTAGAAAAAATCTTATCCTTAGAAATATTTTTTCCAACAAAAAGTAATGGTACATTGATAGTATCATCAAACAATACATGATCAATTGAAAAATGGCCAGACATTAATGCGCGTATTTCATAATTGCTTAATTGGTATTTTGAAAGAGTTTTTAATTTTGATAATTTCTTTTTATTTTCTATTGAGAAAAAAATCTTATCTTTTAATGGTTTCAAAAGTCCCGGAGATTTTTTAGTAAATTTTTTCTTTAAAACTTCTTTTTCTCCATTATCTTCAAAATCAATTATTTCAGAATCTTTTTTTAATTTTTTAATATATGTTCCATGATCAGCAGTAATAATCAAGATTGTGTTTTCAAAATCAATATTTTTAATTAATTTACCAACCCAGCTATCAATAGAGGAAATTATTCGTTCATATTTCGAAAATCCATGACTCTCATTATCAAAATTATTAGGTACAACTAAAGGAAAATGAAGATCCATTAAATGTATAGTTAGAAACCAAGGTCTATCATTTGGAATTGATGAGAAAGTTGAGAGTATTTTTTCACCTAATCCAGTATCAAGAGTTTCAGTGAAATCATAAAGATGGTTTTTATTTATAAAAGTTGGAAAAAGATTTATGGTTTCTGAAAAAGTTGGGAAGAATCCATAAAAAGAATAATTTGAACTTTTTAAATAATCAAAAATTGTTTGGACATTATTATTTAATTTATTAAAACGTGAAGATCTAATTCCAGTATTAAATGGATATTTTCCAGTAAATATAGAAGACCAAGATAGAATTGTCGCATCAGCAGATGAAATTGCGTTAGAAAAATATGTTCCACTTTTTAGAAGATTATCAATATTTGGTTTTTTAGTAGTTCCATGATTAAAAAATTTATCAGATCTAAATGAATCAATTATAAGAAATATAATATTTGGTTTCATTGTTTTTTCTCTAAAGATTTAATTTTTTTAATATGTTCATTTGTTAAATTTTTTAATAATGATTCATGTTTTGTTAATAATTTTCTAATTTGCTTTTCAGAAATTTTATTATCATGTAAACTTCCACCTAAAAATAATTCATCTTTTATGTCAGAGGTAAAATCTACAGAATTAAATGAAAAAATTTCTTTTTCAAGTAATGAGACATATCTATCAAGATCATTAACATCAACTTTTGTTTTTAATGCAATACGTATAATATCTGATAATTCATTTAATTTCTCAACTCTAAATACAGATGGGAGAACATCATAACCAAGTTCTGAAAAAATTATAGATGGTTTCTCATAGAATGCTGCTTCAAAACCTGTTGAACCACTAATACTTATCACTAATGAAGAATTTTCAATCAAATCTTTTGAAGGAAATTTTGGATGTATTAGAGTTACATTCGGAATAGAGATAATTTCGTCATATTCAGCTTCATCTCTCCAATCTCTACTCGCTTGTGAAGGATTTTCTTTAACAAATAGTTGATAATCGATTGGTATTGATTTTGCAACATGTCTTATCATTTCAGTTTGATTTGTATATAGAGGTGAATTAATCAACAAATTTCTTTCCATATCAACACCTAATGAAAAATAAATGAATTTATTTTCGAGATTTACATGTTTAACAAGTTTTTTATCAATAAATGATTTTCTTTTTTCTCTTTTTAGATAATTAAAGAATTCATTTTTCAAGACATTATATTTTGTTCGACCAAAATATGGATAATTTGTTTTTTCAGTAGAATTATTTAGTTTTAGAAATTTAGATACCGCAGTAAGTGTACTTAATTTAGATGCACCATGTCTAAGCAAATATTTTTGAAATACATTACTAGTCTCAAGATTTTCAAGAAAATTTCTTAATTCATTAAAATTTCGATTATTTATTGATGTACTTTCATAATTTTTTATATTATCAGGTATTCTACATTTACTAGTTACCATTGAAGATTTTCCAATATTTGGTGGACTAAGCATTAAAACATTTATTTCGTTTTTCAGACACATTTGATAGAATAATTCTAAATGATGAAAACTAGGTTCTTTAGTAATAAAATAATCAGGTTTTATTTCTGTAATTATTTCTTCAAATAATTTGCATGATTGTTCTTCAATTGAGAGTATTTCCGTACGGGAAAATTTATGATAATCATTGAATCTATAAAATATTCTTTCGTTAATTGCAAGTTTCCATATATTGATATCATAAATTTCTTCGAATTTTTTAAGATAATTAAGATCAGGATTTTGATGTTTTATGTTAATCCTATCATGAAAAAACCATATTTTTTTAAAATTAACAAGAGTTTGGTTTTCAAAATAAGGTTTAATTTTAGATGTTGTATCTACAATTGCATATAATTCACAATCTATACTATTTTGAAGAAAGTATGATATAAGATATTGTGTAAAATCAGCACCAAGCCATACAATTATTTTATGTGTCATTATAGTAATTTTCTTTGCCTATATTTTAGATAAACTACACTTTAGATAAACTCACTCTATTTGCTTATTCCTATAAGCAATATTTTTTTCATTGTATTTTTAGTCCTCCTTCAACCAATTTATCTAGAAAATATCTAAAACCCTTACCCATATGTTCATGTCCTTTCCAGACTTCAATTGCAAAACTTTTATCTTCATATTTATTTAAAAATGGAATAACTTCATGAAAGGGTAAATCACCTTCACCAAACTGTAATCCTTCTCCCTCAGATCCTTCTGCATCGGCTATATGAAAATGCGTGGTATAATCGCCAATCTTAATTAATTCATTCATAAAAGATAAATTTATTTTATTACAATAAAGTTGAGAATGACATAAATCAAAACAAATTTTTTGATTTGATTGCTTACAATATTTAATTAGATCATTTGTTTCAAGAAATATATTACTATTCCATCTTCCGCCATAAAACCATCCATAAGGTGGCATATTTTCTAACAGAAAATCTATTTTGGAGATATCAAGTTGTTTTACAGAATCTATTAACATATCTTTCATTGTTTGAATTTGTTCATTTGATAATTCATTTAATGAATATCCACCAGGGTGTACAATTATACTTGGTTTTCCTTTAAAATTTCCTCCTAATTCAATTGTTTTGTCAATTGCATTTTGAACTAGTTCTATACTTTTCTCTTTTGAATGAATTTGATTTGTTTCTTCCAAAGCAACCAAATCAACAATTTTTCTATCAAAATATTCATAACAATGTACAAACAATTGTTGTTCAAAACTAGAGTCTAATTCAAGATTCAGATCACTATCTGAAAAATGAAATTCCAATATTTTTGGGTTAAATTTTAACATGTCCATGACATCATGTTTTCTAACTTTCATTCCCAAGAGCATAGTTAATTCATATCCTCTTCCAATACATATTCTCCACTTTTAATATGACGGGATGATTTTTTTCCAATAATATCAAAAAAATACTGTGCTGATAATCCTTTCTCTGGTCCTTTCGCCTCAATATTTTTCTCTGAAAAAATTTCACCTTCACAGATATCTAATACACAAACTATACTTTTTGATACAACTTCTCTTTGTAAGACTTCTGCACGAGTCATTTTTTTGATTGTTTTTCCTTTGGCCTTTTCTGATAATCTTATCATAGATACCATCTCCTTGAATTCATTTGGCTCTAATGATGAAGAATGATCAAGACCCTTCATTGTTTTATCTAGTGTGATATGCCTTTCTATAATTACAGCACCTATATTCGCTGCAGTTACACTTCCAATGATTCCTATAGAATGATCACTGAATCCAACTAGAAGTTCAAATTTTTTTTCAAACTCTGGAATTAAATTTAGATTCAAAGATTCTATTGGAGAAGGGTACGTACTATTGGCATGAAGTATCACAAATGGGATATTTAGCGTTCTAACAAAGGAAACCATTTTTTCAATTTCTTCCATTTTTGACATACCTGTCGATATAATCAAAGGTTTTTTTGTATTTGATGCATATTTTATTAGTGGAAAATTAGTCATATCCCCCGATGAAATTTTGTATGTAACGGTATCAAGTTTTTCCAAAAAATCAACACTAGGCATATCCCATGGAGTACATAGAAATGTGATTTTTTTTTCATTACAATAATCAACGATTTCTATATAATCATCGTTAGTTAATTCAACTTCATTAAGCTCTGCAAGTAATATTTCAAAACCTTGACTTTCAGAATTAGGATTTACCAAAGACTCTTTTCTATACAAACTTTGAAGATTTCTTTTTTGAAATTTCACAGCATTAGCTCCAGATTCTATAGCTGCATCAATTAATTTTTTTGCTAGAGATAACTGACCATTATGATTTATTCCTATTTCAGCTATGATATAACATGGGTATTCTTTTCCAATATCCACCCCATCTATTTTAAATTCATGCTGATTATTACTCATTAAACCAATCTCCATTATTTTGTTTCATAATTATTTGTAAATGTTAAGGGGTTTTTTAAAGCAACTTATTTTAATCTTAAATTAATGGAAAACCTATGAAGGTTTTAGCAATAATTCCTGCACGAGGAGGTTCAAAAGGAATTCCATTAAAAAATTTAAGATTATTAAATGGTAAACCTCTGTTAGATTATTCAGTAAACGCTTCATTAAAATCTAAATTTATTACAAGAACAATAGTTTCATCTGATCATTCAAAGATTTTACAAAGAGCCACAAAATTAGGGGCAGAAATTATTAAAAGACCAAAGCATTTAGCTACAGATGCTTCACATATTGAACCTGTTATAGATTATTGTGTGAACTTTTTAAAATCAAGTGAGAATTACTATCCAGATATAATTATTCTTCTTCAAAATACGTCCCCATTAAGAACAAAAAAACATATTGATGATGCATTAAATATTTTCTTATCTTCAAAGTATGATTCAATGTTAAGTGGATATTATTCTCATCATCTTTTCTGGAGAATTAAAAATAGTATTGCAGTACCGATAAACTATATTCCTAAAAAGAGACCTAATAGACAAGATTTTGATTATCAATTCATAGAAAATGGTGCAATCTATATTACAAAATACTCTACATTTAAAAAATCCAAATGTAGAATATCTGGAAAGATTGGTTTCTTTGAAATGGATGAGGGATTATCAATTGATATAGATACAGTATTTGATTTAAAACAAGCAAATAAAAAAATTAAAAAATTAAGAATTTAGAAAGAATAATCAGATTAATCCAATTCTACTGATAATTATCTATATCGTAGTTTACCATCATTTTTACAAGTTCTTTAAAACTAGTTTTTGATTTCCAATTCAATTTTTCTTTTGCTTTATCAGAATTTCCTACTAATTCATCAATATCAGTTGGTCTCATATTCGGTTTTTGATTAATTTCTACAAAATCATGCCAATCACCCATACCGGCATATTCAGTTGCCAAAGTTAGAAATTCTTCAACAGAATGAGATTCTCCGGTTGCAATTACATATGAATCTGGATTTTTCTGCTGTAACATAGACCACATTACTTCAACATAATCTCCAGCAAATCCCCAATCTCTTTTTGCATTAATATTTCCTAAAGTAAATTTTGAAATTTTTCCATGTTTGATTCTTGCTAAATTGTAAGTAATTCTTCTTGTTACAAATTCTAGTCCTCTATGAGGAGATTCATGATTAAAGAGAATTCCACAACATGCAAAAATATTGTATGCCTCACTATAATGATTTGTCATATTATGTGCAAATACTTTTGCAACACCATAAGGACTTCTAGGTCTAAATGGTGTTGTTTCATTACAAGCCCCGTTAAAATTTCCAAACATTTCACTTGAAGATGCTTGATAAAATTTTGCATTAGGTGCATTTTCTCTAACAGAATCTAAAACTCTTAAGGGTCCTATACCAGTTACATCAGCAGTTAAAATTGGTTGTTGAAATGAGGCTCCCACAAATGATTGTGCTGCTAGATTATAGATCTCATCTGGTTGAGATTGTTTTATTGCAGATTGAATTGAAGTTGGATCTGCTAGATCAGCTTTGATTCTATTTATATCATCAAATGTACCCATATCATCTAATCTTTCAAAACATTTGTGGCTAGTTCGTCTAAACGTTCCATAGACATTATATCCTTTTTTAAGTAAAAATTTACTTAGATAAGCTCCATCTTGACCAGTAAGACCAAAAATTAATGCATTTTTCATAATATACTATTATGTTTGATTAACCTTATGTAAAAATTGTTCGAAGCCTTCAGATGTATGTATCATCACAATAACATCTAAATTTTTGGATTGCCGCCTGACCATCCAGCATCATCATTAAATTCTTCTAGAGTAATTTGAAGTGCTCGTCTTTCAAGATTATTTTGGATCATTCTAGTACCATGTACAGTTTTTGGACCATCATGAAATAATGCAAGAGAGTTATCCAAATCATAAGGTTCAAAAATTATTTTTGACTCATCTGGTTCGGATGCCATATATGTTCCGCCTGCATCTCCATCATTCCAACCTTTAGAAAAATAAAACATCATAACTAATGTGCTTGGTCCAACATTATGTATATGAGGTAATTGAAATCCACCGTTTCGATATGCCATTAATCGAAAATGTTTTAGTTTGTTTACAGGTACACCTGAAAAATCTCTCCAATTTTTAATAAATTCTTCAGACTCAGCATATTGTTTTAATTCATTCCATTCTTTCCCAAATTTCATATCTGGACCAGATATTACAGGTTCAGATTTTCCATATTTCTCTTTTCCCCATTCTACTACAAGTTGACTTTTTGACATATCTGAAGAATCTGTGAAATTATCTAAATTTGGATAAGTTTGAAAAAGTTTTTCGTAAAAAGAATTTTCAAATACATTTTTTATAAAACCGAACTTAAATGGAATCTGAGTTTTAAATTCTTGAGATTTTTCAAATACATTATCCCAATTAATGATATTCATTTTTTAGCCAGAAGAATTTACAATATATTGCATTTTATAAAGGATTCCCATAAAAAATGTCTTGTAAGATTTTTTGATTAATGGTAATAAAAATTTGTATTTTAGACCTAGTTTAATTTCAATTTGTGCAGAAATATGAGTAAGAGAATTTTGTTCAGAGAATTTTATTTGAATGATTGATCCTTTTGCAGGACCAGATAATATTTCACTTTTTAAGATATTATCAGATATTGCATAATGTTTTGTTTGGGTAACAAATGTTTTAGATATAACAGTTGAGAGATGTATAGTTTCTTCAGTTATAGTATAATCATCTGTTTCTTCAATAATAATAACAGATTTGATTTGATGAGGTAGATATTTTGGGAATTCCTGATAATCCATCATCAACTCTTGTAATTTCTCTTTTGGTGCAGGTAAATCAAGAGTGAATTCAATAGAGGACAATAATAGTTAATTTTAGTGTATGATATTTTAACATAGTGAAAAGGTTAGTTGAGACAATAATTATATGATATTTGTGATTGACTTAATTCTTTGAGTTTCTTTGGTATTTTTCCATATAGTATTTTTTTAGCTCTCTATAAAGAATTTTTTTTGTAGGTCCTTTCGGTATATCATCTAAATCATTAAGTAAATTTATAATAATTATTTTTTGCGGTAATTTAAAATTACTAATATTATTTTTACAAAACTCTTTCAGTTCTGTTTCAGATATTTGACTCTCTTCTTTGCATTTTACAAATGCACATACGTCTTCCCCAAGTAATTTATGTGGAATACCTATTACAGCACATTCAATAATATTTGGGTGTTGATATAACACATTTTCTAATTCTGCAGGATAGATATTCTCGCCTCCTTTTATAATCAAAAAATCTTCTCTGCCTTGGAAATAAAAGAATCCATCTGAATCTTTGCGACCAAAATCTCCACTGTGAAACCATCCGTTACGAAACGAATTTTCGTTTTTTTCTTTTAATCCTAAATAGCCAGCAGTTACATTATAACCGCGAATGCAAATCTCGCCAATATTATTTTCGTCCACATTTTTACTATTTTTATCTAGTATAGACATTTCATTTATTGGCAGTGCTTTTCCAATCGATCCAATTCTTCGTTTTCCTGCAGGAAAACCGTTGATGCACGAAAACGAAGTAGTTTCAGTTAATCCATATCCTTCAAAAATAGGTACTTCGAATCTGTCTTCAAATTGTTTTTGTATTGTTCTAGTTAATATTTGTCCTCCACAAAGTATTGCCTTTAATGTTTGATCTTTTCTTTCTTTAGATATGCTTAGCAATATTGATAAAATAGACGCCATTACACTTGTCCAGGTTACATCATATCTGTTTACTAAATCCCAAAAAGATTGTAAACTTACTTTTCCTTGAACAATTACTGTAGAACCACCTTGATAGAGTGGAGCAAGTAATGTGGTGATTTGTCCATTGTTGTGATATAATGGTAAAATACAAAGTGTTCTAGTTTTTGTATTAAAATGAAACCATTCTGAAATACTTTTTGAATCGGAAAGTAAATTTAAATGGGATAATATAACACCTTTTGGATTTCCAGTTGTTCCTGAAGTGTAAATTATAACTGCAATGTCATTAATGGAAATTTCATTTTCCTCAAAACCATCTTCATTTTTTAAAGAAAACTCTTGATCATTTACCGATGTGATCTTTTCTAGTTTTACATTATCTAAATTTTTAATATTTTTAATCTTGAATTCTAATTTATTACTATAAAAAATAACTTTAGATTTACTATCGCTTATGATATATCTCATCTCTTTTGGTGCAATGTCTGGATTTATTGGAACAATAGTAAGACCAAAGCATAATGCTGAAAAATACAAGACTAAGAATTCAGGCGAATTATGAAAAATCAAACTAATTCTATCTTTATTTTTTAATTCTAGTCTTCTAAAAATACCATATGTATTTTTTATTAATGATTTTAGTTCAGCATATGTAAATTCAATCGTATTTTCTCCTGGACTAATTAAGAATATATCATCAGGTCCATCTTTCACCTTTTCATAGAATAATTCTCTGATATTGTTATAATCAATTTTAAACTTTTTAGAAATTTGTTGATGCTTTATGAGTGATATATTTTCTTCCATTACAAATAATTCATTATTTTCTTCTTTATAATCGGAATTGATGTCATTGTTATTGCATCATTAAATTCTATCTCAATCTTAAATTTCTCTTCAATCGCGTCAATGAGTTGAATGTGTGTAAATGAATCCCACTCCGGAATATCTTCGATTGTACTTTCTAAATCAATATCATCTAATCCAACTTTTTTTAATATTTCCTCTAGCTTCATATCTAATTCTTTAGTATCAATTGGCATTTTTCATCTATCAGTTTTTTCTAATTATCCTGTTTCAAAATTTTACTTATTTTAATTATAGCTTCTTCAATTTTTGAAGTATTATTAATCAGTGGTCCAAATGAGATTCTAACTGCATTTTTTCCTGTATTTCCAAATCCCCAACCTGGAATGAATAGAATTCCTGTCTTTTTGAGTATTTTTTGAACAAATTCTTGACCATCAGTATCAACTTTCATGAATATATACAAACCACCATCCGGTTCAATAATTTTAAATTTCAAATTTTGTTTTATCAAGTCAGCTGTTTTTTTTGCTGCCTGTTTGTACAATTTTTTTGTATCTTCAATATAGTCTGTTAATATGTTATTATCAATTGAATCATTAATGAATTTTGTTAGTGCCATTTGATGTAATGTATCTGGACATAAGATTGTTGAACTTTGGATTGATTCCATGGCATTAATGACAAATTTTGGGGCTTCTATCCAACCTAATCTTCTTCCTAAACCCCTACACCATTTTGAATTTGATCTTAATGAAATGAAATTATCATTTGGTGACCAAGAAAAATATGACGGTAATTTATCTTCATAAACTAATTCCTTATATGCAAAGTCAATTATCAGAAAACCTCCAACTTTTTTTACGGCTTCTAATGTTTTTTTAATGAATTCATCAGATAGTATTTTTGATGTAGGATTATCAGGTGATGTTAATAAAATAATTTTAGGCTTTTCATTTAGTATGAAATTTGAAAATTCATCAATTTTTTCATCAGCCATGAATTTCCATTCGTTTTCATCTATTATCGGGAATCGAAGAATTTCAATATCAGAAAATCCTACTGTTAATTGCGGTACAAAATTTACATATGTAGGATCAAGTAACAGTATTTTATCCTTAGGATCTAGAAGTACTCTAAGAACTTCCATAGTAAGTTGCGTTGAACCTGAACCTACTGCTATTTCATCTTCATTTATTTGCATATTATATAATTTTTTTTCGAATTTACAAATTGCTTTTTTAAATTCTTTTTCGCCTAATGTTGTTGAATAACCACCTGACGTATGAAATAAATCAATGTTAGATGATATTGTTTTATATGCATCTCTTAATTTTTCTGGCGCATTATGGTTTACCCAACCTCCTGCAAAGGATATGAGATCATTTGGATTTTTTATGATGCTTTTAATATAATCTAAATCAGCATAACGGAGTATTTCGCTTACTGGAGAAATTTCATCTTCAAATTTTCTTGCCTTTTCAGATAAGCGACTTGAATTATCCACGAATTTTTAAATTTACACATGGTTTTAAATTGTTGGATGATTTTGTATTTTTCCAAAAAATTAATGCATAGAGTAACCACCAGTGATAAGAATATTTTCACCAGTGATATAATTAGCACCGTCTGTGCATAAGAAAAGAACTACTTCTGCAACTTCTGAAGGTTCTGCTAATCTATTTTCAAGCGGTACTTGTGATTTTATCATTTCTTTAAGTATTCTAGGTAAAGGTTCGGTTAACGGAGTATTTACCATAGATGGAGATACAGAGTTAACTCTAATACCAAATGAACCTAATTCTGCAGCCATACACTTTGTAAGTCCCAATAATGAATATTTTCCAACTACATAGTCTACTAAACCATTAGGAGGTTTTCCAGCTACATAAGCAGTCAAAATAGATATTATTTTACCAGATTTTTTAGATTTCATATGAGGAATAAGATATTTTGAAATTTGAAAAAATGACTTGGTTTGCAAATCAAATTGTTTTTGAAAATCATCCCAGGTTGTTTTCATAAAAGGCTTGTGTTGAGCCGGATATGCTGGAGAATGAATGAAAATATCTATTGGGTGTTTTTCCAAAATAGAAGTGATAATCTTATCCAATTCCATTGTATTTGTAAGATCCACTTTTTTAATTTCAATATCACATGATTCACTTGACTCATTCTTCAGTTTTTCAATATTCTGATTATTTTCGTGATAAAGTAAAGTTAATTTAGATTTTTGTTTTGCTAATAATTTTGTAATTGCAAAACCAATTCCGCCGTTGGCCCCAGTGATTAGAATATGTTTATCGGCTAGCAAGATCAGATTCCAGAATTATTACTTTTGCATCCCCAGTAATAAGTCGTATATTATTTTCTTTTTTAATTATTGTTTTGATTGTAACCATTCCAGTAGAACGACTGATTTTAACGATTTCCCCTTCTACTGTAACTTTATCATCAATAAAAGCAGGTGAAATAAAGTTTAGAGATTGAGAGAAGAATAAGGAACCCTTTCCAGGTAAATACATTCCAGTCAACCTAGAAAATAATGATGCCAGTAACATTCCATGACAAATTCTTTTTTTAAACTTAGTTTTCTCAGCGTAAGACTCGTCCATATGATGTGGATTATAATCTCCTGACAACTTAGCAAATTTTTCAACCATTGATTCAGAAATAACTTCAGTAAATTCTATTTTTTGTCCTATATGGAGATTATCCAATTTAGCATCGGTTGGTTCAATCATCTATTAAACACCATGATTTTTCAAGTGTCTTTGCTTATTTGTAATCAGTGACATTATTTACAATATAATTCGCTAGTTAGTATTTGATAGTTACTATTGTAAAAAAAATTAATGAAAAATATTAAGATTATTTTTATTTACTAAGTAGTCAGATGTGTAATAGATGACCAGATAATGATAAATTAATTTATTTTTGTAAGAATGTTTATGTTATAGTATTTATTTATCGAATATCTATTATAAGAGTATAATTTTTATAAATTCATGATTAAAGATAAAGTTACTTTTTTAACAAATAAAAATTTTAACATTGATTTATTAATTAAGAATTTGAAAAATAATTTAAATTTAATTGAGAAAAGTCAAGACCAAGAAATATTAAATGATATCATAACTTTATTAGAAAATGATGATTTTAGACTATTATCGCCACAGGAAATTCATTTTTTAGAATATAATGATCCAAATACGTGGTCTGAATATTTAATTTTTAGATATAAAATGAATTTTTTTCCAAGAAAGAAGATTGTTCATGATTTTCCAATTTATTTACTAATTGAGCCAGTTTCTGCATGTAATTTACGATGCATAATGTGTTTTCAGATTGATGAAAGTTTTACATCAAGCAATAAATTTATGGGAATGATTGATTTTGAACTTTTTAAGAAGATTGTTGATGAATCAGTAAAGGGTGGAACCAAAGCAATTACTTTAGCATCAAGAGGAGAACCAACTCTACATCCAAAACTTGGAGAAATGTTGGAATATTGTTCGGGTAAATTTTTTGAAATAAAGATTAACACAAATGCGACAAAGTTAACTGATAAGCTAATTCATCAAATTCTAAAAAATGGTGTAACAAACATGGTTTTTTCTATCGATTCGTATTCTAAAGATGAATACGAATCAATACGAGTAAAAGGAGTTTTTGAAGAAGTAGTAAAGAATGTGAAAAGATTTAAAGAAATTAAAGAAGAATTTTATTCCGACTCTAGATGTGAAACAAGAGTTAGTGGAGTAAAAGTAGATAAAAAACAAGATCCAATTAAATTTAGAAATTTTTGGAAGGATTATGTGGATAATGTTGTGATGGTAGAAATGGAAAATAGATGGGATACATATCATAATCCAAAAGAGATAATGGGATCTGGAGCATGTAATTATCTTTGGGAAAGAATGTACATTTGGTACGATGGATTATGCAATCCATGTGATGTTGATTATAAGAGTGAATTAAGCGTAGGTTCTGTTAAAGAGAGTTCATTACAAGATATATGGAATGGTGAAAAATTTACACAATTACGAAATGAACATTTAAACGGTAACAGAAATAAAGTATATCCTTGCGATAGATGTCCAGTTGACGCATAAATTAGGAATTATAGGGTATAGGAACCATGCTAAGAGAATATTAGATATTATTGAAAACGACAGTAAATTTGAGGTAACACAAATTTATCACCCCATGAAAAAAATTGATGATTCACGAGGGACCAACAGATTAGAAGATTTGTATAAATGTAAGGGAGTTATTATTGCATCTCCAAATATAACACACTTTGATTATATTCAAAAATTATTGGAAAATTCAAATTGTTTTATTTTTTGTGAAAAACCACCAGTAACATCATTAGAAGCAATAAAATATTTAGAGAATATTTCATTAGAAAATAAAAAAAGGATCTTTTTTAATTTTAATTTAAGATTTAGTAAAATAAACCAAATCTTAAAGGAATATTTAAGTTCAGAAAAAATTGGAAAAATAGTTCAAGTTAATATTATATCATCAATGGGACTCGCATTTAAAGAAAAATACCTAGATTCATGGAGATCAGATGGAAAAAATAACCTACATAATATCATTGAGAATAGTTCAATTCATTGGATTGATTTGATGGTTTTTAATTTTGGAGGTATTAAGAGTGGAAATTATTTCCCACGATTAGTTTCTAATAATGGAACATCTTATGATACAAGTTCAATAAATTTGGAGTTCAAAAATGGAGTTGTTTGTTCTATCTTTACATCATATGCAACACCAGTTATAGAGGATATTACAATTATTGGAACAAATGGTTTTATTAGTATTAAAAATGATAAATTAGAAATTTTTTCACCACGTGATACATTTGATAGTGATGGATTATTCAAAAAGCCTCCAGGCCAGTTAGTAGATAATTTTAGCTTTGGAGAATCTTTAAAGATATCTTTAGAAGATTCGGTAAATCATTATCTCAATCACGTTAAATATTCTGAAAATTTTAACATAACCGATTTTGAAATTAGTATCATATCTAATAAATTGGTACTAACATTAGAGAATAAATAAAAATTAATTTAAAATTTAAAATATATGAAATCAGTTGGATTACCATCATATAATAATAAAATTGATAAAATTCCAGACACTAAGAACAAACACCAGTAATAATAGTTCATGTTAGCAAATTTTTCTACTAGATTATTCTTTTTGTACGAAATAAAGTGTATAACTATGAATAAAATCATTAAAAAGATTGATACTTTGTGTGATTGAATAACTGAAATTGTTTCAATGATTTGGAAATCAAGAATAATATATTTTTGCATCGAATAAAATAGATGACTCATATCAGGTATTCTAAATGCAAGAAATGAGAAAAATATCAAATATTGTGTGGTTAAGATCGAAAAGATTTTTCCAAGTTTAGTTTTAAAGAATTTATGATTATATAAAAATGGAATTTTACGTCTTAGAATAGTATGAATGCCTACAAATATTCCTTGTAGTACACCAAAAATGAGAAAATTCCAACCGTCTCCATGCCAGAATCCAATTAACATAAAAGCAATCATTAGACCAAGAAATATTCTTAATGATGAGTTTCTATTTTTAAAAATTAGTGGTAAGTATAGATAATCTCTAATCCATAATGACAAACTGATATGCCATTTGTTCCAGAATTGAGTTGGAGATGTTGCAAAATAAGGTTTATTGAAATTTGCAGGTATTTTAAATCCAAGAATAAGAGCAGCGCCAATTGCAATATCAGTATATCCTGAGAAGTCACCATACACTTGTACCGCAAATGCTAACGCACCTAAGATTATGGTAAATGATTCAGCTCCAATTGGGTTAAAAAATATATCATCTACCAGAGGTGCAATATTATCAGCAAAGAACATTTTTTTAATAAAACCAAATGTCATCAATGTAATTCCAAATTTTACATTAGTACTTTCAAAAAGTATTTGACGTATATTTCCAGTAGTGTGATAATCCTGTATTTTTTCACGTAATTGTGGTAAAAATTGTTTAGCTCTTAAAATTGGACCTGCTACAAGTTGTGGGAAAAATGCGACAAATAATGCAAATTCAGAAAATGTTTTACTGGGTTTTAGTGTACCACGATAAACATCAATTGTATAACTTATAGTTTGAAATGTATAAAATGAAATTCCTAGAGGTAAAATCAGATTTATGAACGGTATATTTTCACCAATAACAAGATAATTTCCCAATATATTGAATTGTAATATTGCAAAATCACTATATTTGAAAAATCCAAGTAATCCCAAATTACCTACTAAACTAATAATCAAAAATAATTTTTTTCTAAAAATATTATTAGTAGAGTATATGACTTTAGCTAGATAGAAATCAAGTATTGTAGAGAATATCAATAAAACAATTAGATAATTGCTAGAGAAATAAAAAAAGTAATAACTAGCACCTATTATTATCAGATGCTGAAATTTTCGATGACGAATTATAGCAATAGCTCCTAATACAAAAACAAAAAAAACAATGAAATCGATAGAAGTAAAAATCATTATTTATCAATTTTAGTTAAGAGCATTCTTCCAATTTCTTCAGAATAAAAATTTGTTTTTTTATTATTTGCAACTAAATGATCATGATCTTGCCATATATCTAGTGAATCATATTTATCATGTAATTTAAAAATTTTAAAATTGAATTCTTTTTCTAGATCATCTAACATTAAATTAAAGATTTGTTTTTGTTGTTCAGGAAGATTTGACAACCATGTTTTAAGATGAGGAGTTGTAAAAATTATAACATCTATGTCGCTGTCATGAAGTTTATAGATTAGTTCTTTTAATGCAGAAAAAGTTCGATTTTTATTTATAGGATAAATTTCATTTCCCTTGTAATTTGCAATCTTACCATTAATTTCAAGATCTTCTTGATTAGCAAATTCTTCACTAACCAAATTAAGTTTGAAAAATGGAGTATTTTTGTATGGACGAATTGGTTCTTCTTCAAGAGTTCCGGACTGTTTTTTGAGAAAATGATTTATTGTGTTAATTGTAGCAAATTTTGGATTATTTAACAATCCATCATTTCCGGGTAGTGAGATTGAAGAAAGTGATTCACTAACTTTTGGAGGAGATATGAAAGATTCCAGAGGTTGATCAACAATATTTCTACCATGACTATAGAATGTTTGGTATGAAATTCCATAGATAACAACATCAGGAGATTGAGAAATAATTAGATCAGCTGTACGTAATCTTTCTTCAGGATCAAATGATCCTTGTCCCAAATGATATACAATGTGCTCATATCCTGCATCATTCAAAAAATCAGTTACAATAGTTGGATTAATGGCATAAGTTTGGCTGGAACCAAATAGGAAAATTTTTTTTTCTGGTAATACTTGTGAATAGAATTTTTCATGTTGGAGATATGTATAATCAGGGAAAGTCAGTATGATAGACAAGAATAATGTTATAGATAATACAAACGATATTGATACGAAAGATAATGTTTTTCTTAAAGTATACATTTTTGCCTCAGGTAACAAAATCAAATTTTTAGCTTTAATAAAGATTGTAATGCAATTCTATGTGATTTATGAGAGAAATTTAAAAAAAAAGAATAAATTATTGTAGTTCAATTGCGTAAAATAGTAACAACCTTAAGCAAATAATTAATTAAAATCATATTGAGATTAATCAAAAGTTTGAAAGATATATCACTAATAGGAATAGGTGATGTTACTGCAAGTGCTATTTCAGCTATTTTTTGGTTTTATCTAGCAACATTAGTTTTACCTGAAGAATATGGAGAAATACATTATTTTATTGGGATTGCCACAATAGCATCAACGTTGTCACTTGTAGGACAACAAAATACACTTACAGTTTATATTTCAAAGAATAAATCGATTTTTTCAACATTATTTTTTATTTCTTTAATATGCTCAATTCTTTCATTTATCATACTATATGTTTTTTTCAATAGATTTGATATTGGATTATTAGCAATTGGGTTTGTTATTTTTGCACATGGAATTGCTAGTAATTTAGGTTCTCAAAATTTTAAAAAATATACAATATACTCAATTATTCAAAAAAGTTTAATGTTAATTTTTTCACTTAGTATTTTTTACTTTTTCGGAATTGAGTGGATATTATTAGGAATTGCTTTTTCTTATTTCATATATTCAAAAATTTTTATTAGTGGATTAAAAATGAATAAATTTCAGTTTTCAGAAATTAAAGTTAATAAAAAATTTATTTTTTCTAATTATTTTTTGATGTTGACTAATATAATTACGACTCAAGTTGATAAATTACTTATAGTTCCTATTTTGGGACTAGCTGTTCTGGGTAATTATTCACTAGCAATTCAAATATTAACAATTATGAGTATTTTACCCAGTGTAATTTTCAAATATGTTTTGCCAAGAGCATCAAGAAACATAATAGATGTAAAATTACGACAAAATGTTATAATTTTTTCATTTGTACTTGCAGGTATAGGAGTTCTTGTTTTACCGACAATTCTTCCGATATTTTTTGATAAATTTACTGAAGTAGCAGTAATCATACAAATAATGAGCCTTTCAATTATTCCTTTAACAATAAATTCATTTTATTATTCAAAATTTTTATCTTTAGAAAATGCTAAAATTCCATTATATGGTGGCATAGTTTCAAGCATAGTCCTAATAGCGGGAATGTTGATTTTAGGAAGCGTTTACGGTACAATTGGAATTGCCGTAACACATGTTTTAACATATTCCAGTTTATGTTTAGTTAGCTACATCATGAACAAGAAACTGTAAATATTTTGAAATTTAGGATTCAATTGTAGTTGATTTCTGATTTATGTTTTCGAGAAATCTAGATAGATCTTCAGGAGTTCCAAGGCCTCTCATTTCTGCAATTGGATAATGAAGGATTTTTTTCTTAGATTGAATCATTTCATTATAAGTTGGAGCAATGTAAAATTCATTGTTAGTACGAATATTTTTTCTAATCATTTGTTCAGCAGCTTCAACGAAATCTCTTCCTCTTTTAAAATAATAAATTCCAACAGTAGCAATGTTACTAATTGGTTTTTTTTCAGCAATCAATGTAACTTCACCATCATCGTTAACTTTTGCAAAACTCCATTTTGGATGTGTTGCAATAAATGTTACAATTCCTCCATCTGCATCATTATTTCTTAGGAACGATAGAAAATGTTGATTATTCCAGTTTATCCATTGATCACTATTTGCAATGATTAATTCTTCATCATTGTTAATTAGTTCTTTTGCCAATAATGCAGTACAAGCTGCACCTTCAGTAATTTCATTAACTTGTATCACATTACATTTTGGAGAAATTAATGCTAAGAGATCTTTCAATGCATATTTTTCATAGTGTTCTTTTTGGCAGATAAAAATATGTTCGTCAGAAAAATTAAGATTTTCAATGATTACTTGTATCATAGTTTTTCCATTAATATCAATAAGAGGTTTTGGAAAGCTATATCCAGCAGACTCAAATCTTTTACCTCGCCCTGCCATAGGAATTAAAATTTTCACTAATTAATTTAATTTTTTAAGATATAAAACTACTTTTATCCTAAGTTACTCTAGGCATACTTTGCTTAGAGTAGTAAATTAATTTATTCTATTAGATAATAACAAAATTACTTGGAAATTATTAAACATAGAGTGAATAAATTGAAAGATATTGAATCACATCTAGGGATTGAAATTGATATTCGTGATTATAAAAATGAATTAGTTCTTGCACATGATCATCCAGATGATCAATGTGTTAAATTAGATAATTTTCTAAAGAATATTTCGAAGGAACAACTTATTGCTATTAATGTAAAAAGTTCAGAGATTGAATTAGATTTAAAAAGAATTTTAGATGATTTACAAATATCAAATTATTTTACTTTTGATTGGGCTATTCCGTCACTTAGGAAAGCATTAAGCAATGATATTACATGTGCATTTCGATTAAGTGAGTATGAAAAAGATATAATTTCAGATTGCACATGGACTTGGATTGATTGTTTTGAGGGAATTTGGTATGATGCAAATTTTTTGGATTCATTAAAGAAATCAGGATTAAAGTTAGCCATAGTTTCTCCAGAACTTCACAATAGAGAATCTGACATAAGTAAAGTTAAAGACATTATCAACAGTACTAAAATCGATGCAATCTGTACTGATCATCCAGAATTATGGTAAAAATGATTAAAGCCATTCTTTATGATCTAGATGGAGTATTAGTGGATGCTACAGAATGGCATTATGAATCACTAAATAATGCATTAAGCGAAATTGCAGGTTTTATTATAAAAAGAGATGAACACATTAGTACATTTAATGGGATTCCTACTATGAAAAAATTAGAAATTTTACAAAAACAGGGAAGATTGGATGGTTCATTATTTGAAGACATATGGGTAAAAAAACAAGAAAAAACTTTTGAAGTAATTGAAAAAAATGGGTCAGTTGATTCAAATAAGATAAGATTGCATGAACAAACGAAGAATCTAAAGAAAGCCTGTGTTACCAATAGTATAAAAAAAAGTGCATTACTAATGCTAAAAAAAACAGGACAATTACAGTACATGGATTTTGTAATTTCGAATGAAGATGTTAAAAATCCAAAACCTTCTCCAGAAGGTTACAATCTTGCAATCAAAAAATTCAATTTAAAACCAGAAGAGTGTATTATAGTAGAGGATGCACCAAAAGGTTTAGAGGCAGCTAGACAAACAGGAGCAAATGTTTACGAAGTTAGTGGATATAATGAAGTTACATTAGAAAATATTCTGACAAAGATAAATTACTTTAACAATAAATAATTTTTTTATTTCTAATATTTTACTATAGATGTAGTGATTTAGCTATATACAAAGTAGAGAACTTTTTATTTCAATGAATACTAAAAAAGATAAAATATGTCTGATTATAGATACGGGATATTATTACAAGGAAGAGTAAGTGAATGGTTAAAAGATATAATTTCAGAGTATAAAGTGAATTTTCCCTATGCACATATTGTATTATCCACATGGAATACAGAAAATGTTGATGATATAGACTGTGAAATTATTCAAAGTGAATTACCAACACAAACACAACCACATAAAAATACTACAAATCATCAGATTATTGGAATTAATGCAGGTCTCAAAAAAATTAATTCTGAGATTGTTTTAAGATGTAGAACTGATCAATTTATTCATAATAAAAAAATATTTGAATTATATGAAGATTATTGTTCACCAGAAAAAATCATGGTACCAGATGTAGGCACCATTATAGATGATGATTATAGATTATCAGATTTTTGTCAAATAGCAAAAAAAGAAGTTTTAGAAAAATTTTGGAACAACATACCATTATACGATGGAAAACATGCGGTATCTCCCGAGATATATCTAGCAAAAAATTATGTGGTAAATGTAATGAATGATTATAACCCATGGAAGCAAGTTATAAAAAAATATTTTCATATTATGAAATATCATTCAGATTTTCAAATTGAATTTGAAAAATTAGATCTTCATGAAAAATATTCTAGATATTACGATCAAATAAAACATGTAGAACAAATTAAAAAAAACGATAGAGAATTTATTATCAGATCACACTTTTTCCAATCACAAAAATCAAGGATAGAGTTTTCACAGAAATATAGCAATGGGAAAGTATTATTTTCCTCATATGGAGTAAATATGCAATATGTGTGTTCAAAGCAGCTTTTAGATTCAGGATGTAATGAAATATGGCACAGAAATAATTTTGAAGATGATTTATGTTTAAGAAAAATTAATTCAAAAGATAATATCGAATATGAATCAAAAATGAATATTAATGATGTAAATGAAAATAATTTTGATTCTATCTTATCATTTGAAGAAATACAATTTCATAAAGATCCAAATTCATTAATAAGAAAATATGAAAAGATGTTAAAATCAAATGGTGTCTTGATTTTATCAACAAACAACAAAATTCCAAACAAGACCATTAAAAAAAATGATATAGAAAATACTGGATTATCAAAAATGGAATTAATCAAAATAATTGAATCAGTTTTTCCAGTCTTAGAAAAATTTTCTCAAGGAGATATATCCAAAATGGAATTAGTAGATAGTTCTTTTGAGAGAGGATTTTATAACCTAAAAAAAATGGGAAAAAAAGTTTTTGATAAATTAGATAGAAAGACAGTATTCTATAAGTCATATTTACAATCCAGTGCATTAAAATCACGTGAGAAAAAATATGAGAAAATGCGAATTGACTTCAAGCCAATTCCTTTAGAAAATGAGCATAATCCACTATATTTTTTGATGATATGCAAAAAAATATCATAAGATAATTTCTAATACAATTTTACGTAACAAACAATACTTAATTTTATTATCTATTGCAATTAAGACAGATAATGATTGGTTGTATAATTCAGGCACGTATGGGATCATCCAGATTACCTGGAAAAGTAATGATGGAATTGGATAGAGGCAAATCAGTTTTAGATTATGTAATGGATCAATTATCATTTTCTAGATTAATAGATAAGAAAATTATTGCAACAACTGATTTGGAGCAGGATGATGTTATTGAACAGACAGCAGATAGATTGAATTATGAATGTTTTAGAGGTAGTGCTGAGAATGTTTTAGATCGATATTATCAATGTTCTAAGAAATATCATATAAATAATATTTTAAGAATAACTTCAGATTGTCCTATTATTGATCCACAAATTGTAGATAAAGTAATCGAGATGTATTTGACAGGAAAATACGATTATGTTTCAAATACACTTGTTAAAACTTTTCCTGCAGGAACAGATGTAGAAATTTTTTCATTTGAACTATTAGAAAAAGCATGGAAAAATGGAACATTGTCGTCTGAAAAAGAACATGTAACTCCACATATCAGAAATAGAAAAATAGATTGTAGACTAGGTAATTTAGAGAATACAAATGATGAAAGTCATTTTCGTTGGACATTAGATAGAAGTGAAGATTTGGAGTTGATAAAACAAATAATAAAAAATATCGATAAGAAGCCAATTTTACTGAAACATATATTGAATTTATTATCCAAAAAACCAGAATTGGTTAAAATTAATGCGCATATACATCCTAATGAGGGTATGTTAAAATCACTCAAAAGAGATGATGAGGAAAAAAATCAATATGAAAAAACAAATTAAATTATTTGATCCAAAAATTGGAATTGAAGAAAAAAGATCAATTAGAGAAATATTAGATAGTCATTTTTGGGCTTCAGGGGCAGGTACAAATTCAGTTTATAAATTTGAACAGGAATTTAAGAAATATGTTAATTCAGATGAATGTGTAGCAGTAAATAGTGGAACAGCTGCATTAAATTTATCATTATCTCTAAGTAATATCAAGAATAAAGAAGTTTTAGTTCCATCATTAACATTTGTTTCAACAATTAATGCAATAAAATTAAATCAAGGGAAACCGGTTTTTTGTGAAATTGATCCTAAAACAGGTTGTATTTCTGTAGATGATATAAAAAAGAAAGTTTCAATGAAAACGGCAGCAATTTTACCTGTACATTTTGGTGGTTTACCTTGCGATTTGAAGAGCATCAATAGTATCTGTAAGAATAATAAACTACATTTGATTGAAGATGCAGCACATGCAACAGGAGCATCACTAGATGATAAGATGATTGGTAGTAACGGAGAATTTGTATGTTTTAGCTTTCATCCAGTAAAAAATCTTGCAATGCCTACAGGTGGACTAATTTCTATAAATAATAGAAAATTTGAACAGTTGAAAAGAAAATTAGAGGCTAGAAGATGGTGTGGAATTACAAATAGGAAAGGATTATTCTATGATGTTAAAGAAATAGGTGATAATTACTATATGAATGAATTTTCAGCTGCAATAGGTTTGAACCAATTAAAAAAAATAGATAAAATGAATGAAAGGAGGAAAAAAATTGCTAAAAAATATAAGAGTAAAATAAATCTTGAAACAAAAATGCCATTTGAGAATAATTGTTCATACCATTTGTATTGGATTCTAGTAAAAAATCGTTCTAAATTTATTAAAAAAATGATAAATGAGAAAATTGAGGTTGGGATTCACTACAAACCAGCTCATCAAATGAGTTTATACAAGAATCAAACAAAATTACCGATTACAGAAGAAATAGGGAGAAAGATTGTATCATTACCAATTCATCCAAATTTAAGTAACGATGATGTGGATAGAATAATTTCATCGGTTAATAAATTTGCAAATTAATTTACAATTTCATTTTTTCAATAGTTCTAATTTGATTCACTAACATTGTTAATTCATCAGTATCAATAGATGAAGGTGCATCTGGTCCTTTAGAATTTTTTAGTTTTACATGTTTTTCGATATAAATTTTTTTAGAATTCATTTGTTTTTTTAATATTGAAAATATTAAAGGCGCAGTAATACCTAACGTATGATCTGAGAATCCATTAAATTTTTTTGCTTCACTCCAATTAATTTTTTCAAAATTAGTAGGATATTCAGATATACAGTAACAGAAAGTAATTTTGTTATGCGTTAAGATTTTTTTAATCTTTTTTTTATTACCACCCATTCCCATACTGATTATTACCGGTTTTTTTGTTTTAGCAATTTGCTCAAAGGTTTCATTTGTAAGAGGATCTGAAAAAAGACAAGTTCTTGATGCAACTTTAAATTTTTTTACTCCCAACGATTTCAAAAAATTTACTGCTTCTGGAAAAAAAGCACTGCAAAAGAACTCAATTCCAATATCATCAGAAAACTTTTTGAGTTTTTTTACATGATCGAAACTTAATTCTGATTTTTTAATAATTTTCCAATCAGGATGTGATTCTTGATAAAGATCATTAGCACGCCACATTTGAAATTTTACTGCGTTTGCACCAGCTTTTTTAGATTCTAAAATGAGTTTTTTTGCGGTCTGTAAACTTCCTTCCCAATTAGAAGCGATTTCAGATATAATGAATGCTTTCATAATACAAAATTTTGAATATTTAACAATATAAATAATTATTATTTAAAGATAAGAATTAATTAAAGAAGGTTTTTCTTAGAGTTTCTAATTAAAAAAATTATGGCTTTATTTCATGAAAAATTATCAGAGGCTAAAAAAAATGGTAATAATTTTATTTTAATTAATTTTAAATCGAAAAAAGTTATTTTAAAAGTAGTAGAAGATAACGATGATACAGTTAATCTTCTCTATTCATTAAGAGAGAGATTTAGAGATATGTTTGCAACAGATTTTGTTATGACTAAAGAAAAAACTCGAAAATGGATTAATGAATTAGTGTTAGACAATCCAAGTAGAATATTATTTACTATTTCAATAGAAAATAAAATGATAGGATGTATAGGTCATGGGGGATTCAATGAAAACGAAAATTCATCACAGTTAGATAATATGATGAAGGATCCATCATGTAAAATTTCTGGCATAATGACTACAGTAGAGAAAGTCTACCTTAGATGGATGTTTGAATTTTTCAAATTATCAAAGATTACTGGATATCTATTTTCAGATAATGAAAAAATGATGAGTGTTCATTATGAATGTGGTTGGAAATTATTAGACACAGTTGCAATTAAGAAAAAAATTAAGAATGAAAACTCAGTTTGGGAAATTTCAAAAGAAGAAGATAATGATAACGTAGAAAGATATTTCAATATTATTGAGTTAAAAAAAGAGGATTTGTTGAGAAATTTTGGAAAAATTGATTATGAGATTAATATGTGAAAAACCATGAAATTAAAAAATAAAATTGTATTGATAACAGGAGGCAGTAGAGGAATAGGTAAGTCAATTGCAAAATTATTTGCAAATGAAGGTGCAAAAGTGGTTATTACATCAAAAAATCGTAAGAAACTAAAAGATACTTCAACTGAATTAAAAGAAATTTCATTTTACCCAGGAGACATCACAGTCACAAGTGATGTCAAAAAAGTAGTAAATTTCACTATTAAAAAATTTGGTCGAATCGATATTCTTGTAAACAATGCAGGAATATTACCTAAAATGAAATCAATAGAATATATGACAGACAGAGAATGGAATAATACTATCAATGTTAATCTTACAGGCCATTTTAGATTTACTAGAGAAGTAATTCCACATATGAAAAAAAATGGTGGTTCAATAATTAATATTTCATCAGATGCAGGATTGAAAGCATTTGAGAATTTTTTTGCTGATGCATATGTTTCGTCAAAAGCTTCAATTATTTTATTAACAAAGTCATGGGCATTACAATATGCCAAAGATAAGATTCGTGTGAATTGTATTTGTTCTGCAGTAGTAGATACAGATATGACAAAAGAACTTTGGTTGAAAACGAAACAAAGAAGAAAAAATGCTGAAGATGAACATCCATTAGGTAGAATTGGAAAGACACAGGATGTTGCAAATGCTGCATTATATTTTGCTTCAGATGATTCGTCTTGGACAACAGGTGCAATATTACCAGTTGATGGCGGAGTATCAGTAAAATGAAATTATTATTTCTCTAAAATTTTTCCACTAGAGAGAGAAATTTTACCTTTTTCATCTTGATCATCTCTAGTAATTTCAATTAAAGAAGGACCTTCGAGAGTATCAATTAGATCATCTATAAGATAATTTTTTGAATTATCAGGATCTTTTTCAATTAAATAACGTAATGAAATACGTGATTTAATATTTTCAGGAGTTGGTCTTGTACCATGTAATGTGAAAGCAGTCCAAAAGTTTACAGAACCTTTTTGACCAATTACAGTTTTTAATTTAAAATTTTCTTCACGGCCTCGTTTATTGTTATAACTTAGAGTTTCATTATCATTTACAGTAATTTTATGTGGAAATGTATCAGCACCAAAGATGTGACTTCTTGGTGCTAAAACTAAAGGAGACATATTTTCATCAACTTCATCCAGATAAACATACAATGTAACAAAATTTGCAGTTTTATTATTATAATCTATCAAGTCTTGGTGAAAATCAACTCCAATGAAATATGTCATATCAGAATATTCTGGTCTAATGTAAGGACCAAGGTTTGTCAATGCAACACCTTTTGTTTCTTCTATTATCCAATTTGGGACCCATTGTAAAGGTACGCTAACAATAAATTTTTTTAAGAGTATATTATAATTTGGACCAAGAACTTTTTCCATTGCTTTTTGTATCATAGGATTTTTTTCAATAAAATCAAGATCAAGATTTTCAGCTAGATTGTTTTTCCCTTTCTTAGGATTTTTGTTACGAAATTCTGGATTTTTTAAGAATTCCTCCTTTGTTAGGAAAAGTTTTGAAGAAAAATCACGCGTGGCTTTAACTTTTGATAATAGTTCATCACACGCATCTTTACTAACAACTGGACCAAGTTCATAAAAACCATCATTAACAAATTGATTTATCGTACTCATTAAAGGAAGTAATTTTTTTGGCTATAAAAAATATGCTTATGATTAAGAATATCAGGGTTTTTCAATCTCAACTAGATCTAAACCAAAACCCATTGTAATTCCAATCATCAATCCTTTTCCATTAAATGAATTATTATTCATAGCCTTATCAAAGACTGTAGGAATACTAACCCCTGTTAAATTTCCATGCTCTTTTAAAGTAGAATAGGACTCTTGAATTTGTAAATTATTTAATTTATACAAATTTTTGAATCCATCTAATATTTTTAGACTTCCTGTGTGAATCATAATTTTATTTTGTTCAGCCATAAATGATTGTGCCATATTTTCATCAAATTCATCAATATTATTTCCTAGTGATTTTGATAGTACTTTTTTAGAATAATCTAACGAACGTGTTAGTATATCACTTCCTGCAGTCAACTCATGTTCATACATATGACTCGTTTTATTTCCAACTAATCTAACGCATGCTTTCTTGTAATCTGTATTATTAAAATTAACAGCATGTGTAATTTTTCCAATTTTAACTGAATCATTATTAGAATTATCCATACTCATTACAAATGCTGCAACACCGTCACCGAAGAGAAATGAAAACATTGTAGAAACCCATTTTGAGATTTGTTCTTTTCGATCATACTGATTATTACTTATTTCATTTGGGTTGCTTACAGTTTGATCATCTTTAAGATGTGGCAAATACCAACCGGAGTTACAACCAGATATTACAAATAATATTTTATCGTTTTTGTTATGAATTAATTTTTTCCCTAATTCTAATAATTTTGGAAGAGTTGAACATGCCATTCCTTGTATATTAAAATGAGGGATAAATTTTGATAGTCCCATTTTAGTAAGTAAAATTGAAGATAATCCAGGACTGAGAAAATCGTTATCTTCGTATGCAGTTACTAAACATGTAACATCACTTTTTGATAGTCCAAGTTGGGATAAACATTTGTTTGCTACATTATTACAAAGCTCAGATATTGGTTCACCATCATCATCTGATTTAATTCGGTTTCCTGATGAAGTTATGTATTGATCAAAAGGTCTAATAAAGAATCTATTTTCAACACCCAATTGATGGATGTTTTCTTTAACTAAATCAGATAGCTTGTTTCCTAATGTGTCAATCATTTCTTGTGTGGAATATTTGTATTGAGGAGATTCACGAGTAAGACCAGATAAGTAGATATTGTTTTGATCCATAGAATTTTTATTATAATCTACCATAATTAGTTTTCACATAATTTATCATTCTATAGGTCTAGAGTTCAGATTATAATAAATTATTTATGTGTAATACAATATTTTTTGTTGCATTTCCTTGATTGCTCATATATTCATTAAGGAATTCGTTTTGTTTTAAAATTAATTCTTGGCGGAATTTATTCTCATTAATTATTTTATTTAATATTTCTTCAAATTCATCTTTTTCAACATTTAAACAACAACCATCACCATAGTCTCCATACCATTCACCGAATTTTAATCGTATTACAGGTTTTCCTAAAATAATTGCATCAAGTATAGCAGTAGAAATGCTTGTTCCTAATGATATTACAATATCAGAATTTATTAAAAGAGATTTCAAATTCTTTTTTTTCACAACAGAAATTGATTTATCAATATTTCTTGCAATTTTTTCTTCATTATGATCATTTTCATATGGATGTAGTTTAACAATTAATTTTTTTTCAAGATTTTTGGATGTATTAAAAATTTGAATTAATGAGTTTCTATATTTCTCTAATTCTTCAACGGTATACTCACGAATATCATCCCAAATTGGACCTTCAGTAAGAAGGAGTAAATGTTGTTTTGTGTTTTTAGTACTTGTATTTTGTAAGAAAAGATTATCATGAGTGAAACTTCCTAACGGGAAAATTTTTTTCATATCCATGCCAAATTTTTGTGCATGTTGATACATGAAATTACCCCAAACAATGAATTGATCAGAATCATTCATGATACTCTTAGTAAATTTATTTAGTTTGAATCCTCCATAACTATGTTTTAAGAATCCATGTTGTAAGAGGATTACAGGTATATTCAATTTTTTACATAAAGAGAGTACAATCTGTTCTGTATTGCCACTTTCAGATTGTATTAGAACATAATTAGGTTTTGTTTGTTCTAACATTTCATTGGCAAGTTCAATTTCAAGAAGTAAAGTTTCTAATCTTTTTTGAAATAATGTATAAAGATATGACTTGATAAATTTCCAAAGAGAGAAGTGATTAATTTCAAATATATTAAAGAAAATTTTATTATTTTCAAATATATCGTATATAGAATTTTGTGTATTTTTCAAAATCTGGGAAATAGTTTTCTCAATCGTATTATTCATTAAATTAGAGTATGTAGGGATTATACAATTACTTTTTTTTACAATGTTCAATGATTCAATATCCCATACTGTAGGACGACGTCTACAATAGGAAATTGTATCAATATTGCTAGTTTTAAATTCATCAAGAAGTTTCGGAATAGTTTTTGTATTAAATTCTATAAATAATACCCTCTTATTTTTAGTAATTTTATTTTCTTTAACAAATGGGCTAAAGATTTTTTCAGACATATTTTTTAATTTATTAAAATTCTTAGATGAAAGTTTTAGAGATAGAGAATTATTTTCAAATTTAAAATTATCATAATAGTATCCTATATTTTTTTCTGGATTGCCAATTTTTGTAAAATGAAGATCTAGACATTTAGCCATTTCATAAATAATAGGACTAGAAAAAATTTTTTGTTCATTAATGTTATTAGAGATTTTAATTATTTCAAAGAATTTTTTTAAGACAGGTATTAAAAACATCCAGAATTCAATATAAAACAGTGAACCCAAATTAACATTTTTGTATGCTAATGTATCAATCAAATCTTCATGCTTATACCAATTTGAAAAATCATATGTTTTATTTTGAATTAAATCAAATTCATCTTTCCGAATAAATGATTCACTTTTTACATGTTCTATTTTATGAGTGGCTAACATCAAGTGAGATTCATTATCAAATGTAATGAAATCACTAGTTTTTTCTAGTTCTTTAATTTCATTATAAGAAATTGTAGAATCTATCAACACTAGATTATTTTTCATTTTTAATACGAACTTAATTTTTTGATATCTTACTTAGAAAGATATCTATTGATTCTTTTGTAGTAACTTTAATTCTTTTATTAGATCATTTGTTTGGGATTGAGTTAGACCGTGAATTGAACATCCATCTTCAATGTTTTCACCAATTGATGCCTCACATCCAGCACAATAAAGACCAAATTTTTCAAGAACTTGTATAGTTTTTTGATCGCCACTTTCTATGATATCTGCAATAGCAGTTTTTTTATTAAATGAAAATTTTTCTATATTTTTTTGTTCAGATGAATAATTTTTTCTTGCTTGCCAAGGTGCGTGAAATAATTGCCATAGTGCAATATTATATACATCTGGATCACGATTATATTCTGCCCAATATCCTGCTTGAACACCATCCCAAGAAAAATCATTTTTGATAATTTCTTGAACAATTCCACCTGGACACCACATACTCATATGAAATTTTTTATCATCATTAGTTTCTGAGCATACAACATGTCCATTGTTAAATTCAATAATGGAATCAATTTTTTTCTGATCATTTTCTGCAATAAAACGTAACGAATAATTTCCTATACTTTTTGTTAATGATGAATCATTAAATCCTTCAAAATAATTTTTTATATCATAGAATTTAAGATCAAATATTTTTGGGATATAACATTCATTCTCAGAATATCTTTTTGGATCATTTAGGTATGAATAGATATAACTTGAATTGAAAAATTTATCTCTTTCATTTTGTAAATCAAAGTGACCACTTTGTCCGTCCCAGCTTTCACCAGGATAGATATCAATTACTTGAACAGATGAATCATCTTTAAAGAGTTCAACAACATCTGCAGGGGTGTTTTTTGGTTGCATTTTTACAAATTTTTGATGCTCAGATAAATATAGATTATTAAAATTTGCAAATGGTAGAATGAATTTAGGATTCATGATTTCTTTAATTTGTTTAATCATTCTCAACATACCTTCATTACGTGAAGTCATGATTTCTAATTTTGAATTTTGTTCTAAATGATTCCAGGTTGCAGGAAATCCGCTTCCAGGAGAAAATTGTATGCATAACATATCAACTGAATCAATTGCGCTTTTTATAGCCCAATTGAAACCTGCATCATTAACATTTAAAATTGAAAAACTACCTAATTGAATATAAAAAATATTATCAGACCAAACACTTCCTGAATTAAATGAGGTAATTTGTATTTCCTCATTAATTTCAAATGGTTTTTCAGAATGTAATGAGTAGATATTTTCAAATCCAAGTTTACTTAATCGATTTGATAATCTTTTGTTATCAATATCAGGTACGTATACAGGAATTTTTTTATCAAATTTTGATAGTGTTAATTCATGAAGATGATCAGTATGTTCATGTGAGATTAAAATTGCATCAATTTTTGGTAGGTCTTTTACTTTCATATTGGATGGTGGATATGTAATCCAAGAACCATGAGCAGCAGGACCTTCAATCCATGGATCGCAAAGAATATTGAAAGATTTCCATTCAATCAGTAATGCTGCATTACCTACTACAGTAACTTTTGGCATAACTTTTGTTCCAGATAATTTTATAATTTTATTATTAATTTTTTCTGGAAGATCTACAAAAAGAAGATCATCAGTTTGTTCAACAGAATATTTTGTTAAACATTCTTGTGGGGCATTGATTGATCTTCCTGTTTTAGGTTCAAAAGTCCAATCATGACTTGGACATCTCCAAACTGTTTCACCGAATTCACTTACCACATTATGTTGATGCGGACAGATTGCACTGTAAAGCATGGGTTCATCATTATTAGAATGTAAGATAAATGGATCACCTCTGATCTCAATTGAGATAGGTGTTTTATCTAAGAGTGATTTTGGCCCGATACTAATTCTCATTTAGATTCACCTTTTTTTTAAAATCCATATAAAATTTCTTATGAAATATATGTAATAAAGAGTCGTGATGAATGCCGTTAATAATTACACTAGAAGTAATTTTATTTTCAAAGATAAATCCAATCTCTTCTAAGATCATTATTAGATTTTTTCTAATGTCATATGCTTCAGTTTTTATTTTTTCAATGGATAGTTCACAAAACGCTATTTGAAAGATTAATTTTAAGAAAATTTTAAAATCATTTTTAAAAATTGTATGATCAAGTGATCTTTTTGTTTTATTTAAAAATGATAATTCTGCTTCATTTTTTATCCAATCAATATGTACTAATCCTCCATAACCAATGCATTCATTATTTAATAAAAAACTAAAAAGAATTTGTTTAGGCTGTTTTTCACTGAATGATTTTTTGATTATAGTTTCATAGTAAGAAAGCTGGTCAGAATCACTTAGAGGTTTAATTTGCCTTAGAATTTCTAATTGCTCATTTCGCCAGTTTTTAATTTTTAGTAAATCATCAAAACGAATAGGAACAATCTTGTAATTTTTAAATGAATAGGAATCTTTTTTCAGAAAAGAGTATTTTTTCAAGGGCTTATCAAGAATATGTTGATTATTCATTTAATATTATCTTATGATTTTTCAGTGAAGGTGTTATAATAAACCAGAATTTTGTACTAATGATTTTAATTCAGATATTGACAATTTTTCAGCTACATCAGAAGAATATTTTTTCATATCAGAAATTTTTTGAATTTTTGGATAAACTTGTTCTATCTTTTCACGATTATATTGAGGATCAAGAATCATATACATATTTTCATATTCAAATGCATTAAATATTTCATCTTCGTTAATTAGAATTTCATGGAGTTTTTCTCCAGGTCTAATTCCTATCGATTCATTTCCAGTATCAATTAATAATTCATTAAGAACATTTTTTACATCCGATAAGGTATAAGATTTTAATTTAGGAATGAATATTTCTGATCCCTTCGAGTAGGACGTAGCTTTTAAAATAAAATCTAATGCACTACTCATAGTTATATTAAATCTGGTCATTGTGGAATCAGTCATTGTAATTTTTTGATTATTTTTTATTTGTTGAATGAATTTTGGGAATACAGAACCACTACTTCCAAAAACGTTGCCATAACGAACTGCAGAAAATGTCGTACGGTGTTTTTTAGGATTAGAATAACGTTGAGCAGTAACAAAGAGTTTTTCCATTAATAGTTTTGTTGCCCCGTAAGTATTTAATGGTGAAACAGCTTTATCAGTACCAATGCATATTGCTTTCTCAACATTATTCTGTAAACATGCATCTATAACATTTTGTGAACCATGCACATTTGTTTTTATTGCTTCAAACGGATTATATTCAATTTTTGGAACATGTTTTAAAGCAGCAGCATGGAACACAAAATCAACATCTTCTGTAGCCATAGTCAATCTAGAAAGATCTCTAATATCACCAACAAGGAATCTTAAATGTTGATCATTAAATTGAGATTCCATTTCAATTTGTTTGAGTTCATTTCTGCTAAAAATTCTAATTTGTTTAACCTTCAGATCAAGTAATTTTTTTGTTAATGCATAGCCCAATGATCCAGTTCCACCAGTGATAAGAACAGTTTTTCCTTCAAACATGACAAATCGAGAAATTCTATTCTAAAAAACCTTCTTCATCTTTTATTCTATCTTAATGTGTTATTTTTGAAAATATTTAATTTTAGATATAACAAAATCCTGCTCTTTTTTCGAGATATCAGGATATAATGGTAAAGACAATATTTCAGCATAGACTCCAGAAGAATTCTTTAATGAAGAAAATGATTTTGCCTGCTTTTGGTATAAGCTGAAATTATGAAGAGGTTTGTAATGAACAGATGTTCGTATTCCCTGTTCAAGTAATTTTTTAAAAAGATGATTTCTATTTAATCCGTATGAATTTTTTATTTTAATTACATACAAATGCCATGAATGCTTTTCAGAGATAGGTACATTCAAAGGAGTTTCAACTCCCTTTATTGATTTAAGATTATTTGTGTAATAGTTTGCGGCATTATTTCGTTTTTTATTCCATTCATGAAGTTTTTTGATTTGACTCAGACCCATGGCAGAACGTATTTCATCTAATCTGAAGTTGTATCCATGTTGTTTTATGTCGTAATCCCAAGGTAATCCAGAACTAAATCTTTGAGTATAAGTTTTTGATATACCATGGTTTCTACAACTAATAAGATATTTTGCAATTTTTTTGGAATTACAGATTATCATACCACCTTCAATTGTAGTCATATTTTTTGTAGGGTAAAAGCTAAAACATCCAGAAATACCAAAATTTCCAACATGTTTTCGATTATATTTTGTACCAATTGCATGTGCACAATCTTCAACAATCACAAGATCATTTTTTCTAGCTATATCAACAATTTTTTTCATATCACAAGATTTACCTGCAAAATGAACTGGGATTATGGCTTTTGTTTTTGGAGTGATATTTGATTTTATTGAATCTACTGATATGTTAATATCATTTTTTTCTATATCCGCAAGTACAGGAGTTGCACCTGTTGCCATAACTGCATTTGCAGTTGCGACAAATGTTATATCAGGAACAATAACTTCATCACCTTCACTAATTCCAGATGCAAGTAGACTCAATTGTAATGCTGCTGTGGCGTTGGATACACCAATAGCAAATTTTGAACCAGTAAATTTTGCAAATTTAGTTTCAAATTTTTTTAATAATGGACCGTCAGTCAATAAGCGTGAATTTAGTGCATTTGTAATAGATTTTTTATCATCTGGAGTGATCATAGGTACAACGAATGGCACATTAATTGATGAATCACCAAAAACATCAGATTTTTTATTATTTTTCATTTGTTCTCAAACAACTCATTTTTTTTTACTTGTATAGTTTTCTCATAAACTGCAAGCATTTCATTAGACATACTAGATATATTTGCGTCATTTTGAACCATGTCAAAGCCTGCTTTTGCTAATTTTTCACATTTTGAAGGATTTTGTAATAAATCAATTATTGAATTACCAAGTGATCTTGGATCAGAAGGTGGAACAAGTAGACAATTTTCATCATGTGTAATTGTGTGAGGGATACCATGAGCAGTTGTACTAATTACAGTTTTTTTACATGCAAAAACTTCCAGAGGGGTCAATGGGGATAATTCCCATCTAGATGGTAATACTGAGAATTTACATTGAGTGTATGCAGAAATAACATATTCACGAGGAGGTTTTTTTATAACCTGAATTATTTCAGATAGATCTAATTCTTTAATTTTTTTTTCCATTTTGGATTCATACCCAAAATCTGCACCCATGATAACAATTTTTACATTATGCATATTTGGATTAGATCTTATTTGATGAATTGCATCGATTAATGTATCGACACCTTTGACTTCATGAAATCTTCCCAGAAATAAAATGAATTCATTCTTTATTCCATATTTTTCTTTAAAATTTACGGTAGGAGAAGATAATTCATTTATGTCAATTCCATTTTTAACAATTTTTATTTTAGATTCATTACAAAAATTTTTAAAAATTTCTTTTTCATAATTATTTGCAGCAATTACAAGAGTGGCTTGATTTACAATGAAATTTATTATAGGATTTTGTAATTTTATCAAAATTTTTTTAAATATTGATGCATTGTTTAGATCTGGATGTGTAGTTAATCCACCCTGATCAGAGATTACTAGAGGTATTTTTTTGATTTTAGATATGATACTAGCGGCAAAAGCTTGGAAACCTCGTATTCCTACAGCATGTATAATGTCAAAATCATCTTTTAGCATTTGCTTAAAAATTCCTGGATTAACAAAAAACAGAAAAGTGGATAGCCATACATGGGAACGTTTAATGGTAAATTTTCCTATTTTTTCTTCGCGCGGTAAATTCCTATTGAAAGTATTTGTATTATTTCCAAAATCAAGATCAGACGTATAAATTATAATAGAATGACCATCATTAGACAATTTTTTTGCAATATGAACACAAAGAAACATTATCCCTCCAAATTGGGTTGCAGGAAGGGATGCAGGACATGTAAGTGCTATCTTCATATTTTTACACATTTTGTTTGTCCACTCTAGATAAAATACTTGATACTGATTCATTATTGAGTATTATATGCATTAGAAAACATGAACGAATATATGAAAATTTTAGGAACGTGGTCAAATGGGTAAATTTTTTGTCAATTTTGAGATTTTGTTAAAATCAATTTTGAAACCTAAACAAATGAGAGATCTTATTGAGGAAAGAGAACAAGCGAAAGATGATGAAAATAGACGAGTGCATTCATACAAATATAATTTCGAGTCTATAGATGAATTTCTTTTGGAGAAATTTTCAGATGAAAAGATAGAACAATATAATGAAGAGATTATACAATTAGATGAACATGTTTATTCATTTTTCAAAGAATTAGAGAACAAAAAATATCCATCTCCCGAGAAACCATATCCTCTTGATTATTCAATAAATTCAGATTCAAGACGATTTTTGTACATTTTATGTCGAATTTTAAAACCAAAAAATATTATTGAAACTGGGGTAGCGTATGGATTGAGTAGTGTGTATATTTTAAAAGCATTAGAAAAGAATCAAGTGGGAACACTTCATTCTATAGATTCAGTTTTTAGACCATGGCAAAGTAAAGAGATGATTGGCGCAATTATTCCAGATGAACTAAAGAGTCGATGGAATTTTATTTTTGGAAAATCAAGTGAAAAACTAGAACTAATTTTTAATAAAATTGAAAATGCGGATATTTTCATTCATGACAGTTTACATACATACAAAAATATGATTTTTGAGTTTGAGTCTGCAGAAAAAAATCTCAAAAAAAGTGGAATAATACTTTCAGATGATGTTTTAGACAATGATGCATTTTATGATTTTACAAATAAAAAAGAATTAGAAAATTATTTAATTAAAGTTAAAAATGATTCAGGATTAGGCGTAGCAATTAATCATTAGTTCTAATCGCATACAAGAAACCAATATCATTAAATAATTTTTTAGATTTTAGGCTAAAATTTTGTTTGATCAATAATTTTTTTAGATTTTCTAATAACTCAGGACGGGAATCAGCCATATGATATTCGATTACCATTTTTTCAATTTTATCAAAATAGGATAATGGTAAATTTTCTAAAATTTCATATTCAGTTCCTTCACAATCAAGTTTGAGAAAATTACAAGTTTCAATATTATTATTATCAAATATTTGTTGTAGAGAAATTGAATCTACAGTTACTGTTTTAGATGATTCTGAAAACATGCTATGTCCAGCTTCGTCATCATTTAGATACAATTTCACATTAGAATTAGAATTAGATACAGCAAAATTAAATGGTTTGATTTGTTTTAGATTATTTGATTGTATATTATCTACTAACAAATGATAATTTTCATTAACAGGTTCAAATGAGTAAATTAGACCATTTTTACAAAATTGAGATGCATATAATGAAAACAATCCGATATGTCCACCAACATCAATTATTACATCAGTATCTTTAATTTCAAAATTTTTTGATTTGTACTCTTCAATTAACCATACATGTGTTAAAGCCATTAGATCTGTCGAGTATTTTCTAATTTTGATCTTTAACCCAGTTTTTGTTTCAAATATTGGGAATTTATCACTAATTAATTTGTAATATACTTTAGGAAAGATATACCAATTTTTGAAAATTTTTCTTGAATAGAGAAAAATTTGTAAATTTTCGAAAAAATTAGACATTATGATTAGTTATGATTTGGTCTGAAATATATTTTCGTAGTAATGTGTAAATGAACTTTTAACATACTGAATTTGAATTAGTTTATTGAGGTTATTAATAACAGGTGGTTTAGGGTTTATTGGGAGTCATTTAGTAGATTCACTTTCAAAAAAAAATCATGATATAATAATCCTAACAAAAACTCTTTCAAAAAAATCTAATGTCTCTACATTAAATAAAAAAAGTAGTATAAAAAAAATCGATATAACTAATTTCAAAAAAGTTGGAAAAATAATAGGTGATTTTAAACCAAATATCATAATACATTTAGCAGGAAATACATCACACTCAAAATCATTTGAAAAGCCTCTTGAAGATGTTGATTCAAACATAAAAACTACATTATTCATGTTGGAAAAAATTAAAGAACTGAAAATTCCATGTAGATTTATTCTTGGGAGTACATTTATTGTAATAGGAAGACCAAGAAAGCTTCCTGTTAATGAAGATACAATATGTAATCCAACTACCATATACGGCACAAACAAATTGGCAAGTGAACATCTTTGTAAGATTTATCATGATCTTTATGGAATAAACACTAATGTTTTTCGGATAACAAATTCCTATGGTCCAAGAGAACAAATTATACCAAATAAAAATGCAGTAAATTTTTTAATTCATAAAGCATTCAAAAAAGAAAAAATAAGTATTTACAATAAAGGAGAATTCTTTAGAGATTTAATTTATGTTGATGATGTTATTGGTGGAATTAATACAATCATCAAAAAAGGTAAATCTGGTGAGCTCTATTGGATATCATCAGGGAATAAAACCTGGTTTAAGAAATTTGGACGCATATTACAAAAATTTACTAGATGTGAAATAGATTTTCCACAAACTCCAAATTATACTAAAAAAGTTGATGTCGGAAATTTTGTTGTGAATAATTCAAAATTAAAAAAATTAGGATGGAAACCAAAAGTTACAATTGATGAAGGAATTAAAAAAACGTTAGAATTTTTTGAGTCTAATCAAAGATAGATGTTTTAGATAGAAATTTGGAAAATGATGTGAATTCAAATTCATTAAGTATTTTATTCATTTTTTGAAATGCTTTTTCAATATTATGAAATGTCACAAAATTTTCTTTACGAGGTAATTTAATTTTTGGAAAAAATTCGGGCGTTAGCTCCCATGAGTGAATATAAAAAGTTGCAGGGATATTTTGTTTTTCATAATTAATTATAGCATTTTTAATTACTCTTTCAGGTAAGGTTCTCAAATAAAATCCTCCTGCTGCAGGTAATTTCTTACCCAAAAATTTCGTTACTAATAATGGAAATTCAATTAATTTTCCATTTGGATCATTTTTTTCTATGGAATTACGTGAGATGTGATATGGTCTAATTTCTGCATTAGGTAGTCCATATAATTCAGTTTTTACAGGGACTATACTACTATCATAAATGTAATCATTTTCGACTAGAGAATCAATTATCCAAGAACTTTGTTTGTTTAATGAAAATGTTGGTGCACGAAATCCTTTAGATTTTCGATTAGTCATTTTCGAAAATCTAACTATTTCATCAGAAAATTTTTCTTTAAATCCAATTGAATCAATTTTATTATGATACATTGTATGGAATCCAATCTCATGACCATTATCAAGTATCTTGTCTATAATCTCAGGGTTTTTATCAATTAATTCACCTACAACAAAAAATGTTGCAGAAGTTTCATTTTGTCCCAACATGTCAATTATTTTATCTAAACCTTTGAACATGGTAGGATTATGATCAATATCTTTAACATATTTTTGAACTAATTCCGGATGATACCAATCCTCAAAATCAATACCTAATAGATTCATTTTATAGATCTAATTTTTTTACCACACGAGCAGGATTGCCTAAAACAACAGAATTGTCAGGTATGTTTGTACTAACAACACTACCTGCACCAATAATGCAATTCTTTCCAATTGTGGTACCAGCCGTTATAATTGATCCTGGACTAATTATTACTCCGTCATCAATTTTTACAGATTTTACAGTACGTGGATATCCATGTTTCTTCAAAGAGGGATTTGTTGTTGGATTTACATGTGCAAAGATCATAACGTTTGAACTAATAGTGACATTATTTCCGATATGGATCATTTTAGGATATAACAAATCAATTAATACATAAGGTGCAAAATGGCAATTATCACCAATTTTTACCCCACGTAGACGTTGCATTTTCACAATCCAGGATGATAGTGCAGATGAGTATGCACTTTTATGAAGTAGCCAAGTTCTTAAAAATTTCATACGTAGTTTTACAAGTCCAAATTGTCCTGTGAATCCAAAATATTCCATCAGCTCTTTTTCATTTTGAGAAAAATAATCTTCTTGTTTTTCCATTTTCATCAATTATATTATTTTAACATAAACCGTTTAATCTTTCCATATGATGTTTTAGGAAAATCATCTACGAATTCAATTTTTGTTGGTACTTTGTATCTTTCTAAATTTTTTATACAATAAGATAATATCTCGGTTTTGGTTATTTTTGAGTGGCTAGTCTTTTTAATCAGGAGCTTTACAGTGTTTCCAAATGTTTCATGTTTCATTGGTATAGCAACAGCTTCTTCAACATCTGATAAAACCTTGACTACACTTTCTATATCTTGAGGTAAGAGTTTTTCTCCTCCAATATTGATTATATCATCCAGTCTTCCAAGCAGATAAAGATAACCATTTTCATCTAGTTTTCCAAGATCACCAGTTCGTAACCAATTATTTTCTAGATAAGAATCTGCAATTGGATTATTCCAATATTTTTGGATTACATTTGGACCTTTAATCAAAATTTCACCTGATTTTGAATTTATTTTGATTTCAACTTGATCAGGTGGAATTCCCACTGAATTGAATTTTTTTTCATCATTAAATATCATAAATGTTGAACGAGATGCTTCAGTAAGCCCATAATATGTTGCAATAAGGCCATGTTCTAAAATTTTTTTATATTTTTTAATGGTATCAGATGGAATACTTGTACTATTAGTTATAATTAATCTTAGATTTTTAAAAACGTCTGTAACATCAGGTAATTCACTTTTAATTAACTTTGTAAGTGAAGTTGGGACTGCGGCAAAAGTTGTTGCAGAGTATTCATTCATAGATGAAAATATTTCCTGAGTATTAATCATATTCTTATGTAAAATAAGAGTACTCCCAACACAAATGGAAGTATGTAAACATCCCAAACCAAACGAATGTGATAGGGGAAGGGGAAGTATATCTACATCTGAATTGTCATAGTGCAATATCTTTGCAATGTTATGTGTTGTAAATACAGAGTTTTGGTGTGTTATTGGAACACCTTTGGCTTTAGATGTGGTTCCAGAAGTGTAAATCAGGTATGCATAATCAAGAACATTTGATTTTCTCTCTTCTGTTGAGCTAGGTTTTATTTCTGAATATTCAATTTGTTCAATTTTTGTGTTTTCAATTATAGATAATTTTGGGAATAATTCATGAGATGAGATTATAGAAATAGGATTGGTTGAAATTATTTGTTCACGTAAATTATTTGTTGAAATGTTCGGCGGTATTATGTGAGCAACACATGCAGATTTTAGAACTCCAAGGTATGATATTATAAATTCAGGTGAATTTTCAAAAAATAAACTCACCACAGAATTTTTTTTGAATTTATTAAAAAATGATGATTTTTTATTAACTTCAGTTTGTAGTTCTTGGTAAGTATATTTTGAATCCTTGAAGATTAATGCAGTTTTTTGTGGAAAGTTTCTAGATGAATTTTCTAGAAAATCAGTAATTAGTGTCATAGATGTGATTTTACACAATCAAGTAGATCTCTGCCAGATACAATCGAAGTAGTTTCATCAATAGATATGGTGATATCAAATTTAGATTCAGTCATGGTGATTAAATTAAGATGAGCAAATGAATCCCAATTGTCATAATCTTCTTGTTTTCTGTCTAGATTAAAGTCATCTTCTTTCATATCTGGAAATGTGTCTAGGAATATCATTTGAATGTCATATTCTAAATTAGTCAAGTATACAAACATGAAGTATAGAATAAATAAATCTATTACTATTTTTTTTAATGAACGAAATTTTTGGTATTGGAGTAGATATTGTAGATATTAATAGATTCAAAAATATGGATTACAAAAATAATAAAAAATTTTATCAAAAGATTTTTCTTGATTCAGAAATAGAATATTGCCTAAAGTTTAAAAATTCTGAACAACATTTTGCAGGAAAATTTGCAATAAAAGAGGCAGTAAAAAAATCACTAACTAAATCAATTGATTTTTTAGAAATTATAACAGCACATAAAGATTCTAGACCAATAATTAGTCTAAAGATTCAAAATAATTACAAATTTTTTGTTTCAGTCAGTCATGAAAAAGATTATGCGATTGCAATAGTAATTGTTCAGTAAGTGATTTTACACAAACTTACGAGTGAATTTAGATAGTTTTTTGAGGATTTGGTTAAAGAATACATTACTATCGTTATTCAATATCCATTCAGGGACTTGAATTTCATCTTCAAATTTTTTAATTATTTCTTTATCAGAAATTTCTCGATGTTTTTGTAATAGATTATGTCTGTGAAGAATTATTTTTAAATTTTTGATTATATTAAAACTAGCTTTAATTTTTTGTATCGTCATACCTTTTTTCATATAAAAAAATAAAACGCCAATATCTATGATGATAAGTGATGGAAATAATTTTACAATTGTTTTGCGTGAATAGTGTGTAAGTATACAATACATTCTATTTCTTTCCATAAGATAGAACTTAAAATCACTCCATTTGAAAGAATAACCTTCTCGAGGATGATATACTATGGAATTAGGAACATAATATGATTGAATATTTTTCATTGATGCTCTCCAACAAAGATCCAAATCATCATGATATGCAAATAAAAAATCATCAAAATAATTTAGATTTTTCATGAGAGTAGATGATAAAAACATGCATGTTCCAGATGCATAACCAATTTTTTCTGTCTCATAGTTTTTAGTTTTTGAAAAACTTCCTTTATCCCTCGAGAATCCAAATCCAAATAGATTAATCATTTGGCCAGTACTTAGAATCATTTCATGATCATCAATTGAGATAAATTTAGGTTGGTATATTGCATCGCCAAATTTTTTATGTGATTTTAGAAATTCATTAATCCAATCTGGCTCAACTAAAGTATCTGGGTTTAGAATTATAATGAATTTTCCTTTTGCTTGTTTGATACCAATATTATTACCACCACAATATCCTAGATTTGATTTATTCACAATCAGATTGATTTCAGGATGGTTTTTCTTACAAATATGAAAGGAATTGTCATTTGAATTATTATCAACTAAGATGACCTCAAAATTTTGATAGTTTGAATGGAATATAGAATCAATACAATTAATCAGAAATTCTTTTGCATTATAGTTTAGAACAATAATACTCACTAGTGGTTGTTGATTTTCATCCAATTTTATCGATAGATTTGGGTGTTAGAGTTACATTTGATTTCCAGTTAGGAGGAAGTGATCTTAAATTTCTAGTTGAATTCCATTTACGTTTTTGATCTTTAAAGATTCTTTCTGCTTGTTTTGAATCTAAATTAAAATAGCTTAGAACTTTTTTAATATCTTTGTTATTTTCTTGGAAATACCAAAAAGTGTCAAACATAAGAAAAGGTATTCTATAAAAGAATTCTTCATCAGAGACTTCGAGACTCCATGTGTCAGGTGATGGGTTTTTTTGAATAATGTCATCAGGTACATGTAAAAATTTAGCAAGTTGGAAAATTTGAGTTTTAAACAGATCAATTAATGGTTCGACATCAACACCACCATCTCCATATTTTACATAGTAACCTTGAACAAATTCAGTTTTATTTGTAGTTCCCATGACTAAAGAATTACTTTTTTCAGCATGATAATAGAGATTAACCATTCTAGTTCTATGTTTCATAGTTGTTGCTGCGGTGATAGTAAGGTAATCATCATATGATAATTTTATTTTTTCAATATTTTGATCACTATTTTTAATTTCAAGATAAGGAAATCCAACACCATCTCTATCAATCAAATCTTGTGGAACAACAATTCGATATTTTGATTTTTCATTAAATGTTGAAAAATATTTTCTTATAATTTCATTTTTAATTTTGTATACATCAAGACTTTCCAATGTATTAGTTATATCAATAATTTTTGTATCAATTCCAAGTTTTTCTGCAAGATTTTTTGCTAATATCATACTATCAGGATTTGATTCTTTTTCAGGCAAGATTATTCCAAATACATTTTTTGAACCTAATGCTTTAACACAGAGTGTAGCAATCAGAGAGGAATCCAATCCGCCACTTAACCCTATAACAACACCTTTCTTTTTGAAATTTGTGTTTACTTGTTCTTTGATAAATTCGGTCAAAGATTCAATTACTTCCTCAATATTGTTTATTTCAAGTAAATTTTCATTGGTCATTTTATTATTTCAAGATCTTATCTATTTAATATTGCTAAGGAAGAATAGTCTTGAAAATATATTAACTTACCAAAAAATATTTGATTAATGGATAATACTTCGACAAATGTGGCAAGTATGTATAAAAAATATCCATACCCATTTCCAAGCTCAGAAATTAAAAATGTTAATGAATTACTAAATTTGTTTAAATTTTTTAGTTTGGAAAATAATTTTGATTTTAATAATAAGAATATCTTGGATGCAGGAAGTGGAACTGGTCACAGAATAATTAATGTTGCAAAATATTATAATAAATCAAATTTTTTAGGAATTGATTTTTCAGAAAATTCTATTAGATTTGCTAAAGAAATAGCAAAAAAAAATAAAATTTCAAATATAGAATTTAGAAAAGCAAATCTTTTACAAAAAATTAAGTTTCAAAAAAAATTTAACGTGATATTATCAATGGGTGTTTTACACCATTTATCAGATCCAACAAAGGGATTAAAAAATATTTTATCAGTGTTGGAAAAAAATGGTATTTTATTTTTGTATCTTTATGGAAAATTAGGAGGTCATGAACGAATGATTAAGAAGCAAATTGTGAAGACATTATTGAATAATAAGAACAATTATGAAGATGGAATAAAATTAATTAAAAAATTACAATTTGATAATTTAGAATATGGATGGAATATTGATTCCGTAAATAAAAAAGAGAGAGATTCAGTTATTGTGGATGCATATTTACATGCAAATGAGAAGTTATATGATTTTGAAGATATTGATTTGTTATTAAAAAATTCGGGTATTTTTGGATATTCAATTTTTGGAATAACAACTAGAACACAAGGACATTTATTTTCTACAGAATTAAATTCGAAAGAAAAATTGAAAACATCATATTCTGATGTTACAAAGTTTTTGTCATCAAAGTTTACACAGAAATTTTATAATTCTTTAAGCATTAAAGAAAAATGTAGAATTGTTGAATTATTTTATGAACCAAATGGCTACACATTAGTTGGATTGACTAAACAAATGTATGAATCACTAGATCCTAACAGCAGAATAAGAAAAAATTTTATCAAGTGTTAGATTACAAAGATAAGACCGTACCTTCTCCTAAGAGAAAAGTTTTTTCATCATTTTTTTCATCCACGGTTATTTTTGAATTTGATGCAAGAATACTATTTCTGATTTTAATTTTTGAGGTAATAGAACAGTTTATCATTAAAATAGAATTTTGTATATTACAATCATGTATCTCAGAATCATCACCAATACTCACATTTGGACCTAATACAATATTAGGTCCAATAATACAATTTTTTCCAATTATACAAGGACCAATGATTTTTGAATTACCTTGTATCTTTGAACCAGAACCAATTATAATATTATTTTTTAATTCTACATCATCATCAATATGTCCAGAATTGTGGGAATTCATATTTTTTAATACTTCTCCATTTGCATGTATAATATCAGCAGGAGTTCCAGTATCTTTCCAGTAATCAGTGATCATTTCATAATTTATGGTATTGTTTTCTTCTAACATCATTTGGAGAGCATCTGTAATTTCTAATTCATTTCTCCACGATGGTTTAAGTCTAGAAAATACATCAAAGATTTTTGTTGTAAGAAAATAGATACCAGTTACTGCCAGATTTGTTGGTGGGTTTTTTGGTTTTTCAATAATTTTGGTAATTTTATTTTGTTTAACATCAGCAATTCCAAATCTTTCAGGATTAGATACCTCACATAAAAGGACAAGTGCATCATCATTTGATGATTCAAACTTTTTTGAAATATTGGATATTGATTTCTGGATAATATTATCACCTAAAAAAACGAGGAATTTTTCATTTCCTACAAAGTTTTTACATAAATTTATTGCATGAGCAATTCCCTTAGGTTCATCTTGTTCAATATATGATATTTTTACGTCAAATTTTGAGCCATCTCCATAATACTCTTTAACTTTGTTTGAACCAATTCCACCTACTATTATTGCAATTTCAGTTATGCCACAATCCCTAATTGCATCTACACAATATTCAGACATTGGTTTATTTGCAATAGGTAAAAGTTGTTTTGGACCTGTATGAGTTAGAGGTCTTAGCCTAGTTCCGTGTCCTCCATGTAAAATTATTCCTTTCATTTCTACAGAATTACCTCTACAATTAATTAGAACTTTTCCAAGGAGTATGATTTGATGTTACTGAAGATAAATTTTTCATAAGTTTCTCATTATTCAAATACCAATCAATGGTTTTCTTTAATCCTTCTTCAAAGCTTAACTTTGTACTCCAATTAAGCTCATTAGAGATTTTTGTGGAATCAAGACTATATCTAAGATCATGTCCAGGTCTATCTTCAACGAATTGAATCAAGTCTTCAGATTTTTGCATAATTTCTAATATTTTTTTAACTATTGAGATATTATCAATTTCATTATTACCTGAGATGTTATATGATTCCCCTTTTTTTCCATTAAGAAGTATAGATAATACTGCAGAACAATGATCATCAACATGTATCCAATCTCTGATATTAGTACCATTTCCATAGATTGGGATTTTTTCATCGTGATATGCTAACATGATAGTTTTTGGTATAAGTTTTTCAACGAACTGTTTAGGGCCAAAATTATTTGTACACCTTGTAATTATTGCATTTGAATTATGAGTAATAATATATGAATTCACTAAAAGTTCAGCAGAAGCTTTTGTTGCAGCATATGGATTTGAAGGATTAAATTTTGAGTTTTCGTTTGCAGTTCCAGTTGACAGACTACCAAATACTTCATCCGTCGATATTTGGATCATTCTTTTTTTTAATTTGGTGCAGATATCAAGAATTGTGAATGCACCTCGAATATTTGAAACTAAAAAGGGATTTGCATCAGAAATACTACGATCAACAAACGATTCAGCTGCAAAATTTACTACAGCATCACATTGATCAATAATATTTTCCATAAAATTTCTATTTGTGATATTACCTTTTACAAACTTGTAGTTGGATGAATTTGAAATTTCATATAGATTATCAGGATTAGAACCAGACAGTTCTGCATCAACATTAATGATTTCAAAATTTTTATTTTGTTTTAATAACATTGTAATGAAATTACTTCCAATGAAACCTAATCCTCCAGTAACAAGTATTTTCATAATTATGGAAATTTTTCAATACTAATAAGATATTAGATTAAATCATTATGAATAACATTCAATACAAACTTTTATTGCTAATAGGATTGTGATTGGTTGATGAATAAAGAGGATATATCAATTAATCTTGAGAAACATGATACAAAAGACATTGTGGACAAACATATCAATGGCTCATTAACAGTTGTATGGAGAGATTGGGATAAAATAATTGAAAATAACCCTAAGATGGTTTATGTTAGTTCGGTCAATTCAGGGGAAATAAAAGGACCTCACTTACATACAAAAAGGAATAGTCATTTTGTTTGTATTCATGGAAAGGTAGTTTTTATTTTAAAAAGTGAGGATGGTAAATATTTAGAAATTGAGTCTGGTGATGAGAAACCAACTATGATTTTTGTTCCTAAAGGAATTGCTTCAGCACATGTGAATATTTCAGATAAAAGTTCTAGAATTTTGGCATTAGCAGATATAGCATGGAAACCAGATGATAAAGAGATGGAAAATGTATCATTTAATGACTATAATTGGAAAAAGTGGAATGTTGATTATAATTCATAGTGACGTATTAATACACAAAATCAAAAATTAATTAATTATTGAATGAATTAGAAAAATCACGAATTATATCTAATCAACAGATTATTTTGGGTTTAGTATCCATAGTTATTGCTGGACTAGTTATTAGATTTTTTTATTTTCCTAGCGAGACACCGATTGTAATAGATAGTTACATTTCATTTGTATATGCAATAAAAACTGTATTTGATGGAAGTTTACCTGTTGGATACTCAACAACTAATTCAGGTTGGTCATATTTGTTGAGTTCAATTTTTATTTTTTTAGAAAAAACGGATCCTTTGCAATTAATGGATATTCAGAGAAGTATCAGTATAGGACTTGCTTCCATCACAGCAGTTCCATTATTTTTTATTTTAAGAAGATTTACTAGTGATAGATGGGCATTATTTGGAAGTTTTTTAGTTGTAATTGAACCACGGCTTATTTTAATATCTATTGAAGGAATTAACTATTCATTATTCTTTTTCTTATTTACTCTATCAATTGCATTATTTCTAAAGAAAACAAATCTTTCTTTGGTGATTAGCTTCGGTTGTATTGCGGTTTTGGCATTAGTAAGGTATGAAGGCATTTTGCTTTTAATTCCATTTTGTATAATGTATTTTGTTAGATTTAGAGATAAGAGATCAATATATCGTTTCTTAGCAATAATTCTTGTTATGAGTATAGTTTTAGTACCTATAGGAATTTTACGTATGGAAGCAACTCAAGGTAGTTGCAAAGAATATATCTTTGGTACAGTTTGTGGCCAAGATGGAATTACTAACAATCTTTTAACTGGTCCAAGAAGTTTTTATCAATATATATTACTTAATGAGAAAGTTACTGATTCAACATCGGAAACAGAGCACCATAGTCTCCATACCATTCCAAACGAATTTGAGATGAGAGAATATGGAACTAATGAAATAAATTTGATTAATGCCATAGAACAAAGCTTTAGTAGATTAGGAAAATTTATTGCATTATCTTTAATTCCAATTTTTGGATTATTTATTTTATTTAATACAATTACACGAATAAGAAATAAGATTAAATTGGGATTTGACTCAAAATTTATTTTACTTTGTTCAATAATTATGTTATTTCCAGCACTTTATGCATATGCTAGAGGTATAGATGAAATACGATACGTGTTATTCCTTATTCCATTATTTTGTATAATGTCTACATCATGGAATAAATCAATTTCTAAAAGAATTTCTAAAAATCATATAATGATTCTGCTAGTAATTTCAATAATAGTTATTTCCATATTGTTTATTGAAATGAATAAAAGAGATTCCATACATGATAGAGAATCATTTCTAGTTTCAAAAAAAGTTGTGGAGCTTACAGATGTCATAAATAGATTTCATCAAGATGGTTACATTAAAACTGCAGTTCTAATACATGATTGGCCAGTATTACCAGAAGTAAATAGAGATGGGAAGGTAATACATAGATTCCAAAAAATTTCTTTAGGTAATTTTGAAGATATGCAAGAATTAATTACTAATGCAAGAGATAAGGGTTTAGAGTATGTAGTTATGGATAAAAATAATATTTCATTTGAAAATATAGATAATTATTCTACAACATATAGATATCTAGACAAGGTATTTGATTCAAAAAAATTAGGTTTTAAAAATGAATTTAGCATATATAAAATTAATTATAAATTATTTGATAAAAAATTAGAGGGATAATATTTTAATAAAATTAACAATTAATCCCAGGAAAATCTTTTACCGATCATCTCAAATAATTTTTCATTATATGGTTTAAAAAAAGTATTCAAACTTTCTCTTGTAGAATCTTTTATTTTTGGATACTTTATTTTGTTTTGTTTTGTTAAATCATTAATTTTTTGTTGTGGAACATCTAGAAATTCAAAAATTTGATTCATAGTTGTGTCCGTCTGTGTAGCAAGGTCTTCTGATGAAATTAATAAGATATTTTCTCTTGGGAATTTTTTAAACCATAATTCTAGCTGTTTTGCATAAAAACCTCTTGCCAAATCTAGTTCATAAAAAGTATCAACCAAAAAGGTATTATTACTCATATCCTGTTTAGTATTTTCAATTAATTCTATTTCACTGCTTATCATTTCTTCAAATGTAGATTTTTGTACTCCATCATCTCTAATTCGATTATAAAAATTTGAATAAGCACGATCAATTGGATTTCTTAAAGCTGCGATAATTTTTGTGTTTGGAGAAAAGTTAAAAATTCTATCTACAACAAGTGGATTATAGATATAGAATGGAGTAACATCATAGGTTAAGAATTTTGAATGTTGAAATTCAATCTTATTTTTAACTGATTTAGATGGAAATAATGAACGATACCAATTTAATCCTAGATGGAAATTATCATCAAAGTATCCTAATTCATCATATGCAGCACGTTTAATGCAATTATGCTGTCCTAGATAATGATAAAGTGAAGTTGTACCACATCTAACTCCACCTATAACAAAAAAATTGGGTAATACTCTGGAAGTAGAAGTTAAATAATAAAAATGGCGTTTGATAAGTCCATATTTGAATTTTTGATAGAGATTTTTAGTTAATGGAATATCATTTTGAGTAACATTATGATATTTTGAGTTGTAAATAATTTCTTTTTTTCGTTTATGTGTCATTTTATTCATTTTAATTTATTTTTAGATATTAACACTTTTCATTAATTTTGAGGATTTTTTTATTGCCAAAGCGATTTTTAGTGTTGCTATACCTTGTTCAAGATTATTTATTGTTTCAGTTCTAGATTTTACACATTTAATGAAATGTTTCAATTCTTCGATGTATGAAGAATATGTGTCTATATTATTAGAAAAACCAGTTTCAAATTTTGTTTCCCATTTTTTCTTATTAATATTGAAAACGTTAACGGAGTTATTATCAGAATCCCAATATATTTCTCCTTTTGTCCCACGAATTTTACAACTTTTAAAATCAGGCCTTTGAAAATAATCAAAATGAACTTCACCAACTACATTATTCTTAAATTTTAACAAGCTAGATGCGTAATCTTCAACATGAATACTTAGATCACTAAGATGTTCTGACATCGAAACTACATTTTTTACATCTTGAAAAAACCAATACAAATAATCAATTTCATGAATTCCATTAGTAAGAATTACACCTCCACCTAGGTCTTTTCTAGATGCATAAGAATTTCTATAATCTTCCCATCTATGAGAATCTGGAAGATATGAACAACTTTGGACTTGAACTGATAGTATTTTTCCAATTTTATTGTGATCAATTAAATTTTTAATTTTTTTAATTGAAGGATGAAATCTTAGATTACAACCCATTTGTGTAATTAAATTTTTTGATTTTATTATGGAATGTAATTTTTTTGAATTTCTTAAAGAATCTGATAATGGTTTTTCAATAAATAGATCTAATCCTTCTTTTGCCATTTTAATTGCAGTCGGAATATGCATGCTAGTTTCATTAGTAATAATTCCTGCATTCGGATTTTGTTTTAAACATTCAGATAAAGAATTTGATACAAAAATTCCTTGTTGTTTTAGTATATTGAGATCAGTTCTTTTAGTATAAACAGTGAGTTGTACATCTTTAAATTGAGAAAGATTTTCTAGGTGTCTTTTTCCAATGGAACCATATCCAGCAATAAGCACATTAATCATTTTTAATCACCAAATTGGGCTTCATTATACAAATCTTCTATTCATTGATTCTATTAGATTTTAAGAATTACTTAACATAATTTGTATAGTTTTAGTATTTTATTTTAAACTAGAATGAATTTACTAATAAAACATCACAATAATTTATTTATCCATAAAACTTTGTTATTATATTGCGTATAATTTCTCAGAATTTAACAAATTATAGTTTTGAAATACCTAATGATACGATTTTACGTATTAATCTTGCATGGTGCGACAGTATAAAGCAATTATCCAGTATACTTGAAAAACATGTTGAACATTCAATTTTCTTAGATTTACCAATAAAAAGAGTGAAACCACCTCATAACAAATACACATTGGATGACATAATACCAGTAATGGTTTCAAATCCACAAATCAAATACTTTGCAATATCTAACATTGATTCATCTTCTGATTTGAAAGAGTATATAGAGAAAGTACCATCAAGTATTATCTTAGTTCCAAAAATTGAGAGTCCTACTTCAATTAAAAATATTTCAGATATTGTAAAAATTATGCCAAATAATGAAAAAATATTAATGCTAGATCATGACGATTTGTTTTCAAAGATTCTAGCAAATAAAGAACCAATTGAAAATTTTAAAAAATATATTCAAACATTGACTGATTTTTGTAAAACAAATGAAATTAAATTATTGAGAACAATTGGAGTAATGTTTAGCGATGAAGAAAAACGTGTTTCAGATTATATTCAATAAAAGAAATTTTTAAAGTTCTATAGGTTCAAAGAATTCTTTTTGTCTGATATGATCACCATACCAACCATCAGTAGAAGAATAGGATTCATACGTAAGTTGGATACCTCTTCTTTCAACATCTTTGGTGATTTTTCGCATGCCGTGAGCAGCTTCTGGTCCATCTAAGACAAACAATGCAGTGTTATCAAGATTATCTGGTTCAAAGAAAATTTTTGATTCATCGGTTCCATTTGACAAATATGTACCACCTGGATCACCAGATTTCCAGTTTTTTGAAAAATAAACGAATAGAATTAGAGTTTTGTCACTTACATTATGAATATGAGGACTTTGAAAACCGTTTTTTCTAGCATACATAAAGCAAAAATGTCTCAGATTTGTCACTTCAACTCCTGAGAAGTTTACAAGTTTTTTTATGAACTCCTCAGACCATAAATGATTCAAAAATTTATTCCATGCTTCACTATAAGTTGTGTCATATTCTGTAATAAGATTATGTTCTCTTGGTGTTCCATCAGTAAAATATCCTCCATTCTCTCTTTTCCAAAATTTTCTATATGATAGTTTTTCTTCGTTATCAGTTACATCCCATGTATTATCAAATTTTGGATAAGTGTCATACAATTCTTGATAGAAATCCCTATCTAAGAATTCATCAGTAAATGCCCATTTTATTGGTGTAGAATTTTTAAAATGTAATGATTGCTTAGAAATATTTTCCCAATTAAGTAAATTTGTTTTCAATATTTCAACCTCATTTTATTTTGCATCCTTACTAATTTTTCTAAAAATACCTGATACAAAAGAATTGTATTCCCGTTTAATAATTGGGAGAAGTATAACAGTTTTTAGGCTTAATTTAACATCAGAATTAACTTTACACAGGACTTTTTCTTTTTGTTTTGAAATAAAAATTGAAATATTTGTATCTTTTGCAAATCCATCTAAAATTTCTATAAATAAATCATTTTCAGATTTTTTTTCAATTTTAATTTTTTGAGAAAATTCTTTCTTAATTAGAGTTCTTAGAAGAATAGTTACATTTAACATAATAGAATCATCATGTTCTTCAAGAATTTCTAAATTTTGAAGTTTTCGTGGTAGGTATGATGAAAGATTGTTATAATCTGTTAAAATTTTTAATAATTTTTTTTCATCACAATCAAGTTCAAATGAATGCTCAATTTTTACCATATTCTTCGTTTCATTTTTTTAGTCTGGTTAATTAAACTTCACGATTCAATTCAAGAAAAATTAATTATTTAATTAATTCATACATTAATTTAGCTAATTCATCAGTAGCAGTATCATTTGTTAAATATTTCATAGTGTATTCTCTACCTGCATTAGCAATTTCTTCCCATTTTGGATTATCAGGATCAGAAATGTATTGTTCAAATTTATCCTTGTAATTTTTTTCATCAATGAAAATTGCTGTTTCATTATTTTTATACCCCAAAAAATAGCCATCATTTTTTTTAGTTATTTCCATAAAGGTTAGACACCCAGCTGCAGCATTTTCCCAATATTTTAGAGTTGGATAGAATGTAGTAGCAGAAATGATTGCACGATATTTACTTGTGTATGTAGGATAGTCTTCATTAACATATTGTTTTCCTTTCATTCCATTATATTCAACATAATTTAGTTTTGAACAAAGAGTTCTTAATTTATAGAGATACCAACTTGATCTTCTAGGATTTATAATATAATTTGCAATTCTATTTCTTAAGTCAGTTCGACCCATTTTACCCGTGATAAGAATTCGATCTTTAATTCTAGTTTTGAATGAAGGTACAGTTTGATATGATTGCGATTCTAGACCATAAATTATTATTCTTTGTTTGATTTTTTTTGGATAATATTTGTAGATTAGACTATCAGGATGACTACTAAATAAATAATCAACTTTATTTTTTTCACAAAATTCGATTTGATTGAATTTTTTTGCATCATGTGGATCACCTGTTCGGGATACTACTGGTACATCTAATTTTTTTATTCCAATTAATTCATCAGGTGCACCATCAGAACTACCATCATCATAATCAACTGCACGATTATTTGCTAATAAAATAACATCACATTTTTCTTTTATATTTGCAACATCAAATTGTTTTTCACAGGGATAATATGAAATTTCAAATTGTTCATTTCTCTTTAAAGCTTTAAAGAAGAAATCATAACTTGTTCGATCAAAATGATCTGGTTGAAAAAAATTGTAAGTTTTTCTATAAATAAATGCAACCTTAATTTTTTTATCTTGCATGAAAAATTCTTTTTATTATGATATAAAATATGTCCTATACAAATAATCTATTTTCATACATTAAAAATTTCTATTATCAGATAGCAGAATATGAACGAATATTTGTAAATTTAATTATGTTCTAATAGAACTGTTTCATCTATTTTACCTACGGTTTTGTTATGATTTAGATACCATTCAATAGTTTTTTCTAATCCAACTTTAAGATCAAATTTTGGTTCCCAACCAATTAATTTTTTTGCTGTAGAATTATCTAATGCTCTAGATAGTGCACCTACTGGTTTAGATGTATCAAATTTAAAATTATTAGGTTTCCAATTAAGAATATCACAAATCATTTCAACAACATCTATTATTCTATATTTTCTTCCAGTTCCTAAATTAATTGGTGTTCCATCAAAAATTTTTTCTCCTGCCAAAATCGATCCATCAACAATGTCTTCTACATATGTAAAGTCGCGTTCTTGTTTTCCATCCCCCCATATTTCATAAGGATCCATTTTTCCAATAGCCTTATAGATTAAGGCAATTATTGCATGGGTTTCATTTTCTCTTGGACCATAGGCTGTAACAAATCTCACTGGACATGCTTTTAGACCGTACTGTTTTTTAAATGCATTTAATTGCATTTCACTCATTAATTTTCCCCAACCATATTCTATATCTGCGCTCATATATCCATCTAAATTTACTGGATTAGAATCATCTTCTTTTAGTTTGTAATCTGTTCCAATCTCTTTTTGTAAGTCCGTTGGATACACACATGCAGTACTTGCAAAAACTAGATTTTTTACATTTTGATTCATAGATGCCTCAAAAACATGATGATCAATTGAAAAATTAGAGCTTACATCTGCGGGATGAGTTGTAATAAAACCTCGTCCCCCATGAATTGCTGCTAGATGAAATACAATCTCTTGATCTTTGAATAGATGTTCTATTTCGGATTTTTCAATATACTCTAAGTCATTATTTTTAAAATGAATTTTTTCCCATATTTCGGATAAATTTTCTTTTTTTCCACTAGATAAATTATCTATAACTGTAACATCTGAACCAAGAGAAACTAACTTATCCACCAAATGACTTCCAATGAAACTTGCACCTCCAGTCACAGTTACGTGGGTATCTTTCCAAAAATTTTCTGAGAATTGATTCATTATTCACTATTTTTTGAGGTTTCTAAAAATTGTTCTGCCCATTCGTAGGTTTGTCTTATACCATCATCCAGACTAACTTTTTGTTTCCATCCTAAGACTTCTTCCGCAAGACTACAATCTGCAGCTCTACCAAGATCACCGGTAGGTTTTGTTAAATCATATTTTTTTTCAATTTTTTTGCCGGAAATATCAATTACCAAATCAGCTATTTCATTAATTGTTGTTTTAGTGCTATTTCCTATTTGTATTGGTCCCTTATTGACTCCTCTTTCCATTGAAAGGATTAACGCATCAACGATATCTGTAACATACATAAATGCTCTACTTTGTTCGCCATTTCCCCAAATTATAAAATCTTCTTTTGGGTATAAAATGGCTTTTCTAATTGTAGCTGGAATTACTTGTGACTTTTCAGGCGAGAGATCACTATTTGGCCCATAGACGTTATGCAATCTCAATATAGCTGCATCTAATAATCCAGATTTACTATATAATTCACATTCATATTCACCCATTAATTTTCCCCAGCCATAAGATGATTCTGGATGAGCTGGGTACATGTCTTCTTCTTTGAACAATGGGTGTGATGGATCATTTTGTTTTTCTAATGGGTAAGCACAAGCGGCTCCAACATAAGCTAATTTTTCAGGTTTTATTTTACGTGCTGCTTCAAACATATTTGAATTAATTAGAACATTACTTCTATACACAAATGCTTCATTTCCAAATACATAATCAATTCCTGCTACAACATCAGCCAAATGAAAAATTGTATCAATACCCTCTACAGCTTTTTCACAATTTTTCATTTCACGAAGATCTAACTCAAGAAAATCTTTTTCAAAATCAATTATGGGTTTTCCATTTTCGTCTAGAAGATATTCTTTTTTTCCTCTCCATAGATTATCAACAATTCTAACATTAGCATTTTTTTCTAATAAGGCAGTTGTAAGATGAGAACCAATATGACCAGCACCACCAGTAATCAAGACATTTCGTCCAGACCAATTCATAATATAGAAAAACAACCTTTGTATATCAACTATACTAATGATATGTATTATACAATATCAGAATATATGTTATTTATTAAAAAGATTTTGGATTATAATTTAGAAATATCTTTCATGAAATCAAGATCTTTTTTATTAGTTAACGTGCGTTCTTTGGTAAATTCATCAAATTTCTCAGAAATTTTTTTAACACGTACTAGATCATCGTCAGATAATTTTTTATCTTGTGATAATTTCAGAATTAATTCTATTACTTCTTGATTAATTTGTAAATTTAATTCAGAATTAACAAAGAGTCTACGTGCAAATGGATTACTTTCATAAGTAATTGCAGCTTCGGAACGATAAGATGCAGTTCTTTTAAAATGAAGGTAACCAATTAATATTAAAAATGGAACACCAAATCCTGTAAGGACTAAGAGATATACATCAAATGTAGGGAATATTTCTTTTAGTATAGGATAATTTTCAATAGCTAAGAAATATGTGACAGTTAATGTATTAACAGCTGCAAAAATGAATGCAAAATATGTGCTCCATCCAGTCCTAAAATAGTACCAAAAACGAAAACCAAGACTTTTAGCCATAAATTAAAAAAAATATTCTTTCTATATCAACTCTACTGATGATAGAATATCAGCATTGTGTGAATTTTTGGAAAAGATGGAGAATTAATCATTAGTAAGAAAATTAATTATTTAGATTTTCGAGAATAAAGTTCCTAGATAATTCTGAAATTTCATGTTTTTTATGGGAATCATCTAAGAAAATAACAAAACTGCCCTCACCTAATTCATTTATTTTTTGTTTTATCGAATCTTCATACTGGGTATACAAAGTACCTGCAAAACAACATGGATCAAACTTATTAAAAATTTGAGTAAATTTTCTATCATCACCAAAGGAGCTCATCACATAAAATTCAGGATAATTTGCAATTTTATATAATTGGGAATTAAGCTGTTCGTAATCACCAATATCTTCATGAATAAATCTTAAGGATAGTGGTAGTGAACCAGAGACAGCAAAGCTGTTTGAGATACGTGTATCTAAACCAGAGTATATAGTAGTAGTCCAACCACCTCCTGAAATTCCTATCATGTGAATGTAATCATACTCGTAATTTTTTTCAAGATAATTTATGGATGAACTTATTGGTGTGAAAAAATAACTCAATGGAGAAAAATTTTCAGTTTCTAATAACTCAAATTGTCCATGCTCAATAAATTTTATTGGACCTAATGATTCAAGAATGATTGTTGGATTATTATTCATGCCAATTAAAGGCATAGAAAATGTAGCAACAGAAAAACCATTTTTCAGGAAGAAATCAATAGTTGGTTTTCCAAGAATAAAACCACCTGAATGACCTTGATGATATAAAATTAGATTGTTGTTATTATTTTCAGGAATGAAGAGATAGACATTTGATATAACACCATGTTCCATTTCAATTAAAAATTTATCAATTTGTTTCAGATTTGTTAGATCATCAAATCTATCATCAGAAATATTATTTTCTATTGATGTAGGCAATACATTAGGTAATTCATTATCATTCCAAATGTAATTAACAACATCTGTACGTTTTTGAAAAATATCAGATTGAGATTGTATATCTATAATGGTATTAAAATCAAATTTTTCAATAGCTTTATGATCTTGCAAAGAAGTAGGATTTTTTTGGATAATATTTGTTAGAGAATTTAGATCATTGAATGAAGATATTTCATAAACACCCACGTATACTCCAAAAGAGAATAAACATACAGACAAGATTATTATGAAAATTGCAAGAGACTTTTTCATATTTTTGATGAATTTGTTTGAATTTAAAATATGCTGAAGAATAATACTTTTTGATAAATCAGTTATTTTGAAGAATTTTTTGAACTTCTTTTGCTGCTTCTACACAAGTAGTAATTTTTCCAGAGAATATTGATATTATTTTTTCATTGATTTCAGTTACTAAAGTAGGTCTTTCATCAGTATCCTCAGCTCTCGGTGGAACTGCTCTAATTGTAAACATAGAACCAATATACTCTGCACTTTCAATCTCAGGAAAGAACTCAAGAGTTGATTCAATGAATTGTTTATAATTTGTATGATCTGGGTCTTTGATAATTCCATTATCTAACAAATGTCTATATTCATTTTTAATTTCATGAAATTTTCCAATATTGGTTTGGTGAATTTCATGTTGAACGTTACAAAGTAAATGAAAATCAGTGTTTGCTAAAGGATCAATACACATGAATGGGCCATCCATGATTACAATACTCTTATTCTGAAAAGATTGTGGTAATTTAACAACTGGTTTTTCACATAATTCAAATTGATATTCACGTTGAAAATTAGGAAATTTTTCAAGTAATCTATTCAAATTTGCATATGTACATAATACAATTTTGTCAAATTTATCAAAGATTTCATCAGAAACTGGATGATTGAGATGGACTTTAACATTGTTATTGTTTAATAATTCATTTGATACTTTTTTTAATTTTATAGGATCATAGACTGATTCTTTAACATTTACACATAAATTAATGGAATCTTTGTTTACACAATCTAATTCAGCATTTTTTATTTCCAATCCATACTGATTACAAAAGTTTACAAATTGTTCTGCTGATGTTAGACTATTTTTTTTAGAAATACAATAATAATGATCATAGTTAGTTTCAATTGCATTAGAAAAAATTTCTTTGAAACTATCTTCTGATTTAATTATACCCAAAACAGTTTCAGGACTACGTGGATAATGATATCCTCTATGTACACGATATTGATTTGAACCAGATGCAGATTTTAGTAGATCATTATTTTGTTCAAATAATTCAACATCATGTTCTTTCCCAAGAATTATTGCAGTAGTTATACCAAATATACCACCACCAATTACAGCAATTTTCATTTTTTCACTTTAAATTTTTAATTACTTGTATAACATCTTTTGCTAAAATTGCATAATCGAGTGACTTGTGTACTTCATTTAGTTTTTTCATGAATGTTTTACATTCATTTTCAAGAGGAGATATTTTTGCTTCAAAAATTATTTTAAAATCATTTATTTTTTTATTATTTTTATACAATTTCAAATCATTCCAAAGATATACATTTTTTTTGGTAAAAATTGTGACGGTTTTTTCTTTCTTTGTAGAATATCGGTTTATGTGAACTTGACATTTAAGATTATTAGGGAATTCAAAATTTAAAGTGAACATATCACATTTAGAAATATATCCATGACTAGACACAACTTCATATTTTTTTGGTTTTCCAAATAATTTAAACATGATTGAAATATCATGAGACAGTAAATTTAGAAATATATCTTCATCAAAGGTTCCAAATTTATTCCAGTTAAAATATGCATATGTAATTTTTTCTTTCAGAAATATTTTTTCTAATTTACTAAGAATTCTGTTAAAGAGAAAAATATGTCCAACAAAAAGTAATAAATTATTATTTTTTGCAATTTTCAATAACTCATTAGCTTCAGATATTTTTGAGCAGAGAGGTTTTTCAACAAATACATGTTTTTTTGCTAAAAGTGATTTTTTTACTAATGAATAATGTGTTCGAATTGGAGTTGAAATGATTACGGCATCAATTTCAGGATCATTAAAAATTTCTTTTTTATTATCTACATAAGATATATTTGGATAATTTTTTTTTAACCACTTGATATTTTGAGAATTTCCATTACTAGTACATTTTTTCACTTCTCCATACTTGGAAAAATCTCTTACTAGGTTTTTCCCCCAAGTACCAAGTCCAATAATACCAAGTTTGTATGTAACCATAAGTAATCACGTTTTTATTTGTAATTTATTGATTATTTTAAGAGTTGCGTATCTTAATTGTATCTGGTGCAGGGGGAGGAACATCAAAAGGTAGTGTAGGAAAATATTATCATTTAAGAGATTTCGGTGATGCATTGAGTAAATTTGGAATAGAGTACAAATTAATTCGAGAAACAGATTATGTAGTTGGATTTCCTACAAAACAATTAAGGAAATTTTTTTCGAGTAAGAAAAAATTTAAAAAATTAATATTAGAATTCAAGCCTGATGCTGTGTTGATTGATAGACAAAGTGATTTTGGATTAGAAATAGTAAAAACTGGAATACCTCTATTTGTTTTATTACGAGGAAATCATTGGTCTGAAATTCAATTTGCAAAGGACACAATTTACAAAGACATAGTTATGAAAAAAGTTTTAGATATGCGAGCTGATGTTGCAGAGAAAGTTTTTGCGGGAGCTACAGTAATACTACCTATTTGTAATTATTTGATTAATATTGTTAAAGAGCATCATCCAAAGAAAAAGATGGATGTTTTTGTTGAAGGAGTTGATAGCTCCAAATGGTATAAAAAAGAAGGAATGCAATTACATCATCCATGTGTAGGACTTCTGCAAGATGCAAATTGGTGGAGAAAAACTAAAGAGATGTTAGTTCTTGAAAATGTAATAAAATCATTGCCAAATGTTCATTTCTATTGGGCAGGAGATGGTCAATATAAAGAAAAAATTTTAGATGTGTTAGATGAATTTGAAAATTTTCATTGGTTAGGTTCATTAGCATATCCAGATAAAGTTAGAGAGTATCTTACTGAAATTGACATCTATGCAATAATTACAGGAATGGATACAACTCCATTATCATTAAAAGAAGCACAGTTAATGGAAAATCCTGTTATTGCAACTGATGTAGGAGGAAATTCAGAAACAATGAAAGATGGTGAAACAGGATTTTTAGTAAAAGAAGGAAATGATAAAGATTTGATTGATAAAATATCATTATTAATCAATGACAAAGAACTGTCACAAAAATTAGGTAAACAAGGTTGTAATTTCATTAAACAAGAATACAGTTTAGATGCTAGTGCAAAAAATTTTCTGAGAATTGTTAAACCGTATATTAAAAATACAGATTAATCATTTTTCGTATATTTTTTATTGATCAATTTAGAATTCTTAATTTTTTTTGAATAAGAATTATTCATTTTTTTAATAAGATTAAGTGTTTGATTATCAATAAGTTCTAAATTTGGAATGACACAATGACCACCAATATGACCAGGATACATTTTTGGTCTATTACCTAATATTTTATGAATTTCATCAGAAAATGTCCACATTTCATCATAATTGACGCCATGATCTTTTGCAATTACATTAGTGAGTTGAGAATAATTAATCAGCCAACCAAGATAAGATGTATCGCATAAAATTTTGGCTAATTCTAATGTTTCAGGTTTTGACATTTGTTTTGTTTTGATACCATAATTTTTCATTTTTTTAGAAAAAGTACTAATTGCCCATTTTTTTTGTGGCGCATTTTTTGATATAACAAAAAATTTTGTATAACGTTTAATGTCTTTTAACATTCTTTTATGAACACCACGGGTTGCACTGTAGATGAGAGGAATATCAATTTTTTTTTGAATACGTTCGACAGTTCCAGGAGGAATTGTACTGTGTATAATAATACATTCTGGTTTGAATTGATTGAATATTGAAATTAGACTAGTATCAAATTTTTTATTTACTGGTATTGCTATATGTAAAAAAGAAGTAGGTATATTTTTCATTTGATTAAACTTCTTTGTATTCATTAAATTTTTATTTAGATCATAACCAACTGCATTTTCTTTTTTAGATATTAATTTTAAAATTGGTAAACCAATTTCTCCTAATCCAACGACAATATCTTTTTTCATTATTTGATTCATTTGTGATACTAAATTAATCTAGTGTAGAATTACCACTCATTTCCTTTGTAATGAATATTCTATACCAAATTTCAAAAGCTAAAATTCCATAGAATTTATTCACATATTTTACATCAAGATTTGAGGAATCAATATATTTTTGAATCCAATTATTATTTATCCAACCATCTTTTACAACTCTAGAATCATTAAGAAATTCTCTGCATATTTTATGACCAAATTTTTTCCAAAGATTAATTGTGTTTACATTAAATCCTAATTTTTGTTTACCAACTAGTGAATCGTGATTATTTTGTTTGAGTATAGATCTTAGTGGTAATTTTCCAATATCATTGATTTCATCATATTTTGATGATTTTTCCATATGAGGTGCAAGCGAAATTAAATTATCATTTAAGAGGGGAGCATGTAAATCCATATCAAAATTCTGTATAATTTGTGAATTAATAGGATTAAAATTGTACAGTAATTTTCCATTGTAATCAGCAAGGAATACTTGTTCTAACCTAGATAGTTTGTTATCAAAATATGGTAAAAGCAATTGATGAATTGATTTCCAAGAAAAAGCAGATTTTTTAGAGAAAATTTCTTCTTGATCTGGAACCCTATCTCGTTCATGACATTCCAAATATGCACGAGTTTTTTCGTATGGACTAGAAAATTCATTTGTCAATGAAAGAAATTTTTTGTATCTGAATGTATAACCAGCAAAGAGTTCATCACCACCATCACCAGAAATTAGAATTTTAGAAAATTCGTGTGATTTTTTTACAACATAATACCAATGAAGATCCCAAAATGGCATCTTAATCATACTAATTGCTTTTGGTAATTCAGATAGGTAATTCTCAACATGAACAATATGATGTTCTGCATCAAATGTTTGAGCGATCTTTGAAGCATCAATTGTTTCATCAATACTATCTGCAAATTTGATTGAAATAGCTTGAATATCAATATCAGGATTTATTTTTCGTATTAGTGATAAAACTAAGGTTGAATCTACTCCTCCACTAAGTGCGATAGAGATTTTCTTACCATCAAAGTTTTCTAGTTTTTTTTCAATTGAATCACAAATTAATTTTTCAATTTTTTTGGGATTTACAGTGTTATCTATTTTTTCAAAATCTTTCCAGTTTTTTTTTGGTAAATTAGGAGAGATTGAAGGATCATAACGTAGTGTTAGAATATTTACTAGTGAAGATGGATTAATGGAAAAATTAGAGATTTCCACGGCCTAATCCTCTAAAAATTAATTCATCATATTTTGCAGATGTAGGATCTATTATTCCACGAGTGTCAATTAAGATAGGTGTTTTCATTTTTTTAAAAAATTCTGTTTTGATTTTTTGAAATTCTTTATGTGCTGTAACAATGATTGATGCGTTAACTTTTCCAATAATATTATCTAAATTTTTTTCAACAGTAATACCAAAGACTTCATTGCCAGAAAAATATGGATCGTATATATGGATTTTAGAGCCTAATAATTGTAGTTTTTTAATTATATGTTCAGCCGGTGTTAATTGAATATCCTTGACATCAGGTTTGTATGATATTCCAAGAATTAAGATATGACTATCTTGAATTGATTCTTTTGCATCCTTAAACGCATCAACAGTAAGTTTGATTACATGTTTAGGCATATTTTCATTAATTAGTCTCCCATGTTTAATTAAATTTAGATCGATACCAGTTCTTTTTCCAGCATTAAGAAGTTGATATGAATTAATTGGTAGACATGGACCTCCTACCCCAGCTCCTGGATAGTGTACTTGAAAATTATATTTTTTTGTTGCGGCATCTAATACTTTCATTGTATCAATCCCTAATTTTTCAAACATAAGTGATAATTCACTGACAAATGCGATATTGATGTCTCGAAACACGTTTGTTGTAAGTTTTACAGCATTAGCAGTTTTACAGTTTGGCATTTCAATAAGTTCAACTGGAAATACAAAATTATAGATTAACTTTATGATTTTAGTAATATTCTCATTTATTCCTCCAACTAATCTAGGTAGAGTTGTAAAATCATGTAATATTTCTCCAGGATTTGCATTCTCAGGACAGACACCTATGAAAAAAGTTTCATTTATTTTTAATTTGTCAGATTGTGATATGATTGATATCATTTCATCTTCAATAAAACCAGGTTCAATTGTGCTTTCAACAATTACAAGCGATTTTGGAGATAGTAAACTGGATAATTTTTTTCCAACAGTTGTTAATGCAGAATAATCTGGTATATTATTTTCATCCATAGGAGTAGGTAATGACAACAATATTAGATCAGATTTTGGTATTGCGTCTTCAATTTTTGTAGTAGCTGCAAATTTTTTTGAATTAATAACTTCATGAAAAATTTCTTCATATCCTGGTTCATCTTTTAACGGAAAAATTCCAGAATTTACATTATCAACTAAAGTTTCATTAATATCTACTCCAATTGTATCAAGACCTGATTTTGCAAAAGAGAGAGCAGTTGGTAAACCAATTCGACCAATTCCAACTACACAGACCTTTAATGTTCGTGATTCTAAGGATTGTTTAACATTTTCAAATTCATTCATGTTAATTTTCAAATTAGACATATTTTCTCAAATATAGTTACTTTTGAGCCTATCTAGATATTATAATTTTGTAATGATAGCTATATGTCCAAAATTTTAAAAACTTAATGATAA
>Ga0114932_10000205_pt1 | contig 70074 bp, 87 predicted proteins | sample 2SBtaG_2_FD_87286 | JGI IMG/M metagenome (GOLD analysis project Ga0114932, IMG submission 87286) | Deep subsurface microbial communities from Kolumbo volcano to uncover new lineages of life (NeLLi) - 2SBTROV12_ACTIVE470 metaG | ecosystem: Environmental > Aquatic > Marine > Volcanic ...
GCGTATTTTCATATGGGAGAAATTATTGAAGTAGGATCAACTAAAAAGATTTTTGACAATCCTAATCACAGGTCAACAAAGGCATATGTAAGCGGAGAGTTTGGATAAAATACCTTAGAAAAGTAACTGAAGGAAAATAACCATTGACAATAACAGTAAAAAATGCTAAAATAAGAAATGATTAAAATTTTACATAGTGCTGATTGGCACATTAATTTACATAAGAAAAAAGTTCCTTACGAGTGGCAAGCTAATAGATTTAGACTATTTTTTGAAGAAATTCACAAATTAGAAAAAGACTGTGATGTGCATATCTTAGCTGGAGACGTTTTCGACAGAAAACCCGAACCAGATGAGGTATGCCTTTTTTTGCGTTTTGCAAACTCAGTCACAATTCCAACATACATAATTCCGGGAAACCACGAAGCCACTCGAAAAGGCAAAACATTTTTGGAGCATTTTCATGAATTACACGCTATTACAAATCCGAACGTGGTTCTTATTACAGAAAATCGATCTGAGAGTATACGGGGTCAGGACTTTTGTTTCTTCCCATATGGAGAGATGCAAACGGATAACTTACCAGAATATAAAGAAAATGAAATTCTGGTTGCTCATATCCGTGGGGAAGTACCACCTCACATCACGGCTGAATACGATTTTGAAAAGCTTCGTCCCTGGCCGCTCATACTTCTCGGTGACATACACTTTAATCATCGTTACTTGGATTATCCTGCTTATTATTGTGGTAGCCCGTTAAATGTAACTTTTGACAGAGATGAAACAAAAAAGTATGGGGTAAATGTGATTGATTATGTAGATCATCAAAACTATAGTGTGGACTTTAAAGTTCTGAATTTACCAAAACTTGTTAGAAGAACCGTTGAAGTTAATGATAACCTAGAAGAAGGTGGGTATGATCATGTTATTTATGAAGTAACAGGCAACCTAGACGAGCTAAGTAAAGTAAAAGATTCAAAACTTTTAGACAAAAAAATAGCATATAAACCTAACGAAGACTCTAAACTAAATCTAAAGGACAAAACAATTGTAGAAGAACTAACTTTATATTTAGAACATATCAAAACAGGTAACCCAAAAGCAATAATTGATGAATTTTTAGAGTTAAATCTAAATGTCTGATATTGATCTTTCGTTAAATAGAGTTTATTGGGAATATCTTCAATCTAAATCAACCTCTCAACCATATATGCGGCCTAGAAAAGGGTATTTATGCTCAACAAAACTTCCTGTGTTGGGCTGTAGAGTTACCTGTCCTGAGTATAGAAGTAGAAGTGCTTCCTTTTACAATGACTTAACAGGTCTAGTTTCTAAATTTGCTCACACCTATTCTTCATATAAATTCGTACTCGCACTAAGTGGGGGGATTGATAGTGAAGCTACTGCAGAAGCTTTTTATCAATTAGGTATTCCTTTTACTGCTATCACTCTTCGACTTTTCGGAGGACAAAATGATTTTGATATAGTTTATGCTGCAAAATATTGTAAAGATAGAAATATTGAACACAAAGTAGTAAAACTAGGTGAGGAAAAATTTGTTGATAGTGTATTAGTAAAAGCAGAAAAATATGGACAATTTACACACTCGCTAAGTCAAATGGCTTTAACTCATTTATTTGATTTTGTAGACGATAACACAATCTTAATCTATAGTGGACATAATCCAGATGTACATCCTATATTTGGGTGGGGTTGGTGGGAAGACTCCCCAAATCTAGTAAAATATGCAATAAATACCAACAAAAAGTTTTTTACTTTTACAAGTTTAGAACCTATTTTCTTACATTATACAAGTAACTGGGACGGCTCACAGCCGGGAGAAAAAGATAATACTTTTCTATATGAAGCTTTTCCTAGCTTACCTGCTAGAATTAAGAGAACAGGGTGGGAAAAATTGCAAAACCATCAAGACAGAATATTAAAAGATTACAGAGAAAAAGTGGGACACCCCCATCAAACTTTTATAACTTGGGACAGTGTTATAAACAAAGCTATTAAAAACTATGAGATAAAGTTTGAAAGAAAATTACCTAAAACTGATTGGGAAAATTATAAAAATCTAACAGAAAATATGAAAATAAGAAATGTCTAAAATAAAATTAAAAGAATTAACAATAAATAATATGTTTAGTTATGGAGACGACAATAGTTTGTCTCTAGACTCTTATAATATTACACAACTAACAGCAGCAAATGGTAGTGGAAAATCTACAATCGCACTAATTATTCAAGAAATATTATATGGAAAAAACATAAAAGCAATTAAAAAGGGAGATATTTTAAATCGCTATGGAAATGGCAAATCATGGTCAGGATCGTTAAGTTTTGAAGTGGACGGGATAGACTATAATATTTCTGTATCTAGATCAGGCGCGTCAGGAAAGGTTAATTTTTATAAAAATGAAGAGGGCAACACTGTTGATTTAACTGAACATAAAGTTTTAGATACATATAAAAAAGTTGCTGAAGTTTTGGGAATGGATTTTGAAATATTCTCTCAATTAACATATCAAAGCTCGACAGATTTATTAGATTTTATTAAAGCAACAGATACAAATAGAAAAAAGTTTTTAATAAACTTATTTGGTCTTGAAAAATACATTGCTATTGGAGATACATTAAAGTTAAAAATCTCTGAAGTAGAAAAAGATTTAAATAAGTTAGACGGAGAAATCAACGGTATTGAAAGGTTTTTACAAGATGCAAATATTGGAGAAAAACGTGAACTAAAAGAAGTTCCTATAATTAATGAAGCTCTTAGGGAAGAACTAGGTCTTATACAAACAGAACTAAAACAATATGTAGATCAGTGTAAAAGAATAGATAAAAACAATTTATTAATTTCTGACAGAGATAAACTAAAATTTGATATGTCACTAAAATCTCCCGAAGTAAATTCAACGCTTTTTGAAGAATTAGAAACTCTTCAAAGTGATGTTGCAAAAACAAAAAATCATATTGATAACGTAAATAAACAACTTAAGGGTATAGATACTGCTGATAGTTGTTACGCTTGTGGACAACCAATAGATAATAGTCATGCAATGCAAATGAAGTCCAATCTAGAAGAAGACTTATTTTCATCTACTAAAAGACTAAATTCTTTTAGCGAGGAACTTAAAGTTCTTGCGGCAGAAAGAGACAAATTTGCTGAAGAAACTAATATGTATAACGAAAACCAAAAAACGATTGAAAAATTTGAACAACTTTCTCAGTTAATAGACAGTAGTATACCTAGTGAGTACCCAGATTATGAAAAACTTGAGAGAAAAGAAAAATCTTTAAAAACTCAAATAAGAGAACAAGAAGATTTAAGGCAAGAAGTAGTAGAACATAATGAACAAGTTAAAATACACAATACTAAAGTAGATACTCTAACAGAACAAAAAGCACAATTTTTAAATAGACAAGACGAGGTTAATTCTGATATAATTAAACTTAAATCAAAAAGCCAAAATTTAAGTATTTTAAGAAAAGCTTTTAGCACGACAGGTATAGTCGCATTTAAATTAGAAAATCTTACCAAAGAATTAGAAGAAACTATAAACGAATATTTAGCTGAATTTTCGGACGGGCAGTTTCAACTCGTATTCAGACTAACTGGAGAAAAATTAAACATAATTATATTTAATCATGGAAAAGAAACAACAATTGAAAGCGTCTCTGGAGGAGAGTTTAGTAGGATTCAAACTTCAATTTTACTATCTATCCGAAAACTTCTATCTAGGCTTGGCGGCAGTTATATTAATCTTTTATTTTTGGACGAAGTAACTGGGGTTTTAGACGAGGCGGGAAAAGAAAGACTAATTGAAATCTTGCAACAAGAAAATGATTTAAATGTTTTCTTGATCTCCCATGATTTTACCCACCCCCTAATAGAAAAAATATCTATAAATAAACAAAATAATATCAGTAAAATTGAAGGATAAAGTATTATGAAAAACACAGCGGAAATTTTAGAATTTCCTAGGGATTCTGTTACTCATTTGGGTATAACAATTGACCTCGGTAAAGATAACAAGTTAACAGTTCAAGCAAAAAAATTGTTAAAGGACTACTACTGTAGAGAAGATGAACCCTCTCCGCAATACGCTTTTGCTCGTGCAGCGGTTGCTTATTGTTATGGAGATTTAGAGCTTGCTCAAAGGATATATGATTATGTATCTAGTGGATGGTTTATGTATTCATCTCCTGTTCTTTCTAATGCTCCTATAGCGGGAGAAAAAGTAAAAGCATTACCAATTTCTTGTTTCTTAACCTATGTTCCAGACTCTCTAGAAGGACTAATAGATCACAGTTCAGAACTTAGGTGGTTATCTGTTAAAGGTGGGGGTGTAGGAGGACATTGGAGTGATGTTAGGGCAGTATCAGATAAGGCTCCTGGACCGATGCCGTTTCTTCATACAGTAGATGCTGATATGACTGCTTACAGACAAGGTAAAACTAGAAAAGGATCTTATGCAGCGTATATGGATATTGATCATCCAGATATTATTGAGTTCATTAATATGAGAGTTCCGACAGGAGATATTAACCGAAAATGTTTAAATTTACATAATGCAGTAAATTTGACAGATAAATTTATGAAAGCTGTGGACAACGATGAAGAGTGGTACTTATTAGACCCTAATGATAGAAGTGTTAGGGATACAATGAAAGCTAGAAAATTATGGGAAACTTTACTAGAAATTAGATTTAGAACAGGGGAGCCATATTTTAATTTTATTGACACAGCTAATAGAGCATTACCACAAACTATGAAAGATAAAGGTCTAAAACTTAATGGATCAAATTTATGTAATGAGATTCATTTACCGACTAGTGAAGATCGTACAGCTGTTTGTTGCTTATCCTCCGTTAATATTGAAAAATATGATGAGTGGTCTGGTACTCAAATGATTAATGATTTGATTAGATTTTTAGACAATGTTTTACAGTTCTTTATCGAAAATGCTAATGATGAAATTAGTAGGGCTAGATACTCAGCACAACAAGAAAGATCTTTAGGACTAGGAGCTATGGGGTTACACGCATATTATCATAAACATCGTGTGCCGTTTGGTTCTGAAAAAGCAGCTAGGTTAAATGAATCAATCTTTAAAACTATTAAAGAAAAAGCTGTAGAAGAAACCATGAAGTTAGCAGAAGAAAGAGGAGAGTGCCCGGATATGGAAGGTACAGGTAGACGTAACTCTCATATGTTAGCAATAGCACCAAACGCAAACAGTGCTATACTAGCTGATACTTCTCCCTCTATTGAGCCTTTAAAAGCTAATGCATATACTCATCGTACTAGAGCAGGGTCTCATTTAGTTAAGAACAGCTATTTAGAAGAAGAGTTAGAAAAACTAAAACAAAATACTGATAAAGTTTGGACTTCTATAATTACAAGAGGAGGTTCTGTTCAACATTTAGATTTTCTTAGTAACGAATTAAAAGAAGTTTTTAAAACAGCAATAGAACTAGATCAAATAAAAATAGTAGAACAAGCAGGGGTAAGACAAAAATACTTATGCCAAGGACAATCCCTAAATGTCTTTTTTCCAGCAGGCGCACCTAAAACTTATGTGCATCAAGTACACTATAACGCTTGGAAAAATGGGTGTAAAGGATTATATTACTTAAGAACAGAAACTACTCAAAGAGCAGAGAATGTTTCTAAAAAGGTTGAAAGAGATCAACTACAAGATTACATAACAACAGAGGACGACTCGTGTGTCGCGTGTGAAGGATAAAAAAAATGAATATTAGAATTGTAAGTAAATCAGACTGCCCGTTTTGTTTAATGGCAAAGAATTGGTTAAATGAACACGGTTTTGAGTATGAAGAACAACTCATGGATAAAGAGGAAGAAAGATTAGCTTTTTACCAAAGTCTCAACGATCTAGAAGAGACTCTAGGTAAGAATAATGCTAAACAAAAAAGAATAAATTCAGTACCACAAATATTCGTAGATGATGAACGAATTGGTGGGTACGATCAACTAATGAAAATATCAGATAATATCTTATTAAAAAGAGCAGGAGGTTTAATGCAGTTTTCAAAAACATATAAACCTTTTCAGTATCCGTGGGCGGTAGAAATTACTACTAGACATGAAAAAGTTCATTGGATTGAGGATGAGTTAGATTTATCAGAAGACGTTACTGATTGGAAAAACGGTAAAGTTACGGAAATAGAAAAAGAATATATAACAAATATTCTTAGACTATTTACGCAGTCAGACGTTGCTGTTGGACAAAATTACTATGATCAGTTTATTCCTAAGTTTAAGAATAATGAAGTTAGAAATATGTTTGGATCTTTTGCTTCAAGAGAAGGTATACACCAGAGAGCTTATGCTCTATTAAATGAAACTCTTGGTCTGCCTGACTCTGAATATCATGCTTTTCTAGAATATACTGAGATGGTGGAGAAGATAGATTTTATGATGGATTCACATATTGGCTCACAAAGAGGGCTTGGGTTAGCATTAGCAAAATCTGTATTTAACGAAGGTGTTGCTTTGTTTGCGTCTTTTGTTATGTTACTTAATTTTCAAAGAGCTGGAAAGATGAAAGGCATGGGAAAAGTAGTAGAATGGTCAATAAGAGATGAATCTATACACGTAGAGGGTGTATCCAAGGTATTTAGGCAATACTGTATCGAACACCCTAGAATAGTTGGTGACAAATTTAAAAGCGAAATCTATGAAATGTCAAGAGTTGCGGTAGAACTAGAAGATAAATTTATTGACTTAGCCTATTCTATGGGAGAAATAGAAGGACTAGAAGCTACCGAAGTGAAAAAATACATTAGATATATCACAGATAGAAGACTGCTACAGTTAGGATTAAAGCCTAACTTTAAAGTTAAAGAAAATCCTTTACCTTGGTTAGAGTGGATTTTGAATGGCGCTGACCACACAAACTTCTTTGAAAATAGAGTAACTGAATACGAAGTAGCAGGATTAACAGGTTCTTGGGATGACGCCTACTCAAAAGCCGCTTAAAGGAGAATCACATAAAAGTGAGTAAAAATGGCAACAATGGAACACGCTGGATTAAATTAGATGATTTAATAACAGTAACTCCGCTAACAACGAGTCAAAAATTTGCTTTTGAAGCATATAAAAAAGACAATAAAAGTCTAATATTACATGGGAGTGCGGGAACCGGAAAAACATTTATCTCTATGTATCTTGCTCTAGAAGAAATATTGGAAAAGAATAATAGGCACTATAATAAACTTTATATCATAAGAAGTGTTGTACCTACCAGAGATATAGGATATTTACCTGGGGATAAAACAGAAAAAATAGAAGTCTATGAAGATCCTTATATGTCAATTTCAGCGGAACTTTTTGAGTGTAAAGACGCTTATGACAAATTAAAAACTCAAGGAGCCGTCGAATTTTTACCTACCTCTTTTATTAGAGGAGTAACTTTTGATAATTCAATAATTATTATTGATGAGTGCCAAAACCTTAACTTCCATGAACTAGACTCTGTTATTACTAGAATAGGTAGAGACTGTAAAATTTTATTTTGTGGTGATTTTTATCAAACAGACTTTGTAAGAGATACTGAAAAGCAAGGGTTAAAAAAATTCATAAAAATCTTGAACCATTTGCCACAATTTGCTAAAATAGAATTCTCTAGTGATGATATTGTAAGAAGTGATATTGTAAAAGCTTACATATTAGCTAAAGACCAGCTCAAAGAGCAGGGAGTCATATAAGAAAGAAGAAATTATTTGTCAAGCAAAAGTAAAATTAAAGGTTCTGCTTATGAAGCTAAAATAAGAGATTACTTAACTAAAGAATTAGATATAGAATTTAAACGTATGCCACTCAGCGGATCGTTAGAGTATCTTAAGGGAGATCTTTGGACACCTCACGATACTGCTGCGTGGCCTTATTGTATTGAATGTAAGCATTATAAAGAAGTTAACTGGAATGGGTTACTCACAGCAACATCTTCTGATTTATTAAATTTTTGGCGACAAGCACAAAGAGAAGCAGAAGTTATGAAGAAAAAACCTTTAGTTATTTATAGATGGAATAGGTCTAAAGATTATGTGTGCTGGGACGATGATGTAGAAATAGAACATTACATAGAGTGTAATGTGTTTGATTGTAAGTTTAAAATGGGATTATTAAATGAGTGGATTACAGAAATTAAAAGTCGCCTTTGATAATTTTGATGATAAAGGTCCTTTACCTAACTTAAACGATTCTATTTATTTTAATAATTGGTATAAAATTAGTAGTTTTAATGAGAGAGTACATGGATTTTTTACAATCCCTGCTGTATTAGTAAAAATGTGGAAAGAAGACCGAGTAGAATTCGTAAAAAAAGAAAATCTTGGTTTATGCGACAGAGCAATATACCCGATAAAATTTTACACTAATGAAGCAGTTGATTATTTTTGTTACTTTGCTGACACAGGGCTTGGCCCAAGAAAACCTTTTTTTCATTATGAAGATTCTGAAAAAATAAGTCATGTTCTTATTTGTTTAGATGGGGAGCCGATAACTGAGGGATCTTTTTATAATATAAAAAACATACTCATAAGTAATGGAGTTCCTAAAGAAAAATTAGTATTTATAGTAAACAACCCTTTTTGGGAGGATAAAGAAGTAAAAATAGTAGTAGGAACTAATGAAGTAAACCTGATTGCCTACCTTTCTATGTTTTCTGATTACAAAATTAATAATTTGCCAAAGGAGAAAAAATTTTGTATTCTTAATCATAGTGCAAATTCAAATTATGATTTTAGACAAGCTACGTTAAATGCTTTAGAAAAAAGAAATTTATTAAGATATGCAGACTATTCTCATCAACCTGTTGAAAAAATTAGGTATGTTACAGACAAACCCATACCCTCTATGTTTCGTAAGTTATTAGACAACTCAGATACTAGAATAAAAGAAACAAAACTACTTAATGAATCAATAGAAAACAATTCTTATTTTTCTTTGGTTTTAGAAGCGTACTATAAGTCTTTTTTTGCAGGAAAATTATATATCACGGAAAAATCTTTACGACCTATGCGGTGGAAAAAACCCTTTATAGTAGTGGGGCAACTAAATACATTAAAAGCATTACAAAAAATTGGGTATAAAACGTTTCATCCCTTTATTGATGAAAGCTATGATACAGAAGACGATCTTGACAAAAGATTTATAAAAATAATGATAGAAGTAGAAAAACTGTGTAATAAAAGTTTAGATGATCTACAAGAGTTTAATACTAAAATTAAACACATATTAGAGCATAACCATAAACACTTTGAAACCAGAATAAAAAGTGTGGAAAATTATTTATTAGGATTAACAAATGAAAATATTTGACTTTAAAAAAATTAATATTGACACTGCTCCCTATTTATCCGTAGATTGGGAAAACTATCGTTGTTCGTGCATACAACACCAAAAATCAGAACAAGCAGATTTACACGATGAAGGGTTTCCTGATACTTTGTGTTTAGAAAACACCACTATTTATCAAAAGTTTTTTACAAAAGAGGACGTGGATTTTAAAGAACTCGAAGAACAATTAAATATGGAAGTGGCAACTGTATCAGCAATTTTACAAAAACCAGGTAACATAATTCCGTGGCACAGAGATATGTTTTATCAAATTACTAAAAAATTTCCAAACAGAAAAGAAGAAAAAGTCAGAGCTAATATGTTTTTAACTGATTGGGAAAATGGACAATTTTTGCAGTTTGATGACGAAGTTATTACTCATTGGAAAAAGAACACAGGGTATGTATTTAATAATCAAGTGTTACACCTATCATCAAACGCAGGACTGCGTAATAAGGTTACTCTACAAGTTTCGGGATTTTACTGATGGATTTAAGAGGGGCAAAAGCGATACCAGACTTAGAAATAATAGAATGGTTATACACTTTTGATATAGTAGATAATCTTTATGATAAAAATATAAAAGAAAAATTTATCGGAACATTCAAAAAATGGGTTGTTGCCAGTAAAAATAATAACTTAAAAAATTTACACTTATTTAAAAACGTAAAAACCTGTAACGGTACTGCACATGCTTTTGATACCTTTCACTGGAGACATAGAAATAAAAGATTTTTATTCTTTAGGGGTGAGTTTATGTATCATAGTGCGTGTTTTAAAAAAAATATAAACTGGGGCTATTTAAACGATACTGAAATTACAGAGAATGATGCCATAATAATGTCTGTACCTTTCAGTGATTACGGAAAACAACACCCAACTTTATCTGGTATCCTTACTACCTGTGACGCTATGAACCTTCCTGTTCTTTTAGATTTCGCTTATCTCCCTTGCACAAAAAATATTAATGTTGATCTATCTCATAAATGTATTGATATGATAACTTTTTCTTTATCAAAAGCATTTTATGGTGCTGAAAATTTGCGTCTTGGTATTAGGTTTGAAAAAGAAGACACAGATGATTCAATTGATATCTTAAATTCTGTAAACATGGTAAATAGTATGAGTTTGGGAATAGGAATAGAGTATATGGATAAATTTTCTCCAGATTATAACTGGGATAAGTATGGTAAAGCATATTATAAAGTTTGCAGAGAAAATAACCTAGAACCTACAGATTGTGTACTATTTGGTATAGGTGGAGATGAGTGGGCAGAATATAACAGAGGAAACGAAGCTAATAGGGTATGTATCTCAGAATTAATTAGGGACAAATATATATGTTAGCAATATGTGGTAATAGTTTTAGCTACGGTACTGAGGAGGGTACATGGCCAAAAATACTAGCTGATAAGCTTAACTTGCCTTTACTAAATATGTCTGCATGTGGTGCAAGTAATTATTTTACTTGCTATCAAATAGAACACGTTTTAAAATATAATCCTAAAATAATTATAATTGTATTAGCGGGTAGTGATAGATTTGAGCTTGATGATGATGATTCTGGAAATAAAGCATCGGTAGAAGATTTTAATTTTAAAATAGATGAAGTTAGTTATTCTCCTTTTTCTAAGAAACCTACTATACATTCAGGAAACGTTATTAGTCATATTAGAAACTATCACATAAAACAAATTAAAAACCATTTAATGCAACATTCTCACAGGTTACAAGCACAATATCAGTCTTGGTGTCTTCAACATATGATATCTAAAATAGAGTGTACCTATAGACTTTATAGAAATATTTATCCAGAATATCATAAAGATGTAAAAATATATAAAAAAGAAGAGTTTTATGGGTTAGACCAATTATCTGGGTGGAGAAACAACGGCCCTTATGATTTTGAAAAAGAGCATTTAAAAGGAAACAAATCAACAAATCATTTAAATATAGAAGAAAATTTAAAATTTGCAGAGTGGGCATACAATGACTTGCAATAATGAGTGGGATCAATTAGAAGAAGTTATAGTAGGATCAGCGATAGGGAGTAAAATACCTAAACCTAATAAAAGTTTAATGAGTTGTATGTACCCAACATATACTGAAAAAGAAATATTAACATCTTCAGGTCTTTTTCCAGCATGGTTAGTAGAGGAACAAGAAGAAGACTTAGATGCACTAAGTAATACTCTAAAAAGTTTAGGAGTAAAAGTTCATAGGCCAGATTCAACGAAGAAACCAGAGTACCATTACCACTGCCCTAGAGACTTAACTTTAATTGTTGGAAATACTATAATAGAAACCCCATCTCCGTTAATTGATAGAAAAAATGAAACTCAAGCATATAAAGATATTTTTACTAAAAAATGGAAAGACGGCTATAAATGGGTTAAAGCCCCAACCCCAAGCTATAAAGAAGAAAATTATCAAACTGATGATATAGATAGAAAACCGACTCTTTTAAATAAAGAACCCATGTTTGAAGCTGCTAATTGTATGAGGATAAATAATGATATTCTTTATCAAGTAAGCAATACAGGAAACGAGCTGGGAGGTCAATGGTTACAAGATATTCTTATGGACAAAAAAGTACATATTTTACATGATTTATATTCATATGCACATCTAGATAGTACAATTATTCCTTTGAGAGAAGGTTTAGTTTTATATAATGCTAGTCGAGTAACTCAGGAAAATGAGCCGAAGTTATTTAAATCATGGGACAAGATATGGATCGATGAGTGTTATAGTGCTAGTAATAAGACAGAGCTTCCTTGGGGAGCAAGTGCGTGGATTGGATTAAATCTTCTAAGTGTAAATCCTAATCTTGCAATAGTAGATAAGAAACAAAAAAAGTTAATACAAAAACTTAAGAAACATAAAATTGAGGTCATTCCCTTAGAACTAAGACATGACAGAATTATCAGTGGTGGTTTCCACTGCGTGACTTTAGATTTGAGTAGAAAAGCAACATAAGAATAATATTATTTGACTCTATGTTTATATATTGCTATAATATATAAATACAGAAAGGAAATATTATGAATACCAAAGCGTGGAACGATTTGGCAGAGGTAGAAAACGCTTCTGCTGCAGCCACTAACCTATTACTAATAGATGCTAATAATTTAGCATTTAGGTGGTTACAAAGAAAAAATGTAGATAACTTTACAGAGGACTTTATAAGAACTATTGAAAGTTTATCTAAAAGCTATCAAGCTAAACGAACAATAGTTTGTTTTGATTTTGGAAGAAGTTACTATAGAAATGAACTTCTTACTACATATAAAGCAAACAGAAAAAAACCAACCGACCCAGAAACTGTGGAAAAATTTGATAAATTTTTCTCTTGTTTAAATGTCATACCTGATTTAATTCCATTTGAAAATTACAAATTTAGAGGCATAGAAGCTGACGATATTATCGCATATTTATGTAATAATATTTCTCCTTCCTATGAACACACATGGTTAGTTTCAAGTGATAGAGACTTGTTTCAATTAATTAATAATGAAGTTTCTATATTTAATATGTTTTCTAGGAAAGAAATAACTATAGATACTCTTATCGAAGACTATCAAGTAACTCCAGAAGAATATATGTTATCAAGAATACTTGAAGGAGATAAAAGTGATAATATTTTAGGGGTAGAAGGTATTGGGCCAAAACGCGCTCAAACATTGGCAAGAGAATATAAAACTCTCGATAACTTAATAGAATCTTTACCCATTAAACCCGCAAAAGCAAAATTTTTAAAAAATTTGAATGACAGTAAAGAAATTTTATTACGAAATGAAAAACTCATTACTCTAAAGAAACATAATGAATTAGCAATAACAGCAGGTAAACACGGACAAGAAGCGTGGGAGGAGTTACAAGGTGTCTCAACATCTTAATGTAAAAATAGAAAAAAGCGAACTCGCTAAACAACTCGAAGAAAAATTAGGTATTACTTGGAATTTACAACAACAATACCCTTTTGACGCAGGATATGATTTAAGATCTTGTGAGCCTGATGAAATAGTATTAGAACCTAATAATAGAGAAACTGTAGGAACAGGATTATACTTTCAAATAGATAATCCTTTTTGGGAAATACAAATTAGACCTAGAAGTGGGTTAGCCCACAAAAATGGTATAATGATAGTTAATAGTCCGGGAACAGTAGACTTTGCTTATAGAAATGAAGTAAAAATCATACTCTATAATTCGGGTGACAGAGTTTTTACTATATTTCCAGGAGATCGTATAGCACAGGCATGCTTTAGACCTGTGCCTCAAGTATCTTTTGAGTATGTAGACGCAATAGAACAAACAGTAATACTCTCTAACGCACACCCGTGGGTACAAGAAGAAAAAGTAAAAAAACGAGGTTTAGCAAAAAGACCAAAAAGAGAAACTGTCTCTCTCAATGAAGATGACACAGAAGAATTAATTATTAATAGAGGAGGGTTTGGTAGTAGTGGTACTAAATAAACTAAAAGACCCTGTATTTTGGTTATTTAAAATAAATATAGAGTTTTTATTATTAGAAATTTATTTATTTTTTATTGATAGGTTTACCTTATCACAATTGTTTGTTATACTACTAGGTAACGTAGCTTTATTCGCTATAACTTATATGGTTCGAGAAACAAGAGATTTAAATCAAAGATTAAAGAAATGGTTAAAAATATGAATGTAAAATTAGTATCCTACTCACAAACGCCTGATCAAGCGTTTATTGGGCTTGACTCTGTGCAAGACATTGTAGCATATTGTGCAAGGGTGTCTAACCCAGATAATCAAAATAATAAAGAAACAAGCGAAAAATTAATTCGCTATTTAATTAAGCACGGGCATTGGTCACCTTTAGAAATGGCTAGTGTTTGTTTGGAAATTGAAACTACTAGAGACATAGCTAGACAAATTTTAAGACACCGCTCTTTTTCATTTCAAGAATTTAGTCAACGATATGCTGATCCAACTAAAGATTTAAAGTTCACTACAAGAGAGGCGAGGCTACAGGACACTAAGAATCGTCAGAACAGTATCGAAACGGAAGATGCTAGTCTACAGGCGAACTGGGAACTGCGACAGAGTCAAGTAATGCAGGAATCTCTTGAGGCATACAAATGGGCAATTAAGAATGGTATAGCCAAAGAACAAGCTAGGGCAGTACTACCAGAAGGCAATATAGAAAGTAGACTTTATATGAATGGTACTCTTCGATCATGGGTTCACTACATAGAGCTTCGTAGTGGATACGGTACTCAAAAAGAACACATGGAAATAGCTCGCGCTTGTGCTGATGCTATAGAACCAATATTTCCAATGATTAAGGAATTTGTTAGCGAATGATCGTAGGGTTTACTTGTAGTGCTTTTGATTTACTACATGCAGGTCATGTAATAATGTTAAGAGAAGCAAAAGAAAAATGTGACTATTTAATGGTAGGACTTCAAGTAGACCCTAGCCATGATCGTAAAGATAAAAACTCTCCAATACAAACAATTGTTGAAAGATATACACAACTTAAAGCAATAGGTTATGTTGATGAAATTATACCTTATGGATCAGAAAAAGATTTAGAAGATATATTAGAAATGTACCCAATTAATATTCGTATTTTAGGAGAAGAGTATAGAGACAAAGACTTTACTGGTAAGGATATTTGTCGTAAAAGAGATATAGATTTATACTTCAATAAAAGAGACCACAGGTTCAGCACTACTGATTTAAGAAATAGAGTTTGTGAATGATATGTTTTTTAACTCAATACTACAGCGGTTTAGGCCACAGTATGCGGATAAAGCATATTGCGGAAGAGACAGCAAAATTTACAGACTGTTGTATTGTCAATCATTTATTTAAACCACCTTTAGAAATTAAAGGTATTAAGAAAGAATATACACTAGTCAAAGACGAGGACTATGACCACACAGAGCCAAATATTTTTAAGGCTTTAATGAAAGAACCTTTAGTTATAAAAAGAATAGCTAGGTGGAAAGATTTTTTAAATAATAATAATATTAGTGTAATAGTGTCTGAAGGATTTCCTTTTTGCAGACATCAGTGGGCGTTTGAATTATTTTCTTTTTTTGAAGCTGCAAAAGCAAAGAACATAAAAATCATAAGCAGTATTAGGGATTTTCCTTGGGACGAACCACACGAACAAGGGTTAAAAGACTGGGTAGCAAAAACGCAGAATCTAGTTGTTAAACATTACCTAGATAAAATATTAATTCACGGTGACCCAAAAATATTACCTCTATTACCTGATTCTTTATCTTTTTATGATCCAGCTTTATTATATAAAGAAATAGAGTCAAAAATAGAATATACAGGGTATGTTACTAACCCCAAACAAGAAAAACATAAAAGATTAAATAATAAAGTTTATGTGAGCGTAGGGCTTAATAAAGAAGAAAGTTTGTCAATATTTTCTAATATACTAAGAGCCGCAAAAGATTTTCCAGAATTAGATTTTATAGTTCTTATGGCAAATAAAAAACTAAAAAACAAAATAGGAATTCGTAAAAAAAGTAATATATTAGCTGTAGACTATATTCCTAATTTATCTAAATTAGTAGAGTCCTCTACTATGTTTATTACTTATGGGGGTTATAACAGCACAATGGAAATAATATCTAGTGGAACCCCTAGTATTATTATTCCAAGAGAAGATGGTGGAAAAGTTGAACAATTTGTCCGTAGTTATGTTATGAAACCTTATGATCTATTTAAAGTGTGTTCTGTAAGAGATTTAAAAAATATTTCTAAATACATAAGAGAGATACTAAATGAGTATGACGAGTTTCCAAAGAATTGTGAGTTTGATTTAGATGGCACAAGAAAAACAGCTAAAATTCTCCTCGAATACAATTAAAAAATTAAAAGACGAAAAAATTAATTGGCAAAAAGGTATTGAAAATAATGAGTGGACTTGGATACAATATTTTAAAGAACAAAATGATTTTAGTCTTGGGTTTAAGTTGTGTGAGAAAGATGCTTGGATAGCAAGAACTTTAAAAACAAAAAAGAAAAGATATAAGTTTAAAGAATGTAAAACTTTAGTATTAGTAGGGTCAGGGCTATATCCTTATAGCTTATTTGATATACACAAACAGTATCCATATATCAACCTCATTGGGTTAGATTACGATGAAAGATGTGTAAAAGTTGGTAACCTTTTAATTAAAGCCGCTAATGTTGAAAATAAGATTACTATATTACATATGGATGGAAATGATTTTGAGTATTCTAAACTAGAACACGAAGATTTAGTATTTCTAAGCGTAGACATAGAAACTAGGGCTGTAATATATAATAAAGTTTTAAAAACTAGTAAAGCAGATGTGTATGTTTGTGAACCACACAATAAATGGTTGATAAATATGATAGAAAAAAGCCCTCAAGAAGATTGAGGGCTTTTGTTTTAGAATGAATATTCTTTGGGAATAAATCTTCCTTTTTTAAATACTTTTACTTTTGGTGATTTTGTTGTTCTTTTTTTGTACCCACCATCACGCAAATATCTTCCTTTTTTGGTTACTTTTGCATGACGAGATTCTCGTAAAAAAGACGGTGTGAGATATGTCATTTAAGGGTTTTTATCTTTAGAAGGTACTCCATAATCAAGGGTTCTTCTAGGAGTTTCACCTGCTCTAACACCTTCACCATTATAAACAGCTTTAAGATTAGATAAAATACTGTCTCCAGCTAAATATCTAGCCTTAACTTTTTCAACTCTTTTAACGTCTGGTGCAATGTCTCCATATCGGTTACTACCGATCTGGACGATTTCATTATTACCAAGACCTCCAGGTTTAGCAACCATATTAGATCTCCTTATTTGTTATATCCGCGTCCTTTAACGGGGGCGCCACCATTTTCTGCAGAGGGAGCGTTTTCGCCCATTGAGCCATTGGCATCAATATACCCTTTAGCAGCTTTCATCATGGCATTTTTACCGACGGCACCTGGCTGGTTATAATTACCTTTTGAAGAGGAACCACCCATCGCGGTCTTATCAACAGACCCCGCATTTTTGTAGTTCTCTGGTGTGCCAGTAACGTCAAATCCAATTACTTTTCTAGCCATTGTAAATTTCTCCTTTTGAAATATTATACGAATTTCCACTCGTATTTGCAATATTAACTTCTTGTATTATAGCATCAATATTATCATGCCAGAAGTTTAAAAACTTATGAACTCTGGAAAAATGGGGGGAAATATCTGAAGTCTGCCAGACGAATTCTTGCAATATATTATTATAGTCTGGGAGCCAGTAAAGAACTTGAACTAATACAAGCTCTCTCTCAAATATAATCACCCCATTAAGTCCTACTACGAAATTGCAGCTATAATGGTCTCAGTGTGGTTACCCGCGTTAGCGGCAGCAGCATGAGAGCCACGAACTGTGATTGTTGGTGCGAGTCCAGCAGCAATTGAAGTTGCATAGCTGTTAGCACCTGTAAATGTGCAATGCTCAATAGTCATATTACCATTGGATAGCGCACCTGAATCACTAGCAATCGTGCAATATCTCATCGTTACAACACCGGAACAGTGTTGAACAATACCATATCCTGGGCCTACTGTGGTTCCCAGTTCACAATGATCAAGAGTGATTGCGGCGTTCATGTTTACACCCGCAGCACCCGCAGCGTTAGCGTCTGTGACACCAGCAGTAACTGCACCGTTTGCAAGAGCAAGAGCAGCACTCCTAGCATTACCATCAGTTCCGTTAATCACGGAATCAAATACTTTAACTGTAACATCTGTATTACCAACAATTAGTCCAGCAGCATTAATCGTTACGTTTTTAATAACAACGTTTGCTCCTTGAGATGTCGCGTCAGGGACTGAAAATCCAGCGAAGACAACATCATCTCTATCACCAACACCAACAATTGATACATCCGCAACGTTAGCCGTGCGTGGGTCAGCATAAGAGCCAGGATAAACTAGAATAGTATCTCCCGATCCCAAAATTGATGTGGGAATCTCTTCAACGCTTTTAAACTGAGCATTATCTGTTAACTCAGGGCTTACTTTATGAATAGCTTTATTTGCCATTAGTCTATTCTCCTTTTAAAATTTATTTACGTTTACTCGATCTTCGGGATTTCCCTAGAGCGATCGCGACGGCTTGTAATCTCTTAGCTTTATTTGAAGAGATTCCACGCCTTTTTGCAAGTGTAGAAATAGCTTTTTTTCTAGATTTACCTACACCCTTCTTTTTAGTTAATTCTTTTATGTTTGCAGAAATTACTTTCTTACTTTTACCTTTTTGTAACGGCATCGTCTAATTTAATCTCCACGGTACATTCTTTAATAGATAAAGATTCTTCTCTTTCACTACTATGTACCAAATAATCTCTTAACGAATCTAAGTAAGCATTACTAACTGCTAACTTATTAGTCCACCAACTAGGTAATGATGCTTCTCCATCAGCAGGTAAAGCATTATATATATCAGCTACATTTTCTGTAATTTGTCTACAAGCTCTATTCGCAGAAGCAACATCTGTATGTCCGTCTTTTGTTGTTGTTAAGTTTTCCTGTTCAAATGTTTTCATTCCATTACCCATTTCTTTTAAATTATCTTCCCACCAACTAATTTCAGGATCTAAAACTCCATCATCTATAATTCTTTTTAATCTTCTATCGTATTCTTCTCTAGTAGCAGGTGCGTCACCGTTTACAGCATTAATTACAAATTGTAACGTCGCAGCAGCTATTGATAGACTCGCGCACTTACCTATAACCCACCCATTTAACTCATCAATCATAATTGTAGGAGAAGCAGTTTTTAAAGCCCCAACCATTTCATGCGGAACTTTAAAATATAAACCGCCTTCTACATAAATTTTTGCGGGATACGGGTGCAGTTTATTTGTGTTTGAATCAACGATACGAACAAAATCAAAACCGTCAATATTTTTAAATACAACCGCATATCCTTCATTTGTTTCGGGATTTTTCTCTACATAAGAAGGGGTGCCAAACTTGTCCATCAACTTGATGACAAAACTTTTTGGACCTTCATATTTCCAATCACCTATTTCAATACCCTTATATTCCATAAGATGCTCCTTGTTTATTCTATAATATCATTATAGAGTAAAGATTTTTAAATAGCCAATCTTATTTTAATTACCTACTTGATTAGCAGGGCTAAACCTATTTATTTAATTGTCAATTTGATTTGACGCATTAAAAAGAGTAATTTCTCCTGTCTCTAAGTCTTCTTCGGTTTTTTCTCTACTACTGACTATTTTTCCACATTGTGATTTACATAAACTAAAACTTCTATCATACCCTTGTAAAAATTGTTGTAATTTGTTCCAATAATCATAATTTAAAATTTTTTCTAGGGGAACTTCTAGTCCACTAAATAATTTTTCATGATCTTTCATATAATAAAACCTAGAATTATCTTTATCATAATAATGACCTCCCGTCCAACAACACCTAAAAACTAATCCTTCTGGAGAAATGTACCATTTTCCCCAATCATCCCACGAACAAATAATCTTTTTAGGAATTTTTGATAAGTCTTTTTTTCTTTTAACGTGTCTATAAATTCCATCTTTCGGTGGGTGAAAGTCTCTATTTGTAGTAACCGTACTAAAAGTAGAAAAACCATAATCTATTGCTAGTTGTTTGGCTTTTTCTATTTGATGTTGGTTATAATCAAATACGATATATTTCCAGTGCACGCTTGCTCTATTAGTATCAATAACAGACTTGGCGTTATTAAGAACTTTGTTAAAGTCAGTATTAATTCTATACCTAGAGTGTGTATCTTCTAACCCATCTAAATCAAAATTTATTATATCTAGTTTATCTAAAATATTACCTACGTCTGTCCAATAATCGTGGTCATGAATTCCTCCATTAGTATGTATTAACAATTTCGTGTCATGTTCTTTAACATAACTTATAATTTCTCTAAACTGTTTATTCATAACAGAGTCTCCAAAATTACCATTGAAGACCAACCACTCTAAATTTTTGAGCAATTCGGGATAAAATAGTTTTTGGAAATTATCTAATGTAATAGTATATTTAGGGTCATTTAAATTTACCCTAAGAGGTTTTATTCTATGACAAGCCGGGCATTTTGCGTTACATCTAAATGTTAACTCGGTAGTCAATTGTCTTATTTTTTTCACATTACGCCCATCGTCTAATCATTAATCTTAGCCCTGCAGGAATATTAGCCGCAGGTTCTACGAATTGTACTACTCCAGCACTAGGAATTACAAAATCATTATCTGATCCTCCAAACTGCCTAGTCTGTCTTACTCCACTTAGTACAACTTCTATTCTATCAATAGCGGTTACTGAAGCTCCTATTCCATAAGCATTTGCTCCAGATACTGTAGTAATCACATTGTGTTGAGGTGCGAGAGTACTACCTGACGCAGTTGCTACGTTATCTTGCACCACGTTTAAGTTTGCATTTAGCCTAACAAAGGTTGCGTGATCATTAGCTAGAGGGTCAACTCCTCGAGTTAAAATTACTCCAACATTAGCTGTACCTCTAACATCTAAATTATATTCAGAAGTGGCTGTAGCGTCACCAATAATTATATTTGCTGCTCCAGTAGCATCGTGTGTTCTAATTACTGCATTAGCTGGCTGACCAATACTAAAGGTAGATGCCACAGGAGCTGTGTTACCTACTATGCCTAACCCTGTTCCTACTACTGATCGTCCTGTTACTGTTGAAGCGCCTGTGACAGATAGACCAGCTGCAAAAGTAGCTCCTCCATCTGCTGCTAGAGTTATCGCTGCAGCAGTAGTAGCTGTCCCAATAGTGCCTGTATCTTTAATTTTGATGTCATCTTTAAAAGTAACAATACCACCGCTACTAACTTGCATAGCATCTGTGGCACTGGCTGATCCAAGGTTGCCATCATCAGGAACTATTACTCCTGCGTCTCCTGAGAGCACAAGAGATTCCGCAGTTACATGTCGAGCATTTAAGTTTGCAGCACTTGTTGCACTTATAGCGGTATTAGTATGGGGGTCTCTAGTGTGGGCTACTACAACTTTATTTACTGATTCATCATAACCAATAAAGACATTTCCTTCTGCTCCGCGACTTACCATAAGTCCTGTATCTAAACTAGGACTTCCGCTTGCGTTTTTAGCCGCAAGTATAATTCTATCTTCGACAGTTAAGTTTGTAACATCTTGGCTAACAGTATCACCACTAACCGTTAAATTACCTGTAATAGTTAAATCGTCAGCTACAGTAACAGCTCCGTCTCCCGCTATTGTTAAAGCAGCTGCTGTCGTCGCACTACCAATTTGACCTCCATCAGCAACAGTAATGCCTGCGCTATGAACGCTTCTATCACTAAAAGTAACTGCTCCAGCAGCAGCTATCGTAATAGCAGCGGCATCGGTAGCAGTTCCTATGGTGCCTCCATCTTTAATTTTAATATCGTCTTTAAATGTAACTACACCATCAGCTGCAATTTGAATAGCATCAGTGGCTCCGGTAGAGCCAATATCCCCATCGTTAGGAACTATAAAAGAAGTTGCAGTAAGAGCGCCAGTATTAGCAGTCCCCCTTACATCTAATCTGTGTGGAGTATTAGTACCAATATCACCGTGTCCAATTATGACATTGCCGCCATTGTTTTGTGTACCGTAGTTAATGATAACGTTAGCAGGAGTCCCTAAAGTTAAAGAAGAAGCCGCAGGGTTAGTGTTAGCTATACTAAATGAGTCTGCAGATTTGTCAAAAAAGTATTTACCACTGCCAATATTTAAATCAGTGGTTGCGTCAAGAATAGCAGCTACGTTATCTTGTACTACGTCTATATTTGCTGATAAGTTAGCTTGTAACGCTACTACGTTTTCTGAAACTTGAGACGCGTTTGCGCCCGCACCAAGGTGCCTACTCTGAACAGCATTATTAGCTAGGTGCCTAGCTATTATGACATTACTGCCAATACCTGCTGTTCCTAAAGCATTAGCCCCGATAACGGTACTACTAATTTTTGTAACCATATGAGGTTCTCCTAATTATCGGAGTCTTCTACTTCTAACTCCTTGAAAAATTCTTCTAGGTAATCTTTTTGTTCGACACCTTCGTCTTCCCCGTCTTCAAAAAACTCTTTAATAAAGTCTTCTACTTGTTCATCTACAGAGGGTGGTTTTAATAAATCATCCCATTCTTCATCTATACAAGCTCTTTTAGTTAAGTCTTTAAAATATGTAATCTCTTCTTCTGTTAATTCTGCGTTAGGCGTGTCATCTAAAAATTTCTTTTCATAAACGCTCATAGAGGGAGATTCTTCTAAATAAACTGAATAACAAGAACCGGCTAGTATTTCTCCTAATTTTGGTTCTAATTCAATAAATTTATCAAAAGGAAAACTTCTTTCTATCTGTTCCCCTTTTTCCCCTCGTTCAAATTTTCTATAATTAGCATACACTAATTTGCCTTCTATGTCAAAGGCATTAAATTTAATAATCTCCATTATTCTCTCCTTAAAGTTTTATAATAAAATTCACTACAGATGTAGGGAATATCATGTTAGGTGTAATAGCAGCGTGTGCAGCAACTGCAGTAACTGCTGTTGCTTGTGAAGAGTCTTTTGCTGAAGTAGCAAAGGTTGCTGTAGTCAAAGAGTGCGCAGCAATTGTAGTAGACTCTGAAGGCTTAGTAGCACTACCAGGCATTTGAGGTGTTTGGGCACCCAAAGTACTGTTATTAGATCCTTTACCTAGTAATATCCTATCTCTTAAATCAGGAACGTTAAATGTATTATTACCGTTTCCTGTCCCAAAAGCTGTACTTACTACCCCAAATAAGTTAGCGTTAACTCCTGTGCGAGAAATAGCCGCCCCATCACATAACAAATATCCAGAAGGTGCAGAACTTCCCCCATACCCAGAAATAACTCCAGTAGGTGTTAAAGCTGTTTCTACAAAATTATCTAACTCATGTATTGTTATAGAGGCTGCAGTGATCTTTACATTACTAATATTTCTATCTGTTACTTTTGCTGTTGTAACGGCGTTGTCCACTAACATTGTCGAAGTAACTCCGTTTGTTGGGGGTATACCCACATCAGTGAAGTTAGAAGCTGAGTTCGCTCCTTTTATCATTAGCCTAATATTTGAAGGAGTTGATGATGCAGCTGTTGATCCAAAAACAGCTACTAACTCTCCAATTTGATATGAACCAATGTTTGCTGTTGCCCCAACAATATTATCTTCGTATCTAGAACCTATTCCAACCCTAGTAAAGTTACCTCCGGGTCCTTCAGCGCCTTTTTTATCTGCCGTATCACTATTAATGTAAAGTGCTTTTCTACCTGCATCATAGTATAACAGACCGTATGTCCTAGAATCTGTAAAAGCAACTGCGGCAGATCCGTCATCCGTAAAGTTAGATGCCGCAGGAGGCACCGATGAATAGAAGTTCTGAGCTAGTGATTGCAAACTTCCATTTATATGAGTTCTCGAAGTTGATAACGCTGTTGATGCAGTCGTTAAAACAAACGTATTTGATGTGCCTGTAGCCATTTTTTAATCTCCTTTAAATTCCTTGTGCCACAAAATCTAATACTACACCTGTAGAAGGTGCTTGATCAGATGAGTTAACGACATTAATATTTGCTCCTGTATTTGTTGAGCCTATAACTGTTGCAATTTTTCCTATTGATCCTACAGGTGTCATAGTAATGAATGGGGGTTCAATAAACCCAGCAGAGGAATAGTCTACCGCCGTGTTCCCCCCAGTATCACTAGTTCCTGCAAAAGTAACTCTAGCCCTAAACTCTTGAGTTGGTTTGTCTACTGTATACTCAAAAGTATCTAACGTAAAATTAGTTTCAGTCGGTTTTGCGTTTGTTATAATTTCTCTGATTTGGAAAAATCTAGCCAATCTTGACCCAGTACTAAAAGTAGTGAATCTATCATCAGAAGTTCCAGAAAACGTACTAATATTTACATTACCATTAGCAAAAAATGGATCAGACTCAGAAGTTCTAATTTGTGTAACTCTTGATAAAGCACTAGAATCTCCTAAGAACGTAGTTGCTGCAGAGGAAGAATCTGAAAACTGGTTTAGATCTACTAGTTTATATGAACTCGCAACGGTTGTCAAGTTAGCAAATGCATTAGCTCCTGTTGATGCCCCGTTAGCATGATATACTTTTCCTAATTTAATCTCATCTGCGTCAATTACACTAGCAATTAGAGCATATGAATTAGCATTAGAATAATCCCCTAAATCTACAACTCCGCTACTAGAGTAGGCTGAGTGACCTGCTGAAGTATTAATCGCTTCATGAAGTACTCCACCAGAAGAATAAGTAGTGAAAGCACTACTATTTGTTCCCGAAAGCTCAAAAGTATTTGTAGTTTTATTAGCGACAGTAAAAACAAGGCCGTTTAGTTCCGTCATACCTACTACGCCTTGAATAATTACTTTATCTCCATCACTTAGCCCGTGTCCAGAAGCAGTTACAACTGCAGGGTTTGCTTTAGTAACTGCTGAAATAGTAACACCAGATTTAGCTGTATAATTAAATAATTGAAGAGTAGTATTTGATGTACTTCTAGTTACATAGACTTCTCTACTATTTAGCTGTGTCATACCTACTACGTCATGTATAATACTTCTTGTTGCAGGGGTAGTCGTTGCTAAAAAATGGTCAGCAGATACAGTTATAATACCCGGCTCTGCTTGTGTTATTGCTGTAATAGTTTTAACTCCCGCTCCGTCTGAAAACGTAGTTGAATACTGTCCATCATTCCAAATTGCAAAAACATTACCAGAAGCTCCACCACTTGTTAGAGTTTGATTTGGGGCATTAAAAGATACAGCTGCTGCAACCGTATTACTAAAACCAAGAACTGTGCCTACCCCTTCAGAACCACCTAACCCTGTATCTTTCAATATAGTGTTGTCACTACTAACTTCTGTAACTCCTGTGGCCTTATCTTGGTGTAGAGTATTCCAGTCTGTAGAGGTGGTTGCTGTGCCTTGTATATTAGCCGTTAAACTAACAGACGTTAAAGCACCTATATCTCTTACTTGTGTTTGATATATTGATTGACTTCCTGTAGCTAAAATATCAGTAGGACTACCACTTATTACGGAAAATCCTATAGCAGTACCATTAGCATTATCAACTAACGAAGTAGGTTGTGCGGATATAGATAAGCCTGCAGTATTTGAGTTTGCTAAACTTGGGAAGTTAAATTCAGTTCGATTATCTAGCGGTACCCCTGATACGACGTTACCTCCAGGATTATCTTCACTATAAGATTGTAATAAGAACAACTCGGCTAATTTTACTGAGGTAAAAGTTACACCAACTACGTCTGTACTTAAGTTACCACTAGTATCACGAGTTTTAGCTAAATAAGTAAACGTTCCAAATGTGTCAATAGCAGCTACTTTTCTGGTTGACCCAGAACTAACTACAATGAACTCTGGAGCATTAACAAAAGCAGAAGCAAAGTCATCGGGCTGCACTGTGCCGTGTGCTCTTTTAATGACAATATCTCTTAAATCTGGGTCAAACAACGAACCGTCTGCATTAGTAACATACGCCCAGAATAAGTGAATGTTTTCTCCTAATTGAGAAACACTAAAGTTTTGAATATTTTGTGGAGGTGCTTGTTTACCTAAAATAGCTTGGCTTTTTTCTAAGGTTACTCCTTTAATTGCTTTATTTAAAGCAGTAACTCGTACTGTTATATTATTAACACTAGAGGTTAGTCCACGATCAACATTGTTAATAGTAAATCTCATTTTACCATCAGTGTCTACCCCAGTAGAAGGAAGCTTGACGGTATTAAAAGAAGTTAAATCTGCAGCTTCGCCCCCTAACTTATAAGAAAGTTCATAGTCAGTAACACTCTGATTTTGAAGATGATCAAACTCTACTGTTACCCTTGTTACAGCACCAACAGACTGTTCAATATATAAAGATTCTGAGATAAGTAAGTTTTCTACTCTTTGAATAGGTATTTCATTAATTAAAATAGATTCGGTTACAATAGGACTTCTTCTACCTGCTTGGTTAACGTTTTGTGCCCTCAATACGTAAAGTCCGGGATCGACTGCTCTTACCAACCTATCAGCGGGCGTTTGAAAACCATCAAAAGTTGTTGGAGTTAATACGGAGTAGATGGCATTATTAGCGAGAGAGAACGAGCCTGGGAATAATGTTTTGTTATAATCAAAAGTAAAACTGTTACCGAAAACATTATTAGTTGTTCCTATAGGATCGGGGCTAATATTAACAGCTACAGTTCCTCTAGTATTAGAACGTAATTGAGATCCTAAAGTTACCCTATACATATTATTAGCTGTTAACGAGGCATTAAAATCAGCGCTATCTGTAGAATAAGAAGCGTTAACTATAGAATAAACATTTCCAGAATGAAACTGTAAATTATCTCCCGGCTCGACGGCAGGAACAGTATAATGCTCTGCTTCTATTCTAATTGTAGCTTCTGTGCTTAAGCCGGGAACAGTTATTGAATCATTAGCCGAGCTAGTAAAATTCCAGTCTCCTGTAGTTTTTTCTATTCCATCTATAAATACTCTCACTGATTCTTTAAAAGGTGCACCTCTTACTAAAGGTTGTATAAAACTTGAACTAGCAGTTAGATTTCCTGTAATAACATTGCTATGTATCTCAGTGAAACTACTACCAGAAATATATAAAGACCTATTATCCATAAACCTAGTATCTACTAATTGATTAATAGAAACATAGAAAGGAGGAGTAGGAAGTTGGTCAAGTAGTGTTGATTCTCCAGAGTGTTCGTTTTGTATTTTTATTGTTCCTGCATCCATTGTTGTAGAGTGAGAGACAATATTAGCACTATATTGAGTAAGTCTAGTACCGTGATCGACAAATCCTAATAATCCAGTTCCTGTATTGAGTTTTTGATTTAAATCAAAAGAAACTCTATCAAAACCTTTTAAGACGTTAGCAACAGCTCCTCCTCCATCATTAACTTCTAAAACGTGTTTCATTTGATTAATATCAAAAGCCAGATTTAAAGATTTAATACTAAATTGTACGTTCCCATTAGAGGTATCTGTTACATCAGGGTTTGTTACTGCGTCCACTAACAGTTTTATTTCTCCTGTATTAGTTTTAAAACCATTTTTACCTGACAAGATAGACACTTCTCCATTAGCTAAAGGAGAGGTATTAGACGCGGTAAAAGTTGTTGTTCCTGTATTTGCATTGGAAGTTAGGTAAGGAACAAAATTAAAATCAGGGCTAGCGATTGATAAATCAGTTTCTAAGAAAAGTGGGTATCCTGTTTGATCAGTAAATACATCAACTAATAAATCATTTGTGACAGAACCATCACCCAACTCTCTAGGTCTAGAAGATAAATTAAGTTCGGGTGCTGGTGGCGGTGTTAGAGGAGATACCGTATCATCATACCTAACAGGTACATAAGCAATTAAAGAGTCAGAATCAACATATACATTAGAAATATATTCAACTCCTGTAATAGTTACATCCTCTTCTGTGCCTCTTGCTATAGAAGTAATTTTAAACAGTCTATCATTCTGAGAAGTATAAAAATTATCAGGGTCACTCCCTGTTTCTCCAAAAGACCAAAGATCTCCTTTTTTAGGAACATTGTTAGCTAAAAAGTCTCTTCCACTAGCAAAAGCTTTTGTTTTATAATTAAATCTTGCTACAGTTTCAATCTCTAATAAATCTATACCTGAGTCTGCATTACCCGTAGAGTTTGCAGTAAAAGAAACATTGTCTACTAGATAATAGTCAATTCTATCGGATGCCATACCAATTACTCTCACTGCGAGGGGGTTATTATTACTAGTAAAAGTGCTAGCGGTAATAGCAGGACTAGTAAAATGTTCTAAAAGAATATTAGCATTTGTTACACCCCCACCTGTTATTTGAGAATCCGCAGCCACTTTTCCCCCAAATCCATAAGCAATCCCTCCTTGTTTAGTAGCAACAGTTATAACATCTCCGACTACTAGATTAAGAGCATCTACTCCACATTGAAATTCTACTTGTCTTCTTAAATATTTAGAAGACGCAATCAAATATTGTCCGTATCGAGATGCTTGACTTCTTCGAGTAACTCCTGCTAAATCAACAGTAGTAATGTTTTCTATTTGATTTCTATCTCTTAAAGCTTCTTGGTCATCAATTCTTACTACTTCTCTTTTAAAGTGGTTCGCGGGTTCGATGTAAGATACATCTACTCCTGTTATGATGTCACTTTCTTTAGTTCCAGAAAACTTTAAAGTATCTCTTTTAATATTTGCGTCATTGAATATAGCAACAGGGGTGTCTTCTGGTATGTCAATATTTAATGTAATTTTACCCCCTGCGTAATATAATAGTCCTCTAAATGTTGAAGTAATTTTATTAACAGTATCCATTACCTGAACATCTTCTTGTATACTAATATCATTCATGAATCTGCGTTCTTTTACTTGAACACCTCTATCTAATCCTACTAGTATCTCTCTAACAGTTGAGAATAATCCTAAAGGTTTATGCCTAAAGGTTCCGTCTGCAAACCCGTCTACTCCAACAAAACCTCCTGTAGTAAAATCACAGGCATCACAATATTGGGCAACTTTATAGAACATAAATTTATCTATATTTTCTTCGTCTATTCCTAGTCCATAGGTTTTATTTGTTAAAATATCATAAACAATCCAAATCGGGTTTTGAGTCCAAGAGTATACAAAAGTACCGTCCCAAACACCTTGATAAATTATCGGGTTTGCATTAAATTGTTCTGAGGTTAGTGTCACGGTGGCCGTAGCCGTCATACCGGTTAGTGTGTGGCTAGCTCCAGATCCTGATGTTATATCAATAGCTGTTCCTGCATTAGCGTTTGACGCACTAGTTGCTAGCTTTACTGTATTAGCGTCAATTTTAATAATAAATACTCCCCCAGAAGCAACACTAACACCTGTTCCAGAAATAGCAGTACCTCCACCAGCGCTGTAAGTTGCTTGATCTCCTGTAGCAAAAGGATGTCCTGAAAGGGTTATAGTTTCTGACCCATCACTAACTGCGGATGCCCCATTAAAAGTTATAGCAGCAGGGGCTGCGATTGCCACTGTAGGAGTAGTAGTATAGTTACTTCCTACATTTGATATATTAATAGTAGTAACTTTGTTAGAAGATATTGTTGTAGTAGCTCCGGCACCACTGCCCCCTCCTCCAGAAATAGTGACAGAAGGAGTAGCGTCTGAAGCATATCCAGATCCGTTAGTTTGTATGCTAATAGAACTAACTTTTCTTTTAGCCGTACCTTCTACAGTGGTTTGTAATCGGTAACCTCTCTGAGTATAACCAACTTGAGTTGATTCTCCATTAATAGTTATAGTGCCTGTTTCTGGAACTTCAAGCTGTCTCCAATCTATTTCTCCATTAGATAAAACAGGTTGATTGTAATTAGCAGGAACTTTAACTAAAAGACCTTTTATTAAAGAAGTAAATGTGGGAACTCTACCCTCATGCTCATTAAAAGATTTAATAGCATAACCAATTAAAGAAGTTCTAGGATATGCCATATCGTCAAACTCTATCTCATCCCAACCAACAAACTGAACATTGTCTTGAGTTCTGTTAGAGTCACTATCAGAAGAAGTTTTTTCTATTGTAAATTTATATCCATCAAGCGATCTAGAAGTTTCTGGAATTAAAATATCTCTTTGAAATTTAAATCTCGTGTTGGTTTTTCCACTAACTGTTCTACCATCTTCCCCTAATTCAGCGATTAAAGTTGTACCTGTTCGATCAAAAACTTGAATAGTAATAGAAACACTAGAACCCGAAACATTACCGTTTCCATCAGATTTTTGAAGTCCTTGAATAATAAAGTTAAATCTTATCTTGTCCCAATCTTTTGCGCTAGTATTTTGTAAGATAACTGATGCTTTTGGAATACCTTCTACATTACCCTTTTTTAAACTTACAGCGTTATTTAAATTTTGAGGAGTGATAGTCTCAGCACCAAACACAGCTAAAGGCTCTTGTGTTAGAGTTCCTGTCGTCGTTAAGGTTTTAAAAACTTCATTATTTTCTTCTCCGTCTCCATCAATATTAATTAAGTCATCAACAGCTCCCTCGTTAATCTCAATATCTTGGGGGCCGTTAGGATTAATTCTATAAATAGGACCTTCTCCCAAAGCAACTGTGAGAAATAAAATGTCAGTTGAAAATAATGTATTAGGAGATTCTGTTGCAGCCGCCCTCGCTCCACCTCCTCCTTTTCCTCCGCCTTTGTTAGACAGGCGAATTCCTTGACAAATATAGTTATGATAAGTATTAACTGTTAAATTATATACCGTTTCATCTAAATAATCTTCGCTTTCGATAGATAAAATTTTACTAAAATCGTTGTCCTCTAAAGTTAAGTATTCTCCAACTTTCCAATCTTTAGCTTCTTTATATTCATTACTCTCATCATATAAATAATGATTATCTGTGACTCGCAACACACCTTTTTCATGTGTAAGAGTTAATATATACCCTACTGTTTTAGAAGGAACATGCTCCCAAGTCTTTTCTACAAAAGATGCCCAACGTTTATCGTTATCATCAAAACAATATACTTTATCATTAATTTTTATATCTTCAATAGGAATTTCTCCATGAGGAGTAGACACTAAAGATCCTGCTGGAAAACAGCCTCCTCCTCCTTTGCTTCCAGATATGATAGGGACAGACCCTCCATTAACATTGGTATATTTTTTATATACACTCATTATGCAAAACTCTCCGAAACTTTGATTATGTCATTTTTACCATGACTCAAGCTTTTTACGTACCCGCTTATCATTTGTCCTCCAATTCTAGTCGCTCCATAGTTCATCCCAAGAGGAAACCCTACTTCAATAGTATTATTTACACCAGTAAACAAACTATTTTGAGTTTTTGATCCATCATCGACAATAGTGCCTCCTGGTTGTGCCCTATTTGGAGGTTTCTGTACTATACTCATTATTCCTTGTAAAGCCATTGAAGCGCCAAACATTGCTATGTTAGTATAAGTAACAGCCATACCTGCTACCGAGAAAGCTGTTGCTCCCATTCCAGAAAACATGCCCGCGCCTCCTAGAGCGACCGGAGCCAGGTAAAAAGCCATTGCCATAATAGCGACACCAAGAGCTATTTGCATAAAACCCCCGTTACCACCAGCACCTATTAAAGAAGGCACTAAATAATAAACAGCATCTTTTTCTAGTTTTTTATTAGCTTGTACGTCTGCTAAGTTAACTCTTTTTTTATTTTTATCCAAAAAGAAGAAATCTCTATTAAAATTAGTTTTTAATTTTTTCAATAATATATTAAACTCTGGAAAAGAATTTATCATAAAACTCATTAAAGAATGATAATCACGACAATTAATAGTCAGTTCTCTTTTATCTTTAAAATATGGTTTTAAATTAGAGTGTATAACTAAAGTAATCATGTCCCAAAACTCTCAGACACTTTTATAAGATCACCTTTTCCGTGGTTTAAGCTTTTTACAAACCCACTCACTAATTGTCCAGATACTCTAGGTAACCCATAATTAACAGGTACATTATTATTACTTGAAGTTGTATTCTGGAGACCAGAAAACATATTATTATCTATTCTTTCTTGGTTATCTGCTATTTGTTTTTCTGGAGGTTTAGGAGTTTCTTGCATTAGCCCCATTATCCCCCCTAATATCATATTTAGTCCTGTTGACATCATCATTTTTCCAAGAGTTGTTCCTAAAAGTTGAGTCCCAGCAAGGCCAGGAAAAGCAAAAGTAGCACCAATTAAAGCAATACCTATAGCAATTTGTAGAAATGACCCTTTTTTACCTCCAGCTCCTGCCATCATAGGAACTAAAAATAATGATGAGTGATTTTCTTTAAATTTATTGAACTCATACACCCTAGATTTAATTAACTTTTTATTTTTATCTAATAAACATAAATTTTCTAGAACTTCCGTTGCTTGTACTCTTCTAATATAATTTCCAAGATTTGGAAATAGGTGAGAAATAGCAGAAACTAAAGAAGTAAAATCATCACAAGTTATTGTGTGATTTTTTACCCCATCAGTATATTTCAATAAAGAACGATGAAATTCTAGCGTAATTTTCACTTTAAATACTCTTCCTTAAATTCGTCAAATTTAATTGCGTCTATTTTTTTATCGAGCCAATAAATATAAAATTTATTACTAAATCCTACAATAAATTTAAATTCTTCAAACACGGCTCCTTGTTTATCCTCTTCACTAGGTATAGGGTTCTCTTCTCCTGGGTGAGAATGAAATATTCCCCAACAGTTGTCTTCATATTCCCATAGTATTTCTGGGTCAACAATAAAAGTATCTTTAGGTAAAGGACTTATATTCTTAGCAGGCACGTATTTAAAGTCTTTTGTTACAAGCCCACAACATTCTTTGGGGTATTCAGCTTGTGCGTGTTTACCCATATCGTTAATTAATGTTGAAAACAAAGTCATCTGCTAATCCTTTCCATCTAAAAAGCCCTAAAGTGTATTGTTTATAATAGTTTCCATAAGGAGAAATCCAAGAGTTTCTATCTATCATTGTTTGTAAAAGTTTATTTTTTTCTACTAATAAAGCACAATGATTTATTTTATTAGTTGATCCAATACTCATTATTGCTACATCAAAAGGTAAAACGTCTTTTAATAATATTTCTTCCCATCCTAGGTTAGAGTTTCTAAATTGTGTAAAAGGATTTGTATCTATTTTATTATACCAATCTTGATCTACAATATTACAAAAATCTTGAGTAGAGTAGGGAATTATAATATTTTTTTCGTTTTTATATACTAGTCTAATTAAGTTTAAACAATCTATTCCAGTTTCTGGACTACTCCCTAAGTGCTTATAAGGAAAGCCTTTATATTTTTCATACCACATTTTACCCCTCTTTACGTCTATATATGCTATGTAGCTGTTCTCTCCATATTTGGTTTAAGGACGAAATCATAGATGAAGACTCTTCTTCTATGTGAATAAATTTATTTCCTCCTACATACATCCCAAAATGAATTGGTCTATTTTTCTTAGATTTAAATATTATTACATCATATTCTTGTATGTCTGTTAATTTAATTCTTTGTGCGTTTGCTGCAATCCACTCTTCTATTTTTTCTAAAGTAATTTTAAACTTCCATCTTCTACCCTCTGTGGGTTTGCCTTCTGACAAATTTAAATGTGTCCATAAACTTTTAAAAACGTCAGATTTTAATTCTTCTTTATAAATTTTTTCAATTAAAGTAATACAATTTACATTTTGATAATCGTGTTTTATGCCTAAGTAGTTTACATAATCTGTCATTATTTAGGAATAGTCCTACCCGTACCAGGAAAGCCCCCAAAGTGAATAGTGTTATTTCTAATCTGACAAGATTCAAAACTCTTACCGCACTCATCTCCTTGAGTGCTGCCTGCAGTTTGATTATTAGCAGCAATTGGGTTTGCGTTTGCACTTAAACTAGTCCCAGGAATTGTCCCTCCAGCGGGGCCGGGGTACTGGCACTCTTCTCCTTTATAAACCCACTGACAAGTATTTTTATAATACTTTCTTTTTGGAACTCTGAGTTTAAAAAATTGTAACCAACTTGTTAAAGAAAAAGTAGCAACTTTTTCATCTAACCCCGATAAAGCATCAATTTTAAATACATCTTCTACATAAGCTTCATCATCACTATCTATATTTTCAATTAACAACGGATCTCCTACTGTTATTTCTAACGCAGCGTTTGTAAATATAAACCTATTTTCTTCTATTGCATCTATAGTTGCTATAAAACTATTACTTCTACTTTTTACGTTATCTCCAACCCTATAAGGTAATGCGGTACTAACTTCAACCACGTTTGCAAAAGCTCCATCTACTCTAGAATACTCAGGCCAATAATCTAAAAAGTTAGAAAAAGTAGACTTAATTTCTACTACCGCACCTAATAGATCACGAGAATCCATTTTTTCTCTTTTCCATTCTCCAGCTACGTCTGCCGTAGTGCTTATAGTAAATGAAGCATTGTCGGTTCCATAAGCATCTCTAACTGTTTGGCTAAAATTTAAGCCTTTTGTTCTTTGTGCCGCTAAAACTGTTGTGTGTTCTGAGTCTGCATAAGTTGCGTCAGTAGGAATTGTTCTAGGGTCAATTCCTGTTAGTACTTCGCCGTTAACAACAGCGTAACAAGCATTGGAAGTGTTGTTGCCCACTAAATCTGGGTTTTCAGATATTTGCGTAATTAGTCCATCAAAGTTAGATATATCAATACTTACTTCATTAATTTTACCCGAAGAGTCTATCTCTAATCCGCCGCTGTTGATAGGCATAGGGGTGTAGTTAACCCCTCCAAATTCTACATTATAAGTTACGTCAGCGTTTAAATCTCCCCTAACTTCAGCAAACCTAAGAGGAAAGCCGTCTGGCCAGCTTCTACCTTCTCCATCGTTTGTCGGGTTACCTTCTTCATTCGGTTTATACCACTCGCCCGGGTAGTATATACTATATAATCTAACAACAGGGTTTTGGATGAAAGCATTTCTTTCTCTGATGTAATTAGAGTTTATAACATTAGTAATAGCAAAGTTAGCCCCATTTTTTTGCTCACTAAAAGAAGCAGCAGTAAAAGGGATAGTTTCATTATTTCCAGTATCTACTCTAACGTCTACAGCAAAAGCGTTAGCAGAAACCCAATTATCATAATTAACTTCATACTCAAATTCAGTAGTTTCGTCTGCTACTATTGAGGCATCAATAGTTGGCAGTATTAAGTCACTTAAAAGAGTTGCAACTCTTTGTGGGTTATTAGTGAGAGACTCTCTTAACCCTGATTTTGTAAAAGTAGTACCAGAAGTTACTGGAGAAATAGGTTTAATATCAAACCCTGTATTTCCTAAAGTTGTGCTAGGAAAATTAATATTTTGTTTAGGTATAATTCTATTATTTATAAATACATCAAAATTATCTAAAGTAACATTACTTAAAGATAAAGCTTCAGAGGGTAGAGAAAAAGTATTTGTTGCTCCATTAATTATAAAGGCATTACCATTTACAGTAGTTGAAGAACTATTACTATAAGCAACAGAAATAGCGTTTGAAGCTACTAGGTTAAATACTGACCTTGCATTTTCTCCAACTACAAATTCTTGATTTACATTAGCCACTTTAACTTTAATATTAGCATTGGCAGCATCAACAGCTACTACTTCTCCACTAGTAGCTGTTACATTACTAAGAATAGTATCTCCTGCAGCGATTACATCTGGTTGAGTAACTGTTAAAATGTAATCATACGTGCGGGTAGTCATCAGTCATAAACCTCTTTTAACTTAAACTTTACTGTGTAATAGTTATTTTGTAAACTAGCGTTTGAAGCATCAGAAAATACGTGAGTAATTCCTAAAGAACCATCAAACCTTGCTTGTATATTACCAATTTCATTGATGTGTGTCAAGTCAAAAGTGAAAGTTTCAAATGAACCATTTCTAGACCTGTAAAACTGTTCAATTGCATGTTTTTCTACTCCTGATATGTTAGTATATGAAATATCAAAATCACGTTTAGAACGACGACTTCTTAAAGTACGTTTTTCATACCCACCTTGAGAAGTAAACTGCACTACATCAAATTCAGTTGAAGTAGAAAACCCTTTATCTGGTTTTCTATCTGCCATAGAAGTAAATCTATCAAACGTTTCAGTAGTACTGTCAAAATGTCTTATTACTAGCGTATCATTTGATTGTAAAGGAGTGTGTATACGAGTGAGTTCTGTTCTAGGTGCCACAAAAGTTCTGTCATAAACTCTTGTCTCATTAACAAATCTAAAAGAGTCTATAAAACCTTTTAAATTTTCTCTGGTAGCAGCACTAGTTGTGTTTATTCTACCTATATCAAAAGTTCCAGTAGGAGTTATCGAATAGTTGACGGCATTATCTTCTTGAACCATTGTTCCATTAACAAAAAGTCTTGAGTGTGCTTCACTTCTATCATGAGTAATCGCTAAATGAACAAATGTATCGGCACTAATAGATCCTCCTTGTAAATCTGCGACTGTTGCTCCACTTTCTTTTACAGTCCACTGAATTTTATTATTAGCCATCCTACTTAGCTTAACAAAGTTATTATCATCTGTACGGTGAGAAAATACAGTGTTAGCCGCACCAAGGTCCTCAAAACGGGCAAAACATTCTATACTAAAAGAACCTGTATATGCAAAATCATTGCTATCTGTAAAACTAACAACATCAGTTCCCGCGTTAAAAGCAGCTGCAGAGTTTCCATACTTTTTAGTGCTACTTAGTGTTACTCCGGACACTGTAGCGGCTCCTCTAGCTTTAATGCTTTCATCAGTGAAATTTTTTCCAAAATTTAACAACAAGATAGTATCAGCAGACTGTCCAATAGTAATACCACCACTACCTAAATTTCGTGAAATAGAGCCTGTAGCAGTTTCTGGTTCTGTGTTAGACGCTGGAAAAACATAAGCTTCTTGCGTTTGTTCAACACCAGAAAGCGTTACTAGTAAATCGTTTTTAGAATTAACTTGGGTTTGTGTAGGTGTAGGAAAGTTTTGTATTTCTCCATTGATTATGTAAGCGTTTGAGTTTATGGTTTGAATATCTGCTGCTGTGTTATTATACTCTACATACCTAACTTGGGGGAAAATACGGGTTGTTCTATATCTAGAGGGAAGAGTTATTACTTTTAGTGCAAGAGCTGATGCTCCTGGAGCTGATACAAAAGTAATAGAGTTACCACTATTAGAAGTAACATATGTTGAAGTATCTTGAATAATCCCGTCTACTGTTGCAACTACCTCACCAACATGCTCTACAGTAGTTGACAAATTAAATTCTCTAACAGTTCCTGTATCTGAATAGTTGGTAGTACCTACAGTGGTAAAACTAGTTGTTGTAATTGTTGCGTCTGAGGGATAAGTAGCCATTTTTACATTGCTCCCCTAATTCCTTGTCTAATTGGGCCGTTGTTTTTCAAATCTCTAGTGACAATATCCACAATAATTGTCTCTGGAGTAACTTGAACACTTGGCGATTGTGTCGTTTCTTGAGCAGTTCCTTCGTTATGCATATTAACTACTACATTCTGTGTACCGCCCATAGTTCCATGAGCGTTCATTGCATTTAACGCTGGTCCTCCAATAGCTTTTGCCATTGGCTTGCGAATTACAAACTCACCTGGCTCTAATAAGGTAGGAATTCTATCTCTTAACATCCCACCTGCTGCCATTCTTTTGATTAAACCTCCGTGTGCTGCAAACCCAATTGTAGGTGGTAGAATAGAAGGAGAAACAGGAACACCTACTGTCGGTGCTACACTTGCACCTCCTCCTCCAAAAATACCACTAAAGAAGTCTCCAATACCGCCAAAGATGCCGCTAAAGAAGCCTCCGCCTCCGCCTGAGCCTCCGAGACTGCTGAACAAGTTGCCAACAAAATCAAATACTCCTCGTCCTGCCTCTAACAAAGCGCTTCCAAAGTCTCCTAAGACAGTTCCAACTTTACTAAACATATCTGTTAAGAAGTTTCCGCCTGTGTCTGCTCCAGCACCCAAATCTTCAACTTTGAGTGCGGCAGCATCGCACTGATCTTTAAGTATTTTAGTTGGGTTAGCGGCTGCAACGCTCGGAGCCATAGTTACTAGCATAGCTGTTCCTCCAGTAGAGGCAACCAAGGCATCTTCAATCTTTTTATCTGGGCCAAAACCAAAAGCTCCCAACACTTTCTCATTAATAAAGTTTTCTACAGGTTTAACTACCGTTCTATCAAATATTTTTGCTTGAATATCTTTTGCAATATTTAAAAAGGTTTCTTTGAATCCTTCTTTAAAGTTTTCCATTGTTAGTGTGCCTTCGATCATGGCAGCGTTTAAATCTCGTAGTCCTTGCCCAATGCCTTCAGACAAAGAAGAAGCTACATCTTTAGCAATTTGTAACATTTCATTATCTGCGTCTGCAAAAGCAGCTGCTAAGTTTTTGGTGCTAATCCCTGCTTCGTTTAGCTCATTAGTTAACTTTTGAAGTTCAGTAGCCGTAATGGTTGCGTTATTTTTTATCTTTAGCTGGATATCGGCAAGAGCTTCTTGTGCTTTAAGGCGTGCGTCAGCCTCAGCAGCAGATCTCTTACCTCCGACATTTTTTTCTTGTAGGGTAGCAATCTCTGTTGACTGACTTTTCATTTTCTTTAAAGTTCCTAAAAGACCTGCATTATCATCAGCTAGGTCCGCTATAATGGCGTTAATATCATTAGTAGCATCATCTATTTGTCCTAGTCTTACTTCATCACCCATTCTGGCGGTTCTTTCTTGTTCTACAGTTCTACCACCTTTCGCAAACTTGTCTCCTTCTATCACCTCTTGTCTTGCTACTCTATCAGCAGCAAGTATGCGAGCCATTCCCTCAACATGACTTTCAAAACCTTTTAATTGTTTGTCAAGTAACTTCACTTGTGCTTCAGTTTGTTTTATTTGTAGATCTCGGGTTGATTTATCAGAGGCAATTTTTGCCTTATCGAGAGCTGCTTGTGCGGCAAATCTTTTTGCTATTAAACCACCACCTTCTTTACCACCTAATTGTGCTTGTAATTCTTTTTGTTGTTTTTCTAGAGAAGCTTTTTCTAGTTTTGCTCTTTCTCTTATAGTATCTTTTTGAGCTTCTATCGACAATCTTAAAGCTTCTAGATCGCTTCTAGCGATTCTAAGCTCTAGCGCTCTTTGTTTTCCTGGACTCAACAGATCGCCAAACTCAGCAGCAATATCACTTGCTCGCTGGTTTGCTCCTTGTCTAGCTAAATCAGCTCCTTCTGCCCGAACTTTAGCTAAATTTCTTTCAGCTTCAAGTGTTTTTAAACTATTAGCAAGAGCTTTTTGTTCACTTTTAATTCTTTGCTCACTTAGTTTAAGTGCACGATCAGCGTCTTGTAAAGCATTTTGCTGTTTTAAAAGAGTAATTTGGTTTTTATATGCTAAAGTTTGTTTGTCTAAACTTTTTTCTAATTTTTGACTCTCTTCAACAATTTTTTGGAATTGCCCAACAATAGCTAACTCTGCTGTACGAGCTAAAGCGGCTCTTTGTTTTTGTATATCGTTAAGCTTCTCAGCCTCTTTTCCTCCAGCCCTTTGAGTGGCTAAATCCTCTCGTCCTAGATCATACATTTTTTGTAACTGTTGTAATTGAGAAGCTTCTTGTTCTGATTTCTTTACTGTTAAATCAAAATTATCGACATTATTTTTAGACACTAAAATGTTCATCTTACTAAGTTGGGAAGAAGCTTTAATTTCAGCAGAATAAGTTTCCATTATTTGTTTTCTTGCTTTTAAAATCGCCATCTGCGCTTCTATATTTTTATTATTTGCATCTAAATCTGTTTGAGCTGCGGAAGCTATGTCTTTTGCTCTTTGACTTTCTTCTTTTTTTAGCTTTGTAATTTTAGCTACCATTGCGCCACGTTTTTGCTCAAGCTGTTCTAGGGTAGCTGATCCACTACGCATAGCTTCTATAAGGTTAGCCTGAAGTTGTTGAGTTTGTAACAAACTTGTTTCAATTTTTTCTTCTTCATGCTTGCGTGCTCGGGCCTCTATCGACAACTTATTAAATTCTTGCTGTGTTTTAAATCTTGCTCTCATCGTTTGTAGAGCTGTCCTTTCATTTTTAATTGCGTCATTTGAAAAGCGTAGTGCTCCTTCTTCTGCTACGAGCAATTTATTAGCAGATTCTAGCGTCATTCCTGTAGCTTTTGCAAATATTTCTCGTCCACGCAAAGAGCCTCCAGATTCTCCAGCAAACTGTTTCCCCATTTTTTCAATAGCGGCTTTTAGTTCGGGGTTAGTATCTAAGTTCACTTTTAATTTTTTAGCAAAAGCGGTTACAAAAGCCTCTGAGCTTCCAATACCAGCAGCACCTGCGTCTTTAATTACGCTTTGAAAAGCGCTTCTAACATCACCACCACTTATAGACCTCTTGAGTTGTCTATTTGGATCTATCGTCCTCTGATCTCTTTTTTGAGCCGCTTCTAAATTTCTAAGGTCTCTTTCGGCAACACGTCGGCGAAACCGGCTTAGGTTTTGATCTTCTGACCTAACTCGTGCTTCTTGAATACGTAAAGTCCTGGCAGCTATTCTTCGTTCCGTGTCGATTCTAAGATTTTCATTTACTTTAAGTCTTGCCTCAAATTTAGCATCTTTTTCAACCCCTATGTCAAGAGATTTAGCTGCAGCTGATGCTTGTCTTGCTTCTTTAGTTACCCCCAAAAGCTCTTTAAAAAACCTTACTGCTTGAGTAAGCTTTTCAATAACTGGGTCTAACCAGCCAAAAGCTTCTAACACAGTGGCCCCGACAGCAATTAGTATGGATAGATAACTAATAATTAAACTAATCCAAGAAAGCGCTCCGAGAGCAGCCTTACCTGCTATTCCTAAAGCTTTACCGAGTCCTATAGCAGCAGCTCCAGCAGTTCTCGCTATAGGGCCAAACGCTCTTAATCTTGCGTTAGCTGCAGTTTGTGCTGTAGTAAATGCAGTAATTCTTCTCTGGAGAAGTGCTATTCTAGCACTTGCGGCCTTAGTAGATTTACCACTCTCTTCTAGTGCTATTTTCTCTCTCTTTAACAAGGCAATTTCTTGTGCTACTATTTTGTTATACCTACGAGTTTCTGATGTTGTAATTGTTTGAGCTTTAGCTTTTTTAGTTAAAGACTTAAACTCAGCATCATTTTCAGCAGTTGCTCTAGCCACATTAAGATTTACTTCTTTCATAGAATCTGAGAAAGCTAAATTAGCTTTACCTATTCGTCTGGTGCTACTTAAATTATCTTGTAAGTTGTCTGTAGAGGTTCTAAGATTGGCATTAAATCCTGCCAATCTCTGAGAGGCTTCTCTCATAGCTGTTCCGAAAACTGTTCTAATTAAAACACCCATTAAACCAATTGCAGCAACAGGAGAAGTCAATGCTTCTGCAAGAGGAGCAAGAGCGTTAGCTATTGTTCCACCAATCTCGGTCGCTAGATCGCTAACCGTAGCGGCTAATTTTTCAAGGGATTGTGCGGCAGTATCCGCTTCGATATCAATATCTTTGTATTTTCTTGCACCTTCTTCTGAAACTGCATTAGCAAAAGCTTGTCTTTTTTCAAATCTTGTTAATTGACTCGCGACTTTGCCTACAGAAGCAGCATAGGCTTCTGCAGCAGGCTCAATTCTAGTAAAAATACCTAATTCGTCTAAAAGTTCTGGTTCTAACTTAACAGCACCTCGAACAAGGCGTTGAAATGAATCTGTTAAGTCTCTGCCTAATGCTCTAGAAGCTCTCATAGCAACATCAGTAAAACCCTCTAGTTGCTCTGTACTAAACCCAGAAGATAGAGCTAAGTTAGCAAGTTCAGCTGATTGGACTAGTGATAGTTGTCCTTTAGTAATTCTCTGAATCATATCTAAAACTTCAGGACCACTCTCTCCAACAGCGTTAGCTAAAGCGTTAACTCCAGCAAGAGTTTGTTCAGCTCTTGCTGCTCTATTTAAGGCATCAAAAGCTGCAGAAAGAGCAAAGATAGTAGCAGCCGCTCCCGCGTATGCAGAAACAAGTCCACCTAATCCTGACGCTTGAGCAGAGAATTGTCTACCAGCAGAAGCGCTGGCTTGACCAAGACGAGTTTGTTGGCGACCAACAGATTCTATATCTTTGGCTGCTTTTTTGGTTCCTCTGGCCTCGACCATAATCTTTACTTTAGAAGTTTGTTCTGCCATTAGCTTTTTCTCGCTTGTTGAGCTTTTCGTTGTTGCTCGTAAAATTTAGAAGCTTCTGCTATTATATGCAAAAGTAAATCAAAGGCTTCTCTATTGCCTTCAATTCCATACAGTTCCATAATATCTCCAAGACCAGCAAAATCTTTTCCTAACCAAACACCATTCATACCCTCTATTTTATCAGGTAATACTTGAAATAAAGTTAAAGCAACTTGTCCTTCATAAGATAAATCTTTTGGTTCTAGCGGCATCTCTTCTGGATCAGGTTCCCAATCCATTTGTTCACACATTAAGAGATACTGCTCTTGGCTCATCCCCCCGTTTTGGAACTGGCTACGGAGGTAGTTTGTGAGTTTTTTTCGTCGGTTTCCTTTTTAGTAATTGAAAATTGTTCAAACTCGTTCATGGTATCAGTAATAAACTGATCAAAAATGGTGGAATTAGTTATCAAATCTCTGGCTTCTTCTATAGAATATTCAATATCTTCTTCTCCGTCCATACCACTAATATCAACAGGAAGTAACATAGGCATATGTTTTACTTTAAGACCTTTCCAGCCTTTAACTGCTTTTTCTGTATATGCAGCTAGAAATTTATCATTATCAATTTCTTCTTCCCTCTGACGAGTTCTTTTATTAAATTTAAAAGATAGACTTTGATTTCTAATCTTAACCAAATCTTCTCTATTCAAATATACTAAACTGATGGTGAATCCTTCAATATCTGGAAACTCAACATCGACGACCGTATCAGTCGCCATTAGGGATGCAATTTTGCTCATTTTCCCCTCTCCTTTCATAAATAAAAAGGGTGTCCATCGATTTCAACTTGAATCCAGCCGAGGGGATAAGCTAGATACATTGTTAACACGATGAACACCCACATGAATTTTTTTCTAACCCCTCTTTAGAAATTATTTTATTACGCGGCTTGAGTAACGAAAGTTACGTTTGCTCCTGCACCTTTTTGCGCTGTTGTTTCTTGCGCCATAAATTCAGCACTAATTCCAATAACATCTTCAATAGTATGTGTTGGGAAACTGAATTGAGTCGCTTGCATATCAATAGCAAAGTAAGGAGCTGTTGCGCCACCAATTTTAAGGTTTGCGCTTGCACCTTGAGCTGTTTGAGTAGCTGTGTTAGAAACAATATTGCGTAAGAAGGTTGCTGAGTTATCAGCAGCCGCTCCGCCACTTCTCAAGTAAGCACTAATCGAACCAGTAATGGATTGAACTCCAGTAAACTGAGTGATTGGCTGGTTAAGAGAAGCTAATTCTTCCGCCGTTAGATATGTAATATTATTATTAATATCGAATGTTAGTCCTGTAACGGGGAAGGTGTGTTTAGCAGGATCTGTACCTCCAGACCCATCTGTAATATCAATTGTAGATAAGCGGTTTTTAATAAACTCTGCGCTAGTAGCAGCACTTGCAACATTATAAGAGTTCCAAGGATGGAACTTAGAAGTGTTTACTGTAGTACCGTTAGTCTTAAAGATATCAATCGAAGACGCGGAAGCAACAGTAGTACCGTTGTTTAGAACACCTCCAAAGACGTTAATAGCAACGTTTCTTGGTGCTCCTGTAAGTTCTACAAGATTGGTGGCAAAGCCAGTCCAAGTTGTAGTAGCGATTCCATCAATAGCAGCATCAATTGACGCTTGGTTAACAGCGGCGTTAGCCAGCTGATAAACAACGTTATCAACTTTCATGTAAAGATGGTTTTCTGTTGCAGTAGCAAAGTTTGGATTACAAGCAGCAACGTTTGCAGAGGCAGAACGATTACGGTTCTCCCATTTTGCAATAGTAGTTACGGCAGTTGATTGCCAAGCACTTTGTAATTGTGTGCCTGTAGCAGGTGACGTAGCACTTAATAGTGCTTGCCATAAGAACCAGTCAGCGACTGGTAATGCGTTACCACTTTCGTGCTGGTTGGTAGTTGCGGCTCCTGTTACTCCAGTGGCTCGTGTGGGTTTTAAATAACACTGGAAATTCCAATCAACCGGGTTAATAGCTGTATTGAACCTCTGTGTAGAACGATCTGGTGTTAAACCACTTTCGAGCGATGTAATATCTTGAGTTGCTGCAGATTGACTAAAAGCAAATCCAGCTAAAACTTCTACTTCGTAGGTATTAGCGGGACTCATTGTAGTAGCCGCAGCCCCACCGTTAAGATCGACGGTGGAGTAAAAAACTTTTGTATTTCTTTGTAAATTTAGCGATGCAGCCATTTTTTAAGCTCCTTTAATTATTCTTCTAATTCGTATATAACATTTAGGTTAACTTCGCCAATACCATAAGGTTCTATTAATCCTTCATCTGTTGATATACTGGTAATACTGATTTGTAAAATTCCCTTATCGGCTTGTGATCCTATACCATATATAACGTGTTCCACATCATCAATTATATTTTCTAAGCCGTCTTGAGATTGTTCTTGTTTTACATAACAACGAATAACCAAAGGAAGATTCGCTGTAGTAAAACTTTGAGTGTCGTAAGCTCTAGTCTCGACTCCCGCAGTTACATATAAAGACGGAAAGTCATTAACTTCGTCTATAAACTTTAATCTTCTAAAAACATTATTTGATAGATTAAAATTATATGTATAATTTGAATCAAATCCAGAAGCTTGTTTGTCTATTGACTTCAGCTGTGTGACAAGGAAATTTACGATTTCTCTTCTTCGACTATTTGCCATTTATTTTTCCCTAGTCTATTATTGAGTATAACAGACCCTACTAGTATCTGCAATCCTTATTTTTTTACATCTAATAAAAATGTAATCAAAATCCTTTCAGAATGTTAAATTGTCTCCCGACCTGTCTTTGTGTTATATTTCTTATACTACCTTCTATCGTCTCACTAGGTGCTCTTCCAGTACCTTCGTGAACTTGATAAATAGGATTATAATAATATCTAATTAAATTTCCTCTAATTTGAGTAAAAACACTTTTAACAAATCGTCCAGTTCTATTAGTTAAAATTTCTTCACTTAAGGGAGGTCCTTTTACAGGGCCTTTTGGCATACGCGCATACAAAGATCGTTGTATAGATGCAGTAAGTTGAGCGCTAGTGATAGTGGGTTGCATACTTCTTTGTCTTTCGCCTTTACGCTTACGTGTCCCCTTAATTCTACCTTTTGTCATTGGAATACTAGCGCCTGATGGGTATTCCATTATCATATCAAAATCAATGCCTGCTGCTGTACCTCTTACTTTTGCTTTGCCAGGTAAGGATTGTAGTTGGTCCACAAAATCTTCTGTTGAACTTGTTGCTATTGCTGGAGCAGTGGCTAATAAACTATTAATTAACTGTTTTTCAAAAGTTTCAGTTAATTTTAAAACAAGAGCGGCATCCTTTTTTTCCATAGTGAAAGGTTGGGGAGCAGTAAATTTATTTAAAGGAAATGATATATTTATTACATCAACTGACGAAAGAGCATTTCCACTTTTACTTTTTGTATATTTAGCAATTTGTAGAAGTTTTGCTTTTTGATAAAACCGCATAAATAAATCAGGATCATTTTTTTTAATTAAATCAAAAAATTTAGGAGCACCTCCTAAAGCAGTTCTAGCGGCTCTTAATACCCCTTCCTTGTTTTGTATATCTATTCCTGGGTCAGCTTGTCTTGCTGCTGTTTTTATTGCTTCTGTTAAAGATAGTGATCCTACTTGTTGCCCGCCTTCCATAGCAAAAGGAGAAGCTTGTCCAATAGTCGCTCCCTCTTTTCCTCCACGAGTTGCTTTTGCTTCTATTTCTGTTACGTCTTCTAGCCCAAGAGCTGCAGCCAAAGGCGCAGATATTTCTTTTGCGTTAATCTCAAAATCTGGAAGAAGACGGACGTTACCCCCTCTAACTTTTGCTTGAACAAATCTACCTAGTTGGGTTTCTATTGCTTCTTGTGCTGCTTCGCCGCGTAGTTTGCTTTTTCTCTTTCCTCCAACAATAGGTCTACCGCCCCTTTTTATTCCACGTAAAAAATCAGCATAATTATCCAGCAATTCTGGTTCAGTAATTCTTACTCTAAATGCCGTAATCCCTGCAGGAGGTGCCATTATTCAATTATCCTGTATAAATCTAGAACTCTTTTAATGTGGGGTGGGAAGTTTGCTGTAAGAGCGGGCCTATTGACTGATTCACCTGCTAGAGAAAATCCAGCCCGGTCTTGCTCTTCTTTATGAAGTAATTTAATATAATCTAGAGTAGCTAGTTTTAAATCAAAAGGAATTTCTCCGCTCTCATACCCCGCCCGATAATTAACCTTAATTGCTTGAGGAAAGTTCTGAAAAGTACTCGGCCCATGTAAGCTTAACTTTTGGTAACCAGCGCCAGAACCTACGTTCCTACTAACTTCTCCTATGTCCTTTTTAAAAATAAATTGAGCGTCAGATGCGTGTGAATCACTTACAGTGACGTCTGCATTTGCTCCTTCAAAGTGAAGTAACAAAACAGTGTCATCATCTGTTAAGTGTTGATACTCAGGGGCGGTAAACGCTCCAGAATAGTGAGATGATTTAGAAATTCTTAACTCATCCATATATCCTGTAAAATGTGCAGGAGTTGTATTACCTGATTTTGCAATAAGTAAGTCGCCACTAAAGTTTGGAGCATCTACAGTTTTTGCTACTGTAACTGTACTACCTATTTGTGTGCCATTCCTAAATAGTTTAAGAGAAGTTCCACTTTTACTTACTGCTAAGTGATTAAAAGTATTAGCTGTATAACCGCTAGTAGCAGCGTGTGCAACATTCATAACTTCAGTTCCTGCATCTACTACTCTAAACTGTAGCCCTTCTACAGCATTATATCTAAATTGCCAAAAATCATTAGCATCTTGATATTGTTCCACTAAAACTTGTGAAGCACTAAAACTAGCAAATCTAGCTTGTACATCAATAGTAAAATCGTCTGTATCAAACCACCAATCGTCCCCATTAGAGGTTGTTATAAAATCACCATCTCCATCAAAGTATACTGAAGATTGTCCAAATTTTTTAATTCTTGTAGTTAAATGAGTGTCCCCAGAAACGTCCATAGTATGATTATCTGTATCTAAATTAACCATAGTTCCTCCAGAAGCTGGAGGGTCTAAACTCTCATAACGAGTTCCGTCATATTCAAAAACAGAATACACATTTGCTAAAGGGAGTCGAGAAGTAAAAACCGAACTGAAGCCACCATCAAAAGTTTCTTGATAGTTATTAGCTAATACTTCCCTACCTATGTAGTGCTCTACAACTCCACATGCGTAGTTAGTAGCATTTGCTAATCTACCATCATGAGTATCACTATTAATACTTAGATAATCTTTTACATCTGCTAGAGCAATATATGGATATTTTCCTAAATTACTTTCAGTGATAGCCACACTACTTCCCCTTTATATTATTTTTTCCAGAATGATTTTTTTGCGGGAGCAGGGTCTTCTTCTACTTCCTCATCTTCATCATCATCTTCATCGTCTTCGTACTCGTCTTCATCCTCTTCGTCGTCGTACTCGTCTTCATCTTCTTCTTCTTCTGCAATTTCACGCTCTGCGTCAACACCGAACTCTTCTTCGACAACTTCTTCTGGAGCGTCTTTAGCCCAGTCTGCGACAAAGTCGTCTAACTGTGCTAGTCCATACCCATGTTTCATGGCCCAATTCTTTACTTCTTCTTCTGTTTTAAAACCTTCTGCTTTGGCTTTCTCAACATCAGAAGCGACATCTGCATAATTTGTCATTTATCTTCTCCTTTTTACTAATAAGGGGAGGCAGATAAGAAACCTACCTCCCCTTGGGTTAGTCAACTATGTAAAGCTAATTAGTTATTAACCAGCTTCAATTAACGATGCATATGCAAAGTTTGTTGCGTCAAGAGCCGCACTGCCATTAGAGCTAAGTGCTTTGAAATCAAAGCGGGTGCTCATATACATTGCAGTGACCTGCTGACGAGGTTCGTACTCGCTCTCAATTTCCATGCCACGGCGTTCAGCAATAATGAACCCTGGCTTGTAAACGAGAACACCGAGTTCGTTACCTGTGCTACCAACATTATCCATGAACTCAGAGATAACAATCGGAATACCATAGATGGCACCAACTGCACCTGTGAGATAAGTAGCATTAGGACCGAACTTATCGACCGTGCGGAAGTCAGAGAAGCTGACCAGTTCGTTGTAGCCTTCAACAGAAGTTACATAAACTAGGTGATCACCTAACTGAAGTCCGTATTTACCCATTTTGGCACGAGCAGAAGCGATGTCAGAGGCATCAGCCTTATCGTTTCCACCACCTGTGGTCGTTCTTAGACCAGCGATGTCATCGGCAAGAGTAGCAACACCTTTAATTACTGATCCATAGCCAGCACCTGCGGTAATTGCGTTTGTCGGGGAAGCTGTGAAGCCGGAAAGGCTCCCTGTTCCACGAAGAATTCCTTTGTCAATGGCGCGGGCCAAACGACGTGTCGCAGCGCGACGGAGGAAATCCATAAGAGGTAGAACTGTATCCTCTTCTTCATCCTTGGCTAAGTGTGTTGTAGCCATGAACTTATGAGGGGTGAGTTCTACAGCACCGATGGTGTTCTGATTTGTGGTCGGAACATTAGTCGCATCAGCAATACCTGTGGCAAACGTGCCAGAAGCAAACTGAGCAACATCGCCGTCAGTGTCTTCCTTTGCGACAGGAATTCTAAATGTCTTCGCATCTACTTGAATTCTGTCAAACATAGGAGCAATTACTAGTTGCTGTTCCATTTCCTCATACACATTGGATGAGAAGTTAGATAGGAACTGGTCAACTGCAGTAACAGCTTTAATTTTCTGTCCCATCTTCGTATCGAAGGGGTCAGAGCGGCCAAGGGCAGTAGCAAGCATATATGCATTTGTCATGTCCTTTGAGGAAAACTGCTCTTTACTTGTGTGAGAGGTTTCCTGATAAACCATTTTAGATTGTGAGAGGGCAGAAATCTGCTCCTCGTATTTTTTCATCTGAGCCTTAAGTTCTGCAACTTGCTCAGTTTCTGCGGGAGTATAACTTCCCTTTTTCTCCTGGGCATCTGCCTCAGAAAGAATTGCCTCACCAGTCTTTTCAACAAGCTCGGCAACTCGCGGCTCGGAAACCGCAGCAGGTGCACTCTTTTCTTCAACTGCGGGTGCAGTCTCGATAGGTGTATCTGTCTGGGCTTCATTTTTAACAACGATTGGATCGCCAACGTCTTGTGTCGCCATTGTTTCATTCTCCTTTGAATTAATAGTTTTATGACCGTGAAGCATTAGAGCTAATTCTTTTTCCTCAACTTCACCTGACTTAATCTCGTTCAATTCCTGAATTTGATTAATCATATGATTCGCAACTTGATAATTTGTATCTGTCCATTCATCTGATGGAGTAATTTTCAAATTGATAGTCTTATTTAGTTTTTCTTGATCGTCTTCGGTATTTACCTTCGACTTCAAATCGTATAGTTCTTGTTCACTTAAAGTAACAAGATGATTAAACGTATCTTTAATTTCTACCCGATCTTTATCTGTAAACGTTTTTGTTGGAATTTCTGTTAAAGTAATATCAAACTTTGTCCCTAAATCCCAATTATTGACGACAGATAAAGTCTTGGCATCAACGTCAACACTATTATCTAACGATTTTCCATTTAAGTCAACTTCTAAAAGTTGATAAATAGGGTTTTGGGCGGTTGCCAATTTAATGACTTTCCACCGCTTATTTTGGTATTTCACAAAATCATCATGTGTTAACCGTGATGTTTCCGTGCTGAGAAGATTAACAAAAGGAATGGGGTCGTAAGGATCAGCACTAATTGCTACATCCTCATCTTCATCTATTTCCTCTTTATCCATTTCCTCTACTTCAGAAGACGTTGACAGTGTCACCGTTGATTCTTCAGTATCAGTAATGGCCTCTTCAACAGAAACACCAGATGTTTCATCAAGTTCATCATCAGTTTTAATATCTGTTGAATTCTCACTCATTTCTTCATCTCCTTTTCTGTTTTCCGATTCTGTTAAGAGATTCATAGACCCATTACCCATCGCCTCAGACGGGGATAGTGGTCTTTGTTCCTCCATAACTTCGTTTTGCATTTCACTAGGTTTTACCATGAAAACCATTTCATGCGTGTGTGAAGTAGGCTTTTGGGCCTCTACTAGTTTATAATATCTAATCTCATGGAAGTGTTTTTCACCATGAGAAGTGTAAGTCGTGACTCCGTTACCAACCTCGTCTACCTCAGTTGTGTGGTAATGTCCACCAACGTAAGCAGTAACGCCTACACTAACGTCATTCGCTTTCTTTTCTTCATTATTTTTAACGAATTGTTCTTTAAATTGTTGGTATTCTGTGTTATCTTCAAAACTTTTGCTAACACTAAACAAACTTTCTTGATTACAAGGAACACTAACAACACTAATTTCTAATAATTCTACGTCAGTAATTCTCATTGTGTCAGAGTCTCTATCGTAATCTCCGTCCTTAACTCTAAAACCTACACTAAAACTTTTTAAGGCTCCATCTTCGATTAAAGTTTGAACACCGTGTAATTTTTCAGCAGCCTGACTAACAGCAGCTTCTACATAAATGCCTTTTTTATCAACAGTAATATTATCTACTCGTCCAATAGGTTTTCCGTGGTCATGTTGATAAAGTAAAACAGGATTTTTTCTATAGTTATCTACCCCTTTTGCCCAAGCAGTTGCAGGTATGATATCACCAGACCGATCTTTATCTGTGGTGTTAGCATATCCAGCAATTTTAAGGGATCTATCTTTTTTTACGAGTCCTTTTTTTTCTAAGGGACTGTTATAATAAAATGTTTTACTCATTAAATTTCATCCTCTGTGGGGGCGTCCCCATTTATATCTTCCTCTGCACTGGGTCTACCTCCTTGAGTAGGGTCGGTAGCGCTACCAGTAATGTTTTGAGGAATTCTAATACTATCTGAGTCGCCTTCTTCAAGTTTTGGGAATCTTAATCCTCGTCTTGCCTCATTCGGAGTGATTATTCCCGTGTTAACCAACGTTGAATAATAAATCGCTTGAGTTCTATTATCAGGTTGTAAAGATAGTATAGCAGTTTTATCGGGTCTTATGCTAATGTTATTATTAAAGAAATGAGAAAAAGCACTACAAAATTGCTCTAAAATAGGTAATACTGTGTGGTTATAGAATAAAACCTGATTAGCTTGTATATTCGCGTTATTGCCACTTTTTAACATTACGTAAGGTACTCCAAGAGCTTTAGCCATATCTTGTTGAATTCTTTCAATAGAGTTTTCAAAATCTAATTCATTAAAATTTATTTGAGAAAACTTATCAATTTTTAGTCCACCATCTAAAATTGCAGGAGAACGAGCGCCATTAAATAAACTTGTGTAACTCTGTCTCCAAGATTCTAAAAGTCTATATTTAATTTTTTGGCTTAAAACATTGTCTGTTGTAAGAACAAAACCAGGAACAGCATTATTTTTAAAGAACTGTCTTTGAAAGTTAATCATATAATAATACAATTCGAAAAGTCTTTCTAGTGGGCGAAGCCTACTATAGCCTCTAAATATACTTTCTTCATTTTCACTCTTAACATGAATTATTTCATTAGGTAAAAACTGAATAGCCTCAGACTTTCTAGCCTTACCGTATCCAAACAAATCTGACTCGCTTTGGTTTCTTAAAAGATAATTATAGTGAGAAACGAAAGCTCTTTCATCAGGAACGATCTCCATATCATTAGCAGGAATTACATAAACCGCACCACCTTCTTGATCTTTATCGTAATAAAAAAAAGCGTTACCATCTAGAAAAAAATCTAGAAAAGCACGCCTAAATAATCTGACCCTATCTTCAAAAGGATTTGGTTTATTTTGTAAAAGTTTATGAACTTTCTTAGAAGGAGAACCTCCTTCAATAACAAGAGGCACCTCAATTAAAGCATTAATAACTATATCTACAGAACGATGAACAATTTCAATCTCTCTATAAGCTTTTTCAAAGTCTACAATATTTTCAGGACTTGAAAAAGGCTCCTGAGCAGCGATAGATGGCTGAATAGGATTAAGTTTTTCTGAAAGATATTGTCTCCATGCCGGAACACCCTGTGCCATTTTTTAATTTTTCTCCTTTTGGATTTCAACCCATTTTTTTACTTTTGTTACCATTAGATTGTCATATCTTTGCCCAAATATATTATGTAATCTTTCGTGATGACTTTTACATAAAGTTAAAGCATTATCGTTAGATAGTTCCCAAAAATAATCTTCTTCAAATTGTTCTCTATAGACAGTTATTTCTTCTACAGTATTTATTTCTTTTATGTTATTTTTCACACACCAAGAATTAAATAATTCAGAAACACTATAAAGATGGTGAAACTCTAGTTTGTCCTTTGAGCCACAAATATAACAATTATCTGTTTTTTGATAACGTTTTTTCAAATAATCTCTAATATATTTTACAGGAAATCTTTTTAACATACCAGATAAATTTTACTTACTTTGTTCGTAGTGTAGCTTTTTAAAATCTTCTATTATTTTCCACCTCATTTTAGCGTGATCAGGGTGTTTATTTAACCCAACATCTTTTTCGGGTAATAAAGTAACCTCTGTTGCAATAGTTCTGTGTTTACTTTTAAAATAGTGAGAAAAAGCTAAAGAAACTAGTAAATCGTCTCCTCTTTTTATTCTTCCCCAAGGCTTAATATAAGTATCAAATACTTTTCTTAAACTATCATTATCTACCGCTAAACAAGACCCTACAGCATAGTCCACTTTCTTATCTACGCACCAAACATCAATTAAGTCTTCGTACTTTTTAGCGTTGTTACTATTTTTACCATACACACTTATAAGAGATTTGGGAAATTCAGCTACATTCTTTCTTAATTTAAATAAGCAATGTTTAGTAGGTAAAATATCATCATCTAATATGATAGAATATTTAGATTTAGATTTAGCTGCCCAATACCAACGCTCAATACACCACTTATTTTCTTTATTATTATGAAAAAGAACTTTTGATATTTCAAGATTGTTTTTCTGTCCATTATTTACTACCACAATAGGCATAAAACCTTGAAAACGATAGACAATTCTTAAAACATTTTCTAATCTTTTATAATTTAGTATGATTAATTGAGTGTCTCTCATAATCATGATGCAGCAAATATCCCAACAGAGCGTTTTTGGTGAGTATAAATTGCGTACCTAATAGCATCACTAGCATGAGATGCCCAATCGTGTACAGGTTTCGGATTTTCAGTCCTAGGATTCCATTTATAACTACTTACTGAAGAGTAACAATGTGCGCATTTATTTACATCAAACTGTATACGGTCATTCTCTACTAAAACTTGTACTGCGGCAATTCCATCATTAACTGACTTTATAGCATTTTCACAATAAATATCATAGTCGTATGCTAAATCTGCTTTAAGTTGTTGAGCAGCACTATCAATGTATATAGAGTCTATACCCCACTCATCTATTTTTTCTTGAATTTCTTCTGCAAGACTGCTGGTGGTAGTTTCGTTTGATACATACTCATCTAATAAATAAAAAGTATCTCCATCTGTCGCTATCACCACAAAAACATTTTCATCTCTGTACCCAACATCTAATCCTGCTATAAATTCAAACCTTCTGTCTCTAGGTTGTATATTAGAAAGATCAAGTAAGTGTTTGTCTTCACTTAATTCATAAACCTGTTGTTCTGTTGTTGTCCATTCACACTCATACTCTTGAGCAAATAACTTTCTAGTAGACGATCTTCTAGCTTCTTCTATGTCTTTTTCTTGTAAGAGATTGTTAGACCTCCAAGTATGTAAACCACTTCCCCACTCAGGAAACTCATTATCTTCTCCTCGTAAAAAGTAAGAGTATAAATAGTTACCTTTTCCTCTTGGGGTAGATATAAACAACGCTCTAGAATCTTCAAAAGTTGATAGCGCAGGTCTTAAGTCTCTAGTAAAATATTCATCATCATCAATAATAGCTGCCTCATCTACAATTAGTAAATTAGCTGCTCTTCCTACCAAACTATCTCTATTATTGGCACTTAGTAGCCTAAAAGTAGATCCGTTTATAAGTTTTACGACTTTATCTTTTTGATTAAACCTATCTACTTCAATCTGTAGATTTTTAATAATATCAGTAGTATAATCCCAAATAATTGAAGATAGTGAAAAATTTGGAGCAACGATCATCACTTGTTGATTAGGTTCAAGTAACTTTGCAAAAGCTAAAACAGCTGCTCCTAAGCTCTTTCCTGTTCTTCTTGCGGAAATATGAACCCAAAAACGATGCTCATCTAACCCTGTAGCCATGTCCCATTGGCTATTATTAAAGGCTATTCCGTTGTGTTCATTAACAATAAGTTTAGTTAGTAGCCTTTCGATAGGTATTCTAAAATAACTTTCTGACATTTCCCCTCAAGTCTTTTCTCTAGCCCCACTTTATATTACTAAATGCTGCGAGTGCCGCTATAATAGCTGCTACAGTTGTTCCTACAAAAAACAAAGTCCGTAAACTTGTTTTACCTTGTGTTGCTAGTGTTTTTAATTCTAAAATTTCTTTGTGTACCGAATCAAGCTTTTCTTCATAAGAAGTAAAAGTACTTAATATATTTTCATATCTTTCTTCACAAACGGCTTCGTGAGTGCTCAAGTGAGTTTTAGTCTCTTGAGAACGCTCATGTAGTACGTTAATGTCTTTTTCAAAATGAGACTTCAGTTCATCGGACATTACACTATTACCCTACTCTTTAATATAGAAATTTACAACAGCTGTTGGAAAAATCATATTAGGAGTAATAGCTGCGTGAGCTGCTACCGCTGTTACAGCTGTTGCCTGCGAGGAGTCTTTAGCTGATGTAGCAAACGTGGCAGTTGTTAAACTGTGTGCTGCAATCGAAGTTGATTCTGAAGCTTTTACGGAACTTGCAGACATCGAACCAGTCATGGTTCCCAAAGTGTTGTTATTTGTACCCTTTCCGAGAAGTAATCTATCTTTTAAGTCTGGAATAGCAAAGGTGTTGTTTCCGTTTCCAGCACCAAATCCAGTACCAATAGCATTAAATAATCTCGAGTATGTTGTTCTAAGAGGTGTTGCACCATCACAAAGTAAGTAACCATTTGGGGTGGCCGTAGCGCCGGATGCTATGATAGTTCCTGCAGGAACTAGTTCTGCTGCGACTCCTTGCACATTAGCCTGGGTTAGTCCCCCAATTGTTGTTGCAATTGTAGATACATTGGCTGTGCCTCTAATATCTAAATTGAACCCGCTAGTAGCTGAAGCATCTCCCATTATAAGATTAGCTACTCCTGTAGCACTTACTCTAATAACGGCATTTGCAGGTGTTCCAAAACTCGTTGTACTTGCTGCAGGGTTAGTATTTCCGGAAAGACCTAAGTCTCCTCCTTCAACGGGAACAAGAATTCCTCCTGCAGTACTGCCGTCGTGAATCCTGATCTGATCTAAATCAGTATCAACCGACAATTCACCTACAGCACCTGTAAAGGAGTTGTTTTGTGAAGTTGTTCCTCTTCGTAGTTGTAATTGAGTTGGCATTTTTTAATTCTCCTTAATTATGACAGAGCGCCTTGATCTGCTGTTCCTAATTGTCTTGATGGGTCTGTTAATAAATCTAATACTGTTAATGCGCTAGTGGCAATATTAAAAGCGTCGTTAGTACCGCCAGTAACCGCTCCACAATCATGATTAGACCCTAATATTGTTACAGGGTTTGTAGTGGTACTAATAGTAGTAAAGCTTAAAGTACCTGACCCATCAGTTACTAGTGCTTGTCCATCACTACCATCTGCTGTTGGCATAGATAGCGCAACACTGTTTGTTGTTAAAATAAGTTTGCTTCCGTCAGATGAAATAGATTCACCCGCATCATGAAATTGTAGTGTAGGGGAACCTCCAGTATCTGTTAGTTTTAGTCCTGTATTGTGAACGTGTTCTAAAACAATTTCGTCATTTCCACCAAAAGAAATCGTAGCTCCATCATGCTGAAGTTCCAAATCTTGGGTGAGAGTAACATCTCCATCCGAGCCAATTGCAATTGCGTCTCCATCTGTAGCAGAACCAATAGTACCTGCATCAGGTACGGTAATATTACCGGCAAAAGTTATATTCCCATTACCAGCAATTCCAATTGCGGTAGGGGTAGTTGCAGAGCCAATGGTTCCTGTGTCTTTAATTACTAAATCATCTACAAAGGTTACGACACCTGTTGAAGCAATTGTAATTGCTCCAGCAGAACTTGCAACACCAATCGTACCACCATCTTTGATTAGAATATCGTCTTTAAATGTTACGATGCCGTCAGAGGCAACTGTCATTGCATCTACGGCAGATGCGGCGCCTATTGTTCCACCATCTTTAATTAGTATATCATCTGCAAATGTTACAATACCTGTGGAGGCAATCTGCATTGCAGCTGTAGAACTAGCAGAACCGATGTTACCATCATCAGGAACAATTACACCGCCATCAGCAGAAAGCGTGATAGTGGTGGCAGAAATTGCTCCTGTATTAGCAGTTCCTCGAACGTCAAGAGTGTGTCCAGAAGTTACAGCAGTTGCTCCAACAATAGCATTTGTTGTGGCTAATACTGTACCAATAACATGAGCGTTAGCGGAAGGATTCTCAAGTCCTCCAAGAGTAATTCTGTTTTGTGTTGCGTGTACATTAGCTACATTAGTAACGTCTGCACCTAGTCCACCTAGAAACTTATCAACTCTAGTTACCATTTACTTTTTCCTTTTTCGGGTAGCAGCCTTGACATACCTTTGATTTTTTTTCATAGATTGTGTGGGCTTAGAACGTACAATACCCCCTCTTACAGGTTGTAGTTTTTTATGAGCAGGTCCTTTATGCGGCATTATCTATATTTCCTAGAAACTAAATGTTTAAAAGGAGTTTTATCTGCACAAAATTCTTCCTCATTCATTCCTGTAGGACGGCGACCTACGGCTTTAGTCACCATACGTCCAAGAGGCGTATAAAAAACACACCAAGGTTGTGTCTTTTTCCGTTTAGTATCACGACTCATAGTCTGCCAACGAGCAGGCCCATAGTCTGATTTGGGAATTCGTTTCATTTTTGCCATAATACTTTATCCTACTAGAAATATATCAAGGTGTCAATCTTAATTTTGTAAACTCTCTAATAAACTTTAAAATTTGCGTATTTCTAACTCAAGACCTGAAGCCAACGTAGCATCTTTAAATTGTACATTGTGGGTAGAGTTTCCCAAAACATAGTTATTTTCGCCTTGATACACGCCACTTAAATAAACTAATACTTTATCTATATCACTCGTTGCCCCGCCCGTTGCATAGCTATTTGCCGTTGAAGTAGTATGAAGAATATTAGCTGCGGTAACAGCAGGGGAAGAAGAAGCAATACCTGCCGCAAGATCAGCTGCATTACTTGTAGAAGATTTAGCATCTAATTGAGTTTGAATTGCATCAGAAACTCCATCTAAGTGTCCAAGCTCTGTAGCAGTAACAGCACTTATAGCTATCTTACCAGCGCCGTTTGTTACCATTGCTCTAGAGGCAGTTAAGTCACCTGTTAATACTGTAGATATAGCTCCAACAACGTTAGCAGCTCTTCTAGCTTCAATAGCTGTTTGTTCTGTTACGTTAGCAACTCTTCTAGCTTCTACAGCTGTAACGATTGTAGCGTTAGCAGTTATCCTAGCTTGTAACGCTGTATCTTCGTTAGTTGAAATAGTTACGTTAGCAGCTCTTCTAGCTTCAATAGCTGTCTGCTCTGTTACGTTAGCAACTCTTCTAGCTTCAATAGCAGTAACGGTTGCAGCATTAGCAGTTATTCTAGCCTGTAACGCTGTGTCCTCATTAGTCATGATAGTTACGTTAGCAGCTCTTCTAGCTTCAATAGCTGTTTGTTCTGTTACGTTAGCAACTCTTCTAGTTTCTACATCACCAGAAAAAGCAGTCACTGCCTCTGCAAGTGTCATTTTTTTAGTTTGGTCGGCACTAACGTCTACAACAACAAAAACGTCTGTATCAACGGAATCTGTTGCTGATAGCGCTGTTAGGTCTGTGATTTTTACGTTAGCCATTTATGTTCTCTCTTTATGGGACTAGCTGCTCTGATGCTATAATATCTCCACCTTGTGTTAATAAGAAACCTCCATCTTGGGCAGTGAGCCTAAATAACGCAGGGTCTAATCCATTTCCTGCAATGCCTCTATTGTTTTGCGTTAGCAAGACATTATTGTCTTGTGTTAATAGTAGATCTAGGGGATCAGGTATTAGATCAGACGTAATATCATTTGGTTCAAAAAGTATTAACGCAGGCTCACCGGGGTCAGCCCTAAGTTGTTGTCCTCTTAAAATTCTTCCATCTTGCGTAGTTATATATAAAAAATCTTGTTGTTGTTGCGTAGAAGCTGCGGTTCTAGCAATAGACGCAAGAGTAATACCTAGACCTGAGCCAAGACCAGCCATTATTCTCTCTCGCTTATATACACTATTCCTGTCGAGCTAACTGCTATAAAAGAAGCATGAGTATGATAATCCACAGTGCTAGATATATCTGTGCCTAGTGCCATATCCAAAGGCACATTTGCGGGAATATAATGACTACTAGAAGTAGCAGTTACACTAGAATCGCCAGTAGCAAAATGCATAGGCTCATCACAAGTAACTGTAATCACTTGAATTCCACTAGTAAACGCAGAAGTTCTTTGTGCTGTAGAGGAGGTTACAGAAGTTAGCTTTTGTGCCCCACTATCCCTAAACCGTAAAACCGGAATAGGTGCTCCAGCAGAATCTCTAGGTTGTTTAGCCGTTGCCATTGAACAAATCCTTCATGAGCTTGTCATAATTATTAATTTGCACCGCTACTTGAGGACTTGCTTTTTTAGGTTTAGCTGTTTCTTCCAGCTCGTTAAGATGTTTCATCCAATCTAACAAATCTCTCTTAGACCAGACTCCAGATTCTAGAGCATCTTGCACTTTTTGTTCTATCACTTGGTTGACAAGTTTCATACGGCGCACACGATTTAAGTATCCTTGTGTTACATAAACATTATCAATATATTTACGTACATCATCTTTGTCCAAAACGGCAGCTACTCTATCTTGAGAAACGCCATACTCTTTAGCAATTTTATCCACCCCTTCTCCTGCCAAATAATCATTAGCGATAGCGAGAAGAACTGGATCAAGCTTGGGAGTTTCCAGACTTTTATTTAGTGCATCTACATCGTGTTTAGGTGCCAGTACTTCTTGTGTCATCTTTTATCCTCTGCGGCGCGGAACATCCAATTAAAATAACGTTTCGCGATTTTTTTAGGGTTATCCATTAACCAACTCATTTTTTTCTTTCAAAATTTTATATACGTCAATCGCAAATTGAATATTATGTTTGTGTGACATATGGTTATTAACAATTTCTTTATCTATATCATGAACCCAGTAGTCTGTTGTAAGCGATTCAGCGTTTTTAAACTTGTAATGAGCTTGTTCAGACCAGTATAAGTGTAACGTGGGTTGATTCTCTATTAAGCTTTCCCAATGTTGATAGTCCTTTTTATCAAGTGCAGGAAGATTAAAAAAGGTGTCAGGCCTGTCGGGTAGCGTATGAAAGATGATAGTGTAATCTCTTTCTTTATTTAAAGTTTGCTCGTATACATGCTTTATTGTAGACTCTGCTGCTCCAGAAATTCCATATCCATAAATTTCTACTTCAAGTAATTGAGCCAATAAATAAACCCAAGTTCTCATAAGCACATGATTTACAGGAGGAGCATCTGCAAACGAATCTCCATAAAGATTAATGTGTTTACCTTTAAAGCTTGTTGGTAACACTATTACAGGTAGTGAGGCAGGTTTATTATATTCTATTTCAGACTCTACTATAAATGTCTCTTTAGCAGCCATTTCTACCTTTTCTTTCGAGGGTTAGAGGCCTTGGACCCTCCGGGTCCGGCCCACAAAACTTTACGCGCCCAATAGTTTGCGGAAAATTTGTCATCTTTGGTCGAGCGTCCGCCCTTACCTTTTATGCCCGCGGAGCGGGCCAGGTAGCTTCGTCGGGCAGAAGCAGAGTAGTTATGACCATAGCCTTTTTGTCCGAACTCTACTACACGAATGTTCTCGCCTTTTTTAGCGAGAACACGCATTTTTTTCTTAGAATCAGATGGAGCACGTTTAGGCTTGTTGAATCCAGGAAATCGTTCTCCTCGATATACAACTCCTCCTTTTGTTCTTTTAGTATCCTTCGTAGTAGCCATCTACTTTCTCCTATATGATCTTGTTTTCTTCGCAATTTTCTTTGGTTGTCTTACAAACTGTTTTCCAGCCTTTGTGCCACGACGTTTAGCCGCGTTTGTAGCGCGTTTCTCCGCAGGAGAAAGAGCGCTCCACGCAGCTTTCGGAAGATACCTTCCACGTTTGGCACGGGGTTTTTTCGATTCTCCTTTTGAAGAATAACCCCATTTTTGTTTAGTCCAAGCCTTCAAAGATCGTTGCGACTTTTTCAAAGCCATATTACTTCTTCTTTTTCTTTTTTAAGATAGCCTTCTGAAGAGCGGGAGGAAGCTTCTTTTGAGCGGACGTAAGTCCGCCACCGCCGTTCTTCTTCATGCCGTTTTTCTTTTTCATACCATTCTTCATGGTTTTCTTTCCGTTATTTGCTTTTTTACTGTGCATAGCCATTTTTTTATCTCCCTGTTAATTTATTTACCCAAGGGGCAACTTTTGTTATCACATATCTTTTACTGAATAACTCTTGATCTACCTGTTCTTTAAGCTTGTCCGTAATTTCTTCAACAGATACTCCTTCATTATTAGAAAGTTTTTCTAAAACCCAATCTAACGCCTGTTCTTTAGTAACTTCATCATATTCAACAAAATTATCAAAGTCAGGATCATCTAACCCTACAGAGCCTGAGACCCAAGCTTTGGTATTATTTTCACCGTCGGTAGCTACTAACTTCCAATAGATGCACTTAATTACGTTTTCAAGATCTTCTCTATCTTGAGGCGACCAAGTATTTTGATCAACGTCAATAGGTCCGATCTCCCAGTCATATGTTGTATCCATGTTTATTCTCCTAATAAGTATATCTTTTGTTCTTTAGATATTTTTTCGTCAATAATATTTTGACTCACACTAGTAAATTCGTTAGTTTTTCCTGCCCACTCATTATAAGTATCAACACACTGACTAAAATTAGTGATACGATTCTTTTTTTCTTCTAACGTGGTCATTTTAATTGGTACACCTTGAACTAACTTACGTTCAGCGACTAATTTTTTTTGATAATCTATTAACCTGTCCGAATAATCAAAAAATGTTTCAATCTGATAATTTTTAAAAAAGTCATTGTACATTTTGCTAAATTTATATAACATTACACTATGTTCTTGCAAAGTAATTTTCCACTTATCTTTCATAGAAAACTTAGACCCCGTTATTTTTGCTAACACTTTGTCTATATTTGAATGTATGTCCTCGTAATTCACTTCTTGTGCATCAGGAAAATTATCACGTACCCAATAAATATAACGTTGATATTGATTAAGTTTATTTGTCATAAAATCTACATCAATATCGTATGTAGTAGAATCTCTATGGACACTCAGCCTTTCCACAATACTGTACACATTTAACTTACCAGTAAATTTTCTTATACTCCAACTTAGTGCATACTCAAAGGGGTTTCTAGTACAATATAAAAACTTATCAAAAAACTTGTTATTACAAGCATCATATAAAAAAGTATAATCTTCTTTAGAGTTTCTCTCGATAATCTCAGGAGAGGGAGGTTTTCCTGGCCCTCCTATAATTCCTCGTGATCTTTTTTCTACATGATACTCTGCTAATCTACTTACAATATTAGCGCGATTACTTTTTAATAATTCTACAATTTCTTCTAGAGATTGGTCATACCCTTGAGGACTTTTATACAAATTATTATTTTTATCTAAAGCTAGTCCGTTTAGTAATTCGTGGGTATTAAAATACTCATTATTACTAGAGTTTAAAAATAACGTAAGTGCTCTTTGTAAATAGGTACTCCCTACACCGTCAGGAGTTAGCACAAGATAATTCATTTATACTCCAGTATAGCAAGTTCGGAAATATTCCACAAACCATTTTATTTCTTTTTTCTTCGTTTTGCAGTGATTTTTTCTTTTTTTCAAAATACGCCTTCCCAATTTAAATTGTTTTTAAAATGTCTAGTTAATTGAATCGCTAATAGCATACTTCCATGTATCGTCATGTGATTTGCTGAAAAATTTCTATATCTTTCATCCACTTTTCTTTTCTTTTTTATCGGTAAGCCTGCCCAATATTCTGAATTTGCAAATTTTAAATGATAATCAGTTTTAAAAGATACTCCATTAGTAAATTTATATAAGGGGTCCGCCCAGTATAAATGAACAGTAGGATACTCTTCGCACAAGTTGTCCCAAACTTTATAATCTTTTACTGTCAGATGTGGTTGATTATAAAACCTATCTGCCCTTGTTGGAATAGTGTGATAAATAATAGTAGCGTCTCTAGGCTCATCAACAGTTTTATTATGTATTTTATAAATTAACTGCTCACTTGCCATCTGAACCCCATAAGAAATAACCTCTGCACATAAAAAACAAGCTAAAAAATGCTGCCATGAGTGAACATTATTATCTGTTTCTGAGTCAGGGTTTTCTTTATCGTCATAATGTTGTTTTGCCCCGTCTGCGTATGAGTCGCCATAAACTATAATTCGTTTGTTAGTTTTTATTGGAGGCGAAAAAACATAAGGAAGTGTTGGATAGTTAACAACTTCAATTTTTTTATTTATTACGGTAACCACCTCCGGCTCTCTTGTACGCAGCAGCAAGCATTTGAGCTTTACGAGCTGACCATTGTCCTGGCGCCCCACCTTTGCCTCCTGATTTAATTCTGCTGAATAAACGTTTTCTCATAGTAGGCTTAGTGTAATTACCTGCTTGATTTACTTTAGATTTTGCTTTCTTTTTTCTAACTGCCATTTATCGTCTCCTTGTATTTGGATTTTTAATTATTATTTTTGGTTGCTTAATCTTTGTTCCAACCCAGACGCCCACTCCGTAAGAAAGAATTATAAAACCAAAAAATAAAACACCTTCTATCGTCATTTTTAATAATCACCCCCACATTGTATTTAATTCTGTTTTTCTATCGTAGTTCTTATAAAACGTAACAAAAGGGGGTGTGGTAATCATACACATAACTCTAATTTGACTAGATGCATTTATTACGCGGTGTCTAACCCCGAATCTTGTATTATAGCAATATCCCATCTCGTAAGTATCTATAGAACCGTCTTCAAACTCTATATAACTATTTTTTGGAATTATGATCGGTAACATTATGCCCCTAGAAAATTCATCTGGGTTATCTGTGTCTTTATGCCATGGGATGCTACTTTTGGGCAGTAAAGAGTGCATAAAAACATGTTCTGGAATCCAATTTATATTTTTTAGCATCCACCTCATAAAACTTTTTGAGTTTTTACCAGCTTCCGTTAAATTTTGACCCTCCATGAGGCTAAGATTTTTCCAACTAGGAGCGTTATCATGTCTCTTATGAGAAAACTTTAAAAAAGGTAATATCTCCTTAAATATTTCTTTATAAGGAGCTTGATCAATATCAAGTTTTTTTAAGTACTGTCCCAAAATTACTATCCCCAATCAGGAATAGTACATCGTTCACACCTACAATTCTTACAAACCTCTATGCGTTCCATTTCTGCGTACCCTGTTACGTCTTTAATAAGAGGTACTCCACAGTGGGACTCGTGTCCGCAGTTTTTACAGGTGACAGAACTTGTGGGCATTACTCGTTCTCACAACAAGAACAAGGGTTATCCTCTGTGCAATCACAAGGATCACAAGTGCAAAGAGGATCTTTACAATCAGGATTATTACAATCTATTCCTACCATTTAATCTCTCCTAAAAATCAGATTTCATTTCGTGAACACTTAATTTGCCTGTAGCAATAGTGTTGTGACTAATAACAGCTACCTTATCTCCGGCATTTACTTTAGCCCACAAAGGCGAGTGTGCGTGTAAAACAATACTGGCAGTAGCTACAGCAGTTGGATTAGACCCAAACTCAACAAAACATGTATTATTTGCTGCAAGTCTCACAATTTTAGTTTCAGCATTAAACGCAGCCGACTGTGCAGAACTTGTTCCGATAGCTACTACCTGTTCAGTGGCACTACCAGTTGCGTCAATTATTGGATACCCTCTATCAAATACTGATGGCATTTTCTTATCTCCTTTTAAACCCTATAGGTTTTGTATATTTAACAGGATATCCTAATTTTCGGGTTTTTTCAATAAATTTTTCTAAACGTTTGGTTGAAAGCCTACCACTTATGGCTAACTTTCGTATACGATTTCCCCCTTTTACGTTAACAGGCCTGCCCGGTGCTGTAACTTTAGGAAATTTATACTGTTTCTGCTTGTTCATATCTAATAATCACTCCTATATTAACAACTCCAAAGGGTTCATACAATCCTTCATCGGTTTCTACTGAATCAACTCTAGCATCCACTATTTGAAAAGTATCATTATTAGCTTCTATTGCCATAGTGTTAATAACAAACTCAATGTCATCAACTAAATCTTCTGCTGTATCTAAAGAGTTTTCTGATTTTACATATCCACGAATCTGAAGTCCCATTGTACCAAAACGCACTCCAGCACCTATTTCTAATCTATCTTCTGTCCCTGCTGATACACACAAAGTAGGAAAGTCATTGATTTCATTTAAAAACTTTAACCGCCTAAAAACATTATTAAATACGTTTGTTTTATATTCGTAACCACTACGTGTTGGTGCTTTACGAGAATCGGTATTCCCATTAATTCTTTTAAGCTCTGTAACTACAAAGTCTATTATTTGAGTTCTTCTACTCATTCTCGTACACCTTTTTTATAAACTCATCTACAGATAAGTCTGATTCTTTAATTTTTCGCACCATGTGTGTATGTAACACACTTCTAAAACGCATTGGAAGGGGAGAGCGATTCAAAATCCACTTAAATAAAAATTTTTTCGATTGCTCATCCGTGCAACCTAAATGATTGTCTTGTAACCATTGTTGATAACATTGCCACTTAGGAATAGAAAAACCAACAAATTCATTATATTCTAGATCTTCTTTTTTTGGCGTCCAATGTGGATGAAAAGGTGTTCCTAAATCTAAACACTCAAATCCGTTCGGGTCTACCGGAACTCCTTGATCGTTATATCCTACAGGAGGGTCTCCTGGCCAATAATAATTTACATTCTCGTCTTCTTCAAAATAGTCTGTAGCGTATACTAAAGGACCATATTTAATATATTCTTTTTGGCTCATTTATATAGTTTTCCTCTCCATCAAAATCAGAAGGTGTTTCCACTAATATATTATCAGTATTATCATATAAATTATCTGCTATTTTAATAAAAGTTTCTAAAGACTCTATACTTTGACTTTTTACAATTCTTTTATCTAATCTTTTTACTTTATAATTAGGGTGCATATCTGTCCACTTATCAAATTTTTGTATGTCTTGAGGAAAAGTAAAAGTAAAAACCTCCCCAACCTCAGAAGTAACTTCTAATTTTTTAGTGTATCCTGCAACTAGCATTTGTAATGTAGGCTCTTCAAGTTGTAGATACTTTATTTTACTGGTTGCTTTTACTCTCATATAAATATCATGCCTAATATGAGCACCATGAAAATCAATAATCTTTTTTACACTTAGTAGCTCGTAATTTTCTGTTTCGTGAATCATAGGTAATGGTAACATTACAAGATTATCTTGTCAAGTTTTCTCTTGCAGATTTTCAAAAAATCCCGTCTCGAGGCCGGGGGCAGGTAGCCAGCGCGGGCGGTAGGGGTCAAGTCCTACTAACCGCCCCTTATTTAATGCACGGTCTCGAACCAGCTGGCGATCACGTCAGGATTGGCGCGGAAGCTCGTGCCTTTGCTTCGCAACTCGATCCGCACTTGACCGTTGCGGATGCTATCAATGAAACGGCTAGGGACAATCTTCCGGCAGACTGTCAAGGCGTCGAAGGTTACTTGATCGCCTTGCTTGGTTGCCTTGACCATTGCTAGGTTAGGCATCTTCTCGGCAATGCGAGAGATCAGCGTGGCCTTGTCCCATGCAACCAAGCGATCACCGTTATGCTCGACAACAAACTGATCGCCTTGTTCGGTCAGGCCGTCACCGACACGGACGGTTGACTTGCCACGCTTGGCTTTGATCTCGGCAGGCTTCAAGCTAGGGAAGCAAGCACCGTCGATGCAACGAATCATTTCACCCTTGCAGGAAAAGATTGTTAGCTCGCCCGTCCGATAATGCACCTTTGCCTCGGTTGCAATCTCGGCAAAGTCGGCACCCTTTTGGTTGCCAACAATGCCACCGACCATGAGGGCCTCAAACAATTCTCCGACGGCCCCTGCTGATTTTCTGGTAACGGCGTGGGGCTGGCTGGCTACTTGGGCGAAGCGGTTGTTTAAATCTTCAAAGCTGTTTAACATCTGAATAACTCCCTAATTGATGATCTAAATATACTCTATCCCGTCATGGATTGCAACCCCTAATTTGCATTTTTTTACGTTTTTTTGCACTAAATAACCCTTTAATATCAATGACTTAGGGCGCCCCCGGGCGTGACATTTATGCAACACTTTTGGGGTAAAATAGAAAAAAATGCGATTTAATGCGAATTAACTGTTTACATTAGCGGCGACATGGGCTATACTCTCTACATGATCAAGAAAGGAAACATCATGAAAAAGACAGTTACCACTAACACCTTCGCTGGACCTATCGCTACTACTTTCGAATTGGTTAAGCATAACGTTGGGAACCCAAGCGAATACTGGGCCATCCTATTCGTTGAAAAAGAAGGGCAATCCCTTCAAAATAAATGGGGCGGATTCACCGTCCGAAACACTGGTAAGCCAGCGTATATGAAAAAAATCTGGAAGGAGCTATAAAAATGGCTTTCAAAAATAAAGCACTCGAAAATGCCATCAAGCAAATTGAGGCGCTCAATACTCCTGAAGCGATCATGGCTCGGCACAACGAGCTAATGATTGCACGTTCTAAGGAAATGAACGCCAGCCCTCGCGGTCGTCACTTCATCGCGAAATATGGTGATCCAATTGAGCAATTAAATAAATTGCCAAAACGCGATTTTTTTGCCTAGCGGGGGTTGACATTCGGTCCCACAATCCCCATATTATATATATCGAAACAGTAACAAGGAATTAAAATTATGATGACACGTAAACACTTTCAAATTATCGCAGACGCTCTTTTAGAAGCTAACGCAACTATTGAGCAGGTTAAAATCATGGCCAAGGAATTGGCTTCAACTAACCCTCGTTTCGATAAAGATCGTTTCATTCTTGCCGCTATGAATTGGGAATAGGGGGTTGACACCCTCACCCTTTTCTGGCATAATCTAACCATTGAAACAGCAACAAGGAATTAAACAAATGTCAAATTCATATTACGCAATGCAAGACGCTAAAATGGCCGCCGCTCTTGATGGCTTAAATTGGGGCCGCATGGGTTCCGCTAAACAAGACAAATATATTGCCGCTGAAATGGTCAAGCGTGGATATGTCAAACAATCATACATGGGTGCAGGCTCATGGAAATGGGGGAAAAAATAATGGGAACGAATGAAGCCAGCCGCAACATGACACGCGAACAGCTACAGCGTGTCGATGCGACAATGTATCACTGGAAACAGGCCAACCCCAACGCCATGCATGGCGAATGGGAACGGGCTTGGGTTGCAACCGCTCAACAAATGGGATTCGTCAAATGAAAAAACTAGCTAAAGTTAATGGACACCTTGCAATTTTATGTTTGGTGCTGGCAGGCATATCGTTCGCCGTCAATGGGGATAACTGGATTTGGACGCACTATGTCGGCGTGTTCGGTGCGGTAGTCTGTGCTGTGGGTTGCTATGCGGCTTGGTTAGCAGAGGACTGCTAACCTCTTGATTTTAAAGGGAAAATCGGCCCCGGGGCGCGATTTTGTCAATGATATCAATGACTTAGCTTATATGACGCGCCAGCTGGATGCGAATGATTCTCATTTGCAACACAACCCCGCTCGGCAGAGGAACAAAACGTGAACATGAGTCATCCCGGGCGCGAAACATTGTTGCGCAAATCGACTAAACAAAACAATAAAATGATGCAGAAAGTTATTGACATTGGGGACAGGATGCACTATATTATACATATAAACAGAGAGATAGGCCTACTGGCGAACCGATGGGGTTCTAGATTTAACTGAATCGCCGCTCTCAGGAGACTAAAAAAATGGAAAAGAATGTTTGGAAAATCGGAACCCCTTTTACTGATCACAACCAAATTCCTGCCCATGTCGAGCAGGTAATTCTGGACAATGCAGACGCTCGATCTGCTTGGCAGATTCCACTGGATCAAATTAACGATTGGCTCTTTAACAATTGGGACGGCGAAGACTCCGATAACCCAGTTTGGTATGGTGTGGCTTAAATGTCACACCCCCCAATAAATCGACATAAAAGGCAAATTAGCTATTGACATTGGGGACGTAAAGCACTATATTAAGAGCATAACAAAGAGAGGTTGCTATGACTAAAAAAGAAATCGAATACTATCAAATCAAGTGGAAAGAAGCCAACCAACAGGCACGCAAGCTGTGGGCGGTTTATAAGGAAAAGCCAACCAAGGCCAACCAAAAACTCGCAAGCCAAGCCTATGACAAAGCAGACGCTTTGATTGCCAAAATTGTAGGGGAGCCAGTATAATGCGACAAGGTATGCTGACATATCGCCAATGGGTCAATGATACCGACAAGGCCATTGACAAGTTTAAAATTGAAATGCAACGCTTGCAAGAGCGTTGGGATGAAATCGAGAAAAGAGAGAGGGAGCGAGTCGATGCAAGTGAAAACTAAAAGCGTAGCCAACTATATGGCAATTCGATATGAAGTAAAGTCGAGAAACGAAGACAACCTTGACAAAGCAGAAAAGCTGGCACTCAAAGCAATGAGCTGGTACGAAATCGCATCTGGAATGAAGGACGAAAATGATGAGTAATGAAATGAAAAACGCTTTGCGTGATATGGCAAAACACCCCTTCCGCACGTTCGGAGAATTTGTCGCACTGTTCGGAATGTTCTTTGTAGGTTTTCTAGCTTTGATTGCGTTTGCATAGGGGTATAAAAATGATTGTCAGATCAAAAGTAAAAATCTCAACACTCAGCAATCGACGCAATTTTGCTTGCTTGGTTTGGAAGTCGAAAAACAAAGATAAATCAAAGGGTTAGAGGGCCCCGGGGGACAGCCCGGGGCTGACCGCGCCAGTAGTAAGTGTAAAAATTAGCGCCAGTAGTAAGTGTAAAATTTAAGTATGAAATTTAAGTAGTAAATATGAGTTGACCCGGGGGCGGCTAAGTCCTTGATTTTAAAGGGTTTTATGTGTGAAAAAAATGCAAAAAAGTGAAAAAAAATGAAATTTAAGTAGTTGATTTTAAAAGATAAATTCATGGTCAAAAACGCCGATTCGGTCTTTAATATCAATGACTTACAGCCACACCGATTTGACTTATGGAGAGTTTTAGTATAGAATACACATATTAAATCAACAGAGCGACTTTACTGGAGCCGTCAAACGGCTAGGGTAAAAACCACTGAAAAGGTCGCTCACTTTTAGGAGTTTAAAATATGGCTAAAATTGAAAACACCATTCGTCAGATCACCGCTTCCGATGTTCAGTTTCTAACTGAAAATGAGTGCCGAGATGTAATAGGTGTTCTTGCTATCAAGCAAGAGACTATAAGTGGGCGAGAGGTTGATATTCTACAGGCTTGCGAGGATCGTGTGTTCGATGTAGA
>Ga0114932_10000207_pt1 | contig 69836 bp, 47 predicted proteins | sample 2SBtaG_2_FD_87286 | JGI IMG/M metagenome (GOLD analysis project Ga0114932, IMG submission 87286) | Deep subsurface microbial communities from Kolumbo volcano to uncover new lineages of life (NeLLi) - 2SBTROV12_ACTIVE470 metaG | ecosystem: Environmental > Aquatic > Marine > Volcanic ...
CCCACCTCTTCGCGCAGCTCGCCCCCACCTCTTCGCGCAGCTCGCCCCCACCTCTTCGCGCAGCTCGCCCCCACCTCGCCGCCCGCTCGCGAGCCCGGGTCGCAACCTCGCCCGGGCGGCCGTACTCTTCGTCCCGATGGACTTCGATCTCCCGAAGAGGATCGTCCTGGGCGGCATCGTCCTGTGCGTGGTCCTGCTCGTCGTCAGCAAGGCCGCCGCGGCCGAGGCCGCCTGCGGGGACCCGTCGGACGCTCTCCCCGCGCCGTACGACGCCATCGTGCGCGGCGAGGCGGCCCTCGACTCCGGGCGCTTCGCCGAGGCGGTGACGGAGCTGGCCTCGGTGGACGGCCTGCCCGACGGTCCGGCGGTGCGACGGGTGGCGGTCCTGCTCGGCAAGGCCAAGGTCCTCACCGGGGACCTCGACGGCGCGAGGTCCATCCTCAAGGCGGCCCTCTCCGACGACCACGGCGAGCCGGGAGCGCGCGCGTCGGCCTGCGACGGGGACCCCGCGGAGGCCCGCTGGTGGCTCGCCGAGGCGTCGCTTCGAGCGGGCGACCCCGCGGGCGCCGTGCCTGCCTGGCGCGGGATCTGGACCCGCAACCCCGCGTCGACATGGTCCGACGAGGCCGCCCAACGTCTCCAGGAGCACGACCCGGCTTGGCTCGACGCGGACCCCGAGATCCGCACGGCGCTCGCCGAGGAGCGGGCCGCCGCCTTCGCGAAGATGAACCTGCACGGGGAGGCGCTCTCGGTGCTCGAGGCGCTCGTGCCGCCCGACGGGAGCGACGCCCACCTCCGCCGCCTGGCCGGAGCATTGTTCAAGGCGCGGGAGTACCGCAAGGCCGTCCCCGCGTTCGCCGCGCTGGCCCAGCCGTCCCCTCAGGACCGCTTCGACCGGGCCCTGGCGGCCTCGCGGTACGGCGACTACGCCCTCGCGGGCGACCTGTACACGGCGCTCGTCGAGGAGTACCTGGGTCGGGCGAAGGGCGACGTGCGCCGCATCGTCGACGACGCGAGCTTCAAGATCGGCTACCTCGACTACGACGCCGGGCGTCTGGAGGAGGGGCTCGCCCACTTCGCTGCTCACCTGGAGCGCGTGCCCGGCTCGCGCCACGCCGACGAGGCGCACTGGTTCACCGGGTGGTCCCTCTTCAAGCAGGGCCGCTGGGACGAGTCGCACGCCGCGTTCACGAGGCTGGTGCGGGAGCACGGCGGCTCCTCCCTGGCGGCGGGCGCCCGGTACTGGCAGGCGCGCATCGCCGGGCTCCAGGGCGACGCCGGCGCCGAGAGGACCGGCCTCGAGGCCGTGCTCGCGAAGCACGCGGACAGCTCCTACGCCTGGTGGGCGGCGCGACGCCTGGGGCGCACCTGGGACGCGCCCGCGGACCCGACCCCCGTCCTGGGCGACGGCACCGACAACCCCGCCCTGAAGCGCGCCATCGCCCTGCTCGCGGCGGGCGTCGACGACTGGGCGGCGGCCGAGCTCCAGGCGGTGGCGAAGCGCGCCCGGAGCAAGGGCCGCGACCAGAGCCTCTACCTCGCCTCCCAGCTCGTGGAGGCCGGGGAGTGGGCCGCCGCCCGCAAGCTCGCCCGGCCCTACTGCGGAGACGCCCACAAGCGCGAGGACCTCGCCGCCCTGCGCATCTGCTGGCCCCGGCCGGAGGTCGCCCGGGCGGAGAAGATCGACGCACACCTCCCCCGGCTGCTTCCGTTCGCGATCATGCGCGCCGAGAGCGCGTACATCCCCACGATCAGCTCGGCGGCGGGCGCCCGGGGGCTCATGCAGCTCATGCCCGACCTCGGCGTGAAGCTGTACGCGCAGCTGCACCCCTACTCGAACCCCCTCGACCCCGACCGCCTGTTCGAGCCCTCGATCAACGTGGAGCTGGGCGTGGCCGAGCTGTCGGCGCTGTCGCGCAGCCTCGAGGACACGGGCGTCGTGCCCCGGCTCCCCCTGGTGATCGCGGGCTACAACGGCGGCGAGGAGGCCGTGCGGCGGTGGCTCGGTGAGCAGCCCACGCCGGTCGAAGCAGACCGCTGGGGCGAGGACATCGGGTTCTCGGAGACCCGTCGGTACGTGCGCCGCGTGCTCGGGACCCTGCAGGTCTACCGGTACGTGTACGGCGACTGATCGACCGCGTCGATCCGGGCCCAGAGGAACCAGGCGATCGCCACGACGCTGCCGAGGCTGAACTGCAGGAACCGCGACGCCGGGAACAGCACCGGACACCAGAACAGGGCGATCAGGAGCGCCGCGCCGAGCTTCGGACGCTCCACGCCCGCGCCACGGAGCGCGATCAGGCACCCCCCGACGGCCAGCGCATGCATGCCCGCGTCGTAGCCCATCATGTAGGGGAGGGCGAGGAGCAGCGCCGCCAGGACCAGGCCTGCCCGCAGCGGCCAGCGCGGGTCGGCGGGGTCGAGGCGGAAGGCGGGTCTGACCGTCGCCGCGACGCCGCCGAGCGCGACGAGGAACGCCACGATCTTCATCGTCGGCTCGAGGTCGCCCCTCCGGAAAGGGTAGGTCAGCAGGGCCCGCACGGTGAGGTGCCGGTCCGGGGCCGGGCTCCACTTCCCCAGTCCGCCCCCGCCGATCCACTCGAAGAATGCGACCCAGGGCGCGGGTCCGTGCAGCGCGAGCGACGCTCCGAGCAGGGCCGCGCCTCCTCCGGCGAACCCCGCGAACGCCCGCGCGTTGCCGGTGAGGAACAGCATCCCCGCCACCGGCAGGCCCAGGGACGGCTTCGCGCAGAGGAGCCCCAGGACCAGGCCCCCCTGGAGCGGCTTGCCGCGACGTATGAGCCACACCCCCGCGGCGGTCAGGAACACCCAGAGCCCGGCCAGCTGCCCCGCCATCATGGCGATGAACGCGGACGGGCTCAACGCCAGCGCGAGGGCGAACGGCCTCCGCCAATCCCCCAGCTCCGGCAGCGCCGACGCCCACAAGGCCGCCCCGGCGAAGAACAGGAGGGCGAGCAGAAACTGGTAGGTGCGCGCCGCCGGCGCATACGGCGCCCCCTGGGGCAGCGCCATCGCGTTGTAGAGCGGCGGCGGGTACGCGCTGGAGTACCTCATGGGCGACTTCGCGAAGTCCTCCTGCCGGGTGCTGACCGCCCTCTTCGAGTAGACCTCGTGGCCCCGGCCGTCGGCCACGAGGGCGCCGCCGGTCCAGAAGGGGAGGAAGTCGCCGCCCAGCTGCCACTCGCTGAAGAAGCCCTGGGTGCCCGAGCCGCCGAAGACGGTCACCCCGAAGGTCACGAGGTACGCCGCGATCGCCAGGACGAAGAAGGCTCGGAGCGGGCGAGGCATGCCGAACCGTACAGAAAATGCGGTGGAGGCTTTCGGGTCAGGGTCGACACGGACCCGCGGCCCGGCGCGCCGAACGTGGTTGGATGGGGGTGCATGCGACGCCTGCTCCCGACGCTGCTGCTCCTGTCCGCCTGCGCGGACGTCGAGGCCGAGCAGCCGGTCCTCCTCGGCAACCAGGGCCCCCGCATCGAGGTCTTCGCCGTCGCCGCCGAAGAGCCCCAGCTCGTGGACTTCGGCGACGTCCCCGCGGGCTCGGACGCCGTCGCCACGCTCGTACTGCGAAACGCGGGCGGGGAGCCGCTCGCCATCGGCGCCGTGAACATGTCGTCGACGGATCACCTCGACGTCTCCGACCTGCAGGGCCTGCCCGCGCGGCTCGACCCGGGCACCGAGGTCGACTTCGACGTGCGCTTCGCGCCCCCCTTCGACCTGCGCCTGGAGGCGGCGATCACCGTCTGGTCGTCCGACCCCGAGCGTCCGGAGGTCTCGGTCGACGTGGTGGGGGACGGCCTGGCCCCCGTCCTGCGCATGGACCCCGACGATCACGACTTCGGGACCCAGCGCGTGGGCTGCGCGTCCGAGATCGAGGTCACGCTCGAGAACGTCGGCCGCGCCCCCCTCCGGTTGGGCGTCGCCCACCTCGAAGAGGACGACCTCGGCGTCACGTACTCGCTGGGGAACTGGCCGTTCGAGGGGACCGAGCTGCTGCCGGGCGAGTCGGTCGCGGGCGTCGTGCGCTGGCGGCCGGACGATCCCGTGCCGGATCGGGCCGTCCTCGTGGTCGAGTCCGACGACCCGCACGGCGATCGCACGATCGTCTTCACGGGCACCTCGGTCGAAGCGGACCCCGACGCGGCCTGCGAGTAGGTCTATCCTGCGCCGATGGTGCGCGCCCCGATCCTCGTCCTCGCCGCCGCGGCCGTCGGCTGCGCCCCCCTCGAAGGCCTGCGCGAGACCCCCGACGGCGACGGCCCGCTCGTCTACATCGACTGGGACGCCGAGCCCCTCCCCGAGGTGCCGTTCCCCAACGACCTGGCCGCCCGCACGGACGAGACGTCCCCCACCGGGCTGCGCCTGAACTTCTCTCGCGAGGCGCCCACGCAGAACGAGCGCGACCTGCGCACGAAGGCCGACCAGCAGACCGGCTTCGGGATCTACGCGCCGATCATGGTGCGGTTCGAGGCCCCCCTGGACCTCGAAGACGTCCTCGCCCGCCACGGCGTGGGCGACACCGACTTCAGCGACGACGCCGTGTACGTCGTGGACGTGACCGAGGGCTCGCCGACCTACCTCCGCCCCGCGGAGCTGGACATCGGCGGAGGGCGCTTCCCGGTGGACCTGCCCCGGCTCGGGATGTTCTGGGCGAACGACCCCCGGGCGGACGAGCCGACGCTCATGTTCGAGACCGTCGATGAGGACGTGAACGGCGACGGCGAGCTCCAGCCGTCGGAGGACACGGACAACGACGGCGTCCTCGACCGCCCCAACACGCTCCCCGAGGGCAGCACCGACCGCATGGACCTGCTCACCTGGTACGAGCGGGAGACGGACACGCTCATCGCCCGCCCCGTGGTGCCGTTGCGCGAGGAGACGACGTACGCCGTCGTGCTCACCGAGCGGCTCCGGGGCGAGGCCGGCCCCGTCCGCAGCCCGTGGGAGTGGGTCCACCACGCGCGCCAGACCGACGCCCTGCGCCCCCTGCACGACGCGCTCCCGTCCCTGGGCCTCACGGTGGAGGACGTCGGCTTCGCGTGGACGTTCACCACCGCCGCCGTGACCGCCGATCTGCTCGCGGTGCGGAACGGACTCCAGGGCGACGGGCCCTTCGGCTCCCTGGCGGAGGACTTCCCCGCGGCCGTCGTCGAGTCGCTGCCCATGCAGGACCCGCTGGGCGATCGCCCGACGCACCGCCTGCCCATGTCGCGGGTGATCGGGCCCCTCGCCAACGCGGGCGTCCTGCCCGGCGGCGAAGAGGGCTTCATGGCCCAGGCGTACCTGACCTACGCCACGGACATGGTCTCCGGCGTCTTCCACACCCCGAACTTCCTCGTGGACGTGGACGAGGAGGGCTACGACGACACGGACGAGTGGTGGCGGGTGGACCGGGCCACGGGCGAGATGATCGTCGAGCCCGAGCGCGTCCCGTTCACCTGCATCCTGCCCGCGCCCAGCCCCGGTCACGAAGCTCCCCACCCGGTCGTGATGGTCGGCCACGGGCAGGGCGGCACGCGGTTCCACCTGGTGGTGCTCGCGTGGGCGTTCAACCGGCTCGGCATGGCCGTGTGCGGGTTCGACTTCCCCGGCCACGGCGGCGCGCTGCCTCCCGATCAGGAGGCCGAGTACGCCGAGCTCCTCGAGTCGCTGGGGCTGCTCCCCGCCTTCCGCTCGTTCGACGACGCCCGGCATCGGGACCTCGACAACGACGGCCTCAAGGACAGCGGCGCGGACTTCTGGGTCGCGGATCCGTTCCACACGCGGGACAACGTGCGGCAGGCGGCGGTCGACTTCGCGCAGTTCGTCCGGGTGCTGCGGTCCTGCGGCACGGGGACCATGAACTACGTGAGTGACGCGGGGGCGACCCTCGGCACCACCACGAGCTGCGACTGGGACGAGGACGGCGTGCCCGACATCGGCGGGCCGGACGCCCCCATCCGCATCTTCGGGGCGTCGCTGGGCGGCATCAATACGAGCGTCGCCGTCGCGATCGAGCCCGGCATCGAGGCGGCCGTGCCGATGATCCCCGGCGGCGGGCTCGGCGACGGGCTCCTGCGCTCCAGCCTCGGCGGACCCCGGGAGGCGGTCATCGGTCGGCTGCTCAGCCCCATGATCCTCGGCCGCCCCCAGGACGACGGCAGCCTCGTGATCCAGCAGCTCGTCGCGTCGGCCAACAACATGCGCCGGCTGCACGTCGCCACCCTGCCCGCCGTCCCCGCGGGGGGGCGCGTCGTCGTCGAGAACCTCGCCAACGACGAGATCGCGACGGGGTACATCCCGGACGACGGTCGCTTCCGCGTCGCCATCGCGGCCGACGCCATGACGGGTGGGGAGAAGGCCCTCGCCACGGGCATGCCCATCTGGGGACCCGAGAACCCGACCACCTACTCGATCCCCGACAATGAGGGCCTGGGCGACCGCCTCCGCGTCACGATCCGGGACGCCGCGGGCGAAGAGGTCGCGGTGATCGACACGTTCGAGTCCGACGTCGTACACGAAGGCGTGACCTTCCCGGCTGGCTCGCCCCTGGTGGCGGGCAACTCCGGCTCGGGCCACACCCGCCAGACCCCCCGCCTGCGGCGCCTGATCCAGGTCATGGCGATGATCGGCGAGTCGGGCGACCCCATCGCCCACTCCCCGCGCTGGTTCCACGAGCCGCTCGACCACGGCGGCGGCCCCGCCAACGTCCTGATGATGCCCACCGTGGGGGACGACGTGGTGCCCATCGCCACGGGCGTCGCCCTCGCCCGCTCGGCGCGCTTCTTCCCCACCCGCGACGCCGACCCCCGGTACGGCATGTCCGTGGACCAGTGGCTCATCGAGCGCGGCGTGGTGCACGGGTTCGAGGAGTTCGGGGAGTACAGGAACGACGCGGGCGAGCCGGTGCTGTTCGACGTCGAGGACTGGGACGGCGGGCTCGACGGGGCGCCCTCGGACGTGCCCCTGCGCGCGACCGTGGACCACGCCTCGGGCACCAGCGGCCTGCGCATCGTCTACGGCAACCCCCGCGGCAGCCACGGGTGGGGGATCCCGGACCCCGACGGCGAGTTCGACGTCAACACCTACGCCACCATGCAGTCCGCCTGGTTCCTCGCCTCGGGCGGCACGGAGCTCATCGAGGACCCCTGCATGGCGACGGCCGACTGCCCCTGGTTCCGCGTCCTTCCGTGAAGGCCCGCCCCTGGATCGTCGCGGCCGCCGTCGCGTGGGCGGGCTGCGCGCCGACCCCCAAGACCGAGGCGCCGGTGGGCTCCGTCGTGCTCGAGGCGTGTCGCGAGGCGGGCATCCCCGGGGACCTCCGCTGCGGGACGTTCGAGGTGGCGGAGGACCCCGCGGAGCCCGACGGGCGCCTCATCGGGCTGAAGATCGTCGTCGCCCCGGCGCGCGAGCGGGCGAAGCCGGATCCGATCTTCTTCCTCGCGGGCGGCCCCGGCCAGGGCGCCACGGAGACGATGGGCATCGCGCTGGGCTTCCTCGGCCGGGCGCGCAAGCACCGGGACGTCGTGTTCGTGGACATCCGCGGCACGGGGGGCTCCAACAAGCTCGCCTGCGAGGCGCCGGACACGGACCTGGCGGGCCGGCTCGCCTTCGAGAGCGACGCGAAGATGCTGGAGGAGTGCCTCGCGGGGTACGACGCCGACCCGCGCCTCTACAACACGCCCCGCTTCGTGGCCGACATGGAGGCCGTGCGCGCGGCGATGGGCTACGAGTCGATCAACCTCTACGGCGGGTCCTACGGCACGCGGCTCGGCCTGGCGTACCTGGCGGCGCACGGCGATCGGGTGCGGTCGGCGGTGCTCGACGGGCTCGCCCCCTACGCCATGACCCTGTTCGTCTCCTTCGGCGCCGACGGTCGCGTCGCCCTCGATCGGATGTTCGCGGACTGCGCGGCGGACGCGGGCTGCGCCGAGGCCTTCCCCGACCTCGGTCGACGGTTCTGGGCGTGGATGCAGACCCTCGGGACCGACGACGAACCCACCCTCGTGACCGTGCGCGACCCCCGCACCGGCGAGCTCATCGAGGACGTGCCCGTCACCCGCGCGGCCCTCGCGAGCGCCATCCGCGGCCTCCTCTACTCCACCGAGTACGTCTCCCTGCTGCCCCACGCGCTGCACACCGCCATGGAGGGCGACATGCAGCCGCTGGTCGGCCAGGCGCTCATCCTCAGCGACGGGGCGGAGGGGTCGATGGCGTTCGGGCTGATGCTCTCGACCGTGTGCGCCGAGGACCTGCCGCGGGTCACCCCCGAGGTGGAGGTGGACGTCGCCTGGGAGCCCTTCCTCGGCCTGTCCCTGCTCGACCTCATGCGTGACGCCTGCGCGACATGGCCCGCGGGCGAGGTCCCCGCGTCGCTGTTCGAGCCCGTCGTGAGCGACGTCCCCGTGCTGCTGCTCTCCGGGGCCGAGGACCCGGTCACGCCCGCCCGCTGGGCCGACGAAGCCGCGAAGACGCTCTCCCGCGCGACGTCCGTGACGCTCCCCAAGACGGGCCACATCGCCGCCCAGGCCGGGTGCGCGGACAAGCTGATCCGCGACTTCTTCCGCGCCCCCGAAGAGGACCCGGACCGCGACCGCGGCTGCCTCACGGACGTGAAGCGCCCCGCCTTCTTCCTCCGCTCCACGGGGCCGAACCCGTGAGCCTGCGCGTGGACGGCCTGCGCAAGACGTTCGGCGACGTGGTGGCCGTGGACGACGTCTCGTTCCACGCCGAGGACGGGCGCACGACGGGGATCCTCGGCCCCAACGGCGCGGGCAAGACGACGTCGCTGCGCATGCTCTACGGGCTGCTCGACCCGGACCAGGGATCCGTGAGCATCGACGGCGTGGACCCGTTCCGCGACCCCCGAGGCGCCCGGGCGAAGCTCGGGGTGCTGCCCGACAGCAAGGGCATCTACCCCCGCCTCACCGCCCGGGAGAACATCGCGTACTACGGCCGCATCCACGGCTTGCGGGGCTCCGAGCTCGACGACCGCGTGGCCGGGCTCATCGACGAGCTCGAGCTCACGAAGGTCGCGGACCGGCGCGCCGCGGGCTTCTCCCAGGGCGAGCGCATGAAGGTCGCCATCGGCCGCGCGCTGGTGCACGGGCCCACGAACGTCATCCTCGACGAGCCCACCAACGGCCTCGACGTGCTCTCCACGCGGGCGATGCGCGAGCTCATCACGGCGCTCCGGGACCGCGGGCGGTGCGTGCTGTTCAGCAGCCACGTCATGCAGGAGGTGTCGGCGCTGTGCGACCACATCGTGGTGATCGCCGAGGGCCGGGTGGCCGCGAACGGCTCGCCCGAGGAGCTGCTCGCCCAGACGGGGTCGGCGTCGCTCGAGGACGCGTTCGTGGCGCTGATCGGAGAGGCGGGGCTGCAGGGATGAGGGCCTGGATCGTCTTCATGAAGGAGCTGCTCGACGGGGTGCGCGACCGGCGCTCGCTGCTGAGCGCCATGGCCTTCCCGCTCCTCGCGCCGGTGATGTCCGTGGGGCTGCTGGGCGCCATGGTCGCCGAGACGACGAAGGACGACCGCGCCCCGGACGGCGGCGAGCCGGCCCTGGAGATCGTCGGGATGGAGCACGCTCCGTCGCTCGTGGCCTACCTGGACGACAACGGGTTCGACCCGATCGCCTTCGGCGGCCCCTCCGCCGAGGACGAGATCCGCGAGGGCGAGAGCAAGGTCATCCTGCGGATCGACGACGACTACGCCGAGAACTGGACCGCGGGCCGGCCCGCCCGGATCGAGCTGATCCACGACGCGTCCCGCAACGACGCGCGGAGCCGCGTGCGCAAGGTCCGCCGGACCGTCGAGGCGTGGGGGATGAGCACGGGCGCGAAGCGGCTCATCGCCATGGGCGTCGCGCCGGACGTCGTGCGGGCGATCACCCTCGAGGACGTGGACATGTCCACCGCCGAGGAGCGCGGGGCCCGGCTGCTGCAGCTGATCCCGATGTTCATCATCATGGCCTGCTTCCTCTGTTCGATGTACGTCGCCATCGACGCCACGGCCGGCGAGCGGGAGCGGGGGTCGTTGGAGGCCCTCGTGCTCACCACGGTGTCGCCGCGGGAGCTGGCCCTCGCGAAGTTCGGGGCGGCGTTCGTCTTCGGGGGGATCGGAGTCGTGCTCACGGCCGTCCTGTCGGTCTGGGCGGTGAGGTTCGTGGACCTGGACGCCCTGGGCCTCAGGATCGCGGCCGGGCCCCGAGAGGCGGGGATGTTCCTGCTCATCTGCCTGCCCCTGACCGCGCTGGCGGCGGCCGTGCAGGTGCTCGTGGCGACCTACAGCCGCAGCTTCAAGGAGGCGCAGACGTACCTGTCGATGATGGTGCTGCTGCCCCTCGCGCCCGGCTTCCTGATGACCGTGAAGCCGGTGCAGGAGGCGGTCTGGATGATGGCCGTCCCCGCCCTCGGTCAGCAGCTCATGATGGGCAACGTGCTCCAGGGCTCGGGCTTGCCGGCCCTCGACTTCGCCCTGTCGGTGGGCGCCGGCGTCGCGGCCACGGCGCTCTGCGTGGTCGCGTGCGGGAAGCTCCTGGAGAAGGAGCAGATCATCTTCGGGCGCTGACGGGCGGGGCTCAGGGGAAGATCAGCGGGCGCGCGTCGAGCCGGATCGCAGTGGCGATGTCGAGGGACACGCCGAACGTCCCGGTGCCCGCGAAGGTGGAGGTCGCCTCCACCCGGCCCTGGACCAGCAATCCCTGCGCGAACAGCCCGACGTGCAGCGATCGGAACACTCGGATCTGCACGCGGAACGACGCCTCGGCCCGGAGCGCGAGGTCGGTCTCGTCGTCGGTCTCCGTGGGGCCGTAGACCTGGAGATCGGAGTTCCAGAGGAGCAGGAGCGCGCCCAGGGGCACGGGGCTGCCGCCCGCGCTGACCACGTTGCGCACGCCGCCCTCGAACCCCTTGTCCGCGAGCCGGGCGAGGTCTCGGTTCAGCACCGGTCCGATGCGGAACTCGCGCAGGATCGAGGGACCGCGGACGCGCATCGCGAGCCCCAAGAAGACGCCGAGGTCGGCCTGGCGTGCGAGCGGGACGCCGTCCGGACCGAGGGCGGGCGTGAACTCCGAGTCGAACCCGAGCTGCGCGAACGGGTGGAGCGCCACCGGACCGACCGCCGGGAAATGGAGGTAGGGGATGTCGATCGTCGAGGTCACCACCCAGTCGTCCGCGGTCTCCTGGGGCGGCAGGCCGTCCACCGCGAACCGGGTCAGCGCGCCTCGGAAGCGCGCGTCGATCTGCAGGTGCTTGGAGCCGACCTCGAGCGCGAGGTCCGCCTCGGCCCCCAGGGTGAAGCTCGACGGCGACGACAGCGACGTCTCGGGCACCGTCGCGAAGGCCGCGTTCCGGGTGCCTTGGAACCGCACGAGGCGGAGGGAGAGCCGACGCAGCCGCAGGAGCGCCTGGAGCCCCTTCTCCTTGGCCGACCGGTCCGCCAGGGCGACCACGGCGTCGGGGCCGCCCTGGGCGCGAAGGCCCCGCAGCACGGCGTCCTCGAGAGTCAGGAAGCCGTCGCCGTCGGGGATGGGCCGGAACTTGGGCTTGTGCCCCACCAGGTCGCTGGACGACCGGTCGAGCAGCGCGCCGATGCGTCCGTGCCGACGGGACACGGAGGTGGTGATCACCCGATACGTCCGCTGGGGGTCGATGGCCCGCCCGTGCACCGAGGCGTAGTTCAAGGCGCCGCACCGCATCTGCGAGTCCTCGCCCAGGGCCACCAGCAGGCGTCGATACCGGTCGCCGTCGACCCGATGCAGCTCCAGGACGTGGCCTCCGCGCAGGCGGTCGGCGATCTGCACGGCGGTCAGGTCTCCCGGCGTCTCGCGGTACCAGGTGAGCCCCTCGATGAAGACGGAGTCGGCGTCCAGGGACTCGGCGACCGCCTCGCACGCGACCTTGCGCCACCGCTCGTGCTCGACCCCGGCGAGGGGATCCGCGGCCGGGATGAGGGCGCCCTCGCGATCCGCCGCCCTGCGGGCCTGCAGCTCCGTGGTCACGCGCGTGAGGTCGTCGTCCGACGGGGCGTCCGACCGCACGACGAGGGGCTCGAAGAGGATCCGCCGCGCGCGGTCCCCGGCTCCCGCTCCGGGCTCGTAGACGACGCGCGCCCGGCCGATGCCGTCCAGCGGCAGCGTGATCGGCGAGGCCTTGAACGCCGCCCCGATGTCGGCCAGCTCGGTGTCCATGCGCTCGACCCGGAACGTCGCCATGGTGGGGTCGCCCAGGAACAGGTCGACGCCCCGCATCATGCTGCGCAGGCGGCGCTGCTGGGTCGGCTGCGCGTGGCTGAGCAGGACGATCAGGTCGGGCGGGTTCTCCGAGGTCCGCAACAGGTCGCTCTCTGCGTTCACCGCGCGGACCGGGTCCCGGAGCTTCAGCCCCTTCACGTCCGACTCCTCGAGGACGCTCGGGTCCGTCACCCCCAGGAAGGCCACGCGACGGGGGACTCCATCCGCCTCCAGCGTCACGATGCGGTGCTTCGGGAAGAAGGACTCCTCCGTGATCCAGTTGGTGGTCACGTACGGCAGCTGGTGGCCCAGGGCGTCGAAGACGAACGCCTCGAGCCCGGCGGCCAGCTCCGCGGCGCCCGCCGCCAGGGCGGCCGGCTCCAGGCTCGCCAGCACCTCGTATCCCGCCACGCGCGCGTCGGTCCAGACGGCGTCGGGATGCCCCGGCGGCTCCACGAAGTCCCCCGCGTCCACGAAGACGCCGCCCCCGGCGAGGGCGCGACGGATCGTGCCGAGCCGCCTCCCGGGCTCTCGGCGCGGGTGGGACAGCTGGTACCACTGGTGCTCGCCCGACACCCAACGGAACCCCGTGCGCAGGTGGAACGCGTCGAGCAGGAGGCCGTCCGCCCCGGGCGCCTCGGGGGGGCTCAGCACGACCGCCCAGACCCCGTCCCCCTCGCATCGCTGCATCCAGCGCTGCTCCCGACGGCCGTCGCGCACGTCGATCTCGGGGGCGCCGGGGCGGGGGAGGAAGCGCTCGGTGGGCGTCCGGAAGGTCTCCACCAGCGTGCCGAAGTCGCACACCGGGGCCGCCGCCGCCGCGTACTTCAGGGCGGACGGGATGGTGCCGTCCACCGGCCAGACCTCGTAGTCGTCCTGGGCGAGGACGCCGTGCAGGACGTCCACCCGCTCGACGGTCACCCCCGCGCGCTCGAGGGCGGGCCGGAGCCGGTCGTGCAGCTCGAACCGCTGCCCGGACCGGGTGATGCCCCGCTGTCCGCCGCTGTAGATGAGCTCGATCTCGCCCGCCTCGGCGGCCGACACGAAGAGCAGGAGCCCCGCCGCGAGGCAGGCGATTCGACGACCCATGTCTCCCCCCGCGGCCGGGCTCAGCGGCGTCGGCGGAGCGCGGGCGCGAGCAGGAGCAGGAGGAGGGCCGCCGCGCCGCCGTTCACCTCGACCATCGAGCTGCTGCAGCCGCAGTCCGGCCCGCCGCTCAGGTTGTCGTCGTCGTCGTCGCCGCCGAGCGTGCGGTCGTCGACCGGGTCGAGCACGTTGATGATGCCGTCGCCGTCGTCGTCGCCGAGCCCGTCCTCGCCGTCCTCGATGTCGTCGCCGTCCGTGTCCGTGTCCAGCGGGTCCGCGCCCACCTCGACCTCGGTCCCGTCGTCCATCCCGTCGCCGTCCGTGTCCGGGTTCTCCGGGTCGGTGCCGATGAGGATCTCGGTGTTGTTGGTGAGGCCGTCGCCGTCCAGGTCGCCGTCGGGGCCGTCGTCGTCGTTCTCATCGAGGAAGTTGGGGATGTCGTCGCCGTCGTCGTCGCCGGTCCCCTCCTCCTCGTCCGAGACGCCGTCGCCGTCGCTGTCCAGGTCGACGTAGTTGGGGATGCCGTCGCCGTCCACGTCGCCGTCGCCCTCGATCGCGTCGTCGATGCCGTCGTCGTCGGAGTCGAGGTCCAGGTAGTTGTCGATCCCGTCGTCGTCCGCGTCGGGGTTCGCCTCGCCGTCGCCGGTGGCGTCCACGGCCAGCTCGTCCGCGGTGGAGATGCCGTCGCCGTCGTCGTCCGGCGCGAGGGCGTCGATGGTGCCGTCGTCGTCGCTGTCGATCGGGTCCTCGACGTCCTCGCCCACCTCGAAGCCGTCCTCGAGGCCGTCGCCGTCCGTGTCCGGGTTCTGCGGATCGGTGTCGAGCGCCGCCTCCTCGGCGTTGGTGAGGCCGTCCTCGTCCGGGTCGCCGTCCGGGCCGTCGTAGTCGTCCACGTCCAGGAAGTCCGGGATGCCGTCGTTGTCGAGGTCGCCGGTGCCGTCGGTGGGGTCGTCGATGCCGTTGCCGTCCGAGTCGTCGTCCAGGAAGCTCGGGACGCCGTCGCCGTCGGGGTCGCCGTCGCCTTCGATGGCGTCGTCGATGCCGTCGCCGTCGGAGTCGTCGTCCAGATGGTTGGGGACGCCGTCGTCGTCGAAGTCGTCGTCCTCCTCGACCGCCGTGAGGATGCCGTCGTTGTCGTCGTCGTCGTCCTCGAAGTCGGCGAGGCCGTCGCCGTCGCTGTCCGTCGGGTTGGCGGGGTCGCCGATCTCCGCGCCGTCGAGCAGGCCGTCGCCGTCCGTGTCGGGGTTGGTGGGATCGCTGCCCGCGAGCACCTCGTCGCAGCTGAGGACGCCGTCGAGGTCGCCGTCGAGCTCGTCCGGGGGCAGGAAGACGCCGTCGCAGTCGTTGTCGAGGCCGTCGCAGATCTCCGTGTTGCCGGGGTACATCGCGGGCTCGCCGTCGTTGCAGTCGTCGTCCGCCGTGCCGCTGATGAAGTCGGGGCCGCAGGTGCTCACGCCGTCGTTGTCGCCGTCGGAGAACTCGTCCACGGAGGTGTTGCAGTTGTTGTCCACGCCGTCGCAGACCTCCGTCGCGCCGGTCCAGGCGAGGGGCTCGGTGTCGTCGCAGTCGGTGGTGTTGGCGACGTAGTTCGCGGGCTGGAAGCAGGCGACGGACGTGACGTTGGGGTCGCCGTAGGTGTCGCCGTCGGTGTCCGCGTACCAGGTGGACTGGCCCACCACGCCGGGGTCCGCGTCGTCGACGAAGGTGTCGCAGTCGTCGTCGATGCTGTTGCAGACCTCGGTGGCGCCGGGGAAGACCGCGCCGTTCGTGTCGTCGCAGTCGTCGTCGGCGGTGCCCGCGACCCCGTCCGCGCCGCAGGTGGTGAACGCGTCGCCGTCGGTGTTGAAGGCGTCGTCGATGGTGCCGTTGGTGCAGTCCTCGAGGTCGCCGTCGCACACCTCGGTGGCGCCGGGGAAGGCGGTGATGTCGTTGTCGTCGCAGTCGTCGTCGGCGGTGCCCGAGACGCCGTCGGCTCCGCAGGTGGTGAACGCGTCGCCGTCGGTGTTGAACGCCGCGTCGATGACGCCGTTGGTGCAGTCCTCGAGGTCGCCGTCGCACACCTCGGTGGCGCCGGGGAAGGCGGTGACGTCGTTGTCGTCGCAGTCGCCGAGGCAGGTGGTGAACGCGTCGCCGTCCACGTTGAAGCCGTCGTCGATGGTGCCGTTGGTGCAGTCCTCGAGGTCGCCGTCGCACACCTCGGTGGCGCCGGGGAAGGCGGTGATGTCGTTGTCGTCGCAGTCGTTGGGCAGCAGGCCCGGCTCACACAGCGCGCCCGGGCAGTAGCCGTCGCCGTCGACGTCGCCCTCGGACCAGGTGACGGTGAAGTCCTCCCAGGTGCTGCCGCCGCCGCTGTGGTGGAGGGTGCCGACCTGGTCCGCGCCGGTGAAGTTGCAGACGCTCTCGCTGGACGACTGGATCTGCGTCCCGTTCACCGAGACGGTCAGCTGCGTGCCGGTGAGGGTCGCCTCCATGAAGACCTGGGTGCCGAACGGGGCGACGTTCTTGGCGCCTCGGGACTGCTCGAGCGGGCTGTTGGCCGCCACATAGAACGTCGCGTTGCTCGCCCACAGGAAGAACCCGCAGTGCTGACCCGTGGACGAGTTGCGCTTCATCGTGAAGCCCACCCCGCCCGAGTTGCGGGTGACGTTCGCGCTGATCTGGACCGTGCCCGGGTCGCTGAAGGAGCCCGGGTCGATGACGATGCTCGGGGTGACGTGCGTGGTCATGGAGCCGGACGTGAGCTCGCCGTTCGCCACCGAGTGGGAGCCGTGGACCTGGGTCCACGCGGACAGGTTGCCGTTCCACGACTCCGTGAAGGTGCCTGCCAGCGCGGCGCCGGGCGTGGAGAGGAGCGCGGCGATGAGAATCGGGAGGAAGCGGGACATGGGAGGCTCCGAGAAAAGCGTGAATCCACCTTAGCCTCCGAACTCCTCGTGGGCATGACTCACCCTGGGCCGGGCTCCCGCGTGCCCCGATTCGAGAGAGATCGTCGCGCGGGGGGCTCGTCGTGCCTATAGGTAGGCGCGGTTCCTCTACCCTTCTCCGTCGAGCCTCCGCCCCGAGTACCCCATGAGCCACCCCGTCCGGTCCGTACAACGCCTCGACTTCGTGTGGGACACCGCCGACCCGTTCCTGTTCTGCGTCCACCACGACGACGCCTACCCCGAAGGCGACGCGCGCATGGCGCCGAAGCCGCCCCTGGCGGGCCGGAACATGGGCGCCGACTTCAGCGGGATCGACGGCTGGAGCATGTACCACGGGCGCACCGTGCCGGGTTTCCCCCAGCACCCCCATCGCGGCTTCGAGACCATCACGTTGGTTCGCCGGGGGCTCGTCGACCACTCCGACTCCCTGGGCGCCACGGGGCGCTTCGGCGGCGGCGACGCGCAGTGGATGACCGCGGGCGGCGGCGTCGTGCACTCCGAGATGTTCCCGCTCCTGAACGAGGACTCCGGGAACCACATGGAGATGTTCCAGATCTGGATCAACCTCCCGGCCGAGCACAAGCTGGTGCCCGCCCACTACAAGATGCTGTGGCGGGAGGACATCCCGATCGTCGAGGAGCGCGACGCCCAGGGGCGGAGGGCCCGCATCACCGTCGTGGCGGGGGCCTACGGCGAGCACGTGCCGCCGTCGCCGCCCCCGCACTCGTGGGCCGCGCGGGAGGCTTCGAACGTGGCGGTGTGGGCGATCAAGCTCGAGCCCGGGGCGACCTGGCAGCTGCCCGCCACGCTCGCCGGCACCCACCGTCGGCTGTACGCCTTCTGGGGAGGATCGCTGGACGTCGGGGGCGTGGAGCTGCCCCTGAAGCACGGCGCGACCCTCGATCCCGAGCTGCCGGTGACCCTGACGGCCGGGGACGGCGGCGCCGAGGCGCTGCTGCTCCAAGGCCGCCCCATCGGGGAGCCCGTCGCCAGGTACGGGCCGTTCGTCATGAACACGACGGCCGAGATTCGGCAGGCGATGGTGGACTATCAGCGGACCGGCTTCGGCGGGTGGCCCTGGGATCGCGACGATCCGGTCCATCCGCGTGACGCCGGTCGCTTCGCCCGGCACAGCGACGGCACCGTGGAGGAGAAGGCATGAGGGCGATTCTCGCATGGGCGGCGGTCGTGGGAGCGATGGCGCTGCTGTTGCCCGCGGGCGCCGCGTTCGCCACCGGCCGGCCCGCGCCGGACGAGGTCTACTTCGTGGTCTCCGCGAAGGGGATGACCTGCGCCGGGTGCAACAAGAAGACGACGGACGCCCTGACCGCGCTCGACTTCGTCTCGACGGTCCACGCCTCGTTCGTCCTCCAGGAGGCGTGCGTCGAGGGCTCGGGCGCAGTCGATGAGGCGGCGGTGTCGGCCGCGATCACGGGGCTCGGCTACGAGTTCGGCGGCATCGAGTGGGTCGACGAGTGCCCCGAGGGCCTGCGCGGCACCCTCCCGTCGCCCTGGGCGAACCGCGGCGAAGGGCACGACGTAGCCACGATCTCCCACGGCGAGCGGGTCGACCTGAAGGCGCACCTGGCCGCGGGGAAGTACACGATCGTCGACTACGGGGCGTCGTGGTGCGGGCCCTGCCACGCGGCCGCGGAGCAGATCGCCGAGTACCTGAAGACGCACGACGACGTGGCCGTGCGCGCCGTCGAGCTCGGGGGCGAGACCCCGGAGGCGTCGTATGCGCAGCCCGTCGTGCAGCAGCACCTGCAGTACGTCGACGGGATCCCGTGGCTCGTCGTCTACGGGCCGAACGGCAAGGTCCTGGCGAAGGACCGGAGCGTCGAGAAGGTCGTCGCCGCCATCGACAAGCACCGCGCCCGCGCGGCGAAGAAGGAGAAGTGATGAGGGCGCTCCTGCACCCCGCCTGGTTGGCGGTGCTCCTGCTGTTGTTCGCCGTGCCCAGGTCCGCCGTCGCCTCGTGACCGGGGTGAAGCAACCCGAGGCTCCAGGCTGGAGCAACACAAGTCGATCCCTCCCTGAACGCCGGCCGGCTGCGCCTGGACCTGTCGTTCCAGGGCCTCGGTGCGCGCGACGTGCGCGACGTGAACTGCGAGACGCACCCGCACCTGTGCACCTTCGACGCGCTGCCCGACCACGTGCGCACGCAGACGTTCGTGGGCCTGCGGTTGGGTCTGGGGGCGTCGATCGGGCTCGGTGAGGGCTTCCAGGTGGCGGTGACGCTGCCGATCCAGCTCAAGGCGTTCACCATCGCCCACGCGCTGCCGGACGGCACGCCGTACGACACCCCCTACTCGCTGCTCACGGGGCCGAGCGAGGTGGAGGTCGGGCTCGGGGACACCGAGGTGCTGGTGCGCATGGTGCGTCGGGTGCCGGGCTCGCCGCTGCTGCTGCAGTGGGGCGCCGGGGCCGCGCTGCCGACGGGGCGGACCAGCGCGAACCCGTTCGATCCGGCGCTGCCCGCGAGCCGTCGTCAGCAGCGTCAGTTCGGCAACGGGACGGTCGATCCGCGGGTCGATCTCGGGGTCGGGGTGGGCACCGACCCGATCGGCCTCCTGGGGTCGATGTCGTTCCGGATCCCCGTCTACGCGAACCGCTTCGGGTACACGGGGCAGCGCACGGTCGGCGGCAGCCTCGGCGTGGTCGTGACGCCCGGCGCGCCCATCGAGAAGCTGCGCCTCATGCTCGCCGCGGACGCGTCTTGGGCCTCACCGGCCCGCTGGAACGACGAGCCCGCCCTCAACTCCGGCGGCGGCATGGTCGGCGTGCGCATGGGCTTCGAGTGGGCCTTCAAGCCCCAGGCGTCCCTCCGCGGGGCGTTCACGGTCCTGCCCGTCCAGGTGATGAACGGCGAGCAGTTCCTCGCCCCGTTCGTCGCGTCGATCGGGCTCTCCGGCGTCATCGATGTCCGCCCGAAGAAGAAGGACGCGCACGTGCACTGAGCGCGCCGAGCGCGGGCAACGCAGCTCGGGCGCCGCGCGCGGGCAAGAATTCCCACGGCGCGCGCGCCGGGCCTGCCGGCGGCGACGCCGTGGGAATTCTTGCCCACTCCCCCGACGACCACCCCCGAAACCCTGGGTGAACGGCGCGTTCCCCCCAACTTGTGGGACGGGGACCACCCGAAACCCTGGGTGAACGGCGCGTTCCCCCCAACTTGTGGGACGGGGACCACCCGAAACCCTGGGTGAACGGCGCGTTCCCCCCGACTTGTGGGACGGGGACCACCCGAAACCCTGGGTGAACGGCGCGTTCCCCCCGACTTGTGGGACGGGGACCACCCGAAACCCTGGGTGAACGGCGCGTTCCCCCCAACTTGTGGGACGCTACCGACAATCGGCGGCCAGAACTGGGGGTGGATCGTCGATTCTGAGTGGGTTCTGGCCGCCGGGTCCTGCGCCCGAGCGTTGACACGAGGTCCCGGTATCTCAGACCACCTCGATCGCGTCGCCTCGACGGATCGTGCCGCCCTCCAGGACCTTCGTATGCACCCCCCGAAGCCGCCGGTCGCGGGTCTCCTTGTCGTTCACCCAGGCGAGCGCCCCCTTGCCGAACCGCGCCTGGAACTTCGCGCAGCCGAGGTGGGGCTTCGGGGAGACCTCCAGGAGCACGTCCCCCACGCGCAGCCGCGTTCCGACGGGCAGGTGCTCGACGCTCAGGTCGAAGTCCACGAGCAGGTTGTCGCCCACGCCGGACCAGTGCGCGCCTGCTTCGTGGGCGATCAGGGTCGCGGTGGACCAGCACATGAGGCTGACGGCCGCGTCCGGATCGGCCGCTCCATGCCGCCAGCGGTCCCCCTCGATGCCGCCCTCGACGGTGACCCTCACCCGCTCCGGGTGCTCGTACTCCCCCTCGCCCAGGCGCACGACGACCTGCTGCACGGAGCCCGGATCGGACGACGGCGGCAGCCACGACCAGGCCGCCTCCAGGTTCTCCGCCTTCGTCTCGGGCGCGGTCATGCGGCCGGGGCGCGTCCGCGAAGCTCGAACCCCGCGTACGAGTCGTCGGTGAGCCAGAACGGGGCGAGCTTCCGGGGCACCCTCACCACCTCCACCGGGTCGGCCGTGCGGAACACGTGATCCCAGACCGGGGACGTGACGCCGTGGTTCGCCTTGGGGTTGCGGAAGTGGTGGTGCAGGTGGTGGCGGCGCACCAGCGTGCTGTACCAGCCGCGCGGGGGGTGCGTGTGGATGCGGCGATGGATGACCTCGTAGGTGAGGTACATGGCCGAGAAGCCGACCGTGAACGCGACGCCGAGGGCGGGCCCGGCGACGAGCCGGGACACGCCGAGGATCACGGCCACCACCGGCAGCGCGGCCCGGGCCTTCTCGGTCCAGGGCGCGAACCAGTTGCCTTCGCTGTGGTGCCGGAGGTGCTGCTTGCGGAACGAGAGCTTGTTCGGCCTCTCGTGCGCGCCGTAGCGGTGCAGGAAGTACTCGACGAGGGTCCAGCCGACGGCGCCGACGGCCGTGGCAGCGAGCAGGGAGAGGATCATGCGGAGGCTCCGGAGCGGCCCGCCCGGGCGGCGGCGAGGACGGCGGGGTCGGCCCCCCATCCGAGCAGCAGCCCGTCGAGCAAGGTCTGGGTGAGCCGGTCCGACTCACGGGAGAAGCGGGGCTCCAGGCGCTCGAGCTTGCCGAGCTGCAGGATGCCGTGGAGGGAGGCCCAGAGGACCAGGGTGCGGTCGGCGGGGTCGGCCGGGCTCAACGCGCCGAGGGCGACGGCCGCCTCGAGGGCGACGGCGGTGGTGGCGAGCAGGGGACGCATCGCTTCGCCCACGAGCTCGGCTTCGTCGTCCTGCAGGAGGACGCGCGGGTCGCCGAGGAAGATCGTGATGAGCGAGAAGCCGACGGTGTCCTCGACGGCGAAGGTGCGGAACGCGTCGACGACCGCCAGGACCGTCGCGAGCGCGTCCGCGGGCTCGGAGCCCTTCCCCGAGTCGCGCGCCGCCTCGAGCTTGCGGCCCAGACGCCCGAGGACGCGCTGCTGCATCGCCACGAGCAGGGCGTCCTTGCCGCGGTAGTAGCGGTACAGCGCCCCCACCGACCAGTCCATCGCCCTCGCGAGCCGCTGGATCGTGAGCCCGTCGATGCCGTCCGACGCCGCGATGTCCAGGGCGGTGTCGAGGATCTCCGCGATCCTCGCTTCGCGTCGGGAGGTCCGACGGGGCAACGCGGACACGGGGTCGGTGTGAATCATGTTCACATTGTGAACGCCATTCACATCTTGTCAACGGGAAGATCGAATCTCTCCCGTGATCGGGGGGCGTCGGCTCCTCAGGGAGTCGCGGATGCGGCGGCGGAGGCGGTCGACGTGGAGGCCGACGCGGAGGTCGCGGACGAGGACGCGGTGGCAGCGGACGCGGAGGTAGACGTCGCCGGGTCGAGGGCGCCGGTGCCCGCGGGGTCGCAGTCGTAGGTGTCGCACGGGGCCGCGTCGAGCAGCTCGAGGGCCGCCGCGATGGAGGCGTCCCGGTCCGTGCCCGGCGGGACCTCGATCATGTCGACGGTCTTGTCGATCGGCGGGAAGTAGATGCTCGTGCCCGCGGTGAGCGTGCGGGGGAAGTTCCGCCGGAGCTCGATCGTCTCGTCGATGAGGTCGTCCCACTCCTGCATCAGCAGGTCCGGGCGCTGGCGGATGCGGAGCAGGATGGTGGCGCCGCCGGCCTCGAGCAGGGCGAGGTCGTCGCCCAAGGCGGGCGCGAGGCAGTCACGGCCCTGGCAGGTGAAGAGCCCGGTGCCGGTCACGGTCCCGTTGCCGGTGGTCGTGATGCTCACGTCGCCCGCGACGAGCAGGGTGGCGGAGCCCCCGAGGATGAAGTCGCCGCCCTGGATGTCGAAGTCGCTGTCGTCGATGATCACGCTCGCCGTGCCGTCGAAGTGCACGTCGCCTCCCGTCACGGAGAAGCTGCTGCTGTTCGCCTTGAGAATGGCCGTGTCGCTCGACTCGAAGCTGCCGCCGTTGATGTCGATCGAGGCGCCGCCGAAGTCCATCGAGCTCGAGCCGGAGAAGACGGCGTCCCCACCGTTGATCGTCAGCGAGCCGGCCGTGAAGTTCACCTGGGCCGAGTCGGAGACCAGGAGGTCGCCGCCGTGGATGCGGACGTCGCCCGCGTCGCCCGTGAGGTCGTCGGCGCCGGTGAGGGAGACGTCTCCCTGGAGGACCGTGGTGGAGTTTCCGCCCGGCGCGGCGACGGCGGCGGCGGGGATGATCAGCAGGCAGAGGGGGAGGGAGAGGCGCATCGGAGGGCTCCAGGGAGGTTGAGATCCCTCGGATAGCAGCGGGCCTGCGCCCGGGTCGCGCCCGAACGTCGATGTGTCTGATCGGCGTAGGGTCGGCCGTCCGGCCCCTCCCCGCTACCGGAAGGCCTCCGGATCGAGCTCGTACTTGTGCAGCCACCGGTAGACCTGCTTGCGCGACCGCCCCATGGACCGCGCGACCTCGGAGACCACGCCGTCGTGCTCGCGCAGCTCGAACTCGAGCTCGGCCTTGGTGGGCGGGCCGGAGCGCACGGGGCGCATGGGCTCGACGTACCCGACGGGGTTGGTGCCTCCCTCCACCGTGGTGTCGCTGCCCACCCGCTTCATGGCGGTGCCCCCGAAGGCGCGCAGGCGACGCTCGACGAGGGCGAGGTCGAGGACGTCGCGGCCGGCGCCCTTCACCCCGAGCTCCATCGCCACCTTCTGCAGCTCGCGCACGTTGAACGGCCACGGGTGCAGCAGCAGCCCGCTCGCGAGCTCCGGGTCCAGGGGCGTGATGCCGCCCAGGAACCGCCGAAGCAGGGGCAGGATGTCCTCGCGACGGTCCCGCAGGGGAGGGAGATCGAGGACGATCTCGGCCAGCCGCGCGAAGAGGTCGCCGCGGAACCGACCGAGCCGCACCGCCTCCTCGAGATCGACCGACGTGGCCGTGATGATGCGGATGTCGCAGGGCACCGGCTTCGTGGTGCCCACGGGCACGACCGCGCGCTCCTCGATCGCGTGCAGCAGCTTCGGCTGCAGGGCGGGGGGCAGGTCGCCGACCTCGTCCAGGAACAGCGTCCCCCCGGCCGCGGCGCGGAAGTAGCCCTGCTGGTCCTTCTTGGCGCCCGTGAACGCCCCCGCCTTGTGCCCGAACAGCTCCGACTCGGCGAGCGCCTCGGGGATCGCCGCGCAGTTCACCGCCACGAAGGGCCCGTCCCGCCCCGACGCCCCGTGGATCGCCCGCGCCGCCACGCCCTTGCCCGTCCCGGACTCCCCGAGGAGCACCACGCCCGCGGGGGTCGGCCCCACCTGGGCGACGGTCTCGCGCAGGCGTCGCACCGCTGGCGAGAGCCCGAACAGCCCCCGCTCCGGCGCCGTCTCGTCGCCCGGCGTCTCGAGCCGCAGCAGCAGGATGGTGTCGCCGACGCGGACGACGTCGTTGTCGGCGATGTCCACCGCGCCGTCGATGCGGGTGCCGTTGACGAACGTCCCGTTGCGGCTGCCCTCGTCCCGCACCGTGAGGGAGGCCCCGCGGCGGCCGAACGTCGCGTGGGTGCGCGAGAGCACCGGGTCTTCGGTGAGCCGGATCGACTCCATCGCCTGGGGACGTCGACCCACGGCGGTCTCGCCCTCGGGCAGCAGATAGACCTCGTCGATCCGCTCCGAGCCGCCGGTGTAGAGGACGCGCAGCGTGGGCACCGGACGGGCGCGCCGGGAGGCGGGGCGTCGATCGACGGTGGTGGCGTCGGTGGGCGGGGTGGACGTCACGGGTGCTCCGGGTGCACTACCGCGCCGGTCCGCGGTACTCGAGCCGCACGATCTGCGCCTCGTCGTTCGGCCCCCACAGGGTCCCGAACTCGATGAAGTAGAGCCTACCGTCGGGCCCCACGTCGATCCCCATGGGCTTCAGCATCGGCACGGCGCTCGCGAAGGGGTGGATGTCCAGCACCTCGCCGTCCTCGTCCAGCTTCACGACCTTGATCCACTCGTTCATCCAGTCGGCGATGAAGACCGCGCCGTCGTAGTAGGCGGGCAGGTCCGCGAACGCGCCCGTCGACCGATAGCGCGGCCCCATCACCGCCATGCGCCCCAGCGACGTGCCCAGCTCGGGGTGGTCCACGGCGACCCCGTAGGGGTACCAGAGCCACGCCGGCGTCGCGGGCGGCAGGTCCGTCGCGCCGGTGCTGTGCTCGGAGTCGTTCACCGGCGCCGCGCAGTCGAACGCGCCCGCCGTCGTCTCGGTGGCGTAGTCGTAGGCCTGGTAGGGCTGGTTGTCCGCGATGCAGAGGGGCCAGCCCATGTTCGCCGCGACGTTCGTGCGGTTGAACTCGTCGTAGCCGCGGGGCCCGAGGTCGTCGTCGTCTTCGAACGCGTCGGGGCCCACCTCGCCCCAGTACACGGTGCCCGTGGGGCCGTCGACGGACAGCGTGAACGGGTTGCGCGTCCCCATCACGTAGATCTCGGGGGCGCCGTCCTCGGGGCCGGCGAACAGGTTGTCCGGGGGGATGTCGTACCCCGCCGCGGTGGGCGCCACCCGCAGGATCTTGCCGCGGAGGTCCCGGGTGTTCGCGGACGTGCGCCGGGCGTCGTCCACGCGGCTGCCGGCGTCGATGGGGGCGTACAGGATGCGGTGAGGGTTCGAGTTGTCGCCGGTCGCCAGGTACAGCAGCCCGTCGTCGTCCCAGGCCATGCCGCCGCCCGTGTGGCAGCACGAGTCGCGCTGGGTGGGGATCGTGAGCAGCACCTGCTCGGAATCGAGGTCCAGGCGATCGTCGAGCACCTCGAAGCGCGACAGCCGGTTCTCCACGGCCTCGGCGGCCGAGTAATAGACGTAGACGACGCCCGTCGCCACGAAGTCCCGGTCGAGCAGGAACCCGATGAGCCCGTCCTCGAAGTCCGTGGCCACGGGGACCTCGCCCACCACGGTGGTGTCGCCGGTGAGGGGGTCGTGGACCTTGAGGGCGCCGAAGCGCTCGATGAACCACACCCGGCCGTCGTCGGCGACCTCGAGCTTCATGGGGCTGGTGACGTCCGCGTCGAGCACCTGCTTCTCGAACACGTCGCTGCGGGCCGCCTCGCAGTCGCCCTCGACGCGGCCCGCGGCCCAGCGCACCCCCTCCTGGACGTGGGTGAGGAACGCGTCCTCCGCCCAGCTCGCCTCGGTGTGGCCGAGCGCCGTGTAGAAGGAGCGGCCGCCCTGGTAGTCCTGGCACCAGGCCAGGGGGTGGTCGCCCATGACCCCGTCCTGCAGCGACATGAGCACGTGGGCGTGCTCGCGCGGGTCGGTCTGGAACGCGTACCACTCGTCCGTCCGCGTCCACCGCTCGGGCAGGTGCGCCGACGCCGGGTGCGCCCGATCCGCGACCGTCACCGTGCGCTCCACGGGCAGGGGCAGGTGGTCCCGGAAGTAGGCGCCCACGAGGTCGCCGTACCAGCCCCAGTCGTACTCCGTGTCGGACGCCGAGTGGACCCCGACGTACCCCCCGCCGGTGCGGATGTAGTTCTCGAAGGCGCGCTGCTGGTCGTCGGTGAGGACGTCGCCGGTGGTGAGCACGAAGGCGACGACGTCGAACTCGTCGAGGAGCCCGTCGCGGAACAGCTCGGTGGACTCGGTGGCCTGCAGCTCCCAGCCCTGGACCTCGGCCACTCGCTCCATGGCGGCCACGGCCGTCGGGATCGAGAGGTGTCGGAAGCCCTGGGTCTGGCTGAACACCAGGACCTTGAGCGGCTCCGGCGGCGGCTCCTCTTCGGACGGGCAGGCGACCAGCAGGACGGCGAGGGCGGCCACGAGTCGGGGCGACATGGCCCGGACCATACGACGGGGCGCCCTCATCGGTACGCCCTCAGCTCGACGGCGTCCATGGTTCCGGACTTCGTCGACATGCGGAACGCGACGCCCGCGGCGCCGTTCTCGGGTCCCTCCCACGTCCACGTCAGCTCGTTCCTGCCGGGGCCGTGCTCCGGGGACGCGGGTCCCAGGTCCGTGAGCGCGCCGTCGGAGCCCACGGCCGCGGCCACGACGTACTCGGGGTGATGCTCGCGGGTGATCACCTCGAGTCGCGTGAAGCGCTGCGCGCCGTCGGCGAACGCGGCTTGGTGGATGCCGTAGTCGAGGCGCGCCCGCTCCCGCCAGGCCTCGGGCGGGTTGTGGCTCGGGTCCACGAGCGGGACGGACTGCCGCGCAGGCGGCGGGTCGTCGAACAAGAAGGCGTGCCCCGGGGTCCCCGGGCGGAGGTGGTGGTTCAGGTCGAACGCGCCCACCACGGTCGTCTTCGCGCGCGCCTCGTCGTACTGCCGCTGCATGCGCTCGCGGCTGGGCGCCAGGCCCAGGTCCTCGGGCCCGAAGAACTCGATGTCGGAGACCACGACGGCCCCGGCGCGGGCGGCGCAGGTGTCCACCTGCTCGTAGAGGGCGCCGGCGAGGGACGCGTCGAGGTGGCCCATGCCCACGCCGTCCATCACCACCACGCGTTCGGGGGACGTGGCCTCGATGTAGCGGCACCAGGATCGCGACAGGAGGTTCCCTTCGCCGTAGCTCGGGCCGAGCACGATGGCCACCGGCGCGTTCGGGCTCGCCGCGCGGATCCGCAGGAGCGCCTTCTTCGTGGTCCAGGTCAGCGCCTCGAGCCGGTTCGGGGCGGGCGACTCCGGCCACACGGCCTCGGGGGTCCAGTACCAGCCGGCGAACGCGGGGTGACCGTGGTAGCGGCCCGCGACGTCCTCGACGAGGCCCGCCCCCAGGTCCGCGATGCGCCGCCAGATGTTCAGGGGCACCTCGTCGCGCCGCCACGTGACCGCGAGCTCCCACGTGCCGAGCCACACGCGGAGCCCGCGCTCGTGCGCGAGGTCGAGGAACCAGAGGACCGGATCGGGGTGCGTCGGGTCGATCGGGGGGAGGCGACTGTCGCCGTGGGCGAGGTACTGGACGATGACCTCCGAGACGCCCAGCTCCACCGCGCGATCGAGGTCCGCGCCCATGGCGCTCCGGTCCAGGAAGTCGATGTCGGGCTGCACGAAGACGAGGTCGAGGCGCGGTCGCTCGGTCGTGGGCGTCTCGGCGGCGGCGGGGGCTCCGAGGAAGAGCCACGCCGCGAGGGCGACGCAGGCGGATCGGGGGCGGGCGAAGGCGGCGGTCATGTCCTATGGTTCAGTTTGCCGGAGAAGAAGCCCATGAAACGCTCACGGAGCCCGAGTCGACGCGACTTTCTCGAATCCGCCGCCGCGGGGACGCTCGGCGTGGGCGTGGCCGGGTGCGCCCCCGCTCGCGACGTCGCGGTGGAGGGGCCGACCCCCGCGGATCGGCCACGGGACTGCAACCCGACCCCGTCCAACGCCCTCGGCCCCTACCACCGCGAGGAGGCCCCCGAGCGCGCCGCCATCAACCCCAACGGCGACGAGGGGGAGCGGCTGGTCATCCTCGGCACGGTCACGGGCTTCGACTGCCCCGACCCCATCGGCGTGGTTGACGTGGACGTGTGGCACTGCGACGTGCAGGGCGACTACGACAACGACTCGGACGCCTTCGCGTTCCGGGGTCGCCTGCAGACGGACGCGGACGGCGACTACCGCGTGGAGACGCTCCTGCCCGGCCGCTACCTCGACGGCGACGAGTTCCGCCCGCGGCACGTCCACTTCCTGTTCGTCGCGCCGGGCCACGAACCCCTCACCACGCAGCTCTACTTCGAGGACGACGAGTTCAACGAGGTGGACCGTCTCTTCGACGCGGCCCTCGCGCGGCCCCTCGTCGGCGACGGCGCGGGCGGCTGGACGGTGACCTTCGACGTGGTGCTCACTCCTCAGTGACGCGCCGGACGTGAATGAGGTTGTAGGAGTTCTGCCCGTGGTTGTGGAGGTGGAACACGACCTCGGCGCCCTCGGCGATCGGCTCCTCGGCCTCCCAGACGCGGCTCTGCAGGCTCGCGTCGAGCCCTTCGCCGGCCGGGATGGGCAGCCGCACCTCCCACCACACGGCCCCGGCGACCGCGACCGCGACGTGCGCTTCGGCGTCCTCGGCGGCGACCAGGTCGCTGTGCCAGACCATCGCCTCCACCGTCTCACCGACCCGCACGTCGGTGAGGGCGGGCTGGCTCACGGACAGGTAGTCGCACGCGGTGGTGTCCACCTCGAGGGTCGGCTCCTCGCCGAGCACCTCGGCGGCCCAAGCGAGCCGGGAGCAGTCCACGGTCTCGGGTCGGTCGTCGAAGGGATCCGCGTCGGCCTCCACGACGGTCCAGGCGTCGTGGTCGACCAGGCTCGCTCCTTCCCGCGCGCAACCGGCGCCGAAGATCAGCAGAACCAAGAGCGCCGTACGCACGTCGTCAGCGGAGGCCGCCGGGGAACCCCGGGTCGGGTCGCGGGATCAGCTCGCGGCCCACGACGGCGCGGCGCGCTTCGATGGACGTCTCGGCGGCGGCGAGCGCGGCCTCCACGTCCCACAGCTCGCCCGCGAGGGTGAACACGCCCTTGCCGCCGATGCCCTTGCCCAGCCGCATCTCCACGACGCGCACCGGCGCCGTCTTGCACGCCGCGTCGCAGGCCACGATGGCGGCGCTGACCGTGGACGTCTCGAGGACGCCGAGCGAGTCCTGCTCCGGAACCAGCGCCCCGGCCGCCCCGCGCACTGCGTCCAAGGCGTCCGCGTGCACGCCGGGCAGATAGAGCGAGTCCATCACGCGGTCGCCGCCGTCGCCCACGCCCTCGCGCCAGGACTCTTCGACCTCGGCTTCGCCGCCGGTGATGAGGATCAGGTACTTGCCGGGGGAGACAGGCCCCGAGAAGAGGACCTCGACGGGGGCGCGCTTGACCATGACGTCGCCGGTCCGGAGCGCCCGCGCGATGGAGTCGAACTCCAGCAGGGCGATCGCGGGCGGGTCGGGTCGGCGCAGGAGTCCTCCGGGGGCCGGCAAGCGCCTTCAGGCGCGCGCAGCGGAGCGTAGCGAAGCGGAGTCGAAACTCGCAGAGCGGGGCCCCCGGCGAGGAATCGACGTATGCGAAGCGAGTCGGTTCATCGAGAGGGGTGCCTAGACGATGCGGAAGTGCCCCGCCAGGGTGCAGCGCCGCTGGCGGCTGAACGACAGCGCGGTGGTCAGGCCCTCGCCCGTGGGAGAGGCGATGGTGAAGGACGTGTAGCCCTCGCCGCCGAGCGACAGACCGGCGTACGACGGCGCGTTCTTCACGAAGATCGACGTGTTGATGACGCGCGCCATCTTGTGGAGGTTGTCGATGTTCTTGGACCACATCGTGGCCGTGTGCCCGAAGCCGTGCTCGGCCTGCACGGCCCGCGCGATGCCTTCGTCCACGTCCGCCACCCGCACGATCGGCAGGATCGACGTCAGCATCTCCACCTGCACGAACGGGTGGTCCCAGGGCACGTCGCAGATGACGAGCCGCGGGTCCCCGCTGTAGGGCACGCCGATGGCGTCCAGGAACACCGACGCGTTCTGGCCGACGTACTGCTTGTGGATGTGCTCGCGGTCGTCCATCAGGATCAGCTGCTCGAGCCGACGGATCTGCTGCCCCTTGATGAGGACGGCGCCGGCCTTCTGCATGGCGTCCTTGAGTCGGTTCGCGACCGACTCGACCACGAAGACCTCCTTCTCGACGATGCACACGACGTTGTTGTCGAGGCTGGCGCCCGCGACGATGCCCTTGCCCGCGGCCTCGATGTCGGCCGTCTCGTCCACGACGCACGGGGGGTTGCCCGGGCCCGCGGCGATCGTCTTCTTGCCCGAGTCCATGGCGACCTTCACCACCGCGGGGCCGCCCGTGACGCAGAGCAGCCGCACGTTCGGGTGCTTCATGAGCGCCTGGGCCGACGCGATGGTGGGGTTCGCGACCGCAGTGAGCGTGTTCTCCGGCCCGCCGGCCTCGACGATGGCGTCGTTGACGAGGGAGATGCAGAGCGCGCTGACCTTCTTGGCCGACGGGTGGAAGTTGAAGACGGCCGTGTTGCCCGCCGAGAGCATGCCGATGCCGTTGTTGATGACGGTCTCGGTGGGGTTGGTGCAGGGCGTGATGACGCCGAAGGTGCCGTAGGGCGCGTGCTCGAGGAGCGCCATGCCGTGGTCGCCGGTGTAGACCTTCGGCTCGAGGATCTCCGGCCCCGGCGTCTTGTTGATGACGAGCAGGTTCTTCTGGATCTTGTCGGAGACGCGGCCGAGGCCCGTCTCTTCGACGGCCAGCCGGCTCATGAGGTCGACGGCCTCCGTCGTGCGACGACGGACGTTGGCGATCATGCGCTTGCGGGTGTCGAGCGGGACCGTCGAGAACACCTCGAAGGCGCGCCGCGCGGCGGCGACCGCGGAGTCGATGTCCGCGAACAGCCCGCGCCCGGACATGGAGACTTCGGTGGGGGCCGGGGCCGACGCGTTGCCGCGCGCGGCGTCCGTGGACACGTGGGTGCTGCCCTGACCCAGCCGTCGCACGACCTTGTCGACGATGGCCTGGATCTCGTTGGGTTTGAGTTCAGCCATGGGACCTACCCTTCAGCCGCCTTGTCGTAGAGGCGCTCGCCGGTCTGGAGATCGATCGCGTCGATGATCGCCATGACGGTGGCGTCGCAGGGGCGCTTGTCGGTCTGGATCGTCTGCCGCGCGGAGGACCCCGAGGCGTAGAGAACCAGCTCGCCGACGCCGCACCCGACCGAGTCGGCGGCGACCACGATGGAGTCCTTCAGCTGGAGGTCCGCCCCCACGTCTTGCAGCAGGAAGAACTTCAGACCGTCCAGCTTCGGGTCCTTCCGGGTGGCGACGACGGTCGCCACCACGCGAGCCAGCTTCATCGAAGGCCCCCTTAGGAGCCGTCGCCCTGGCGACCGAGCGGGAGCGCGCTGTCGACGTTGGCGTGCGGGCGCGGGATCGCGTGCACGCTCACGAGCTCGCCCACGCGCTGGGCGCCGCGAGCGCCGGCCTCGGTGGCCGCCTTCACGGCCGCGACGTCCCCGCGCACGACGGCGGTCACGTAGCCGCCGCCCGTCTTCTCGTAACCGACCAGCTCGACCCGCGCGGCCTTCACCATCGCGTCCGACGCCTCGACCAGGGCCGCGAAGCCGCGGGTCTCGATCATTCCAAGTGCATCAGCCATTTCTGTCTCCAGTTAGCGGGGCGGAAGCTCCACGCCGGTGAGGGATTCGATTGCGGCGATGGCCGCTTCGCGTGCCGAGTCGATCTCCGCCTCGTCGCCCGCCATGTAGAGGCGGCCGAAGGCGCCGATGGAGCGCATCTCCACGAGGTTCACGTTCGCCGCCTTCTCGGCCTCGTTGGCGGCCAGCGTGATGTAGGCGGCGGGCACGCACTCGAGGATGAAGAGGCTCTCGCCGGGGACGATCATGTTCCCGTAGCGGAAGCGGTTGATGAGCTGCGTCTGGTAGGCCTCCACGGAGCGGAGGATCTGGTCCGAGACGACGCGCGGCTTGACCCGCTGGTCCTCGGTGATGCCGATGTGGTCGAGGATCGACTGACCCGCCGCGAGGACCTGCCCCTGGTCGTCGTGGTGCAGCTCGAGGGCGCCGAACGCGCGCTCGACCAGCTGGATCGCGGGCTGGCAGTCGGTGGCCTTGAGCGCCACGTCCGTCAGCTGGTTGACGATCATGCCCGGCGCGGTCTCGATCCAGAGCGACGCCTGCCCCGGCGTGGGCAGGAAGCCCTTGGCGGTGGTGGCGACGAAGGACGCGAACTGCGGCTGCAGGCTGTCGAGGTAGCAGTAGCCGCGCAGGGTGAGTTTCGCTGCCATTCAAAGGACCTCGGGAGACGGTTGAGGCGGGGGAACGGAGGCGCCATGAGACTCCTCGGAGCCCCTCCGTGTCAAGGTCCACGGGCGTTTCGTCCCTCGAATCCGAGCAGTTGCTCGGCTTCACAGCGGGCGAATGACGAGGTCCGTCTTGGTCGTGGATTCGCTGCTCAGCGGGATGCCCTGGACGGACATCTCCATGGCCGCCGCCTGGTCCGACCAGGCGCTGCCGTCCACGGGGAGCGCGCCGGTCAGCCCGAGCTCCCACTCGCCTCCCCCCGTCGCGGTGAAGGACGTGACCTCCTGGATCCACCCCTCGGTGCCGCCGCCCGCCTCGCCGCCGGCGCTCATGACGAGCTTCAGGGAGCCCTCCCGCTCGCTCGCGACCTCGAGGCGCTCGGTGGTGACGGTCTCGACGCCCGAGACCCGGAACCGTCGGGTGACCTCCCACACGCAGCCCTCGCCCACCGGCTCGGCGGGGAGCGGCATCCCGGGCTCGTTGAGGATCTGGTCCAGGGTCGTCGCCAGCGTCGCCGCGGTGGCGCCCCGGGGCGACGGAGGCCGGTTGGAGTCGAGCACGACGCCCGAGGGGGCGAGGGTCGACCAGCCGCTCAGGCCCTTCATCGCCTTGACCGCGCGCTCCCAGTCCCGCAGGGCCATGGGGCCGTCCGCGACGTCGCGCAGGGTCTTCGTCTTGCGGACCTTCCACTCCCAGCGGAACGAGCCGTCGGCGTGCACGTCCGTGATCTTCCCGCGGACGCGAAACGAGGCCTCGCGGTCGACCGACGCGAGCAGCTCACCCACCGTCCGCATGTCGGTCGTGTCCCGGAGCACGACCTCGAAGTCGCGCTCCGCGCCCTCTTCGGGGGTGTAGGCGAGGAGGCGACGGGGCTCGATGCCGCGGAACGCCACCCGCACGCTCGGGGCTTCGAGGACGGCGAAGTCGGCCCCCACGACCATGCCGGAGCCCGCGTCCTCCGACGGGGCGCAGAGCTGGAACCCGATCAGCGCGACGAGCCAGGCCACCATGCCGCCGAGCAGCATGATCGGGCGCTTGCTCACTCGGCCCAGAGCTCCCCGGGCTCCATCTCGACGTAGTCCAGGAAGCACCGGTAGTAGTTCCCGAACATGCGGAAGCCGCCCGCGGACTCGCCTGCGGCGTCCACGAGGGTGCCGTCGCTCAGCTCCATGTCCCAGGAGTGGACGGAGTCGCGGCTCGTGACCGCGGTGCCCCCGGACGCGCGGTACCAGTCGCCGACGCCGTCGGGGGCCCAGTGGCGCCCCAGCCCGCGAAACTCGCCGGGGTCCAAGGAGTCGAGGGCGGCGGCCGTGGCGGCGTACGGGTCGTCCGCGTCGAAGCCGACGGCGCCGCTCCATTGCCAGGTGCCGATCTCGGCGCTCACGGGGTGGCCCCCGACGGCGACCTCACCCTCACCGTCCGCGGCCGGCGCCAGCGGGCTGTCGTGCTCGGCGCGGTCTCCGGCCGCGTAGCGCCGGCCCCGATGGAACTGCAGGTACGCGACGTTCGCGGGCCCCTCGAAGTGCTCGACCCACAGGTCCGAGGCCTCTGCGAGGTAGCTCCGTGTGCGGTCCAGCCACTCCTGCCGCCGGGCGTCGGGGTCGGGGATCGCGACCTCCCCGTCGCCGAGGCTCTGCCCCTGCTCCACGTCCCAGCCCACGTTCTGGCCGACCCACATCCAGTAGCCGGTCGCGAGCGGCCCGCGCTCGGCCCGGAACTCCTCGACGCGCTCGCAGTAGTCGCCGCGACCGGACACGACGAAGGTGTGGCTGTCGTGCTCGACGCCGTCGATGAAGTAGGTGCTCGTGACCCACTGGCGGGTGCCCACGAAGCCGAAGTCTCCGAGCTCGTCGAAGCTGATGGCGGTCATGCAGCCCGCGGCGAGGCCGACGCTGAGCAGCGCCGTCGCGATCCCGACCCACCGCGCCACGACTCAGTCTCCGTCGAGCCCGCGCAGGCCCGGGTCGATCCCGCTCGTGTGGCGGGCGGCGACGTTGTACACGGCGCGGCAGGACTCGACGATGCAGGCCTGGTCGGAGCTGAACGGTTGCCCGACCTCGATGGTGAGGATCGAGATGGCCGCCTCCCAGTCGCCGTCGCGGAAGTCGAGGGTGAGGTCGAGGGTGTACTCGACCTCGCAGCCCAAGTCGTCGGCCTCGAGCAGGGCGGAGAAGTCGGCGCCGAGGCCGGCGTCGGCGACGGAGGTCGCGTCGTCCACGCGGGTGCCCAGGAAGTGGTGGTCGCCGTCGGTGTTGGTCGTGTCTTCGGTGAGCTCGACGGTGAAGGCGCTGTCGTCGTCGCGGAAGTACTGGGCGAAGGCGCTGCCGCCCGCGACGCCGTCCTCTTCGCCCACCAGCATCTCGGTGATGGGGGACTCGCGCATGGCGTCCGTCCAGGCGGCGCCGCGGGTCTGGTCGATGCCGGTGCAGGACGCCTCGCGCAGCTGCACTTCGTCCACCCGGTACTGGCCGATCACGGAGTCGAGGCAGCCGCTGAGGGGGAGGGTCAGGAGCGCGACGAGGACGAGACGGATCCACATGGCCCGCAGTGTAGTCCTGCGTCGCCCCACCGACAAAACGTCTCGGATCGAGGCCGAGGGGACGTCGCAGGCCCGGAAACCGAGACGTTTTGTCGAAGGGGGTGTCCTACTCGCCCACCAGGTCGCTCGCCGAGAAGCAGGCTTCTCCTTGCGCGATCCCGTCGACCTCGACCTCGGCGCAGCCGTCGCACACGTCGTCGAACGTGGCGGTGACCTCGGCGTGGCCGGCTTCGTTCTCGAAGACCGCCGTGAGGGTGCCGCCGACCGCGTCGAGGCACTCGCCGCCGTCGAGGAAGCCGAGGTTGTCGGCCACGACCGTCCACGTCACGCCCGTCATGGAGCGGAACTCGCCCCCGAAGGAGATCCACTTGCCCGGCTCGTTCTGCATCGGGGACCAGCGCCCGTGGACCGACGCCAGGGCGTCGTAGTCCAGGGCGGAGATGCCCACGTGGGCGCCCACCTCGCCACCGTCCAGGTCGCCGTCGACGCCCACTGCGCCGCGGACGTCCACGAGGCTCACCGAGTAGTCCGTGAAGCGGACGTTGAAGTTGTCCTCGGACTGCGGCATCTCGACGCTCGCCTGGGGTCCGCCCCAGCCGTCGGGGACTTCGCCTTCCCAGCCGTCGGGCAGCTCGCCGTCCCACGAGTCCCAGTCGCTCTGGTCCCACTCTTCCCACCCGTCGGGCAGCTCGAGCATCGACTCCTGGTCCACGTGGACGCGGCCGTTTCGCCCGGGGCACGCGTTGAAGTCGAACATCACCGAGCCGAGCCCGTCGTCGAGGATTGCGTCGGTCACGGAGACCGCGCTGCAGCCGTCCTCGTCGGGGGACGCGCCCAGGGCGAAGGCGTTCTGGGCGACGACCGCCCGCTCGCCGTAGTTCTGGGCCTGGGCGACGGCGAACCCGAGGGTGCCGACGGCCTCGGCGGGCACGAAGCGGGCCTCGTTGCGCGCGTTCTCGAGGTCGATGACCGCCTCTGCGCTGCAGCCCGTCAGGGCGACGGCCAACGCGGCCGAGAGAGTGACTGTGCGGGTCATGACTACTGCCCGCCGCCGACGCAGGAGCGGCCGATGGGGGTGTCGTCGATGAAGAGGTCGGCGCAGCCGCCGCACCCCTCCTGGTACCGCACCTCGAAGCGCAGCGGGTTCGTGGTGTCGCCCGCGGTCACGGCCTCGGCCAGCCAGCGGCCGCCGGACGCGATCGTGCAGCCGACCTCGAGGCGCAGGGCGTCGGTCTGGACCTGCCAGCTCATGCCCTGCTCGTCGGTCATGGAGCCGGACATCGTGACGTCCGCGCCGCCGCCGTCCTGCGTCCACGAGCCGCTCATGCTGAGCTCGGAGACGTCGCCGCCCATGGCGATCTCGACGTCCGCGGTCGCGAGGCCGCTGTCGTGCAGCTCCAAGTCGCCGTTGAGCCCGAGCCCGCCGCTCGTGAAGTTGGCCCACAGCAGCCGATAGCCGCGGGGGCGCTCGTCCTCTTCGTCGCCTCCGGGGCGGGAGATCGCGTCGCCCTCCGCCGTGTCGCCCATGCCCTCGGGGGGACCCGCGCTCACGCCCGGCATGAACACCGCGCTGCCCTCTTCGCCGAAGGTCGTGACCACCACCGAGTCGACCTCGGTGTCGCCGCCCGCGTACGGCATCTGCGAGAGGTCGAGGCCCTGCTCGACCTGGAAGACCGTCATGTCGGTCAGGGCCAGGAGCTGCTCCATGGGGAGCTCGGCCTGGTTCATGGCGTCGACGTCCACGTAGGCGTCGCCGGAGGAGGTGTCGCAGCCGGCGGCGAGCAGCAGGCCCGTCACGAGGGCGGCGCGGGAGAAGCTGGAGACGAGGGTCGTGCGGGTCATGGGTACCTCGGGTGCGAGTCGGGGGCGGCGGGGCCGCGTCGTTCAGGTCGGGGAGATGCGACCGAGCAGGGCTCGGGACGAACGTCGAAAAAAGACGAAGAGGGGGCGACCGCGCGTGGCGGCCGCCCCCGGGGAGGGTCGTCTAGTCGAGGCAGACCTTGCCGATGGTCTCGCCGTTCACCGAGGCGGTGAAGCACGGGTCGCAGGCCTCGCTGAACTCGAGGACCGTCTGGCTGCCGGCGTCGCGGACGACCATCGAGCCGCCCATGGCGTAGCTGCAGCTCTCGGAGACGCGCACGCGGTCGGCGGAGATGGTGCCGTCGGCGTACGGGCCCGACGCGGTCACGTAGCCGCCGTCGCGCTCGTCGTCTTCCCAGCGACCGGTCATCTGGACGTCCGCCTCACCGTCGCCCAGGTCGAGGGAGCCGAACCACTGCGAGCCGCCGTCTTCCATGAGCTGCACGTCGGCGAAGATGGCGATCGGGCTGTCGGCGTCGTCGCCGTACCAGACCGAGGCCCACTGGCTCGGCTTCTCGTCGAGCTCGGGGGCGGGCTCGTCCTGGGGCTCGTCCTGGGGCTGGTCGGCGTCCTCGACCTCGTCGATCGGGGCCTCTTCGACCGGGGCCTCGACCTCGGTGGGCTCGTCGCTCGGCTCGGCGGCGGGCTCCTCGGCGGGCTCCTCGGCGGGCTCCTCGGCGGGCTCCTCGACGACCGGCTCGTCCACGAAGTCGTCGGTGGCGGGCTCGAAGTCGTCGCCGTAGTGGTCGTCCTCGTGGTGCATGGGCGTGAGGTCGGGGGCGCTGTGGTCGATGTCGTCGGCGAACGCGTGGGAGTCGGCGATGGCGTCGACGAGGTCCTGCGCGGCGACCTGCTCGAAGTCGGCGGTGCCCTCGGCCTGCAGGCCGACGGAACAGCCGCTCAGCGCGAAGATCGCGACGGCGAAGGAGGTGGTGGTGACGCGGGCGACGGGGAAGGTGGACTTGGACACGGTGGACTCCAGTGAGCGAGCCGGGCTCGCCCGGCATTCCTTATCGGCGACGCGCTGCGGACCATCCGCAGCAGGTCTCCGAGGTCGCTTCACTGAAAGCCTCTCGTTCCCGTTCGGCAGCTCTTCAAACCGTGGCGCCGGAGCGCGGTAGGTCAGGAGCTTTGCGGACCCGGCTTTCGCTCGGGGGTGCCCTTTCGTGGAGACGACCTCGTTGTACGAAGGGCTTAACGTCCGTCCGGGCTCCAGCCTGAGGAGAACCGCGATCCTGATCAGGTCCGGGCTACTCCGATCCCTGCGACGTGCCCGGGATCGGGCAGCTCGGGGCGAGGGCGCCGGGACCGCGCTAAAGTGCGATCCCGATGGCGGATGCCTCCCGAAAGCAGCCGATCTCCCTGGTCATCCCCGTCTACAACGAGGTCGAGAACCTGCGGGACCTGCAGGCGGCCGTCACTCAGGCCCTGGACCCGCTCGGCATCCACTTCGAGTGCATCCTGGTCAACGACGGATCGACCGACGGCAGCACCCAGCTGCTGGACGAGATCCACCGCGACGACCCCCGCTTCGTCGTCATCCACTTCATCCGCAACTACGGCCAGACCGCGGCCATGGACGCGGGGATCAAGCACGCCAGCCACGACGTCATCGTGTCGATGGACGCCGATCTGCAGAACGATCCGGCCGACATCCCCATGCTGCTCGACAAGCTCGACGAGGGGCACGACCTCGTGTGCGGGTGGCGCAAGAAGCGCGAGGACGGCTGGATCCTCCGGAAGATCCCTTCGAAGATCGCCAACCGGCTGATCTCGTCGACCACCGGCGTCGTGCTGCACGACTACGGCTGCACGCTCAAGGCGTACCGGCGCGAGTACATCGAGGACATCCCCCTGTACGGGCAGATGCATCGGTTCATCCCCATCTACGTCACGTGGGCGGGGGCGCGCATGGTCGAGGTGCCGGTGAACCACCGCGCGCGCACCAAGGGCGTGAGCAAGTACGGCATCTCCCGCACGTTCCGGGTCATCCTCGACCTCGTCACCACGGTCTTCCTGCGCGACTTCTACAGCAACCCCTCGTACTTCTTCGGCTACTACGGCTTCGCGTCGGTGGGGCTGGGGCTGGTGTGCGCGGCGGGCGCGGTGTGGATGAAGTACGTCGAGGGCACGTGGATGCACAAGAACCCGCTGGTCACGCTGGCGGCGATGTTCCTGCTGCTCGGGTTCAACTCGGTGTTCATCGGCCTCCTGGCCGAGGTGCTCATCCGCATGAACTTCGAGATCCAGAAGAAGCACCCGTGGCGGGTGCGTCAGGTGCGCGGCGTCGAGCCCCGAGTGCGGCTCATCGGCGCCTCCCAGACGCCGGACGCGGACCCGACGCTCTATTCGGGGAGCTGGCGGACGGCCACGAACCCCGACGATTCGGGCGACGCCCTCGAGCCCGGCGGCACGGACGCCGCCGCCGTCTCCTGACCGTCGAGTAGCGCCATGTGCGGCATCACGGGGTTCTCCCGCCCGGGGGACACGGCGGACCTGAGCGGAGATGAGCGCGCCGCCCTGCAGCGCATGAACGACGCGATCACGCACCGTGGGCCGGACGAGGACGGGTTCTTCCACGGCCCGGGGGTCGGCCTGGCCGCCCGGCGCCTCTCGATCATCGACGTCGCCACGAGCCACCAGCCGCAGCGGGGGCCGTCGGGGAAGACGACCGTCGTGTTCAACGGCGAGATCTACAACTTCGAGGAGATTCGCCAGGAGCTCATCGGCCTCGGGCACGACCTGAAGACGAACGGCGACACCGAGATCCTCCCCCACGGCTACGAGGCCTGGGGGATCGAGGGCCTGCTGCAGCGCCTCAACGGGATGTTCGTGTTCGCCCTGCACGACGCCCGCAGCAACGAGGTGTTCGTCGCCCGCGACCGCCTCGGCATCAAGCCGCTGTACCTCGGCGAGTTCGACGGCACCGTCGTGTTCGGCAGCGAGCTCAAGTCGCTGATCCTGCACCCGTCGGTGCGGCGCGAGGTCGACCCCGACTCCCTGGCCCGCTACCTGGTGATGGAGTACGTGCCGTCGCCGCGGTCGATCTACCGCGGCATCGGCAAGGTCCGCCCGGGCTTCTACGCGCGCATCTCGGCCGACGGCGACCGGCCCCGCGTCCAGCATCGCCGCTACTGGCAGCTGGACTGGAGCAAGGACGGTCCCTGGGAGCACGACCTCGAGCTGCCGACCGACGGCTCGGAGGCGTCCTGGTCCCGGGCGCTGCTCGCGGCCCTGCGCGACGCGGTCAAGGTGCGGCTGGTGTCCGAGGTGCCCATCGGGGGGCTCCTCAGCGGGGGCCTCGACTCGTCCTCCATCTGCGCGCTCATGGCCGAGCAGGTGCCCGATCTGCGGACCTTCTCCATCGGCTTCGAGGAGGCGTCGTTCGACGAGTCCGCTCACGCGCGCGCGGTCGCGCGTCACATCAGATCCCGGCACAACGAGAAGACCTTCACGGCCGCCGACCTCCAGCCCGTCCTCGACACGGTGCGCGGGTTCCTGGACGAGCCCTTCGCCGACGCGTCGATCCTCCCCACGTGGTTCCTCTCGCGCATGGTGAAGGACAACGGCGTGACCGTCGTGCTGTCCGGCGACGGGGCCGACGAGCTGTTCGCGGGGTACCCGACCTACCTCGCCCAGCGGGCCGCCCGGGGCATCGGTCGCGTCCCGGGCTCGGGCGGGCTGATCGGGGGACTGCGGTCGATCGCGAAGCGCATGCCGTCGTCCTACGAGAACATCTCCGCCGACTACAAGGCCCGCCGCTTCCTGGCCGGGGCCGCCCTGCCGCCCGCCCGCCGTCAGGTCACCTGGCTCGGGGCCTTGCTGGAGGACGAGATGCGCGCGGTCCTGGCGCCCGACGTCCGGGAAGCCCTCGCGGCGGACACCCCCTGGGCGGAGGTCGACGCGCACTACGACGGGGCGCGCGGGGCCGACAAGTACGAGCGGCTCCTGCACCTGGACCTGCGCACCTACATGGGCGACGACATCCTCGTGAAGGTCGACCGCGCGTCCATGGCCGTCTCGCTGGAGGCGCGGGTGCCGTTCCTCGACCACCGGGTGGTGGAGCTGGCGGCGCGGATGCCGTTCGCGCTCAAGCTCAAGGGGCGGTCCGGCAAGCACATCCTCAAGCAGACGATGGGGCCGCGGTTGCCCGCCGAGATCGTGGGGCGGGGCAAGAAGGGCTTCGGGCTGCCCGTGGCGAAGTGGCTGCACGGGCCCTGGCGCGAGCTGCTGATGGACACGCTGGGGAGCGGCGGCGCGGGGAAGACGGGCTGGCTGGACCAAGGCGTCGTCGACGGGCTGATCGACGACCACCTGACCGGCCGACTGGACCGACGCAAGCCGCTCTGGACCCTGCTGATGTTCCGCTGGTGGGAAGACGGCGCCTTCGGACCGGGGGCGGCGTGACCCGGCGTTGACGGACTTCGAGACCGTCGTGATCGGCGCGGGGGTCGTGGGGCTGGCCGTGGCGGCGCGGCTGGCGCGGCGGGGGCCGCTGTTGATCGTGGAACGTCACGACGGCATCTGCCGGGAGACGTCGTCCCGCAACAGCGAGGTCGTGCACGCGGGCATCTACTACCCGTCGGGGTCGCTCAAGGCGAAGACGTGCGTCCGCGGGAGGCACCTCCTCCGTGCGCGCTGCGACCGCCTCGGGATCGACGCGCCCCGGGTGGGCAAGTTCATCGTCGGGCGAGGCGACGACGAGATCCCGGATCTCGAGGAGCTGCGGCGTCGCGCGGCGGCGAACGGGGTGGGGGACTTGGAGCTCATCGACGGACGGGAGCTCCGCGCGCGGTCGGCGGGGCAGGTCGACGGCGGGCCCGCGCTCTGGTCGCCCAGCTCCGGCGTCGTGGACTCCCACGCCTACGCCGCGTCGTTCCTGGCGGAGGCCGAGGCCCACGGGGCGACGCTGGTGACGCGCACGACGCTGGTGGGCGTGGATCGAGGGACGTCGTGGTCGTTGGCGACGGTCGGGCCCGGCGGGGAGGCCTTCACGGTGACGGCCCGGACCGTCGTGAACGCGGCGGGGCTGGGGCAGCCCGAGGTCTCGAAGATGGTCGGCCTGGACCTCGACGACACGGGCTACCGCCAGCACCCCTGCAAGGGCGACTACTTCGCCGTCGCGCCCCGGCATCGAGGGCGACTGGCGGCCGCCGTGTACCCCGTCGGCGAGGCGACGGGCCCGGGCCTGGGCGTGCACCTGACCGTCGACACGGGCGGCTCCATGCGCCTGGGCCCCGACTGGGAGTACCTGACCGACGGGCCGCCGTATCCCCTCGTCGTCGACCCGGCGAAGCGTCGGACGTTCTTCGAGGCCTGCGGTTGGATGCTGCCTTGGTTGGAGGAGGACGACCTGACGCCCGAGCTGTCGGGGATCCGTCCCAAGCGGCAGCCGTCCGGGGGGCCGTTCCACGACTTCGTGGTCGCCGAGGAGTCCGCCCGAGGCCTGCCCGGGTGGATCACGATGGCCGGCATCGAGTCCCCGGGGCTCACCGCGGCTGCGGCGCTCGCCGAAGAGGTCGACGCCCTGCCGGCCTGACGCCTACCATTCGACCGGAGGAGCACCCATGGAGAAGATCGCTCGAGTCCTCGTCGAGAAGCGCAAGCCGGTGATGGGGCTGACGATGCTCGTCACGCTCACCGCGCTGGCGATGCTCTTCCGCATGGACTTCAACGCGGACGTCACGTCGTTCATGCTCGAGGGGAACGAGCGCGGCGAGGCGTTCGCAGAGCTGCAGCAGAAGTACGACTCGGGCGACCCGATCACGGTGCTGCTCGAGCGCGACGACGGCTGGACGAACCGCGCCGGGCTCGAGGTGCTGCTCGACGTCCGCGACCGCTTGACGGGGGTCGAGGGCGTGCAGTCGGTCGGGACGCTGATCCCCCCGAAGCATCCCCTCACCGGGGGCGAGTTCAACGCCGTCACGCTGGCGGCGATGCCCGACATGTTCCTCGGTCGCATCACGTCGGGGCCGGCGTCTTCGCTGCTGCTGAGCGAGGACGGCAAGTCCACGATGGCCGCCGTGCTGCCCGGGACGGACCCCATCGCCCTCGCCCGCAAGGTCACGAAGGTCGAGATGCCCGCGGGCGTCACCGCGACCTTCGCGGGCAACCCCGTCGTGTTCGCCAGCGTGATCGACATGCTGAGCTGGTTCCTGCTCGCGATCCCGCCGACCGTGATCATCCTGCTGCTGCTCGTCTTCACCGCGAACATCGGCAGCCGCAAGCTCGCGGCGCTGTCGATCTTCCCCGCGATCGTCGGCTCGATCTGGACCTTCGGGCTGATCTTCGGCCTCGGCTACGAGGTCGACATCGTCACCATCATCGTGCCGATCTTCGTGATCGTGATGGGGTCCGCGGACGGGCTGCACTTCGTGACGCACCTGCAGGAGGCGTCGAGACACACACCCGACCCGGTGGAGCGTACGGCGGGCGCCCTGAAGGAGGTGGGGGTGCCGATGATCCTCACCACGATCTCCACCGCGGCGGGCTTCCTGTCGCTGCTGGCGACGGACGTGGGGCCCATCCGGCAGCTGGGCGTGTTCGTGGCCGTGGGCATCACCTTCGCGGGGATCGTCTCCTTCTTCTCCCTGCCCGCCCTCCTGTCGGGGGTCGAGATCCCCGAGCCGTCGGAGCACGCGGTGGGCGGACGCATCACGGCGGGCCTCAAGAAGGCCGCGGGCAAGCCCGCCATCGCCGCGGTGTTCGCGCTCCTGCTCGTCGGCTTCTCGGCCGCCACGCTGCCGAACCTGGCCGTGAATCCGGACCAGCTCTTCTTCTTCCCGGAGGACCACGAGGTCCGCGCGGGCTTCAAGAAGCTGAGCGAGACGTTCGGCGGGGCCACCCCCATGTTCGGGGAGCTGGTCGTCGATCCGGCGGTCCCGCTCGAGGACCAGATGGAGTCGCTGAAGGCCGTCACCGACGAGCTCGCGGGGCTCGACGGCGTGCGGAAGGTCTTCTCGGTGCTGAACGTCGCGGAGGCCGCCCCGGCCGGCATGCGCGGCAGGATCCTCTCGGGCGAGACGGCGGGCCCCATGGGCGGCATGGTCAGCGACACCGGCCTGCGTTTCATCCTGTTCCCCGGCGAGTTCACCACCGAGCAGCTGCAGGGCTGGCTGACCTGGGCCGAGGACAAGGCCGAGGTGCGGGTGCTGACGGGCATGCCGGTGCTGTTCGACGAGATGAGCCGCCTCGTGCTGCGCGCCCAGCTCAACTCGCTGGCGGCGGCCTTCGCGCTCGTCTTCATCATGCTGCTGCTCGCCTATCGGCGGCTCGGCCAGACCCTCGTGGCCATGGTCCCGCTCGCGCTCACGTGCGCGGTCCTGCTCGGCTTCATCGCGGTCAGCGGCATCCAGCTGCACCTGCTCACGGCGATCATCTCGTCGATCGTCATCGGCGTCGGCATCGACTACGCCATCCACCTCGTGGCGGCCATCGAGCACGCCCGGGACGACGGCCCCGGCTACGTGCTGCGCGGGATCGACCAAGCGGGCCGGCCCATCGTCGCCAACGCGCTCGGCATCGCGGTCGCCATGAGCGCGCTGTTCATGTCGCCCCTCAAGCCGCACAACCAGATCGCGGCGATCATGTGGGTCAGCATGCTGACGGGCGCCGCGACCGCGCTGCTCCTCATCCCGGCCCTGCACGGCAAGGAGGGGCGGACGGCGCCCGACCCGTAGGCGCGCCGCGGGGGGATGTCCCGGGGAAGGGGGGCGGCGAGAAGTCGGCCAGGATCGGCGATCCACCCCGGGTTCTTGCCGGCCCCCGAACTCGGCGTGAACGGTCCACTCCCCCCTGGTGGTGTCCGTCTCGCGGTCACGACCGGGTGTTGAACGGTCCATTCCCCCCTGGTGGTGTCCGTCTCGCGGTCACGACCGGGTGTGAACGGTCCATTCCCCCCTGTTGGTGTCCGTCTCGCGGTCACGGCCGGGTGTGAACGGTCCATTCCCCCCTGGTGGTGTCCGTCTCGCGGTCACGGCCGGGTGTGAACGGTCCATTCCCCCCTGGTGGTGTCCGTCTCGCGGTCACGGCCGGGCATGAACGGTCCATTCCCCCCTGGTGGTGTCCGTCTCGCGGTTACGACGGGGGGTGAACGGTCCGTTCCCCCCTGGTGGTGTCGGGGGGGTGAACTGTCAGTGGTCCTCGTCGGGCCAGTGGACGCAGCGACGCACGCGCTTCCACCCCCTCACCAGGGGGCGCGGCTTCACGACGTGGGCGAGCAGCGGCCGTCGCACAAAGCGGGGGTCGTCGCCGGCCCGCTCCACGTGGTGCGTCCGGCCGTCGACCTCGAACCGCACCGAGGCCTCGGGGTGCTGCGCGAGGTGGTCGCGGAGGCGTAGGAAGACGATCGGTCGGTTCTGCCCGGCGAGCTTGCTCAGCCACCGATCCGACGACTCGCGGACGTGCACCACGCGGTTCCCGTCGAGGGGCGGCACGGCCGTCAGCAGGAGGTGGTTCTCGGCGCCGCGCTTCACGGAGACCATCGAGGCCATCGTGAACGAGGGCGGCCGCTCGAACCCGAGGTAGGGCAGCGTCTCGTTGAGGAGGAACAGCAGGGGGATGAGCAGCAGCGCTCGCGGCCCCGAACCGCGGCGCGGCGCTGCCTCTTCGGCTTCCCGCCACGCCGCGGGCCGCAGGAGGACCCACGCGGCCACGAGGGGCAGACCCACGACCCAGCTCGCGCGCCCGAGCCCCAGCCGCCAGGGGTGCCCCGCCTCGGTGTCGCCCAGCCACGCGAGCAGGCCCAGGCCCACCGCGATGCCCACGAGCCGCGCGGGCTCGCCGAGGGCCTGCAGTCGCGCGGGAGGACTCGGCTCGAGGCCGAGGGGCACGAACAGGAGCGCCGTCACGACCACCGGTCCCGCGAACTCGTAGAGGTGGTTGACCGGGTTGACGCCCACGAAGAAGAAGAAGACGAACAGGAGGAGCAGCCCCGGGCGTCGAAGCCTCCGAAACGGCAGCATCAGGGCCACGCCCAGCTCCCCGAGGATGGGGAGCACGATCGCCGTCCAGCGGGCCCACGCCGCGTCCGGCATGAGCATGGGCGCGACCTCCCGCTGGTGCAGGTACAGGGCCACGCCGCAGCTCGCGGAGGGGTCGACGAACGCCGCGTTCAGCTTCCCGAACCCGGCCGCGAAGAGGGCGAGCAGGACCACCACGCGGGCCGAGGGGGCGAACGCGAGGAGGACGGCGGACGGCCCCGGCACCCGCCGGTCGCGCGCCGCGCAGGCCACCCAGGCGCCGATGTAGACGAGGTGCACCGTGGCCACGAAGTACTGGTGGCCGAGCGGGTGCCGACGGTCCAGCTGAATCGCGACGAACGCGACCTGGGCCACGGCCAACAGGAGCACGCGGACCGACGAGGACGGGCGCGCGAGCACGATGCCGACGGCCGCGACCACGAGCAGCGCGTCGAGCCGATCCGCCATCGAGCGGACCATGAAGCTGTAGAGGACGCAGACCGCCCACAGCGAGGCGAACGCGGCGTGACGTCGGGCGGCGAGGGCCGACCTCAACTCCCCCGGACCTCGTCTCGGGCGACCGGCTCCACCAGGCCCAGCTCCCGCAGCGCGGCTTCGGTGTCGGGATCGAGGACGACGCCCGCCTCGCTGCGCAGTCCGTCGACCCACGCCGGGTCGATGTCGACGACCAGGGCGTCGCCGTGGGGGTCCCGGCCGCAGAGGTAGGCGGTGCGCTCGGGGCCCGACGGGTCGGCGCCTCGCTCGAGGGCGTCGAGGGCCTCGGCGGCGTCGGTGGCGAAGCGGAGGACGCGCGCGCCGGGGGCCGCTCGGACTCGACCGTCGGCGGGCGCTTGGGGGAGGCTCGCGCGGGCCCCTCGCGGCAGGCTCGTGAGGGCCCCCTCGAACCGGGCGGCGTCTCCCAGCTCGGGGCGCACGTCGGCGAGGAAGTCGGCGAAGCGGAGGGCCAGGGGACGTCGCGACGGAGCGGCGAGATCGACCGACGCGAAGCGATCCGCGAGGTCGTCCAGCTCCTCCCCGAGCAGCCACTCGACCTTCGGCAGGCCCGTGCGGAGGCCGTCCACGAACGCGTGGGACGTGGGCGGGACGCCCGGCAGCGGGTGGCCCGTGGCGAAGACCTCGTCGGGTGAGGGCAGCTCCCAGGCCTCGTGCAGGGTCCGGTAGGCCCCGGCGACGTCGGCGAGCGGAGCGCCCGCCTCGGCGGAGTCCACGATGGCGTCGAGCTCGTCGCCGGCCTCGCCCTCCGTCTGGGCGCGCACCACGAGGAGTCGCCACGCGACGTCCTGGCGAGCCCACATGTCGGGTGTCCCCGCGCCGACCGGGATCCCGTCGCCGAGCAGCCCTCGGAGCACCTCCAGCACGCGGGCTTCGAGCGCATCCAGGGTGTCCGCCCGGTACGTCGACGGCAGCGTCGCCGCGTACGTGTGCATCTCCGGCGACGCCAGCCGAGGGCCGTGGGCGCGGGCGTAGGCGACCCCGTCCGAGGCCAGATCGATCGTCGCCCAGCGGTGCGGCACGACGTCCCCCGTGCGCCGCGTGCGGGCCACGGCCGCCAGCTCGGCCTCGACGAACCGCAGCCCGTCGGTCACCCAGCGCAGGCCGTCCGCGTCGGGGTCGGGCGCGGCCACGGCCTCGCAGCGTTCGCAGTGCGTTCGGAACAGCGCCCCGTCGCCCGCGTGGCGAGGGCACCGCGTGAGGAAGGCCTCGTCGAAGAAGTACCAGAGCGCCACGGGCAGGAGCTCGGCGAGGCGCCCCGCCGTGGCGTGGAAGAACGGCGTCCCGTGGGCGCTCCAGGCGCAGCCGACGAGCCCGTGGAGGAGCTCGTGGGTCGACCACTTCGCCCGGTGGTGGGGGTGGAAGCTGCCGATGGCCTGGTCGTGCCGGAACGACTGGTACTTGCGCTCGGGTCGGACCCCGTCGTCCCAGGGCGGGGGCGTCGCGGCGTCCTCCTGTCCCGGCAGGATCCACTCGTCCGGCAGCTCCTGGGCGGCGCGGTGCTCGAAGTGGAAGAGGAAGAGCCCCGCGTCGGCCGCCGCGTCGGCCACCACGGCGGCGGCGGGGGAGCGGGAGAGTTCGCGCCGGGGCACGCCCCCGAGGGCCCGCGGGGCCTCGCCGTCTCTCAGGCGTCGGGCGCGCGCACGCAGGCGGTCGGTCGCTTCGTCCGGGTCGACGCCGAGGATGCGGTCGGGCATGCCCAGGAGCCTACGGGGATGTCTGCGTCGCCGCCCAGCGGTGGTACAGGCGGTTGCCGAACCGCTGGTGGTGGGCGATCTGCGCGTCGGGGTACCGGCCGCCGTCGACCGGACAGGCGAGGCGCGCCAGGCAGCGGTCGTTGCATGCGGCCCCCGCGCGCAGCCGCTCGTCGAAGCACGGGCCCGCCCGGATCCCCCGGTCCCCGATCGCGCTCACGGGGCACGCCGAGACGCAGGGACGCGAGCAGCCGTCGCAGGGGTGCGGCGCGGCCGGTTCGCGCCGCTCCTCCCACTCGCCGCTCACGAGCACCACCCCGCGGTACCCGACGAAGAGCCCGTACCGCGGGTGGATGCCCAGGCCCAGGGGCGACCGACGTCCCCACCCTGCGGCCTCGCCGAGCTTCGACAGCGGCAGCGGCGGCCCGGCGGCATCGGGGCCCGGCGGCCACACCCGACGACTGCGGATCCCCGCGGCGCGCAGGCCCGCCTCGAAGGCGTCCAGGGCTTCGGCAGCGTGCGAGTCGATGGGGTGGTCGCGGTCCAACCAGCCGCCGTCCACGACGCTCGACCACATGTCCCCGCCCGTCGACGCCACGAGGACCACGTGGTCGAAACCGTCCCCGGCGCCGATCCCGGGCGCCGCGTCGAGCGCCCGCTCCGCGTCCAGCACGGCGATCAGGTTCAGTCCACGCGCCTCCAACGGCGCGAAGCGTCCAGGCAACGGTCAGGTGCGCTCGACGCTCTCGCTCGAGCTCCAGCCGCCCTTGCGGGAGGTGACCGTGCCGCCGTCGTCGTCGCCCGCGGCGTTGCCCCAGCCCGCGCGGTACCCACCGACCATCTCGGCCTCGGTGGCGATGAGGTCGAGCACGCCGTCCCACATGTCGATCCGGGCCTTGAGCGCGGTGCGGGCCGTGTCGGTCGCTTCCTGCCACTTGTCCGCGTCGTCGCCGCACAGCTGCGAGACGAGACGCTGCCCCATGGGGCCGTGCTCTTCGCCGTCCAGGTGCACGTGGCGGGCGAGGTAGAGGCGGAAGAACTCCCGGGGGTCGGGGTGATTCGCGGCGAAGCTGCGGGCCATGGGTCGGAACCCGGCGAGCGCCTTGCGGAGGGACCGCGGGAGCTTCTCGTCGAGCGACCGCATCGTCTTGACGGCGCGCACGCCCGGCGCGGCGCGGGAGTCCATCTCCTTGAGGACGCGGTCGAACATGATCGGGATGAGGTCCTCGCGCGCGAGCATCAGCGACGACGCGATCTCGTGGGAGCGACCCTCCATCGCCGTCTTCAGGGTGCTGAGCACGAAGAGCTTCGTATTCTCCGCGATGTCGAGGGGCGCGAGCGCCTGCTCGACCGGGATCCCCTCGCGGATCGCCTTCTCGAAGGCGAGGACGGGGCCCTTGTCGGCGCCGATCTCGTCCATGGCCTTGAGGTACAGCGTGTAGTGCGACATGTAGCCGCCGCCGGGCACCTCGTCGGTCTCTTCGCCGAGCACGATCTCGTTGATCAGCCGCGCGGAGTTCTCGTCCTCCGACGGCACCCAGGGCACGCTCATGCAGGTGATCTGCTGCTGCAGCGCCTTGGTGAGGGACATGAAGTCCCACACCGCGAACACGTGGTTCTTCATGAACACGCGCAGGCCCGACAGGGTGCGGACGCGCGTGTAGATCAGGTGGTTGACCAGCTTCTCCTGGAACGGCCGGATGCGCCGCACCAGGGTGCCGAACTCGTCGTCTCGGTTCCGCATCGAGTACGTCGCGGTCTCCACGCGGGGGAGGAAACCGGAGTCGTTCGAGATGACGGTCGACATGCTGCGCCTCGCTCTGCGGGACGGCCCGCGTTCCCCATAGTAGCCCCGGGACGGTGCCTCCGCCGTCACTCCGTCCCGAAGCGGGCCCGCAGCTTGCGGACGGCGCGCCGCACGGAGTCGTCCGTCCCCGCGTCCTCGACCTCGGCGAGCGGGACCCACCGCGCCTTCAGCGCGTCCGACCCGGCGACGGCGGCGCGGGTCGTCGCGCGCAGCAGGACCCGCACGTCGAAGTGCTCGTGGGCGGGCTCGTTCTTGCGGGGGTTCGCGGGGATGCCGTGGATGTCGAGGTCCAGCAGCGTCCCGAGCTCGACCATGGGCTGCACGTCGTCGTCGCCGAGGCCGGTCTCCTCGGCCGTCTCCCGCCGGGCCGCGGCCACGACGTCGGCGTCTTCGGGGTCGATGTGGCCGCCCGGCTGCAGCCACAGGCGGAACTTGCCGTGGAGGATGAGCAGCAGGTCGCGCGCGTCGGGGCTGAGCACGAACGCCGAGGCGGTGAAGTGCCCGGGGGCGAAGTGGTCGCGCGCGAAGGGGTCGCCGGAGGCCTCGAGCAGCGCGAGCATGCGTGCGCGGTGGTCCGCTTCTCGGGCGTCGGCGGGGGCGTGACTCTCGAGCAGCGCGCGCAGGGCGGGGCGACGGTCGGGCATACGCGGTCCTTACCGTGCCCCACCCCCGCAGGTCGACCCGATCGGCCCCTATACTCGCGCCCGGCATGAGCAGAGCACCCTCCCGCCCGATCCCCCTGGGGCCGTTCCTGCTGGAGGAGCGCATCGGCGGCGGCGGCATGGGCGAGGTGTGGCGGGGCGTGCACGTCGAGCAGCGGATCCCCGTCGCGGCGAAGGTCCTGCTCGGGCACCAGGCCCGCGATCCCGAGTTCATCGCGGCGTTCCGCAGCGAGGTCCGCGCGGTGGCGGGGCTCGACCACCCCGGCATCATCATGGTGTTCGAGCACGGCGCGGTGACGCCCGAGGCCGAGCAGGCGTCGCAGGGTCGGCTGGTGGCGGGGTCCCCGGTCCTCGTGATGGAGATGGCCGGGGGCGGCACCCTCGAGGATCTGGGCCCGCACCTGACCTGGCCGCAGCTGCTCCCGATCCTGAGGTCCCTGCTCGACGCCCTCGGGCACGCGCACGCTCACGGCGTCATCCACCGCGACATCAAGCGCCCGAACATCCTGGTGGCCGCCGAGGACGACCTCCGCCCCGGCATCAAGGTCACGGACTTCGGCATCGCGCAGCTCCTGGGCGAGCAGAACACCCCGGCGCTGTTGGCCGACAACATCCTCGGCAGCCCCGCGTACATGGCCCCCGAGCAGCTCGAGGTGCGCACCCGGGACTTCGGCCCCTGGACGGACCTCTACGCCGTCGGCTGCCTCACCTGGATCCTCGCCACGGGGGCGCCGCCGTTCCTCGGGCGCAAGTTCTACGACTACCTCATCGCCCACACCACGCAGCCCGTGCCCGAGTTCCTGCCCGCCTCGCCCATGCCCAAGGGGCTCGAGGCGTGGCTGCAGGTGCTGCTCGAGAAGGACCCGTCGGATCGATTCCAGCGGGCCGCGGACGCGCTGGCGATGCTGGAGGAGGTGGCCTCGTCGCCGTCGCCGCCGGCGATGCGTCCGAAGCCCGCGCCGCTCCTCGAAGACTGGCGTCGGGAGCGGCCAGAGCGGTCGTTCCACCTCGTGGGCGCCGGCCTCGGTCTGTGGGGCATGCGCAGCATCCCGCTGGTGGGTCGGGTCGCCGAGCGCGACCAACTCTGGGAGTCGCTCCGTCGGGTGCACTCGGGGGGCAAGGCCGAGGTCGTGCTGCTGCACGGCGGGGCCGGCCACGGGAAGACGCGGCTCGCCGAGTGGCTCGGACGTCGGGCCCACGAGGCGGGCGCCGCGACGATCCTGCGCTGTCACCACGGCCCGGTGGAGGGTCCCGGGCAAGGCCTGGGAGCGACGATCGCGCGTCACCTCGGGTGCTACGGCATGCCCCGCGCCGCGATCCGCGCCCGCGTGGAGACGCTGCTGCGGGGGCGCGGCGTCACCGAACCCCGCGCCTGGGAGGCCCTCACGGAGCTCATGGCCCCGGTGGACGAGGGGACGGGCACGGGCGAGTGCGCGGTCCTCCCCGTCGACGACCTCGAGCTCCTGCAAGGCGACGGCCCCACGGTGCGGCTGGCGACGCCCGCCGAGCGCTTCGTCGTCATCCGCCGGCTGCTCGAGTACGAGGCCCGAGACCGTCCGGTGCTCCTGTTCATGGACGACGTGCAGTGGGGCCCCGAGGCGCTCGCCTTCGCCCAACACCTGCTCCGATGGCAGAAGGTGAAGCCGATCCGGGTGCTGGTGGTCGCCGCCCTCCGCGACGACGAGCTCGCCCCGGACTCCCCCATCCGCGGCCGGATCAAGGAGCTGATGGCGGACGGCGCTGCTCACCTCCCCCTCGGCCCCCTGCCCGACGCGGAGCACCGCCGCCTCGTGCGCGACCTGCTCGGCCTCAGCGGCTCGCTCGCCAAGCAGGTCCAGGCCCGGACCCGGGGGAACCCGATGTTCGCGGTGCAGCTGGTGGGCGACTGGGTCGATCGCGGGGTGCTCGCGGCGACGCGGAACGGGTTCACGCTCCGCAAGGGCGAGACCGCCACCATCCCCACCGACATCGCGGACGTGTGGACGCGTCGCCTGGAGCGCGTGCTGGCGACGCTGCCCGACGAGTCCCGGGACGCCGTGGAGATCGCGGCCGCCCTGGGGCGCGAGGTGGCGACGTGGGAGTGGGTCGAGGTGTGCGAGGCCCACGGGTTCCGCCCCCCGCCCGCCCTCATCGAGGAGCTGGAGCGGCACCAGCTGGCCACCGTGCACACGTCCGGCTGGACGTTCGCCCACGGGATGCTCCGGGAGTCCGTCGTGGGGCGGGCCCAGCGCGGCCGCCGCTGGAAGCGCTGGAACCGCCGCTGCGCCGAGGTGCTGCCCCGGCTCTACCCGCCCACCCATCGTCGGCTGCCGGAGCGGGTCGGGCGGCACCTGCTCGCCGCGGGGGAGGTGGACGCGGCCATGGAGCCCCTCATGGAGGGGGCGCGCCAGAAGGAGCGGGAGTCCGACTACGCGATGGCGCTGCGGCTCCTCGCGATCCGAGAGCAGGCGCTGCTCGCGCGGGGGCGCGGCGAGGAGGACGAGCGGTGGGCGCAGGGACGGGCCCTGCAGGCCGACATCCTCCGCTCCATGGGGCGGCTGGACGAAGCCTTCGAGGTCGCGGACACCATCATCGACTTCGCCCGCCGCAAGGTGTGGCTGAGCATCCTCCCCGGGGTGATCCGCACGCGCGCCCTGTGCGCGTGGATGGAGGGCGAGCGCGAGCAGCCGATCCGCCACCTGCAGGAGGCGCTGTCGCTGTACCGCACGGCGCGAGACCCCATCGGCACCGCGCGCTGCCTGGTGTCGCTGGCGGGCGTGCTCAACACGGTCGGGCGCTCGGACGAGGCGTGGACCTTCGCGGACGAGGCGCGCGCGACGTTCTCGGCGGAGGGCGACCGCCAGGGCACCGCCGACGCCCTCCGGCGCATGGCGGGCATCGCCCGGTTCCACGGCCGCCTCGACGACGCCGAGCGGCTGGCGCGCAAGGCCCTGATCACGTTCGAGCGCCTCGGCAACCGCCGCGGCGAGGCCCAGGCGCACGGGGAGCTCGGCGAGGTGATGCGCTTGCGGGGCGGGTACGACGAGGCCGAGGAGCACTACAAGAGCTCGCGCGAGATCTTCCGGGACATCGGGTCCCGACAGACGCTCACCATGGACCTCAACCTCACGCTCCTGCTCCTGCTCCGGGAGCGCTGGCACGCGGTGGACCGGGCGGTCGTCTACCTCGAGAACACGCTCCCCGAGAACTCGCGCGGGCCCCAGCTGTTGGTGACCCTCTGCCGCCTCGTCCTCTGCGCCCAGCGCGGCGACTGGGCGGGCTTCGACGCGGCGATGGGCGACGCGGAGCAGCTCAACCCCCGGGGCCAGATGGTCGACCCGGACTTCGCGTGGCCCCCCGAGAAGGCGGGCCGGTTCGCCGCCGCGGCGGGCAAGCCGAACCGGGCCCGCACGGCCTACGACATGGCCCTCGGCATGTACCTGGCGCTCGAGGACACGGACGCCCAGGTGCGGCTCTGGGAGGCCTTGGACGGCCTGCCGCCGGACCCGATCCGGGGCGGTCAGTAGGCGATCAGGCCCGCGTTCGCCTCATCGGCGGCGCCGGAGTCCGAGGACGAGCAACCCGAACAGGCCCGCGCCGCTGCCGCCGCCCAGGGACGCCTCGCAGTCCTCGCATCCCTCCACGGGGTCGTCGGCCGAGTCGTCGTCGTCGCCGGTCGCGTCGTCGTCGTCGGCCGCGTCGTCGTCGTCGCCCTCGGCCGTGAAGACGAACGTCTCGGGAGCGGCCCACGGACCGGCCAGGTCGAGGTCGTCGAGCGCCCGGGCCGTCCACGAGTACTCGCCGGTGCCGAGGCTGTTCTCCTCGATGAGCGCGGTGGTCTCGTCGCCGGCGACGTCGACGACCTCCGTGAAGACGACCGTGTCCGTGCCGCTCACCTCGAACTCGTACCTGCGCACCGTCCCGTCGGGGTCCACGGCGCCGGTCACGCGAAGGGTGGTCTCGCTGCCCACGTCCTCGCCGCCCGTGGGGGCGATCAGGGTCGGGGCCGTCGGGGGGTCGTTCTGGACGTTCGGCGTGAACGAGATGGTCGTCCAGTCCGTGACGGTACCCCCCGCGTCCGTCGCCCGCGCCCGCGCCCAGCCGACCACGTCCTCGCCGAAGACCTCGCCGGCCGGTGCGCTGTCCCAGACCACCTCGCCCGGGGCGTCCTCGGGGAGACCCCCGGACGACGGCACCTCGCCGAGGAACTCCTCGTCGGTCGACAGCTCGATCTCGAACGTCACCGGCAGCTCCTCGGGGTCCGCCGCGCCGCTCAGCTCGAACACCGGCGCGAGCACCGCGGACTGCCCGCCGTCGATCGGCCAGTCGAACACCGGGGCCGGCGGGGGGTCGTCCTGGGCGCTGGGCAGGAACGTCCAGGGGCCGCCCCACGCCGACGCCGCGCCCTCGACGTCCACGGTCCGCGCGCGCCACCACAGGCGACCGTCCTCCACGAACGCCGTGAACCCGTCCCACTGCGGGTCGCCCGAGCTCGTCCCCGCGGGGTTCGTGAGATCGACGTCGTCGTAGACCTCGATCTCGTAGGCGAACTCGTCGCCCTCGGGATCGGCGACCGACGTGACCTCGAGCACCAGCGGGGTGAGCTCGCCGACGATCGCCTCGTCGGCGGGAGAGACCACGTCCGGCGCGCCGGGGGCCTCGTTGGCCACGTCCACGAAGAAGGGCTGCACCGCCGTCCACGCGCCCGAGACGTACGCGTCCGACGCCCGCACCCGCCAGGAGGCGCCCGCGTTGTCCGCGAGGGCGACGTCCACCGTCCACGTCGTCGCGCCGCCGCCCGCCGCGAGCCCCGCGGTGGAGGTGTGCAGGACGGTGCCGGCGTCGTCGGAGAAGACCTCCACGTCGTAGGTGAGGGCGTCGCCGACGGGCGAGGTGGCGTCCGTCCAGGTGAGGGCAGGCGTGGTGGACGTCGCGTCGTTCCCGTCGATGGGGGAGGTGGGCACGGGCAGGTCCGGGCCGTCGTACACGTTCGGGTCCGTCCCGTCGGTGAACTCCTGGAGGTTCGTGCGTCCGTCGCCGTCGGGGTCCGCCGTCGGGTCCGTGACGCCGTTCGTCGACTCCCAGGTGTCGGGCAGCGAGTCGCCGTCCACGTCGATGTACGTCAGGGGCACGCCGGCGCACGCCACGGAGTCCGTGCCGCCGTCCTGGTCGTCGACGGTCACCGTGAGGTCGAAGGTCCCGGCGGCGATGTCCGCGAACGTCGGCGTCCAGGCGACGGTGGCCGAGGCGGCGCCGGCCGCGGGGGTGAGGGTCATCGCCCCGGGGGCGCCCGTCAGCGTCCACAGCCAGGTGTCGGCACCGGGATCGACGAGCGTCGCCCCGATCGACAGGGGCGACCCCTCCTCGGCGGACGCGGGGCACGACATGGTCAATACGGGCGCCACGTTGGCCACGGTCACCACCACGGCGCTCGAGGTGTCCGAGCCCCCGTCGCCGTCGGTGACGGTCACCGACGTGTTGAACGACCCCTCGTCCGGGTAGGTGTGCGACGCCGAGGCACCCACCGACGTCGTGCCGTCGCCCCAGTCCCAGGTGAAGGTGAGGACGTCCGCGGAGCCCGCATCGGTGGCGGTGGCCGTGAAGGCGAGGGAGTCGCCCTCGTCTCCGCTCGGCGTGGACGTCACGGGCCCGAGCACCGGGGCGACGTTCGCCAGGGTGACGTTCAGGACCTCCGTGTCCGTGCCGCCGTCCAGGTCGTCGCCGAGGCAGGTGGCGGTGAAGGCCCCGTCGTCGCTCCACACGTGGGACGCGGCGCCCCCGCTGGACGTGGAGCCGTCGTCCGACCAGGTCCACGAGAGGATCACCGGGTCCGCCCCCGGGTCCGTGCCGGTGCAGGTGAAGCCGAGGGAGTCGCCCTCGTCGCCCGCGCAGGTGCCGTTGTCGCAGGACGCGCTCACCGTGGGGGCTTCGTTCAGGACGGTCACGGTGGTGACGTCGGTGTCGCTGTTGCTCATCTGGTCGGTGACGAACAGCTCCACGATGTAGGTCGCGTCGTCGTTGGCGGCGTACGTGTACGACGCGGTCTGCACGGGGTGGAACGTGGTCGCGCAGCTGCCGTTGCCCGCGGCGAGGTTGCAGCGCCAGTCGTACAGGTCGAGATCGCCGTCCGGGTCGGTGGTCCCGGAGGCGTCGAAGAGCACGGTGGGGTTGGACTCGAACGCCGTGTAGGGGCCGCCCGCGTCGGCCACCGGCGGGAAGTTGGGCGGGATGGTGACGACCTGCTGGCGGTGCAGCACGGCGTTCGTGGTGGGCGTGATGGTGAAGGGCAGCACCGACGACCAGCCCGTGTCCACGGACTCGTTCGCCGTCCCGAAGGAGACGGTCTCCGTGGCGGGCGGGTTCCCGAAGCAGGTGAGGGGGGTCAGCCCCACGTTGTTCCCGGTCCCGATGTTGACCCCGACCAGGTACCAGCTGCCCGCGGTCATGTTGTAGTTCGGCGGGGGAGAGATCTGGAGCGGGGTGGCGGCGGTCATGCCGTTGCCCGACCACACCAGCGTGTAGGGCCCGGCCGCGCTCGTGGCCTCGTACACCACGTAGTCGATCGGCTCCTGGACCGGCGCGAACACCCAGTGGATGAATTGGCCCAGCTGTCGGGCCGTCGTCACCTCGTACCGGTTCAGGTACATCCCGGCGCCGCAGGACTGGGCCGCGTTCAGGTTGCCGACGTTGTCGGTGGTGGTCTGCGCCTGGGCGGGCGCCGCCGCCCACGCCAGCACGACGATCATGGCGGCGACTGCAGCTCGGTTCATCGGGCCCCCCGTCGTACGATCAGCGCTTCTCGCAGGCGTACGCCCCGGCTTGGGGCACCGTGGTGCACACCGTGTCGAACCAGGTGCTCGTGTTGCCGTCGAAGTAGGCGCAGTTGTCGGTGGCGCCGCCGTCGGGCTGCGGGACGCCGGGGTCCCAGATGCACGTGGCGGTGGCGGTGGCGGTGCAGTTGGCCGCGGGTCCCTGATCCCAGACCCAGGTGCCCTCGGTGGCGGAGTCCTCGACCCCGAGGAAGACGAGGTTCGTGCCCGCGATGGTCGAGAGGTCGGCGTTGTCGCCGGCGATGTTGATCGTCGGCAATCCGTCGTGCCCGGCCGCGACGCACGCCGCCGCCTGGGCCGCCTTCGTGGCGGCGCCGCCGGTGCCGCAGTACACGTAGTAGGGGCCCGTCGTGAACGCGACGTTCACGCCGCCGTCGCCCGCGATGCAGTCGAGCCCGTCGCAGTCTTCGTCCGTGCCGTCCCCGCCGACCGCGTCGCCCGCGAACGGGAACGTGGTGGCCACGCCGTCGTTGCAGTCCGTGTTCACGATCGAGGCGTTCGAGCTCGCGGCGCTGCACAACGGGGAGGCCACGCCGCCCGTCGCCGGGGCGTTGGTGGTCGTCGTGAAGCCGAAGTTGTCGTTGTCGCCGTCGGTGAAGCACAGCGCGGTGTTGCTGCAGTCCTCGTCGACGTCGTTGGCCCCGACCTCGGTGGCGCCCGGGTTGGTGCCCGCGGCGCTGTCGTTGCAGTCGGTGTTCAGGATCGAGAGGCTCGACGTCGCGGCGCTGCACAGCGGCGAGGCGATGCCTCCGGTGGCCGTCGCGTTGGTGGCGCCGGAGCCGAAGTTGTCGTTGTCGCCGTCGGTGAAGCAGGCGGCGGTGCCGCTGCAGTCCTCGTCTGCGTCGTTCCCGCTGGTCTCGGTGGCGCCCGGGTTGGTGCCCGCGGCGGAGTCGTTGCAGTCGGTGCTGAGGATCGACAGGTTCGTGCTCGCCGCGCTGCACAGAGGCGAGGCCACGCCCGCGGTGGCGGGCGCGTTGGTCGCCGCGGCGCCGAAGTTGTCGTTGTCGCCGTCGGTGAAGCAGGCGGCCGTGCCGCTGCAGTCCTCGTCGGCGTCGTTCCCGCTGGTCTCGGTGGCGCCCGGGTTGGTGCCCGCGGCGCCGTCGTTGCAGTCGGTGTTGAGGATCGAGAGGCTGGTGCTCGCGGCGCTGCACAGCGGGGAGGCGACGCCGTTGCTGGCGGGCGCGTTTGTGGCGCCGGAGCCGAAGTTGTCGTTGTCGCCGTCGGTGAAGCAGGCGGCGGTGCCGCTGCAGTCCTCGTCGGCGTCGTTCCCGCTGGTCTCGGTGGCGCCGGGGTTGGTGCCCGCGGCGGCGTCGTTGCAGTCGGTGCTGAGGATCGAGGCGTTCGATCCCGCGGCGCTGCACAGGGGAGAGGCCACGCCGCCGCTGGCGGGGGCGTTGGTGGTCACGGCGGTGCCGAAGTTGTCGTTGTCGCCGTCGGTGAAGCACTGGGCGGTGTTGCTGCAGTCCTCGTCGACGTCGTTGGCGCCGACCTCGGTGGCGCCCGGGTTGGTGCCCGCGGCGGCGTCGTTGCAGTCGGTGCTGAGGATCGAGAGGTTCGTGCTCGCGGCGCTGCAGAGCGGCGAAGCGATCCCGCCGCTGGCGGGCGCGTTGGTGGCGGCCGCGCCGAAGTTGTCGTTGTCGCCGTCGGTGAAGCAGGCGGCGGTGCCGCTGCAGTCCTCGTCGGCGTCGTTTCCGCTGGTCTCGGTGGCGCCGGGGTTGGTGCCCGCGGCGGCGTCGTTGCAGTCGGTGCTGAGGATCGAGGCGTTCGATCCTGCGGCGCTGCACAGGGGCGAGGCCAGGCCGCCGCTGGCGGGCGCGTTGGTCGTGACGGCGGTGCCGAAGTTGTCGTTGTCACCGTCGGTGAAGCACAGCGCGGTGTTGCTGCAGTCCTCGTCGACGTCGTTGGCGCCGACCTCGGTGGCGCCCGGGTTGGTGCCCGCGGCGGCGTCGTTGCAGTCGGTGCTGAGGATCGACAGGTTCGTGCTCGCGGCGCTGCACAGGGGCGAGGCGACGCCGGCGGTGGCGGGCGCGTTGGTGGCGCCGGAGCCGAAGTTGTCGTTGTCGCCGTCGGTGAAGCAGGCGGCGGTGCCGCTGCAGTCCTCGTCCGCGTCGTTCCCGCTGCTCTCCGTGGCGCCCGGGTTGGTCGTGCCGACCGCGTCGTTGCAGTCGTTGCCCGCGTTGGGCAGCGTCGCGCCGTTGTTGTCCGTGAACGGCGTGCACTCCACGAAGCCGTCGCCGTCCGTGTCGAGCTCGTCGTTGGAGCCCGAGACGAAGTTCGCCGCCCCGTTGCAGTCGTTGTCGAGCCCGTCGCAGACCTCCGCGTTGGAGGGGAAGTTGAAGGCCTGGGCGTCGTTGCAGTCGTTGCCCGCGTTGGGCAGCGAGGCGCCGTTGTTGTCCGTGAACGGGGTGCACTCCACGACGCCGTCACCGTCGCTGTCGAGCTCGTCGTCGCTGCCCGACGTGAAGTCCGCGCCGCTCAGGCAGTTGTTGTCCAGGCCGTCGCAGACCTCGGGGTTGCCCGGGAAGTTCGTGGGCTCGGTGTCGTCGCAGTCGTTGTCCGCGGTGGTGCCGGGGTTGCCGTCGGGGCCGCAGGTCGTCACGCCGTCGCTGTCGGTGTCGAACCCGTTGTCGATGACGCCGTCGCAGTCCTCGTCGTCGGCGTTGCAGGTCTCGGTGCCGCTGGTGTTGTCGAGCGGATCGGTGTCGTCGCAGTCCCAGGCGGTCGGGAACGTGGCCTCGGCCGCGCCGTCGGAGCAGTCGCCGTCGCCGTTGTTGTCGGTGCCCGCGCCGCAGAAGCCGTCGCCGTCCGTGTCCTGCTCGGAGGCGGTGCAGGAGTTGTTCTGCAGCCCCGGGTTGCCGTCGTCCAGGTTCCCGCCGGACGTGTTGATGTTGGTGATGCCGGTGCACCACGCCGTGCCGTCGAACTGGGCGCTCGACCCGGCGGTGATCTCGGACGACGGGATCAGCGTGCATGCGCCGACCGCGACGCCGTAGGCCACGCAGTCGATCTCCGTGGCGGAGGCCGCGCCGCCGTCGGTGAAGCGCAGGGCGACCGAGTCGATGGTGTTGGCCAGCGTGAAGCCGGTGAGGGCCGCCGCGGGGAAGCAGGACACGCCGGAGGCCAGGACCGGCGGGTTGCTCGAGTCGTCGCAGATCACGGCGCGGGCGCCGGCGTTGATGACGGGCGTGCCGCCGGACGCCACGATCGTGACGCTCTCGCCGCCTGAGTTGTCCTCGACCACCCAGTTGTCGAGGCGGATGTTGTTGGCCGACGTGTTCCGGATCTCGAACCACTCGTCGTTGTCGGAGTCGACCGGGTTGACCGAGAGCTCCTCGATCACGATATCGCCCGCGCTGATGCCGTCCTCGTCGAACAGCGTGTCGCAGTCGTTGTCCTTGTTCTGTCCGCCCACGCCGAAGCCGTCGCTGGCGATGCCGGGGTTCGTGGACGTGTCGTTGGTGTCGCAGTCGTCCGTGCCGACGTACGGCAGGGCGGCGTTCGGGGCGCCGTTGGAGACGAACGTGCCCACGCAGCTGATGTAGAGGTCGCTGTCCGGGTCGCTCTCGGCGTTGCCGTTGGCCGGCACGTGGCCCGCGCCGGTGCCCGTGCAGTCGTTGATCCAGCCGTCGCACACGTTGGTGGCGGCCGCGTAGGCGCCCGCCGAGCCGGTGCCCGCGCCGAAGACCGCGTCGTTGATGTCCAGCGTCGCGTCGTCGAGGCAGTCGTCGCCACCCGTGATCCCCGCCGCCCCGTTGGCGACGTACTGACCGAGCGTCGTGGTGCCGTAGGTCGACCCGCAGCCGATGCGGCTGTCGCCGTCCACGTCGAGCTCGAAGGCCTCGGCGCCCGACGGCGTGCCGTTGGTGCCCAGGCTGCAGTTCGTATCGAACCCGTCGCAGACCTCGGGGTCGCTGGGGCTGACGGCCGCGTTGGTGTCCAGGCAGTCGTCGCCGCCGGTGACGCCCGCCGCGCCGTTGTTCACGAACGCGCCGCTGGGGTTGCCGCCCTGCACCGCGCCGCACTCGATGTGGCCGTCGCTGTCGTTGTCCTCTTCGTCGGCCAGCTCGGGCGTGGCCGTCTGGGAGGCGCCGGTGTTGGTCGCGGCGCTGCAGTCGGTGTCGAAGCCGTCGCACACCTCCGCCTCGGAGGGGTTCACGTCGTCGTTCGTGTCGAGGCAGTCCTGCTGCGCGACCGAGACCTTGGGCTCGTTCGTGTCGTCGCAGTCGCCGTCGCCGGTGGTGTCCTGGCCGTTCTCGCACCAGCCGTCGAAGTCGTTGTCCTGCTCGGTGGTCGAGCACGACGTGTTCTGCACGCCCGGGGTGCCGAAGTCGCCGCTGCCGCCCTGGGGTGTGAACGACGTGCACCAGTTCGCGGGGGTGCCGTTGGCGGCCAGCGTGACGCCGCCCGCGACCACGAGCGACGGATCGAAGTGCATGGAGCCCGCGGCCTGCGTGGCGATGTCCGAGCCGCCCCAGTCGATGTCCGCGATGGTGAGCGTGGAGCCCGCGGCCGGGCTGCCGCCCACGAACGGGACCTCGAACTGGAGCTCGTCGTTGCCGGTGAGCGACGGCCCCGTGAGGTTGGCCGTGTTGAGGCACGTGGCGCCCGCCGGGGGCAGGCCGGAGTTGATGCAGAGGACCGCGTACGCGCCCGCCGCGACGACCATCGGGCCGTGGCTCGCGGTGATCTCCTCGGTGGCGTTGTTGTCGCTGATCTCCCAGTTGATGAGGCTGATCGGCTGACTGGACTGGTTGTAGACCTCGAACCAGTCGAACGACGACGCCGGGGCGTGGTCGAACTCGGTGATGAGCAGGTCGCCCGCCACGAGCAGGTCCTCGTCGATCGACTGGTCGCAGTCGTTGTCGAGCGACTGGGTCACGGCCGTGGTGCCGTAGTCGTCGACCTCGCCGGGGTTGATGGTGGCGACGCTGTCGTTGCAGTCGGCGCCCGCCGTGAGGAGCGCCCCGTTGTCCACGAAGCCGCCCGACGGGTTCGTGTTGTTGCCGTTCACGTCCACACCGCAGTCGATGTAGTCGTCGTTGTCGTCGTCCGTCTCCGTGCCCTGGTTGGGGATGTGGAGCGAGCCCGCGACGCCGAGGCAGTCGTTGTCGAAGCCGTCGCAGACTTCGGTGGCGGCGGGGTAGATGTCCTCCCAGTCCGCGGCCGTGAAGCCTGGGGTGTCGGCGACGGTGTCGGCGCAGTCGTTGGCGCCGGTCAGGCCCGCGTCGGCGGTGGCGGCGCGATCGCCCCAGGCGATGGTCGTGAGGCCCACGGTGTCGTCGCACTCCACGAAGCCGTCGCCGTCGTCGTCGAACTCGTCGATCTGGTTCGTGGCGTCCGGCAGCCAGTCCACCGCCCCGGCGCCCGAGCAGTCGTTGATCCAGCCGTCGCAGAAGTTCTCCGCGCCCGGGTGGATGACGGCCGCGGCCGCGAGGGCGTTGGCGCCCGGGTAGGCCGCGCCGCGCTGGGCCAGGTAGTCGATCAGCAGGGTGGTCCCGTCGTCGAGGCAGTCGCCGTCGAGGCACGGGGAGTAGCCGTCGCCGTCGTTGTCTTCCTCGTCCGGGTCGCCGCCGGTGCCGTCGCCCACCGAGCCGTCGCAGTCGTTGTCGAGGCCGTCGCACGTCTCGGTGGCGCCGGTGAAGATCGCGGCGTTGGTGTCGTCGCAGTCGCTGCCAGTCATCGACGCGCACGAGGCCGCCGTGTTGAGCACGCAGTTGGACGCGGACGCGTCCTCGCACTGACAGTCCCAGTCGTCGTCGGTCTCGTCCGGGTGGAACGTCGTGCTGTCGCAGTCGTTGTCGCCGCCGTCGGAGATCTCCACCCCCGCGGGGTTGAGGTTCACGTCCCCGTCGTCGCAGTCGCCGCCGAGGAGGCCGAGCGGCGTGAAGGTGGTGCCCGGGGTGGGCCAGCACTCGACGTAGCCGTCGCTGTCGTCGTCGGTCTCGGTGTCGGGGACGACGCCGTCGCAGTTGTTGTCGAGGCCGTCGCACAGCTCGGGGCCGCCGAGGAAGACGGTGGGGTCCGTGTCGTCGCAGTCGCCGTCGGTCTCGGTCTGGCCGTCGAGGTCCAGGTCGATCTCGCTGGCGGTGCACGACGGGCAGTTCTGCAGGCCGTTCGTATTGCACGTGCCCGCGCCGCGACAGTACTCTCCGTTGTTGACCACGCCGTTGAGGTCGAAGCCCACGTCGCCCGGACACTGGTTGTCGATGAGGACGAGGCACGGGGGGCTCGGACACGAGGCCGAGGCGACGTTCGTGACGTAGCTGTCCGCGATCTCGGGGGCGCCGGGGTAGATGGAGGGCGCGAAGGGGTCGGTGGGGTCGTCGTTGCAGTCCTGGCCGCCGGTGAGGCCGATCAGGCCCGCGTAGCCTGGCGGGTTCTGGAGGGCGGTGACCACGCACTGGGCGAAGCCGTCGCCGTCGCCGTCGATCTCCGCCGCGGGCACGACGCCGTCGCAGTCGTTGTCCAGGCCGTCGCACAGCTCGGAGCTGCCCGACGCGGCGAAGAACGCGTTCCCGTACACGGTGGGCGAGGCGTCGTCGCAGTCGTCGTCGGCGTTGCCCGGGATCCCGTCGGGCCCGCACTCGGACACGCCGTCGCCGTCGTTGTCGGTCTCATCCGGGTGGAGGAGGCCGTCGCAGTCGTTGTCGAGGAAGTCGCAGGCGATCTCCACGGTGAGCGGATCGGGGTTCACCGTGGGCTCGGTGTCGTCGCAGTCGTTGCCCAGCACGCCCGTCTGGACCGCGGACTCGACGATGCACTCCACGTACCCGTCGTTGTCGTCGTCCAGCTCGGGATCGGGGAGGCCGTCGGCGTTCGCGTCGTTCGACGCGGGCGCGGCCGCGGGGCAGTTGAACAGCGTGCCGCTCGTGAGCTGGTCGCAGTCGTTGTTGACGCCGTCGCACAGCTCGGGGGCGCCGCAGAACACGGTGTCGTCGTTGTCGTCGCACTCCAGGCCCGAGCACGTGGCGCGCCCGTCCTGATCGGCGTCGGCGTCCGCGAGCCCGCCGGGGAGGTTGTCGTCCACGCCGTCGCAGTTGCTGTCGGCGACGCCGTCGCAGACCTCGTCGGCGCCGGGGAACGTGGTGGACACGGCGTCGTTGCAGTCGACGTCGCAGACCAGGTTGCCGCCGCCGTCCGTCTCGCAGAACACGAACTCCTCGCCGGGATGCGCGCAGCGCTCGATCGCGCCCGCGGCGTCGCCGAACCCGTCCAGGTCGCTGTCCGGGAGGTAGGTGAGGAAGCCGCCCTCGTCGTTCGAGGGGTCGCAGTCCGAGTCCAGCTGGTCGTCCCGGTCGCCGTCCTCGCAGAGCTCCTGGGCGCCGGGGTTGATGTCCGCGTGGGTGTAGTCGCTGCCCTCGTACTCCGCCGGCAGGGGGACGCTCGGGTCGTCGTGGCAGTCGCTCAGCTCGGCGGGACAGAACTCGTCGAGCTCCTCGGCGGTGCCGCACGAGGCTGCGCGGTCGCAGTAGCCGTCCTCGTCGAGGTCGATGGCGCGGAGCGTGGAGCCGTCGCAGTTGTTGTCGATCTGGTCGGTCGCCTCGCAGACCTCTTCGGCCTGGGGGTGCGAGTTGAAGCCCTCGAGCGTCGCCTCGTCCACGCAGTCCTCGTCGGCCCCGCCCACGGATCGGCACCAGCCGTCGCCGTCGGCGTCCCAGCCGATGCTCGTGCAGTCGGCGAGCCCCTGGAGGATCACGCGCTGGAACAGGTCCGCGTCGCAGTCCGGGTCGGTGCCGTCCGTGAGGTCGTCTCCGTCGTTGTCCTCGCCGTCGAAGCAGGTGCCCGAGTCGCCCTCGGTCACGCGGTTCTCGATGACGAGCGCGTCGTTCGTCCACCCCGGAACGGTCCCGATGAAGAAGACGCTGATCTCGAGCTCGTTGTTGGCGCCGATGCGGTTGGTGAAGCCCTCGGCCGGCGGGTCCTCTTCCTGGTTGGGGGCCTCGAAGCAGAACGCGGCATCGGCCGGGGCGTTGTCGCAGTCGCCGTCCGCGGGCAGGAGCGCGCGCTCGGGATCCGACTCCAGGTAGATGTTGAAGTCGATGGCGTCCGCGCCGGAGGTGTTGGTGAGGGTGACGCGCTTCCGGACGACGTTGCCGGGTTCGAAGAACAGCGGGACGGTGGTGCCGTAGACCTCGTGATCCGGGATCTCGCGCGCACCGCGGATGAACTGCAGGACCTGCTTGTCGATCGTGAGCACGAAATTCGGATTCGTGCAGCTCGCAAGCATCGTCGCGGCGACCGCGAAAGCAGCGACGAGCCGGAACGCTCTCCCCAAAGCCCAGGGCTTGAACCCCATGAGACACCTCATCTCAGTGCTTGAATCGTAGTCCGCCACCCTACCTCACGGAGGGGGGCTCTATGGTGGCGCGCGCAGCGAATAGACGTGGACGACCTCGTCTCGTCGGGAGGTCCAGGTGCCCACCCGCGTCGCCCGGTCCCGAAGGGCGGCCAGACGCGCCATGAACGCGTCGTCGGGAGCGGGGTATCCGAACTGCTCGAGGACGGGGACGAGCGTCTCCCTGGTGGGCCAGGCGTGGTCGCCCGAGGCGACGTAGACGAAGCAGCTCGCGCGATCCGCCTGTTCATCGAACGCCTCCGGGGCCATGAGCAGTCCTTCGACGAGCCGGGTGTCGAGGTCGAGCCTCAAGGTCGGCATGAGCTGACCCTCGTACGCACCATGGCCCTCACTGAAGAGTGCGGTGTACGGCCGAAGCGGATCACTCGCGGCCTCACAAAGTTCGACCATTCGAGGGACGTCGAGCGCTTGATAGTGAGGGACGGCGGCCTGGGTGTACTCGTAGCCGAGGTACTGGTCGGGCAGGGGGGAGGCCCCCGCGAGCCACGCCCACTTGCCCGGGGTCGGGACCAGTCCACGGTCGGCCGTGAGGAACCCCACCTGGTGCACGGCGAAGAACAGGACGACGGCGGCGGACGCGACGCGGACCGGCCTCCAGGGGAGGGCGCGCCAGCCCAGGGCCGCGGCGAGGGCGATCGGGGCGAGGAGGGGGATCGAGTAGAAGGGCTGCTTCTTGACGACGACGGTGAAGAGGCCGAGCCCGAAGACGATCCACACCTCCAACATCCGACGTGAGGGCGGCTCGAGCAGGCCCCGAGCCCAGCGCGCGTAGGCGGCGAGGCCCGCGAAGGTGGCCGTCGCGAGCACGAGCCCCATCTGGCAGTCGATGAAGGAGAGCGGGTAGTAGAAGAGGTTTCGGAACGACAGGAACGGGAACGTCTCCGACGTCTCTCCCATCCCGGTGTGCTCGCCCTCGAGCTGGCCGAGGACCTCCCACACGTGGTTCTTGAAGAAGAGGGCGTAGTAGTAGGAGCAGAGCAGGACCCCGATCCCGAGCACGACGGCCCAGCGCTTCAGGGCGGGGCGAGGGTCCGTGTCGGCGCGGTCGCGGAAGACCGTCCACAGCGCGGTCGCGACCAGCGGGAAGAGGTAGATCGCGAACGCGACCCGGTCGACGAGCATCCCTGCGCTGCAGAGGAGCCCGAACACGACGGCGTCGCGTCGGTCGTGCAGCCGACCCCGGACGACGAGGAGCAGGGCGGCCGCGGCCACGAAGGCGGCGAGGGCGATGTTGGGCTCGAAGCGACGGATGTTGCCGAAGATGGCGGGGTAGGAGACCAACAGGACGGCGGCGGCGGCCCCGGTCCAGGCGTCGCGCAGCTTCCGGCCGGCCCAGGACACGACCACGAGCAGCAGCGCGAGGTGCGTGAGCAGGGACAGGATCGCGATGTTCTTGGAGCGGCCCACCACCGCCATCACGGACGCGGCGGTGAGGTGGATCCCCGGCGGCCAGTACTCGCCCCACAGGAAGGGCCAGGCCTCGGCGAGCGAGTCGTCCCGCCCCCGAAAGAAGATCTCGGTGAGCGTGTAGAGGTGGATGAACTCGTTCTGGTACCCGTCGGGCAGGTCGTTCCGGAGCAGCCACCACAGCGTGATCCAGCCGAAGACGGCGGTCAGGGCGCCCCCCCAGAGGAGGGGGAACGCGCGCTGCAGGGACGATCGTGTCACCGGTCGCGGGGCCTCGGAACCATGGGAGGCGCAGTGTAGAGTGAGGCCATGGGTCCCACCACCAACCCCGGCCGCCGTCCGAAGACGAACCCCGGCCGCAGAAAGCCCGCCGCGGACGCCTCCGAAGACACCGACGCGCCCGCCGACGATCCCAACGACACGCTGCACACGGGCGACGAGCTGGGCGATCCCATCACCTCCGACCCCGCGGGCATCGGCGCCCCGCACGAGGACGACGACGTCGAGTCGGTGGAGTCCCGACCGCTCGCCCTCCAGCGCGCGCTCCGCACGGTGGAGGCGGGGGTCGACGCCGAGCTGGTGGCCTCCATGGACCAGCTCGAGACGCTCGGGCGCAAGGAGGAGGAGCTGCAGAGTCGCCTCGAGGAGCTGTACCTCGAGCTGGGCACCGTCCAGGACTCTCTGGCGGAGACGTCGCGCGAGGCCCGGAGCGCCCTCGAGGCGCGGGCCGAGACGTACACCCGGCGCACGGACCAGCAGGCCACGGTCATCCACCGCACGCTCCGCACGGACGCCGAGGAGCTCGTCACCCGCCAGCGCGTCTGGCAGCAGCGCACCGAGTTCGCGGAGAACCGGCTGCGGGCGCTCAATGAGGACCCGAAGCTGGCCGACATGATCGCCGAGTTTCGGCAGCTCGACGCGCGCATGGACACGCTGGATCTGCTGCCCGAGAGCTACCGCGGCGTGGTCAAGGCGCACCACACGGACCTCAAGTCGAAGCTGAAGCCGCACCTCGAGGAGCCCAAGAGCGACCCGCTGAAGCCGATCGACATCGCGGTGGCCGTCGCGATCGCGGGGGGGCGTCGCCCGGAGGGGAAGGAGGCGGTGCCGGCGCGCCTGCTGGCCGTCCTGCCGGTGGACTTCGCTACGCACGAGCGCGCGCGGGAGGGGGCCAACGACCTCACCGCGCGGTTCGCGTTCCGGGTGCTCGCGGCGTTGTCCCGCTTCGTCGTGAACATCGGCGCCCGCGCCCAGCCCGAGCCCGTCGACCTGGACGGCCTGCTGGGCATCGAGCTGCCGTTCGACGACCTCGACATCCCGGCCACGCCCGCGGATCTGGCTCGGGCCCTGCGGGACTCGTACGCGGACGCGCGCGACTCCCGGATGTCGAAGATCCACGTGGCCACGGACGTCGTCTTCGTGTCGATGGCGGCGCTGGAGCTGCTGTGGAAGCGGGCGACGGAGGCCGCCAAGGACACGAGCGGCGGCGAGGCGGGCGCGGGCCGGCGCAAGACGAAGAACTCGCGACGTCGCAAGTAGCGGCTATTGTGTCGATCGGCACATTGGAGCCGCTCGGAGAGAGCCGAATGCAGCGTTTCCCCCTCGAGGGCCTCAAGGTCTCGCTCGTCTACCCGCCCTACGGCGCGATCAAGAATGAGCCGGGCATCAAAGCGGTGAAGGAGAACTACGGGGTGTTCCCGTCGCTCTCGCTGTTGTACGTGGCGGGCTGCCTCGAACAGCACGGCGTCGAGGTGCAGTTCCTGGACGTGAACGCCGAGAACATGAGCCTCGAAGAGACGACGACGAAGCTCAAGGAGTTCGGGCCCGACTTCGTCGGCTACACCATCACGACCTACCTCTTCTATCAGACGCTCGCGTGGGTGAAGGCCATCCGCGACGAGGTCGACGTGCCCACGATCGTGGGCGGCGTGCACATGGGGATGTACCCCGTGGAGTCGATGACGCACGGCTGCCTCGACTACGGCGTGACGGGCGAGGCGGAGATGACGCTCCCCGAGCTCCTCCACCGGGTGACCACGGGCAAGTCGCTCGAGGGGCTCAAGGGCCTCGTCTACAAGAAGGACGACGGCGAGGTGGTCTACAACGGGGACGCGGGGCTGCTCGCCAACGTGTCCGAGGCGTCGTGGCCTGCGCTGCACCTGGTCGACAACAGCCTCTACTACTCGTTCATCAGCAAGTACAAGAACTTCGGCTGCATGATGACGAGCCGCGGGTGTCCGTACCGCTGCATCTTCTGCGAGCAGGGGGGGCTGAAGTTCCGGCCGCGCACGCCCAAGGACGTGGTGGACGAGATGGAGTTCGGCTTCAAGGAGCACGGGATCCGCGAGTACGACTTCTTCGACTCGGCGTTCACGATCCAGAAGCCGCGCGTCATCGAGATCAGCAAGGAGATCGTCAAGCGCAAGCTCGACATCGTCTGGGCCGCGCGCACGCGCGTGGACTGCATCAGCAAGGAGATGCTGGAGTGGATGGCCCGGGCGGGCTGCGTCCGCATCTACTACGGGCTCGAGTCTGGCAACCGCAAGATCCTGAAGACGCTGCTCAAGGCGGCGGACCTCGAGGAGGCGAAGGCCACGGTCGCGGACACGAAGGCCGCCGGCATCGACGTGTTCGGCTACTTCATGATCGGCAACCCCGGCGAGACCGAGCACAGCGTGCGGCAGACGATCCGCTACGCGCTCGACATGGACCTGGACTATGCGCAGTTCAGCAAGGTCACGCCGATGCCCGGTACCGAGCTCTATTCGATGTACATGGAGGAGTTCGGCGAGGACTACTGGCGGAACTACATCCTCGATGAAAACTACGAGCAGTACATCCCGCGGCCGAACTGCACGATGACGGAAGAGGAGATCCAGCGGCTCACGCAGCTGGCGTACATCCGCTTCTACTACCGACCCAAGATGATGGCGCGCACCCTCGCGAAGATGAAGAGCTGGCACGAGTTCCGCCGGTCCGCCGAGACGGCGTGGGCCATGGTCGTCCAGAAGCCCGAGGGTCAGTACCAGGAGATGGACCTCTCCTGAGCACCTGAGCTCGCCTCCCGACCTCGCGTCCCCGGTTCTCCCGGCCCCCGCCTGCGTGCAGCGGTGGGGTGAACGGTCCGTTCGGGGGACTTCTGCTCGCTCCCGCGCGCATCGCTCGGGCGAACGGTCCATTCCCCCCTTGTGGTGTCCGTCTCCCGGTCACGGCGGTGGGTGAACGGTCCGTTCGGGGGACCTCTGCTCGCTCCCGCGCGCA